>Ga0181612_110277_pt1 | contig 11945 bp, 7 predicted proteins | sample HoacroProtozoa21_FD_119630 | JGI IMG/M metagenome (GOLD analysis project Ga0181612, IMG submission 119630) | Hoatzin crop microbial communities from Cojedes, Venezuel. Combined Assembly of Gp0051906, Gp0051904, Gp0051908
ATGGGATTTGTCTTATCAGAATGTATTCTTTACGCTGCTTTTGGGATTTTTGGCCCTTTGTTTGATTTACCACATTCAGAAACGGTTTACCAACTGGGGCGTCCGGGTGATTCTGGCTTTTTTAGCCCTGGTGGGACTTGGTACATTGGCGGAACTTTTAGCCACCGACTACGGATTCGGCGGAGTGGTGGCCATTGTATTTATGGCAGTAAACACCGGAGACCGGAATATTGGTCTGGTTCGCAGGACAGATGTGGGAATGCCTTCGGATGAAATGATTTATAAGAGCCGGGGCATGAAGACGGCTACCTTTGCAATTTCTGTTATTTTCCTGGCATGTACCTGTGGATTTATAGAGTTGATTGCACTCTTGGATTTACCCTTGATTTACTTTTATAATGGTAAGAGAGGGCGTCAGATAAAGTATTTCTTCTATTTGTTTTATCCGGTGCATCTTTTGATTCTCTGGGGTGTTCGGACCTTAATTATATCGGGAGCCTGGTAGGGATATAGATTCCGGAGGAAACATTCGAAATCATACCTATAGAAATAGGAAAACTTTGAAATTGATGGTTCCGGCTATAAAGTCAGTGACATATATAAGGGAGGGAACTTATGGAAACACATGTAGAACGGGTAAACCGCACCAAGGTTTATGAGGGATCCATTCTGGATGTTTACCAGGATGATATGATGCTGCCGGACGGCAGTGTGGAAAAATGGGATTTTGTTTCCCATCGGGATGGTGCTGCAGCCATTGTGCCGGTGCTGCCGGATGGACGGATTCTTCTGGTGCGCCAGTATCGTCCTTCTCTGGAACGATACACCTGGGAACTTCCTGCCGGAAAGCGGGATAACCCTGAGGAGAGCACGGCAGAGTGTGCCGTTCGGGAATTATTTGAAGAGACGGGATATACCAGTGATGATTTTTCGCAGCTTCTATCCTTAAGGACCACGGTGGCCTTTTGTGATGAGCTGGTGGATATTTATCTGGCCTTGGATTGTTATGAGGCAGGAAAGCAGAAATTGGATCCTTCGGAGCAGATTACCATTAAGGCCTGGGATGTGGATGCGGCCATTGAGCACATTTTCTCTTATGAATTTCAGGACAGTAAAACTGTTGCGGGCATTCTGGCGTATAAATCCCTTCGTTTAAGCTGGGGCGTGTAGGAAAAGGAAGATTTTCCGCAGGAGCATCCTGAAGAAAATAAGAGATTCATCCGTAAAAAAGATTGACAACCTGAAAAAATTATGCAAATATAGGTCTAGCGGAATCAATGGGGATTCCCGGGAAGTACCCGGGGATCCCCTTTTTTGTCTGAAAATTTAGATAAAAGTGCCGCGATTTTTTGCAAAAGTAAAAGTTGTCGAATTATTAGACAATTAAGGAGGAAGCTTATGAATCAGGAAAGGATTTCAGAAAATCAACAGAACCCCATGGGGTTGTATGATCCCGCTTTTGAACACGATAACTGCGGTATCGGTGCCATTGTCAGCATGAAGGGAATCAAGACACATCAGACGGTTTCCGATGCTCTAAAGATTGTAGAGAACCTGGAGCATCGTGCAGGAAAAGATGCCAGCGGTAAAACCGGTGACGGTGTTGGTATTCTGCTTCAGATTTCCCATAAGTTTTTCTCCAAGGCCTGCAGTGATTTGGGAATGGATATTAGAGATGAGCGGGACTATGGTGTGGGAATGTTTTTTCTGCCCAGAGATGAGCGGAAGAGAAACCAGGTCTGTAAGATGTTTGAAATTATTGCAGAAAAAGAAGGTCTGGAATTCTTAGGATGGAGAGAAGTTCCGGTAGCTCCGGATATTTTGGGAGATATGGCCAGAGACTGTATGCCTTATATCCGTCAGGCGTTTTTGAAGCGTCCCAAGCGTACCAAGAAGGGACTGGACTTCGACCGGAAACTTTATGTGGTTCGACGTATTTTTGAGCAGACCTGTGATCAGGAGACCTATGTGGTGTCTCTTTCCAGTAGAACCATTGTTTATAAAGGAATGTTTCTGGTGGGACAGCTTCGGAAGTTTTTCTATGATTTAGAGGATAAGGATTACGAAAGTGCCATTGCTCTGGTTCACTCCCGTTTTTCCACCAATACCACTCCCAGCTGGAACCGTGCTCATCCCAATCGTTTTATTGTACATAACGGAGAAATTAACACCATTAAGGGTAATGCAGATAAAATGCTTTCCCGTGAAGAGACCATGTATTCCAATTTCCTGGAGGAGGAAATGTCTAAGATTACACCGGTGGTAGATACTACCGGATCCGATTCCTCTATGTTGGATAACACATTGGAATTTCTGGTAATGAACGGCATGCCTCTTCCTTTGGCGGTAATGATTACCATTCCGGAGCCCTGGTGCCATAACAAGGCTATGGATCAGGCAAGAAAAGATTTTTATCAGTACTATGCCACCATGATGGAGCCCTGGGACGGACCGGCTTCTATTTTGTTCTCCGACGGAGATGTTATGGGAGCGGTATTGGATCGTAACGGGCTGCGTCCCTCCCGGTATTATATTACCAATGATGATTATCTGATTCTTTCTTCCGAAGTGGGAGTGCTTCCCATTGAAGCAGACCGCATCAAGGAAAAGGATCGTTTAAAGCCCGGCAAAATGCTTCTGGTGGATACACAAAAGGGCCGTCTGATTTCCGATGACGAATTAAAGGAGTATTACGCTTCCAGGAAGCCTTATGGTGAGTGGCTGGATAAAAATCTGGTATATCTTCATGATCTTCCCATTCCCAATAAGAGAGTGGAGGAGCATGATCATAAGGAACTTCTTCAGCTGCAAAAGGCCTTTGGATATTCTTATGAGGACGTAAGAGATACCATTCTTCCTATGGCAACCACCGGCAGTGAGGGAATCGGAGCCATGGGTATCGATGTGCCTTTGGCAGTGCTTTCCGATAAGCATCAGCCCCTGTTTCATTATTTTAAGCAGCTGTTTGCCCAGGTAACCAATCCGCCCATTGACTGTATTCGTGAGAAGGTGGTTACCAGCACTACGATTTTCTTAGGAAGCGCCGGAAACGTACTGGTGGAGGATGAAAATAACTGTAAAATGCTTCGCATTAATAACCCTATTCTTACCAATACGGATCTGTTAAAGATTAAAAACATGAAGGTGGATGGATTTAAGGTAGAAACTATTCCCATTACCTACTATAAAAATACGCCTCTGGAAAAAGCTTTGGAGCATTTGTTTGTAGAGGCGGACCGGGCATACAGAGACCGGGCAAACGTGATTATCTTAAGTGACCGTGGCGTGGATGAAAATCATGTGGCCATTCCTTCTCTTTTGGCGGTATCTGCCTTGCAGCAGCATTTGGTTCGTACCAAGAAGCGTACCAGACTGTCTCTGATTTTAGAGAGTGGTGAACCCAGAGGGGTACATCATTTTGCAACCTTGTTAGGATATGGTGCTTCTGCGGTCAATCCTTATCTGGCACAGGAAAGTATCCGGGAGTTAATTTCCGACGGCCTGTTGGAAAAGGATTATTATGCCGCAGTAAATTCCTATAACGAAGCAGTGATTAACGGTATTGTAAAAATCGCGGCAAAAATGGGAATTTCCACCATTCAGTCCTATCAGGGTGCCAAGATTTTTGAGGCAGTGGGAATTCATCCCGATGTAATTAATCGTTACTTTACGGGAACCACCAGTCGAATCGGCGGTATTACCTTAAAGGATATTGAGGAGGATGTGGAGTACCTGCACAATAAGGCCTTTGATCCTTTGACTCTTACCACGGATACCACTTTGGATTCCAGCGGAGATCATAAGATGCGAAGCGGCAAGGAAGAGCATATGTATAATCCCGAAACCATTCATATGCTGCAGCTTTCCACTCGTACCGGTTCTTATGAGACTTTTAAAAAATACACTGCTCTGGTGGACAGCGAAGACCGTACCATGACATTGCGGGGATTAATGGATTTTGAATATCCCAAGAAGGGAATCTCCATTGACGATGTGGAGCCGGTGGAGTCCATTGTTCGCCGATTTAAGACCGGCGCCATGAGTTACGGATCTATTTCCAAGGAAGCTCATGAGACATTAGCCATTGCCATGAACCGGATTCACGGTAAATCCAATACGGGAGAAGGCGGAGAGGAGTCGGATCGTATTAAGGACCGGAAGGAAGGATTCGATCGTTGTTCTGCCATTAAGCAGGTGGCATCCGGACGGTTCGGTGTAACTTCGGAATATCTGGTAAGCGCGCAGGAGATTCAGATAAAAATGGCTCAGGGTGCAAAGCCAGGAGAGGGCGGACACCTGCCGGGCAAGAAGGTATACCCCTGGATTGCTAAAACCAGAATGTCTACCCCCGGTGTATCCCTGATTTCTCCGCCGCCCCATCACGATATTTATTCCATTGAGGATTTGGCAGAATTAATCTATGACTTAAAGAATGCCAACGACCAGGCACGGATTTCTGTAAAACTGGTTTCTGAGGCCGGAGTGGGTACCGTTGCTGCCGGTGTGGCAAAAGCAGGAGCTCAGGTGATTTTGATTTCCGGATATGACGGAGGTACCGGAGCAGCTCCCATCAGTTCCATTCATAATGCAGGAATGCCCTGGGAGTTAGGTCTTGCAGAGGCACATCAGACCCTGATGCGGAACGGCCTTCGTAATAAGGTCATCATTGAAACCGACGGTAAGTTAATGAGCGGCAAGGACGTTGCTATTGCCTGCGCTCTGGGAGCAGAGGAGTTTGGATTTGCCACGGCACCCCTTGTAACCATGGGATGTGTTATGATGCGTGTCTGCAATAAGGATACCTGTCCCGTAGGCGTGGCTACTCAGAATCCGGAACTTCGTAAGAAATTTACCGGGAAGCCGGAGTACGTTGTAAACTTCATGGAATTTATTGCCCGGGAGTTAAGAGAGTATATGGCGCGCCTGGGAGTCCGCACCGTAGATGAACTGGTGGGACGTACGGATCTTCTTCGACCTGCAGAGAAGGCGTCCAAGGGCCGGAATAAAAACATTGATCTTTCTGCCATCTTAAACAATCCTTTCGAAGGAAAGAACCATGTACAGATGTGCTACGACAAAAAGAAGGTTTATGACTTTAAACTGGAAGAGACCATTGATGAAAAAATCTTAAAGAAGCAGCTGGGCAGTGCCCTTAAGAAGGGAGATAAAAAGAGCATTGAGATTGATGTGAAAAACACGGACCGTTCTTTGGGAACTTTATTCGGAGCAGAGATTACCCGGATGTATGGTCAGTCCCTTCAGGAGGATACGTATCATGTTCTTTGTCACGGAGCCGGAGGACAAAGCTTCGGAGCCTTTATTCCTAAAGGACTTTGCCTGGAACTGATAGGCGATTCCAACGATTATTTCGGTAAGGGATTATCCGGTGGTAAGCTGATTGTTTATCCCCCTACAGGAAGTACCTTTAAGGAAGATGAGAATATTATCATCGGTAACGTTGCTTTGTACGGAGCTACTTCCGGAACCGCCTTTATTAACGGTGTAGCCGGAGAGCGTTTTGCGGTTCGAAATTCCGGAGCTACTGCTGTAGTGGAAGGTGTGGGAGATCATGGCTGTGAGTATATGACCGGCGGCCGGGTGGTTGTTCTGGGTAGTACCGGAAAGAATTTTGCCGCAGGAATGAGCGGCGGCATTGCCTATGTCCTGGATGAAGATCAGGACCTGTATAAGAAAATTAATAAGAGCATGGTTTCCTCTGAGGCTGTGACGGATAAGTACGATGTCTTTGAGTTAAAGGAATTAATCGGTGAGCATGTAAAATACACCAATTCCGCACGGGGTAAGGAAATCTACGATAACTTCAGCGAATATCTGCCGAAATTTAAGAAGATTGTTCCTTACGATTACAAGAAGATGATGAATACTATTGTTCAGATGGAGGAAAAGGGACTTTCCAGTGAACAGGCACAGATTGAAGCCTTTAACCAGCTGACCAAGAGAGCTTAAAGGAGGAAGTCATGGGAAAAGCAACAGGATTTATGGAATACGGCCGGGTAGAAGCAGAGGCAATTTCTCCCAAGGAGCGTATTCAGAATTTTAACGAATTTCATGTGTTTTTATCCGAGGAGGATCAGAAAAAGCAGGGTGCCCGTTGTATGGAATGCGGTGTTCCTTTCTGTCAGTACGGCGAAAGTATTATGGGCTTTACCAGCGGCTGTCCTTTGCATAATTTGATTCCCGAGTGGAACGATCTGGTATATCACGGAAACTGGGAGAGCGCTTATGAGCGTTTGCATAAGACGTCCAATTTCCCGGAGTTTACCAGCCGGGTATGTCCTGCCCTTTGTGAGAAGGCTTGTACCTGTGGATTAAACGGAGAAGCGGTTTCCACCAAGGAAAATGAGCATGCCATTATTGAGTATGCTTATGAGCATGGTCTGGCAGGTCCTAAGCCTCCCAAGACCCGTACCGGAAAAAAAGTGGCGGTTATTGGTTCCGGTCCCTCCGGCCTGGCTGTGGCAGATCAGTTAAATCAAAGAGGACATCTGGTAACGGTATATGAGAGAAGAGACCGCATCGGTGGATTGCTTCGTTACGGTATTCCCAATATGAAACTGGAAAAGTCTGTGATTGACAGGAAACTTTCCGTTATGGAAAAAGAAGGAATTACCTTTGTGGTCAATGCGGATGCAGGAAGTGCTGACGGGGATAAGGCCCTCACCGCAAAAAAAATGTTAAAAGATTATGATGCGGTAGTGCTTTGCTGCGGTGCTTCCAATCCCAGAGATTTAAATGCTCCCGGAAGGGAGGCAGAGGGAATCTACTTTGCAGTGGATTTTCTTACCAGCACCACCAAGGCTCTGTTGGATAACGGTTTAAAAGATGGCACTTATATTTCCGCAAAAGGAAAAGATGTCATTGTAATTGGCGGCGGAGATACGGGAAATGACTGTGTGGGTACCTGCGTGCGTCACGGTGCCAAGAGTATTACCCAGCTGGAAATGATGCCCTGTCCGCCGGAAGAGCGTACCGCTTCTAATCCCTGGCCTCAGTGGCCTCTGGTAAAAAAGACGGATTACGGTCAGGAAGAGGCAAAAGCCGTCTTTGGAGAAGATCCAAGAGTCTATACCACTACGGTAAAAGAGTTTAAGAAGGATAAGAAGGGCAATTTAAAATCTGCGGTACTTGTTTCTTTGGAGTCCAGGACGGATGAAAAGAGTGGACGTCGTATGATGGTTCCTGTGGAAGGCAGTGAAAAGGAGGTGCCCTGTCAGCTTGCTTTAATTGCAGCCGGCTTTTTAGGAAGTCAGGAATACGTGACCAAAGCCTTCGGGGTAGAGGTAAATGAACGTACCAATGTAAAGACAGAGGCCGGTGCTTATAAGACCAGTGTAGAGCGTGTCTTTACAGCAGGAGATATGCATACGGGACAGTCCCTGGTGGTAAAGGCCATTAATGAAGGACGGCTTTGTGCAAAAGAAGTAGACGAGTATCTTATGGGATATTCCAATTTGTAAGAATAATGGTTTCTCAGAGAAAGAGGCAGCAGTGGCTGTCTCTTTTTCGTTGGTATGTGACATCTTATAGGAAAATTCATATAATAAGAACCATGGACAAAACACTTCAAGAATTAAAATTACATCCCGTAACCTGGGGCCTGGTGATTTTTCAGAGCCTTTTGTTTGTGTACTTGTATATAAGCTCTAAAGGAGCAATTTCTGATGCGGCCTATATGGCAGAAATAGGAGGAATGCGTCCGGACTATGTGTTGGCCGGCCGGGTTTATGTGCTGTTTACCTGTTTGTTTTTACATTATGACTGGAATCACCTTTTAAATAATATGTTTATCCTTCTGGTGGTAGGACGGGAAGTGGAAGAATACTTCGGAAGTATTTGTTTTTCATTGATTTATATTTTTTCCGGTTTGGGGGGAAGCATATTATCCTGTGTGCATATGATTATATCCGGGAACTGGGGAATCAGTGCCGGCGCCAGCGGTTGTATCTTTGGATTGCTGGGAGCTTTGGTATCGGTAATTCTCATTCACAGGGGACATTTTAAACAGTACAGTATGAAGCGGGCCCTGATTATGGTGGCGCTTTGCATATACAGCGGCTTTGTATCGGAGTCCGTGGATGCCTACGGCCATTTGGGGGGAATCCTTACGGGATTTCTCCTGGGGACCATTCTGGGAATCGCCTTAAAGTGTATCCGGAGAGAAAAGGAAAGTATGCTATAATAAATGGGTTCCAAGAGGAGAATAGAACAGGGGAAGATATGAGTGTATATTTAATCGATTACGAGAATGTTCAGCAGGGTGGTTTTTCCGGAATGAATCAACTGAATCGGGAGGATCAGGTGTTGATTTTCTATAGTGAAAATGCAGAGAAGGTATCCTTGGATTTTATTGCGGAATTTCAGAATACCGGTGCTTCTGTTGCTTTCCGGAAAATTAATAAAACGGGCAAGAATTATTTGGATTTTCAACTGGCAGCCATGTCAGGGGTAATGGTGGCAAGCTCCAATGCCACGGAATATTATATTGTCAGTAAGGATAAGGACTTTGATCCCGTGGTGGATTTTTTCAATGAGAATGATATTGACGGGAAGAAGGTACGGTTTGCCCGCATCGAAAAAATCGGTGCCAACAAGGCTTTTAAAGAAGTTACAAAAAAACAAACGAACAAAAAAAATACTCCTAAGAAGGAGAAGCAGCAGACGGCAGCAGAAAGCGTTCCCAAGGAATTAAAGAATGCTCTTCGCAGGGAATTAAAACCTTTAAAGATTCAGCCGTCGGATTATACCAAGGTATATAAGGCGTTTTTGCAAACCGAAAATAAACTGGATTATCATAATTTCCTGGTGAAGGAAATTCAAAATACGGATAAGGCAAATAAGATTTATAAAGCAACGGTATCAGTGTTTGAAGAAAAATAGAGGACAGTATGAACGAGGGAAATTTTTTCAAACGGCATAAGAAATTTATCATTATTCTGGTTGTGGCGGTTCTTATTGCGGCAGCAGTGCTTATTTATGTGAAGCATGGCAGCAGTTCGGAGACCTCCACAGAGTCTTCCTTAAATGTACAGGAAATCGAAAAGCGTACCATTGTGCAAAGCATCAGCGGCACCGGTACGGTGGTTTCCGTGGATTCGGAAGAAGTGGGAGAGAAGGATGTTTCCGGCCAGGAGATTTTAACCATTGATGTGGCCGAGGGAGACGAGGTCATTGCCGGAGCGACCATTGCCACCTTGGATACTTCTGATTTGGAGGAGGAAAAAGCAGACCTTCAGGAACAGATTGCGGAGTTGCAGCAGGATAAGGCAGAACGTCATACGGATTATGATGAGAGTGTGGCAGACGCTGAGACTACCAAGCAGGAAAATATTTCCGAGACTAAGGCCAGTTTGGATTCTGCCAAAAGCGACCTGGCCCAGGCGGAGGCAGATCTTGCTCAGGCGCAGGCGACCTATGATGAATATATTGCCGCCGGAGGCAGTGCTTCCAGCGCGGAAGCATCCCAGATGCAAAGCGTCATTGAGCAGAAAAAGGCCAATGTTACCACCAAGCAAAGCCGGGTGGATAGTCTGGAAAGTCAGTTAAAGACCTACGAGGAGACAGAAACCTCTACCCAGGAGCAAAAAGACGCCTTAAGCGATTTTGACAGTACCACAGATGACAGTATTTCTGCATTACAGGAGCAGATTGATGATATTAATGACCGCATTTCCAAAAGCGTGCTGACCACCTCTGTACCCGGGACGGTAACGGCCATTAATTATGACGTGGGAGATACTTATAACGGCGGTACGTTGGCTTTGATTGAAGGAGTGGATGTGCTTCAGGTGGAAGCCTACGTGGATGAGTACGATATTGCGGATGTGGAAAAAGGCATGGAGGCTGTCCTTAAAACAGACTCCACCCGGGAGGAGGAACTGCCCGGCACGGTTACCTTTGTATCCCCGAAGGCCTCCGGTTCTGCCTCTGCGGATTTATCTGTGCTTTCTTCCTTAAGCGATACAGATATGTCCTCCTTAACCGGCGGACTTTCTTCTTCGGATTCCGCCACCTATCTGGTACGGATTTCCATTGACGGGTTATATGATCGTTTGCGTCTTGGAATGAATGCCAGAGTCAGCATTATCATTGATAAGGCGGAGGACGTGTGGAGTGTTCCTTATGAGGCTGTCTTAGAGCGGGAGGACGGAAGTTACTATATTGAGGTATTAACGGAGGAAGCTCTTGCGGCCAGAGAGGCCTTGGAAGAGGGTACGGCATCCGATGATGAGGAACTTTCCGATATTGATGAGGTTCGGGAAATTGACGTAACCGTTGGAATTGAGGGAACCTACTATACTCAGATTACTTCCGATGAACTTACGGAAGGAATGTATGTGGTGGTACCGGATTCGGCAACAGAGGAAAGCGTGGATGATCTTTTGAATATGATCGGTGCCGGTACGGGAGTGTAAGAATGCAGGACGCACGTAAAGTTATTGAACTGACCAATATTGTAAAAAGTTTTTACGTAGGACAGCCCAATGAGTTGGAAATCCTTCACGGCATTTCCCTTACGGTTCGGGAGGGAGAGTTTGTGTCCGTGGTTGGTCCTTCCGGCTCCGGCAAATCCACTCTGATGAATTTAATCGGTGTACTGGACCGGCCCACTTCCGGGGATTATGTTCTCGATGGGGTGGATGTGGCCAAGGCTCATGATAATGAGCTGTCTGCTATCCGTAATCAGAAAATCGGTTTTGTGTTTCAGACCTATAATCTCATCGCCAAAACCAACGCTCTGTCCAATGTAGAACTTCCCATGCTCTATGCTGGGATTCCAAAGTCCAAGCGAAGAAAACGGGCGGAGGAACTATTGGACATGGTGGAAATGACAGACCGGGCAAAGCATCTTCCGGAGGAACTTTCCGGCGGACAAAAGCAGCGTGTGGCCATTGCCCGTGCCATGGCCAATGACCCGGCCATTATTTTGGCAGATGAGCCTACGGGAGCTTTGGATACCAAGACCGGACGATTGGTGATGGATTTGTTTCATAAGTTAAATCAAGAGCAGGGGAAAACCATTGTGCTCATTACCCATTCCCCGGAGTTGGCAGAGGAGACCCAGCGAATGATTTCCATTCGGGATGGAAGAATTGTGGAGGATAAGGACAATGCTTCTAGGTGAAAATATTACCCTGGCTTTTAAAAGCCTGGTATCCAATAAGATGCGGGCTCTTCTTACCATGCTGGGAATCATTATCGGTATTGCCGCCGTGATTGCCATTCTTACGGTGGGAAATTCCCTGTCGGCTTCTGTATCGGATATGATGCAGTCCATCGGTGCCAATGATGTGTTTATTATGGTAACGGAGCGGGACGGAGAAGAAGAACTTTCCGATGAAGAGATTGCGGCTCTTACAGTGGACGGCATTAAATACGGAGATCGCTCCTCTTCGGGAATGGAAGATGAGGACTATATTACCTCCGAGATGATTTATGCCATGTGTGAGGAATTTCCCGAGGAGATTTATGCCGTAAATATTTCCCATAGTGTGGGTACGGCTCAGTTGATTTTATCCACGGGTCGTGTGGAGGCATCCCTTACGGGAACATCCGCAGGATATTATCTGACCAATACGGTGGATATTACGGCAGGACGGATGTTTAATGCGGAGGATTTCGAAGATAAGCGCATGACCTGTATGGTGTCCCGGGAGTTTGTGGATGAATATTATGATGGAGACGGGGACGCCGTTGTGGGAGAAAGTTTTGATATGTTTGTGGAGGATACCAATGTAACTCTTACGGTGGTTGGTGTCTTTGACCGGCAGTCCTCCTCCAATATGATGATGTCCTACGCTTCCTCCGGATACGAGTTTTTACTTCCCTTAAAGACGGCTATGAGTATCGACCGGTCGGAGGGGAAATATACTTATTTTCAGGTTTCCACCGGGGTAGGAGTGGATCCGGAGGAACTGGCAGATGAG
>Ga0181612_125398_pt1 | contig 11945 bp, 14 predicted proteins | sample HoacroProtozoa21_FD_119630 | JGI IMG/M metagenome (GOLD analysis project Ga0181612, IMG submission 119630) | Hoatzin crop microbial communities from Cojedes, Venezuel. Combined Assembly of Gp0051906, Gp0051904, Gp0051908
AAATATGCTAGAATATGGTAAAGAATAAGAGGTATGAGCTATGTTTAAAAGAAAAATTGTGACATCCGTTTTATTACTTGGTGCAGTAGCTGGAGCATATGCAGCAGTTAAGTTATTAAAGGATGATAAAGAAGATGTTGATGAAGAATTAGATGATAATGAAATTCACTTTATCAATATCTCTGATGAAGAAGTAAGAAAACCATATGATGTGGAGGGTCGTGACCAGAGTGTTAAGGAAGTTGCGGCAATGTATCCATGTTTAGACCCTGATTTCATTGAGGAAATGTTAAGCAAGAAAGAAGAATTAAATAAGTCTTTTAATGAAGATACATTAGTGACAGTTAGCCATAAGGTTGACTTTAAGATGTTAGATCGTCTTGAAGAATTCACCAAGATTATGGAAGAAGCTGGTTATGAAGTAGAAAGTGATGAGTTGAATGTGGTGGTTAGTCGTAAACTATTTACGGAAGATGATGCGATTCTTAGTGATGTCTTAAATGTAGCAAATCAGGCGGCAGTATTGTATGGTGAATATTTAGGAAATGAAGTAAAGGAATAAGTTTTTATTCCTTTTTTTTACCCATTAAATAGGTTAGTGGTTGTGTGTTGTAATGCATGTTTTTATAATACTTTCGTTAAATAGGAGAGATTATAAAGATGAGACAAGAAAATATTAATAACTACGTATTAATGAATACACAAAAGTTTAAACCAGAACATTTAGCAATGATTAGAACAATGTTGCAGAATGTTCCTGATTCAAGTTATGCTGCTATTGCATCGGTTGAATTAAAGAATCCTACTATTTCTTTGATTTTAAGTTTATTCTTAGGTAATTTGGGAATTGATCGATTTTATATTGGATCAATTGGAATGGGTATCTTAAAGTTATTTACAGTTGGTTGCTTAGGAATTCTTACTGTTATTGATTGGTTTAGAATTATAGGTTTGTCTAAAGAACATAACTTTAAGATTGTTAGTAATGCGATTGCTTCAATGCCAACTGAACAACCTAGTATAGAAGTAGTAGAATAATGTTAATGAAGGAATAATTATTCCTTCATTTTTTTGATTGAAATGTAAGGGGTTGTAGTTTATATTTAATCTATTGTTGAGGGGTTTTGTATGAAGAAGAATAGTTTAATGATAATTATTATGGCGATTTGTTTAGTGTTTGTGTTTGTTATGACGAAGAAAAACACGGATACGAGTAATACGTGCCAAGTAGAACCACAGGCTGCTTTTGGACAGTCTCGTTCGCCACAATGGGTTGAGTATAATGGTCCAGCTACCGCTCAAGCAATTGCGAAGTTTTCTTTGGAGCATCCAGATGAAATTAATGGTTATAGTGATAAGAAGTATTATGTGTTTACAGGTCAAATCTATGAAATTCATTATATGAGTGGTGACGAAGAGATGGTTCGTTTGGCTAAGGGCAAGATGTGTGGTAATGATGTTTATGATATTACGCAGGATTATCGTTCTAAGAATACGGTAACAATCGATGGAATAGATGTCATAGAGTATGGAGATGGTGAGAGTGTCTCTATTGCGACATGGATTGATGGGGAATATAGTTACTTTATTGGTTGTTGGAATAGTCCATTGAGTACGAGTGAAATTGAAAAATTAGTTAAGATTGTGAAATAGAGGGTTCCTCTATTTTTTTGTACAAAAAATCATGTTATAATTAACGCGTTTTGAGAGGTTTAATATGATCAGAGCTGTTTTTCTAGATTATACAGGTACTATTATTCAGTTTAGAGGTTTGGACATTGATGAGATGTTTAAGCGTGTAGTTGAACATAGTTCTTTGAAAAGTAAAGATGAAGCCATTGCATGGTGGCTTGAAAAGTTGAGGGAAGTTCAAAGAAATTGTTATGGAGATAATTTCAAGACTGAAGACGAATTGTGCATGGATATTTTAGATATTGCGGATGAAGAACTTGGTCTAAAGATGGATCATAATGTTTTCCATACGCTTATGCAAAACTTTTGGATGTATGCGCCATTATATAATGATGTAAATGAGTTCTTTGATTTATGTCCAGTTCCTATTTATATCTTAATGGACAATAGTGGTGATTATGCTAAAGTTGGTTTGCGTCGTAATCGTTTGCATGCTCATGGAATTATTAGTGGTGAAGATGTTAAGGCGTATAAGCCTCGTAAGGAAATCTTTGAGAAAGCATTAGAGATTGCAGATTGTAAGCCAGATGAAGTTGTACATATCGGTGATGATTTAGAGGGTGATGTACAGGGTGCGATTGCTAGTGGTATTCAACCAATTCTATTGGATCGTAAGAGTAATCACCGTGATGCTAAATGTAAACGCGTTCGTAGTTTAATTGAGGTTTTACCTTATATTAATCAAGTTAATTCAGAAAAGTAAGGACACTTTGTAAGGAGTTTAGTTATGGGAATTATTGATGTTGAGAATCTTAATTTCTCATATGATGAAGACACGACTGTTATAAACAATGTGTCCTTTTCTATTGAAAAGGGCACATATACCACAATTGTTGGTCATAATGGTAGTGGTAAGAGTACAATTGCTAAATTATTAGCGGGACTATTAGAAAAGAAAAGTGGTTCCATTAAAATTGATAATTTAGAAATGAACTATGAGAACTTAAGTCAAATAAGAAATAAAATAGGTATTGTTTTTCAGAACCCTGATAACCAGTTTATTGGGTCAACGGTCAGAGATGATATCGCTTTTGGTTTGGAAAATCATTGCGTACCACAAGAAAAAATGGATGATATTATCAATGAAAATGCCACAAGAGTAAAGATGGATAAGTTCTTAGATAAAGAACCAACTCATTTATCAGGTGGTCAAAAACAAAGAGTAGCCATTGCTGGTGTATTAGCTATGAAACCAGATATCATTATCTTTGATGAGGCTACAGCGATGTTAGATCCTCAGGGTAAAGATGAAATTAAAAAAGTAATCATGGACCTTCATAAAGAAGAAGGAATGACAATTATTTCAATTACCCATGATATAGATGAAGTAATTAATAGTGATTATGTGATTGCTCTTAAACAAGGAGAGTTATTTAAGAGTGGTAAACCTGAAGAAGTATTTGATAATGACCAAAATATTATCGATATTATGTTTGATTTACCATTTAGTCTAAAGCTAGAAAAAGAATTACATAAAAGAGGACTAAAGGTTAGTCGTAATATGTCAATGGAAGGATTGGTGGATGAATTATGTCAATTAAGTTCGAAAATTTAAGCCATACTTATTCACCAGATACACCATTTAAGTATGCGGCTTTAAAGAATGTGAATCTTGAGATTCGTGAAGGAAAGATGACAGCTATTATTGGTCAAACGGGCTCTGGTAAGAGTACTTTAGTTCAACACTTAAATGCCTTATTACTTCCTACGGAAGGACAAGTAGAAGTCGTTGGTAGAGTTATTAAAGCTGGTGAACAAGCTAAGAATCTAAAGTCTCTTCGTGGTCAAGTAGGACTTGTATTCCAGTTTCCAGAATATCAATTATTTGAAGAAACTGTCTTAAGAGATGTGATGTTTGGTCCAAAGAACTTTGGTTTGAGTGAAGAAGAAGCTGAAAAGAAAGCTTCAAAAGCTTTAGAGTTAGTTGGTCTACCAAAGGATTGTTATAACAGATCACCACTTGAATTAAGTGGGGGTCAGAAAAGAAGAGTAGCCATTGCGGGAATTCTAGCAATGGATCCTGATGTATTAGTCTTGGATGAGCCAACTGCGGGATTAGATGTAGAAGGAACAGCTAAGATGATGAAACTCTTCTATGACTTAAACAAAGAATATCATAAGACTGTATTGATGGTTACGCATGATATGGAAAATGTGTTTAACTATTGCGATGATGTCGTAGTTGTTAGTAATGGTAGTATTGAAACACATGGTGAGGTCAAGGAATTCTTTAAGGATCCTAATAATTGCCATAAATATAATATCTTACCTCCTTATTTAATTAGAATGAAAGAAATGTTAAATGAGAAGGGATTCAATATTAGTGAAGACGTTATGAGCTTAGATGAATTAGCGGATGCGATTATGAAAGAGGTGAAGAACCATGGGTAATTTTACATTAGGTAGATATATGCCATTGGATTCACCAATTCATAAGATGGATCCTCGTGCAAAGATTGGAGCAATGTTATTAGCACTGATTGCGATATTCATTCCTAGTGGATGGATTGGTTATGCCATTATCTTCGTAGTTGTGGGAGCAATCATTTCCATGGCTAAGCTTTCTTATAAGTTTGTGTTAAAGTCAATGAAACCAATGACGTTTATGTTGTGCTTTTTATTGATTATTAATGTCTTAGTGGTTAAGAAGGGTGTTCTCTTATTTTCCATTTGGAAGTTGAGTGTATATAGTGAAGCTATTACGCAGACTTTATATATTGCGGTTAGATTACTATTAATGATTATGATTACGACTACTCTTACTTCAACGACGAAACCATTAGATATGACTTTAGGTATTGAAGATTTATTGAAACCATTCCAAAAGATTGGGGTACCTAGTCATGAGATTGCAATGTTAATTAGTATTGCGTTACGCTTTATACCTGATTTAATTGATGAAGTACAGCGTATTATGAAAGCACAAGCGAGTCGTGGTGTTGATATTAATGAGGGTAGTCTTAAGGAAAAAGTTCAGGCTATATTGTCATTAATTGTGCCACTATTTGTGTCAGCTTTCCAAAGGGCTGAAGACTTAGCTAATGCGATGGAAGCACGTGGATATATTCCTGGAGAAAAGAGAACGCGTTATAAAGTACTTAAGATGCAAAGAAATGATTACTTATTATTAATTGGTGCAGCGTTACTAATTGTAATTATGATAGGATTGGCTATTGTTTTATGATACATCGTTTTAAGTGTACCGTTAGTTATAATGGTAGTCGATATGAGGGTTGGCAATCACAGAAGAATGGTAATTCGATTCAAGAAAAACTCGAAGAAGTGATTGAAAGAGTCAATCAGAAACATGTTAGTGTAACAGGTAGTGGTAGAACGGATGCTGGAGTATCCGCTATGAAACAAGTGTTTATGTTTGATTGTGAAAAACCAATTACAGCATATAAGTGGCAAGGTACTTTTAATAGTTTACTGCCAGGGGACATTCATATTGTAGAGTGTGAAGAAGTTGATAATAAGTTATTTCATGCTCGTTATAATGTGAGATGGAAAAAGTATACATATCGAATTAATATGGGTGACTATAATGTCTTACAAAAGCATTATGTATATCAATTATGTAAGAAATTAGATATTGAATTGATGAAAGAAGCTAGTAATTATTTATTAGGTGAACATGACTTTACCTCATTTAATTCAACGTCTTTAGAAGAATGTAGTGATCAGGTTCGAACGATTCGTAGTATTGAATTTAATATTAAGGATGATATTTTAGCTATTACATATCAGGGTAAGGGTTTCTTGAGATATATGGTAAGAATGATGAGCCAAGCATTAATTGAGATTGGTCTTCATGAATACCCTATTACTTATATTAAGGAAATGTTAGATGCGAAGAGTAAGAGCTTTCCACATCGTAATGCGCCAGCTAATGGTTTAGTCTTGGATGAAGTTAATTACTTTGAAGTAATTGCGTTAGATGAAGTATTAAATATTAGAGAATTCATTATTGGAGATAAGACTCCTAAGGAAATGAGTGTATTAGATATTGAAAATGATTATAGTAATAATGGTTGTTTAAAATACTATAATATTACTTATCGAAAAGGACAGAATAGTATTGGATACTTAAATGTTGAAGATGGTATTTTGTATGTGAATTTATACAATGAGGATGACAAAAAATATTTTTTAGAAATTGTTAATCAAGTAGAGACATGGATGAAAAAATATAGTATTATGTCATGGCAATTTGTGTAAAAAATTGTGAATTGGGTGTTTTTTTCGGGAAAATTATTGACTTGTGCTGTTTTGATGAATATTATATTAAATGGCACTCCATGCCAAAATGTAGCCCCGGAAACTACATATTGAAAAGGAGATTTTTAAAAATGCGTCAGACAACGATGTTAAAGCCAAGCGAAGTTGTCCGTACATGGTATGTTGTAGATGCAACAGACATGGTACTAGGTAGACTCGCAACAACAGTAGCTTCAGTATTAAGAGGCAAGAACAAGCCAACATATACACCAAATGTTGACTGTGGTGATTACGTTATCGTAATCAACGCTGACAAGGTTAAGATCACTGGTGACCAGGATCATAAGAAGGATTACTTCTCACATTCTATGTACCCAGGTGGATTACGTGTCAGAAGCACAAAGGTTATGCGTGAACAGTACACAGTTGAATGGGTTGAAAAGGCTATCAAGGGTATGCTTCCTCATACTAAGTTAGGTGATGTTCAGAGAAAGCATGTCTTCGTTTACGAAGGTGCTGAACACCCACACACAGCTCAGAAGCCAGTTGAGCTAAAGGTTAAGTAAGGAGGATAGAGACAGATGGCTACAGCAAAGAATAAGACAGTAACATATGTCGGAACTGGACGTCGTAAGGAGTCCGTTGCCCGTGTCTTTATGACTCCGGGTACAGGTAACATTACTGTAAATGGTAAGACTTTAGATGAATACCTACCACAAGCAACATTACGCATGGTAGTAAATTCACCATTAGTTTTAACTGAAACAAAGGATCAGTTTGATATCCAGATCAACGTTAATGGTGGCGGATATGCTGGTCAAGCAGGCGCTATGCGTCATGGTATCGCTCGTGCTTTATTAGAAGCATCAGCTGATTACAGAGCCGTTTTAAAGAAGGCTGGATTCCTAACACGTGATGCACGTATGAAGGAAAGAAAGAAGTACGGCTTAAAGGGTGCAAGACGTGCACCACAGTTCTCAAAGCGTTAATCGTATTTGCGAACAAATCGCATGGATTTATCTATGCGATTTTTTTATTAGATAAAAAAATCTCTCTAATTATCTAGAGAGATTTTCTTTATATTGATTGATTACTCTTTAAGTTATATTCTGGTTTAGCGTTATAGGCTGCATTCGCAATGGCTTCTGCAACGGCTTTAGCAGCTAAGGTACCAACTAAGTTGATATCTGACTTTACTTTACCATTACCTAAGGCATAAAGTGAGTCACCATCAAACATTGTATGAATTGGATTGATGGCTCTTGCCATACCATCGTGACCCATGCCCGCAATCTTTGTTAGTTCGGTTTTATTGAAATCCGCGTTTGTGATAATTGCTCCAATTGTTGTATTAGTTCCTTCTTGGATATTTAATTGCGAAGAATAGAGAATTTCTTCAGCTGAGATAAATTCGTTATTATCATAATTAATGACGCCGGCAATCTTTTCATTAGTGCGATAATCAAACACATCGCCTGCACAATTTACTGCCACAATCGCACCTACTTGTAAGTCACCAATTTGGAAAGCGGCTGATCCAATACCGGTTTTCATCATGTGTTCAGGACCCATAAACTTTCCAGCTGTAGCTCCACATCCAGCACCAAAATTACCATCTTGATAATTCTTTTCTTCGGCATTCTTGCATGCGAGATATGCAAGATTATGATCAGGTCTTACTTTATTATCACCTAGGGTTAAATCAAAGATACAAGATGTTGATACGATAGGTACGACACCAGCAGCTGTTGGAAAACCAATATTACGTTCTTCTAAGTATTGCATAACGCCACTTGCACTATTTAAACCAAAGGCACTACCACCTGAAAGAACAACCGCATGAACTTGGTCATTAGCAGCTAATGGATTTAATAAACCCGTTTCACGAGAAGCTGGAGCTCCGCCTCTAATATCGACACCACATACTGTTTTGGTGTCAGGTAAGATAACCGTTAAACCAGTTGCGGCTTCTTTATATTCAGCGTTACCGATATGGTAACCTTCAATATCATTAACATTAATCTTCTTTAAATTTATCATAGTTCCCTCTTATTTTTTTATCAATAGATATTTTATATTATTATTGTTGAAGTTTTCAATAGAATCAGTGATTATTGTGGCATCTGTGATATTCGCAAATTGTGCTGGGCGTAGTTGATTGAATTTAGTGTGATCAGCTAGAATATATGATTTGTCCGCGTGCTTAATTGCTAAAGATTTTATTTCGGCCTCTAATTCATTAGAAGTGGAAAAACCAAATTGTGCGTGAATACCATTCGTTCCAACAAATGCTATATCAAAGTAGGTATCTTCTAATTGTTTAAGAGCGGTCCTTCCTACAATGGCTAGAGTTGTTTGATATACTTGTCCTCCTAAGACAATCGTGTTTATATTCTTTTTATTTAATTCAATAATATGAGGAATGCCATTAGTGACAATTGTTACGTTATTGGCTTTGATATAAGGAATCATTTCTTCGGTTGTACTACCAGCATCAATATATATCATTTGGTTGTCTTGGATAAGACTTGCGGCTAATAGGCCAATTCTTCTTTTGATATCAATGTTTTGGGTAGTTTTAATTGCCATTGATGGTTCATTTTGATAATTGTCAATTAATTTAGCCCCGCCATGGGTTCTAATGATAAGGTGTAAGTCTTCCATTTCTTGAAGGATTCTTCTTACGGTAGCACTAGATATATTTAGGGTGTCTATAATTTGTTGGACAGATGTAATACCATTGTTTTGTTGGCATAGATTAATAATAATATTCCATTTTTCTTGTTTGTTCATGGGAATAGTATATAAGAAATGAGAAAAACGCTCAATAATAATGAGCGTTTTATTTATAATTTTGATTATTTGATTGAAATGCTTATTTTATGATTGTAAGCGCTTTAAATATCATCCATACTATAAACAGAAAGTGAGGTATATATGATCTACACAGTAACGTTTAATCCATCGTTAGATTATATTGTGCGCGTTGATGATTTTAAAACAGGCACGATTAATCGCTGTAATTATGAAATGATTAGAGGTGGTGGAAAAGGAATTAACGTGTCTATTGTCTTAGGAAATCTTGGACATGAATCATGTGCATTAGGATTCATCGCGGGTAAGACGGGAGATATGTTAGCTAGTATTCTTGATGAATACCATGTGAATAGTGATTTTATTAGAGTTAAGAATGGGTTCACCCGTATTAACGTCAAGATGAAATCAAATGCGGAAACGGAAATCAATGGTCAAGGACCTAAGATATCTAAGGAAGAAGTTAATGAATTATTAGAAAAGTTAGACTTATTGAATAGTGAAGATATCCTGGTTATCAGTGGTACAATTCCTTCTTCTTTACCTAGTGATATGTATGAAAAAATTATGGCAAGGTTAGCTGATAAGAAGATGAGAATTGTGGTTGATGCGTCCAATGATTTGTTGGTTAAGGTCTTAAAGTATCATCCATTCTTGATTAAACCAAATAATTTTGAATTAGCAGAGATATTTAAATGTGAGATTAATGGCGTTGATGACATTGTGAAGTATGGTAAGAAACTTCAGGATATGGGTGCTAAAAATGTTTTAGTATCTCGTGGAAAAGATGGTGCCTTATTAATAGATGAAGATGGCAAGGTATATGAAAGTGAAGCACCGAAGGGTGAATTGGTTAATTCGGTTGGTGCGGGGGATTCTATGGTTGCGGGATTTATCTCTGGTTATTTAGAAACGCATAATTATGAAGAAGCCTTCTATAAAGGAATATGTAGTGGTAGTGCAAGTGCCTTTAGTGAAGATTTAGCTACATTAGATGAAGTAAATAATCTTTTAAAACAAATTAGGAAAGGATAATTATATGAAGATTAGAGATTTATTAAAAAGGGATGCGATTAAATTAAATGGAAGTGCATCAAATAAAGATGACGCGATTAATCAATTAATTGATTTGCATGTAAAAGTAGGAAATGTAAATGATGCAAAGAAGTACAAGGAAGGAATCCTAGCACGTGAAGAAGAGGGTACAACGGGTATGGAAAATGGTATTGCGATTCCTCATGCGCGTACTGAAGCAGTAAGTAATGCGGGTCTTGCAGCAATGACGGTACCTGATGGCGTTGATTTCAAGGCAATTGATGGTTCGATGTCGACTTTATTGTTTATGATTGCAGCTCCAGCTGATTCCAATAGTTTTTATATGGATGTATTGAGCAGATTAGCAATGTTATTGACGGATGAAAAGTTTGTTAGTGATTTAAAGAATGCTAAAGATGTTGATGAATTTTTAAACATTATTGATGAAGCCGAAAAGAATAAAGAAGATGCTGATGAAAATAAGAGCTATGAATATCCACGTATTTTAGCGGTTACGGCTTGTCCTACGGGTATTGCTCATACTTATATGGCAGCAGAAAATTTGGAGAAGAAAGCTAAGGAAATGGGCTTGGTTTTAAAGGCAGAAACGCAAGGTTCAGTTGGAGCTAAGAATGTATTAACGCGAGAAGAAATTGATAATTGCGATGGTATTATTATTGCTGCGGATAAGACAATTGATATGGCTCGCTTTGATGGTAAACCTGTCTTAGTGACTTCGGTTAGTAAGGGGATAAATGAGCCTGAGAATTTAATTAATAAAATTATTAAGAAAGAAGTTAGTGTATATCATTCTGACAAGAAGGGTGTTGTTGAGGTTGATAGTGAGAATGATAGTGTTTGGCATACTGTCTACAAGCATTTGATGAATGGTGTCAGTCATATGTTACCGTTTGTTGTTGGTGGTGGTATCTTAATTGCAATTGCCTTCTTATTAGATGATCAGGCTATTGATCCATCTAACTTTGGTATGAATACCCCGTTGGCTGCTTTCTTTAAAACGGTTGGTGGTGAAGCCTTTGGCTTTATGTTGCCTATTTTAGCGGGTTATATTGCAATGTCGATTGCTGATCGTCCGGGTTTAGCTGTTGGCTTTACGGGTGGAGCGATTGCGAGTGCTGGTTATTCTTTCTTATCAATTGCTAATCCGGATGTGGTTGCGGTGTCTGGCGGCTTCTTGGGTGCATTATTAGCTGGTTTTGCAGGTGGTTATATTACTCTTGGTTTAGAAAAGCTTTGCGATAAGTTACCTGATAGTTTAGAGGGTATTAAACCGGTGTTGTTATATCCTTTACTTGGTATCTTATTAATTGGTATTGTGATGTTTACGATTAATCCAGTGATGGGCGCGATTAATACATGGTTAACTGATCTATTGAATTCAATGGGTACGACTAATTTGGTACTACTTGGCGCCATTGTTGGTGGTATGATGTCCGTTGATATGGGTGGTCCGGTTAATAAGGCGGCTTATGTGTTTGGTACGGCGATGTTAGCTGAAGGTGCAGATGCTGGTAAGATTATTATGGCTAGTGTAATGGTTGGTGGTATGGTACCTCCATTAGCTATTGCATTGAGTACTACTTTATTTAAGAATAAGTGGAGTGATGCTGATCGTAAGGCGGGATTAGTTAATTATATTATGGGTCTATCCTTTATTTCAGAGGGTGCTATTCCTTATGCAGCTGCTGATCCTATTAGAGTATTACCTAGTTGTATTATTGGTTCAGCTGTAGCTGGTGCATTATCTGCTTTGTTTGGTTGTGCATCTCCGGCTCCTCATGGTGGTTTCTGGGTAATTGCTATCATTAATAATCCGTTGATGTATGCTGTTGCATTATTTGTTGGTTCATTACTAGCAGCGATTATCTTATCAATGTTAAAAAAGAATGTTAAATAATTAGAAGGTCACACATAGGTGTGACCTTTTTGATATGAAAAAAGGTTCTCGTAAGAGAACCTTAATTTTTTGTATAAAAAAAGTGGAGCTAAGGGGAATCGAACCCCTGACCCCCTGCTTGCAAAGCAGGTGCTCTCCCAGCTGAGCTATACCCCCATACCTCTTAAGGCAAGAGCCTTCAAAATTAAACAACAAATACTCGAACTTAATTAACCTATACTAACCTTGGAGTATCTATGATCTTTCACATAGCGTGTCTCCATAGAAA
>Ga0181612_170775_pt1 | contig 11945 bp, 8 predicted proteins | sample HoacroProtozoa21_FD_119630 | JGI IMG/M metagenome (GOLD analysis project Ga0181612, IMG submission 119630) | Hoatzin crop microbial communities from Cojedes, Venezuel. Combined Assembly of Gp0051906, Gp0051904, Gp0051908
GGAGAAGAAAGTTCCTGACGTTCAGAAGAATAAATTACAGACTAGTTCCCAACAGGAAAAGAGGAATAAAAGGGTGTATTTTATTTTAAGTTGAAGTTTAACAGCTTATGGGAACAATCATGTGATGTGATCCCATGGGAATACATTAACTGTTCTGGATGGGTCCCATGTCTTTGCACAGGAGGTTGGCTGGGCGTTTACCCTGCACGCTCATGGGGGCCTAGGGAAATTATAATACATTGCAATTACCCTAACTGCTCCAAGTTAACAAAATTTTCCCAAAGACAATATTTTAGTGAGTGATTATTCTCAACAGTAACTTGCAGTACAGCTAAAACATACTCAGTGCTCTTCAATATTACACTTTCATCTTCCTGTGTGTATTTTTCCATACATGAACTTTATTCTTTGAATAATAAATATACTTTGATATACATAACCAGATAAAGTTCCATATTAAAAGGAGACTGAATATTTAACTAAAGCTTAGACGTGTCATTCAATGATCTGATAATAAATGTCATCAGTTATTCGACTTTCAAATTAAACCCCTGAGTAAATGATTTAAAAGAAGGTGCTAATTTGTCCATGTATATTACTTTATTTGCTGTAAAATTCCAATAACTAAGTCATAGAACTTCCGCAAAACACTACTAAATCAGGATTCTCCATTAACAAGTTGATCTAGTAATACAGGTTGATGAAGATGGTTTGAAATTTTGAATATTAAGTTATTTCCTACTGTTCGATTTTTCTTGCTTGGAAATCATCTCTACCTACTCTCTAAAAAGCCATTTTTATTGTGATTGGGTTTTATTTGCACATAATTTTTCAGGTTATTTACTGTGAACGAGAAAAGAATGAGCTTTAGAGAGATGTGATGGAGAAATGATGTATACCTCTCCTGTTTGTTCTTTTTCTTTTAGTTATAGGCAACAAATTCCTTCTTCTCAGGTAAAGAAAATTATACAGTAAGGAACAAACCCCCAGATCCCCTCTCTGAGCATCCCTCAGTGCAGCAGCACCTGCAGGCAGGAGGAACATCTGGGCTGTAGAAATCAGGCCAGTTCTGTATTCACATCTTCTGCACGTAATTTTTTGGTGGCAAAAATATTTTCGAATCCTTTTACAGCCTAGAGGAAGGGAACAGAGATCCACTGCAGTTAACTGCAAACATCAAATGAGGATCTCCTTTTAGGTCAGAGCCAAGTCTGAGCAGGCTGCAGCAGCCCAGCAAACAGCGGTGGATTGGCTTTTCTGACCCACCGCTCGCCAACTCCTTTTATCTGCTCAGGCTCACACGTCCTGGATCAAGAAGGCAATTTCCTTTACAACAGCCCGGGATGTACAAGCCTCAATAAGCCAGCAGTCGTCTTCGTTTTCAGGATCAGCGGACTACAAAGGGAGAAGAAAGAGAACAATTTAATAACATTTCTTTTCTGTAGACGGCTAAGCCTGGGCACGCTTTCAGTTCCTCAGCATGCGTGGCTTCTCCCGTTGGATGTGGGGAAGCTTCTGAGCAAAAAGGTGAGTTCAGATATGAAAGGGAGCCTAAAAAGAGATAAGTTATCTCTCTTAGCCCCTCTAAAATGTAGAAGAAATGTGCTCAAAGCAATTCATTGTTGTCTAGGTTGCTCTGCTGTTAGGAGGCTGCGTACCACCCCAAGGTCCCACTTATTTGTAGTCTGTATAGCACAGAATTAAAAAGACTCTCTATGGAATAAAAAAGGAGTGTAGAAAAGACCATTTCCAGTCTTAAAAATATGTTTTCTGTTCATCGTGCTATGGCACTCAACACTTCTTTATTTTTTGCTGTGACAGCAAAAAATACCTTGGCAGTACTTTATCTCCCCTGGAGTCAATATTCCAGCTCTGGAGCCTCTCTGCAACAGGAAAAGAGTCACGCGTTTCCCACACCCTGCAGAAAGACCCATCCCGACTGGAAAAGGCTTGCAGCAGTTGTCAGCTTTCTCTCCGACCCCAGGACTATTCCCGTTTGCTCCCCATGCAGCGTTCTGGTGGGACAGAGTCTGGATGCTACAGCTGCAACTGGACCCTGGGGAGCATCCCTGTGCGAGCTGGTCACAGGTGTCACAGAATCACAGAATCACAGAATGGTAGGGGTTGGAAGGGACCTCTGTGGATCATCTAGTCCAACCCTCCTGCCAAAGCAGGGTCACGTACAGCAGGCTGTACAGGACCTGGTCCAGGCGTGTCTTGAATATCTCCAGAGAAGTCGCCTCCACAACCTCCCTGGGCAGCCTGTTCCAGTGCTCCGTCACCCTCAGAGGGAAGAAGTGCTTCCTCATGTTCACACGGAACGTCTTATGCTTCAGTCTGTGCCCGTTGCCCCTACTATTAGTTTCCTACTGTGTTCCTGTCACATAAGAATGGCAAAAGTTAGCGGGCTGGCGAGACAGAAGGGTTGAGGGAACCACAGAGTAATATATATGATGGCTAATATTCTCATCTCTCTGGTCTTGGCACTACAGGCAATACTGACATCAGTTACTTGCTTTTAGAATAACAGACCTGAATTGTCTGCAAATCTGAAAAACATTAGAAATTATTTTTAAATTATTCAAATGATACTAGTTCTTCTTCAGCACCAGTTACGTCTGTCCCCAGCTTTTACCTTTCCAGATTACAGTTAAGACTCTTTCTTGTTAGCTGTTTTCCTTCCATGACAGGGCATATTACAGACATTTAAATCATTACAACACAACAGAAGAGTAATCCCAGAACTGCTTTCATGTGTTCTGTCCTTTTATCTTTCCGGCTTATAGCGATGCCCTCGCCTAATCACTTCACAAATTCAGAGCAGGCATTAGTGACTCTTTCTAACACAGCAGAGAAATCTGTAATATACAATGCCAAAAAGCATCCACATCTCTCCCTCTGTTTCCCTGTATGTTGCTGGTTTTCACACAGATGTTACTTAGCAATGGCTCCCTGGCTGACATTAACTCTCCTTTAACCAGCAAGCCTTCACTTGAACATCAGATCTTTATGCAGTATTAACCCATCTCAGTTGCCATTTAACGTGCCAAGGAGATCTCTGGTCCTCTACATGCCCAAAGGATTCCTAGACACCTTCTACAGACATTCAAAATGAACCAGTGATACTTAATAATTTCATTGTGGAATGGCAGTTTGGATGATTAACAGCAATCCCAGAATCTTGACTTCAATCTGTTCTGAAGGGCTTTTTATTTTCCCCAATCAAAAGCAGAAATTGAAAAAACTTCATCCCACGTAACAGAACAATGCTCACATAAAAGAAACTTTAAAGAAAAATTAATCCTGGCAAAACCAGGTTCTTGTAGTTATGAGGATCTAAGGCAACACTTTCCAGTTTACATTCATATCCAACTTCACTGAAGTTTCTCTCATGCAGCAGCTTGAAAACTCAAAACTGCCGTGCTTCATTCAATGAACATCAGAAGAAAGACTTCTATCATGTTCAAAGCAGGGAAAACCATCAACTGATTGCCATATTCTCCCACAGAATTAAACAAGGCCTGCTGACTTTACATTCACCATTGTGCACAATCTTTTTTAGCATATCTGCAAGGCTTTAAAATATACAGCACAGCCACGATCGCTCTTTTCACTCACAGTACAAAGGGGCTGTGATTCTGCACTTCTACCAACTGTGCCATCTACGCAGCTTGAGAGTTCAGGACAGGGAATCAAATTCAAGGGGAAAATGAAAGAACCGTTTCTTTTCACAGTCAAGAATAAGTGATCATGGATGTAATCAAAATGCAAATGCATAGAGTTAAACCTCTGCAAATGCAGTTGTGATTGCTTAAACACCTTATCGATTTACTTAGCCTTTATAGCTTTTAGGCTTAGCCTTTGTCCTGAACATGAAACGGGTCTCTGGTAGCACTTCAGCTGCTTTTAACTATTTTTCTTGGCTGTTTCAGTCATTCCATGATGGGGAAGGAGACTCTGCACTGTGGCAGCAACTAGCCAGAGAGACACTGGAAATAAAGAGCTTGCAGAGGACGTTGTCAAGTTTCACGAGGCTAGGCGATGGTGTGAGAGCATATAAATAGCTGACCTGTATCATACTTAAACAGTTGACTCATAGGGAAAGCCAGGAAAATGAGAAGCTTTGGTGACAAGCTTAGCAGTACTGAGCGGCTTTGAACCACTAAATGTTGCAGGGGATTGGCAGGGGATTTCTGAGCAGTGTAATGATGCAAAACTGACTGGAACCATTTGGAGCTTTTACATTGATGCATTACTATGAGTGACATCAGTTCTAATTGGGCATTAGGTCCTATCTTCTAATACACTGAAAACATAAAAGAAGCATTCCCCCTTTGATCCACATTGGTATGATTAAAATTTAAGTGTGTAAATCTACTTAGCTTACGCTTCCGCTGTTGCCCTGCTGCTGCTGGAGGAATGTGTCCCCAGAGCTTGTACTTAGATATCTGTATCCTTTAGAAACAAATCAAAATGAACATCCTGCTACTGAGTCCTGAAATGCTCTGGTCCAAACCTTTCTCTATACCTTTGCCTTGAAAAGCAGATTTGGAAAATCACAAGCGATTCCGCTTGAAACATGGTCAGCATTTCATGACATTTCAGCTGAGGCTTGTGGAGTCCTCACCATTTCTCTGCTTATGTCTAAAGGTTCCTGCTATTTCTGAGCACATCATTTGTGCACCACAGAGTCTGTATCTGTCCTGTGCCATCAGTTCAGCCTCAAGCCCAGACTTGGTCCAGAGCCAAGTACAGCCTCCATTTTTCATACAACAGAACAAAAGGTACTCTGAGAAACAGCAAGGAGCTATGGTGGTGATATTAGCATTTGACACTTTGCAGTAAACAACAAGTAAATGAGAATCCCATTGGCTAGCTGCCAGAATGTTATAATTTACAAATAAGTAACTGCTTGTCATCAACACCAAAGATAATGCCATAAACAAAGACAGTCACACAACACCACTCGTCTGTGAAGCCACTGTGTATTGGCGGCTCTTCTGGGATTCTCCATATCTCACTCAGAGAAGTGACATTTGGAATTTTTAAAAGCCCTTGGACAGAAGACAAAGTTGTGTTGTTTGTTGTTGTTTTTTGTTGTTTTTTGTTTTTTTTTAAAAACCACTACCAGCCCCAAACCCAGGCTCACAATCAGGCAAAGCTAGACAATGTCAAAGCATTGTTTCACATAAATAAGCCATGTGAGACTCTGTAGGGATTTGCTGAATCTGATTTAACTCAACTCAAAGAAAAAGTTGTGATTCCCAGCAGAAGCAAACATAATGCACTTCAAGCAGATGCCGCACCACTGCTTTTGAGCACGGACGGCTCCCTGGACAGCTCTCCTCCTTGGGTTCCCCCAGAAGAGCTCACACACATCACTCACATTTGTTAATCCTTCCATGCAAAAATGAGCGGGGAGAGAAGACAATACTTACAGAATCGGACGAGACTGGAAATCTTCCTGGTTCATTCTTTCAGACTGACGTATTTTCAGTATTTCTGTGTAACTGAGATTCTGAAGTTTGCTCTTGAACTGATCCAGAGAGCTAGGCTTGGTAGTGAGTGCTCTCATTATCTGTTCTTTCACTACCTGCATTACCTGTGGTTGACAACAAAGAAAAGGAAAAGAAAACCTGTGTTAACACTTTCTGCATTTTTGTTTCAAATCTTATTCTGGGTCACAGTAAGGTTTCTAGGTATAGAAGATGATCGGTACTACGCAGTCTCAAGACGATTTCTCAGTAGCACAGCCAGAAAATAAGACAACTTCTGACAGGACACCACAGCTTACAGCAAAAGCTCCTGCTCTACAACAAGAAAATTAGTATTTTGGGGGAGTAGTGGGGACGGTGTTATTTATTGCTTAGCTGTCTCCCTAGACAGCTAAATTAAAATTGCTGGTTGCAGGATTTTATGTCCTGCTCTGTCTGTGGTTTGCATGCCCACAGTAGCATGGCTCTCCTGCATTCTGAGCTGAGATGATGCTCTCGTCATGTTGGGGGCAGGCACACATAAAACAGCAACTCCTAACAGCAGAAAAAAGCTGTCAGGTCCTAAGGAGCTGACTGAGAGCGCAGATGCACATCCTGACTTCTGTCAGCTCAACCCAGGCGAAGCGCACAAGCCGCAGGGGCCAGTCTAACTGCCTGCAAGAGTCTTTCAGGTCTTACAGCTCTCCTGCTGGGCCTTAGAGCTGCTCCCCTGACCAGAAGGCAGCAGCACAAAGCTGCTAACTGTGGCCTGTTGCTTCCCTTATTCCTTATGCCCAGAGGCGATGGGGACCCACTGAAACACAGGAGGTTCCACCTGAACATCAGGAAACACTTTTTTACTCTGAGGGTGACTGAGCTCTGGTGCAGGTTGCCCAGGGAGGTTGTGGAGTCTTGAAGATATTCAAAAGCCATCTGGACATGGTCCTGGGCAACCAGCTCTAGGTCGTGCTGCTTGAGTAGGGATTTGGACAAGGTTACCTCAGAGATCCCTTGCAGCCTCAGCTGTTCTGAGATTCTGTGATTGTATACAAGAGCAAACTATTGGGAAAGAACAATTATTTTATTTACAGTGTAGGTTACAAACATAAAGGACCTACATGGGCAGACAGCGCTTGTCTTTTTCATCTTCTTCTCTCCCAGGTCATCAGTACACTTGTATTCTGTAGATGCATGCTGGTACTGATCTCAGACTTCTGCTGAGAAAACCACATCCACGTGGAGGGAAAAGTGAAAGTTTATTAGTTATTCAGTGTTGTCTGCTGGCTGGCTGATGTGTTCACATTAATTGTCATCTCTCATCATTGTGATTGCATTGTTCTAAATGAAATGCTGTGTGCCTATGCAGTGAAGGCCCTGCAGAGGCATGTCATATGTAGGGCACAGGACAATGAGGGTTGCCAGGTGGTGTGGTGGGTTAAGTTGTCACATATGACTGTGGAATATAAGTTGGTGGATTTAGGAGACTTAAGGCAGAGTCCTCCACAGAGTGGACTGTCTAGCTTGTGGGCTTCCTTTGCCAAATGCTAGAAAGGCTCCGGGTTCCCTTAGAGTAGATCAACCCAGGACCTGCTACTGTTAGACAGTAGGGACACTCAGAAATCTTGGCCTCAAGTAAACTGTTGGAGATCCTATAACAGAACTTCACCCTCCTCCCGGTAAGAAGGATAATGGTTATGTTAAATTAGTATGTCTATTCCAAAGAAATGTGTGTGTATAGAGGAACAGCCAGAAACATGGGTCATGTCTCTCAGTTTAAAATAAACCATAACCTGGTGATTAGGGAAGGCTGTACTGACTAGAGCTGAACATAACCACCATCCAGCTTGTGTTAACTGCTATGTTTAGTTAAGTCCTGTGCCTGCTCCAACTGCTTACTGAGGCAGTTACAGGCAATACGAGAGATGTATAGACTTCCAGTTCAAGAGTGTTTCATTTATTAGCATGCCAAGGGAAAGAGGCACTACTGTTCTTGCCCAGATACAGTTTAAAAGCAAACTTCATTGATTTCTTTAGAAAGTAGATCCATTTTGTCTTCCCAAAGTATATCTATTTGGGTGACTCCCTCCAGTTTCAGGGATTGGATACCTGCCATGCTTAAACATGAGCTAGATGCTGGACAGCCTCAGTAGAGTACAGGAGAACATTAAATGACTGGCATGTCAAAAAGCTGAGGAACTGTTAATTCAGACATCTCTAAGGCTTCCAGAATTAAAGTTTTGAACATAAGTGTATAATGCATGGTTTCGATATTAATTCAGTTCTCTTTGGAATTGTTCCAAAAGAATCCTTTTTACAGAAGTAGACATTACTGCCTACTGTTATAACTACTTTTTTTTCCCTCTAATTATATATGTAATGTACATTGTAATGTCAATATGCATTAATCTATAACTTGAAAAAACTCCATTATTCACAAGATTCCACCCACCTGCATGAAAATATCATTATGTGGCTTCTGACATTTAAAAAGTGAATGAAACTAGAAATGTCCGGGGGACTTTCAGCCTTTTAGAATCTGGTTGTTCGTTACTAATTATTGCATGGAAAAGCTTGAGGATTAAAAAAGAAAGGAGGGCAACAAAGAATAATGGATAATACAATATGAAAAGAAAAGGTTTTATTTCACTGAAAATTTAGTGTCCTCAGTTCTCAAGTACATCTCCAGAAATGAGGGGTTTTGCATCTATAATAATATAGCAGAAGAGTAGAAACACAACTGAAATGGTTTCTGTTACAATGACTGCTGCAGCTGTTTTCCATTCTTGTCTGTAGATATGACAAAATAGCCAAGTGTATAGTAAAAATCAAATGCCTCATTTTTGCTGCCACTGAGTGTAACTGGAAGTCTCCAGAGTCTAAGCACCTTCATTTTGTGTTTCAGGAAATCTTGGGAGGACTCAAGTCTTTAAAAATTCATAGCAAGCCACTCATATTTATGTAAAGCCCAGTGAATAAACCTGCAACCTGAATGTAGGAGACCTAAGGTCAGAACTCTCCTCTGCATAGCATAAGGCAGCCTCATAATCCAGACAGTGCCAGTCTCATTCATAATGAAATGTTTTATGTTTATGGCACTTGTGCAGGCATGTTTCAATTAAGGGGTGATAGACACAAGGCAAGTACATTAGTTTAATAAAACAAATTTTTCACAATGTGTTAAGTGAACCAAGGTAGTTTGGGAACTGTTAATATGGGGTTTTGGACTACCTCCACCCATTGATTTTATAACAAAACTGAATTAAATTTATGAGATTTTCATAAACATTTAAGTTGTTAATCATTTGCAGATGGCAAAAATTACAGGAGACCTTTTTTAAATTGCTGTGTATATTAAGCACTCTGCAGTTTCTGTTTCCTTGCAGTCACTGCACTTTAAGAAAGCTTAACTTTGGTGCAAAATGAATGGGAAGAGGAGGTAACAAATGAGGAGAGAATAAAATAGTTTTTTTTCTGTTCCCAGAAATGGACGTTTAGAAGATATGTATAGTCTTCCTAATCTTTTAGAATGTCAGTACCAAGGGGTTCTGTCATGACTTGCAGTAACAATCACAAGTTTCAGTGTCGGTTTTTTTAAACAGGGTACTTATGGGAAAATGCACCATCATTACAAAGCCATTTTATGAAGTCTGGCCTTAGAAATCTATACCTGACTTTTCACACAATCTAGAAACTTAAACATATGAAACTTTTCCTTCAGATTAAAAAATATATAACCAGTGTACTTTCAATGAGTTTAAATTTTTAGCACAAATTTGTTCATTTGTTCTAGGAGAGGTATTTGAAATAATATTTTATTATTAGGTATTTTTAAAGCTTTATGATTTTTCATACTTCACCGCAAATACAATTTTTCCTCAAATCTCAGAATCTTCCAAAACAGCATAAAGTAGCAGATTTTCCTATCTCTTAGTTGGAGATAAAAGGAGATAAGTTTATTTTAATTGCTGCTGTTATCAATTCAGAAAGATATTTTAAATTGTGAATATATAATTGTGAGATGTTCTAAACTGCTGTGTATGTATGCAAATATATACACATACATAAAAATATTAGTTGCACTGTTGATTTACTATACAGAAGAAAGAAGTGATTTGCAAGAAGATTTGACAATGACACTTATAGAATTTTTAAACCAACCTTTTATAATGATTGTATTTTTTGAACTACAGAGGAAAATGAGATCTTAAAAATTGTCATAACTTGTTGATAAATACAGCCCAAAGCTGATAAGAAAACCAACAAACAGGGTTGAAAAAACATCCAGTTCTAAAAAAAAATCTTAATTCAGAGTAAAAGAACTTGTCTGTGTAATAAATGTTTAGTCAGCTTTACCACGAGCTTTGAAAGCAGTGGCACTAGCGTGATATGGAAAATTATTTACAATCTGCCTATATATACATAGCTAAAATATTTTGTATAGCAAACTTTCTCATTTCTTATGGTTTAGATTGTTCCAGTTGCCTATTGGATATTATTTTTCGTTGTGCAAAATCATAATATTCAATTCCTAATTTTCATTTTTCTTGTTCAGAGTAGCACCTAGTGGTTTCACTTTACTCTAACCAGTGGCTGGGAAGTACTCTCCACCCTTCCTGCAAACTAGACACCTCACTTTACAATAACTTGCAGAAGCTTTTTAATGCCTGGCTCAGTTTTTGTTTTGTTTTATACTTCCATTTCATGAAATGGACTTTTTTTTGTACACTGCATTCCTGCCAATTACAGATTGGGTTGATTTTTTTTTTAATTCAATGAATTCCCTTAGTGGGTTTCCTGGCAATAAGCGGAACTTCTCTGACCATGACCTAACAATGAAACTTGGGGAATTTCACGGATGCCCCACACGTCAGGACTCTAGACAGATAAAGTCTGACACATTTACTTTCCCTTCCTTCCAGTGTCCGCCTTGCCTTTTCCTTGCTATATGCTAAGTTCTGTAGGTAGGACTGGGCTTTTGTAGCCTGGAAGAAAGCCTTGTAACCCTTAGGCCAGCTGCCTAATTTGGTCTGTGATAGATTCAAGACCACAAAGAATGTCTTTTGAATAGTGACAAGGTGTGGCATTACAGGGCACTCATAATTTCTACTGATCATCTCAAACTTTGTTCCAAGGCTGCATTCCAAAATGCTGTCTTTCAAGTAGGACTGATGTGTTTGTCACTTGTTGATCTTGGGGGATCTTGGAAGTCGCAATTGATGCCTCTTCTTCGTATTCCTGGTATATAACTGAGTTGAAAATGTAAGTTACTTAGGTTTTACGTTGCTAAGGCGTGCGACTTTGCATAGCCTTCTCACTGGCCTGTGTAGTTTGACAGAAAAACTCTTTGTAATGTCTAGCACCATTGCAGTGTATACTTTCCACTGGATACTAAGAGTAGCAAAAATTACATTTTAAATTATGTCATGACAGGTTAAAATGATAATGTCACCTAACAAAACTTAGTACATCTTTATTAAGTGGAGTTATTTTGGTTTATTGTACAAATTTATGATTTCAAGGAAACAGTGAAAAGGAACACCAGAACTTGAATAAATCCTGAAAATCTGAAGCAAACTATAATAAAAACATAAGTAATAATTTAAATATAAAGATACAACATAGTCATATCAAAATTAATTATGAAGTCCATCACCAGTGAGTTCTGCCCGCATCTGTTCCCTGTGATCCATCAGTGAGATTTCCAGTAGGTAAATTTATTTTTGATTCTATCTATTCATTTATCATTCACTTTCTTCTAAATTGTATACTAGGAGTCTGTGACTTTTGAAACTCTGTTTCAAGTCTGGTAGACCTGATTGACTCCTTGAAGTGAAGCTTAATCACAAATAGTCTAATAGTTCATTAGAATTATTATCAAGAGCTCACTGGAGAACATGAGGAGCTAGAGAAGATCATATTCTTCTGTGATGTGTGTCATAGGAAAGTTACTTTGTTTTCAAATTCCCTGTAAAGTGGGAGGCAGGACAACTAAGAACTCTTGAGAGGAAAAGAAGAAAGAATACCCCTTCTCTAAGGGTCCTCTGGGAAGCAACTGTCTCTTAAAGCCCACATTAATATGACATTCATGGGGACCTTCCAAATATCAGTAGAGGGCCTGTGTACACCCTGCAATATTTACAGATAAGAATTTTAATGTCAATGTTTCTTCTTTTGAGTCAGTAAATGGAGATGAATTCTAAATCACAAAATTGATTGAGAGCTTCAGTGACATCTGATTCTGAAAAGTAGAAGGTAAGCTGTACCCTCATAGTGAAATAAATGCATAGTCTTAAACATGAATGAGTTGTTAGCGACAGGAGTGACCAGTTAGTGACTGTTAGTGACCAAGGAGTAATGGTTTTAAACTAAGGGAGGGTAGATTTAGACTGGATATAAGGAAGAAATTTCTTACAATGAGGGTGGTGAAACACTGGAATGGGTGGCCTAGAGAGGCAGTGGAGGCCCCATCCC
>Ga0181612_173447_pt1 | contig 11945 bp, 7 predicted proteins | sample HoacroProtozoa21_FD_119630 | JGI IMG/M metagenome (GOLD analysis project Ga0181612, IMG submission 119630) | Hoatzin crop microbial communities from Cojedes, Venezuel. Combined Assembly of Gp0051906, Gp0051904, Gp0051908
GGAAGGTGTCCCTGCCCATGGCAGGGGGATTGGAACTAGGTGATCTATAAGGCCCCTTCTAACCCAAACCATTCTGATTCCTTTCATCCAGTGCAGGGAAATGAGACACTCGGCAGAATAACAAAATCCCCACCCAAGCTTCTAGCTGCATTCAGAGACTGGCAAGTGTATAAAACCTGGGAATAGCTTTTGCAAAATTCCTCCAGCCTCGGAAAAGCAGGAGCAGCGTTTCTGCTGGAGGCATCAATCTTTTGACTACTTAAAGCACTGTCTCAAACACAGCTACCCAGAAGCTGTGGTGGGGGAGCCCCTGCCGGGGCTCCGCGCCGAGCAGCCTGTTCAGCCTCAGCCAACAAGTAGCACGAAGGACCTGGCACAGCCTCAGCACAGCGAGAAATGAGCAGCAAAAACAGTGTCAATTTTTAGAGCACTGGTGTCAGCGAGCTCCTCCGGGCCTCGCTCCACCAGGGAGCAGGAACAGTGGCCTGCCAGTGAAGGGGAAGGACTGTCTCATTTGTCTCGGTTTGCGTGTGACATGAATCAACTTATTTTAATTCCTGTATTCATGTGAAATATCCGATATGAACTTAAGCTAGTTTCAGAGGAATTTTTTCATAGCGCAGTCTCAGAAGAGATTCAATTGCACAAACAGAAACAGCAGGAAGGGCAGGAGGAGCCACAGTGTAAGGAGAGGAATGATGGAAGGACAAGGGGAACCCTGTGACTTGCCACCTGAAGAACCAGGCTGGCCCCCCTGTAGATACAGCACACCCACAGAGCCACCTCCCTGCCAGCCCCTCAGATCCTCAGCAGCTCCCTCCAGAGAGCGATTCCTGATCCTCCTGCACCATCAGCCAGAAAACCACACATGCTGCACAGTGGTCTTAAGCATTTAATAGCTCTGGCCTTTCTTAAACCAACGTTTTTCCCCTTAAGATTTTTCACTGTCTTATAAATAAGAGGGGATATATTCACCCTCTGAGACAAGGATACCTATTTCAATTTACCACAGCAGCTGTGAAAAAAGGTAGGGAAACACAGCTCTTCTTCCCAAGGGGGCTTCACCACAGGAAGACAGCTTTAAAATTAAGCCAGGCTTCCAATCTATTCGCAGGATATATGCTGAATTAGCAAGCGAGCGCTGACGCCATCTCTCAATTTGTACCAGCCCTCCTTCAGCAGCCCAGTAGATTTAGCACTGCAGGCAGTTTGAATCAGGGCTTTTTTTCCACAACTGCCTGGAGTGCAGCCACTTCAAACCAACTAAAGAGCAGGTGACATCTCTGCGAATAACTAAAGAAATATTGGCTGCTTCTCCAGTACAGACATCCTGTTTTCATCGTCAGCTTAGGCATATTCACGTTTTGCAGTCACTCTCCTTGGTTATACATGCAAATTCCTCATGTACCCACCGCCATCCAAAGTTTCAACCCCTGAGCACACTGTACGCACACAAGTTAACCAGCAGCATGGATGCAATTATTCACACAAAGCAGCACTCTGCTGTGGTAGGTGCTGCTAGAGCAGCTCAACGTGCTGCATGGGGGTTGCCTGCCTCTCCTTGACATCCACCATGCTCCTTCCACAGGTTATGGATTGGATATTCCCTCATGTCATTAATGTGGGCTGAGCTCCTCCTCCTGTGCTTTCCAGAGGTGCTCCCACTCTAAACAGGAACACTTCAAAGCTCCCACATCTGAGCGGCCTGCAACTCTCTCATCTTCCTGCTGCAATTTCTGAGCAGATATCGTGTCCGTTATCCTGTCGTAGGAATGGGCCCTTGTTGTCTTGATGTTTTAAGACACTAGGCCCAGCCATTAAACCTCCAACACCACTGCAAAAAAATTAAGCCAATCATTTCCCAGAGTTTCATCCTTCTCTGCTTTTTGCTTTTCAGTTCCCTTCTACAAAAAGCTGCAGTGGACAGACACACAGCCTGCCCAAAGGTTTCTAACTCTGTTACTCCTTCTGATGGAAAGCAGAAGGGTTTTAAAGATTCATGTTTAAAAAAAAAATACATATATACACCCAATCCTACACTGACAGCCTCAGTTTCCTCACTGTGGAGCACCTACTGAGATTTGGTTGGAGTTCTGTCAGGCATTTAGGATCCCCCTTCCTGGCACACCTTTCCCTTCCACAACAGAGGTGCCAGCCTCCCCTCCAGCCTGCCCTGGCAAGAATAATCCCTTCTCCTTCCCTGTGTGCCCCTCCTTCTTCTTCTCCCAAACTTCCTTGTTTATCAAGCCCTTACTCAGACACCTCTGCCAACTGCTCATCCCATTTGCCACTCTACTCTTCAGAGCAGGCTTTAACATATTTTCTTTGTCATCTTCACACACCCTTTAGTAAGCCAGGCAGATTTCTTAAAATTTTAGTGTGTCACGCTAGTCTGCTTACTCACTAGCAGGCACAAACATGACTCCCACATCTCCTGACAAATACAAACTTGGAAAGCTCTGCCACATTTTTGACCAGATCACTTCCCCAGTCCTGCTCGCCATGCAGCTGCCTAACGGCCTGTGCCAAGGGAGGGAGAGCAGACGGATGGCAACACGAGACCACGAGTGGGAGAGAACAGCTCTGTCCCTGTGGCAGCCGTATCTATCGGTACTGGCTGAAACTACGCAGTCAAAACCCTTTCAAACTCAAAGAACGGACAAATGCAAGCCACCCAAAGGCACATTCACACGCTATAGACAAACTCACACATAGCTGAAGTCGTCTTTTGCAGTGCTCCTGCAAATCCCGGGTGCTATCTCACCTTCCTCAGAGGTGATTCCTGCCTGCCCTTGATTTTTTGCTCTCAGATGGAAGAGGTAGTTTCTGTATTGGTCAAACCAGCCAGTATGAACAAAAAAAGGGCCACAATTTTTTTGAATCCACTTAGTGAGAAGCAACTTCTTGTACACCTGATTCTTATTAAGTCCCTTTGAGTTCTCCCCAGAAAGTCATTGAAACTAAGTGGCTGTGACATTTGATCTTCATAGTGAAGATGTAGGGTTAAATTTGCATGGTTTGCTGGCCTTTCATGTTTTGATGATTCTGACCTTCTTTAAATAGCAAAATGAAGGCCTTGAGTTCTCATCAGCCTCCTGTACTCTATCGCATTCAGGAAAAATACTAATACACAGAGCATTTGGTGGTGTTCCCTTTGTTGAACAAACCAAATGTCAGTCCTGGGATTTCCTGTAAGCTCACTGCCAGCTGCAGTAGTGCAGAGTAACTCAAAGGTGAATTACGCATCACTTGGCTTTGCTTAGCACAGTTCTGTGACTGCCAGTAGCGTGCAGCACTTTGGACTCTGTGTGGCACTCCAGCACCTGCAATGTGAAATGCTGTAGTGTAAGCACGCTGGTGGCAGCTGGCAGGATGAAGGCCAGAAATAGAGAGTGACAAACTTCTCATCAGGTAAATCTTTAATCTGATTCTAGGAAAATATTTGAAGTATCCAGACACATTGAGGATATTAAACAATCCTATACTATACTTTCTGTACAAATTAAGTCCTTCAGCAGGGTTAACTGTGAATGTGTACTTTGTGATGAATTTGAAACTTCCATAACTTTTCCTACCAGACCACTACAGAGATGAGAATAAAGGAAGAATTTCTGCTTCCATAAAGTACCCAGGTATTTATAATGGATGCTCTGCCTATATTATTCCCAGCAATCCCATTTAAGCATTGTTGGTTTATTAAATTCCTCTCAACCAACTAGCAGTACAAGAAAATAGCTTTTCTCCTTTCCCTTCAGTCAGAGCATGAATATAGTTTGGTGTGTTTATATGGAGTGCTGCATATGGTTTTCTTTTGCCACGTTTCATTTGTGTCTTGTTCCTTGAGAATATGCGGCAGAGCACAAGCAGCGCTGGGCAGCAGAGGGGGAAGCTCTAAAGCTCCACTCTCTGCAGGACAGGATAGAAATGCTGACAACTGCCTTCCTCCCAAGAGCTTTATAAAGACTGAACTGCCAGTATCACCGTGTAGTAGCTATCCTGAGCAGGATTCACACAGGCTGGCATCTGGCCCATGCACCATCTTTGTTTAATTTCTTGGAGGTCATCTACACACGTACAGATGCATGCACCTACAGACTGCTGCAATATTGCTATCCAGGAACACCAGTACTTTCTCACACAGAAGTGACTGAGCACTGTGCCTGAGTCCCAGATGTTAGCTCCTGGTCAGCTAGGATTAAGTTCCTTTGAAATTCTGTCATCACTGTTCACTGCCACCCTCTTTTAATGCACTCCAAGAATGAAGTGTCAGACTACTTTAGGAGATCTATCACAAAGAGAAATCTCTTTGGAAGAAGCAGTCAGCAGTTCTTTTACCTTGTTACAGAGAGAATCATGAGACACTCGTTTGATTCTAGTGACAGCTGAATTTTGAGCTGCAATTTTAAATTTTAAAGTATTCATTGATAATGGGATACTTTCTGCCCTACCATGTTCATTATAATTGTTCACATTTTTATACCTGTCAAGTGGGACCTCATCAGAATCCTGTAGAAGTAGGTTAGGAAGTATTCATCTGTGGTAATTAGAATTTTGCATGCAGAAAGTATGCACAAAAATAATGACTCTGAGAATGCTATTTAGTTTACTAATCCTGTCCATAAAAGCCAGGGAAAGAAGAAAATGTCAAATTTAAGCTGAATTCTAATGAAGTGCTATATTCAGCCTCTCTGAAGGAGGAGGAGAAAGTCACAGGTGAATATGTATTTAAAGACTGCCATTCTATGTAAATGCAGCTGGGAAAGTTAAGGTAGCAGCAAATTCTATTACATATATGCAAGCCACTCATCAGCATCAGCAGCCACTGAATACCAAGCTTTTATCCAGGACTAGTTACAACAGTCACCAACAGGGAAATACCAGTCACATTATTGTGGAAACATAACTGGACTGACCTCCCTACATTGCTAAATCTAAGATTTAATCTAATGAACATGGCCAAGATCTCCTTTACTTTTGTTTGTTCCCAGCTCCTCCCAAAGGATCTCATGAGCACGTACAAAGAAATATAGGGAACTTTCAGATGGCGGAAGTACTTGAAGATCGTCTCTCCGTAGCTACACTAACAATTTTCAAATACTGTTAAGCAGTGTCTAATGCTGATGCTGCTTTTGGGTAAAAAAAAAAAAAAAAAAAAAAAAAAAAAATCAATCAGCAGTACTTCATAGATAAAGGAGTATTTTCCTTCTGCCAAATTTCAGTCCTGCTAAACAACCCAACAACCAACAAATTAAAACTAACATAAAATGAAGATGCAAGAATGGAAGACTGGGGTGGTTTTCATTGCATCCTTGTATCAGAGCTTTCCAGAGAAAAATCTCTCAGATGCTCTTTATGTTGTTCTGCTATACCTGCTGCCACAGTAGCTACATGCAGTGTAAAGACAACACAGGACAGGTAAGGCTAATAGCAAAGAACTCTTACAGCAGAGCTACTTGCTCCCTGTAAAAGCATTCAGGGTAAGCTAAACTTCAGCATTAATAAAGATCCATGAGTCCCCTCCTAATTCGCAAAGATCTCTGGTTAGGTAAATGGAGACTTCTACAAAACTGAAGAATAAGAAATTACCTATTTTAATTAAATACAATAAGCACTGACCCATACAACATCACTGAATAGAAAAAAGCACTGTTCTCTGAAAAATTAAAATATGTATGACAAGCATCTTTAGTGGCCACAAGGAGTCAGGACAGGCATTGAAAAAGCTAATCAGACTGCTCACAACTACCGCAGAAAAGGCACCTCGTGAAATTGCTTCACAGCAAAGAGCAGTTACTTACTGCACACTGGTCTGAGATTAAACGCATCCCGTAATTCTTCCAGCGAGTGAAACAACAGAGACATGTCCTTGTCAGCTCCAACAAGGATTTGCTGGGAGGCTGCACAGCAGTTTTTTCAGGGAAGCATTTGTGATTACATAGTTGCATAGTATCTGTAGACTTCCACCCAAAAACCAAAAAGTCCCCTTCTGTGTGAGTGAAAGGCTACAGTTTCCACAGGTATTGTTCATGGCCTGACCCTGACCACTCTACCTCTTTCCTTAAGAGACAAGGAGAAATTACCAAACCTGCATGTTCGAGTGAGATGATGGGGAACAGGACAAGGAGTTATTGAATACTTCTCTTTAGCACAGGGAATCCATATGCTAGCCCATTTATTGCTTGGGTGTACATGTGCAATTTCTACGGCAGCCTAACTAGATATCACCATTCATCTAAGGTTCATCATTCATATTATTACCTTAATGTGTACCAATCAGCCACCCAGGAGATGGGGCTGGGAAAGGTTGCAGTGAGAAGCTCTGCAGTAGAAGACACAGAACTGTAGACTACAAACTACAGCAAGATGAACAAAACCTGCATTTATCTCTTGTTTTGGTATAATGTGACTGCTAGGTTTTATTAGCCTGGGCATATCTCATGTCATGTGAGAATCTCTATGCCTGGGAAGAACGTGGCTTTATGGCATGCCACAAAAGTGCAACTGATTACAACACAGCTTTTTTTCTTTTCCCCTGCAGTCTTTTCTCCACTTTTCCCAGACACTTAGCACTGTACCCATGTCCACACTAGCTTATCTAAACTCATAATCACATGTTGCAATCCCAGCAAATACATGGTCCACAAAGTTAAAATGCCTTACCATAACTTATACAGAGCTACTCAAATATAAAACATTCAGGATCTATCCACGCCTCTGCAAGTTTCTTTCTCTGTCCTCAGTGGAGATAATTCCCCATGGCAATACACACAGAAGTTTTATGTATAACTGTCCATGACACAGAAGAATGAACAAATCAAAACATTCTGATTTTGTAATGATACATGGTTTTGGACATTTAAAAATCTACCAAAGACCTGGGTTTGGCAAAAATTAGTCACATTTTGCTTATAATTTCCAGCAAGTAGCTAACTGACCATGGGGACACTTCCTTTGAAAATTTTAACAGAATTTCCAAAACACATTTCCAGTGTGATCTGGTATATTGATTTAAATTATATCTGTGTTTAAATCTATCTAAACCTATACAAACACTTGCAACTATATCATAGCAGCTTAAGAAGGTCTCAATCCAGTTAGCAGAGAGCAGCCACCCTAACCTAAACACAACTCAATTCTGGTGCCTTAACAAGTTGTCTCTTGCCAGCGAAGCCAATGCCTAAACCCCAGTAATGAAACAAAATGAACCTGCTCTACTTCACCTCATAATTAAGGAAACAGCGAACATAATGGACAGTTACAATAATGGGGTTTTTTGGTGGTGGTAATTTGCTTAGTGACTACAACTACATCAGGTTTGGTTCTGTGTCTAAGACACCAAGTAAAACCAAAACCACCCAGGCTTACAAGTGAAACAGCCATTATCACAACTTCATTGCACCACTTAAAACTATGTGCTATGTCCTACCACTGCAACTAGCTGATGCAGATAGGCCACTGACTTTCAGATCCTCTCTTCAGAAGACGCAGTTGTACCACTCAGCACAAACAGTTTCTTTAGAGAAAACAATTCTCTATTTGACAGACAAATGAGGTGCCTAAAATCCTGCTGCTGGTTTGGAAAAGGATTTAATCTCTAAAAGTAGGAAAGCTCTGAAATGCTTATTACAAATACAGGGGTTTATGATTTTTTTCTGCCTCCCAGGCCAGAGAATCACTGTACACAGAACCACAGTATGATATTTGCAAGCTCGTTCTTCAGCCTTGAAGATCAATGCTTCCCATCTCCATAAACTTAATTATCATTACACAAAGTATCTGTCTGCAAATCCTACTAAATGCCTTCAGAGAAAAGAGTATAAAACAGTATCAAATCATTTTCCAGCCACATACTAGAACTTGGTTTTTGGGTTGTTTTTGGTTTTTTGTTTTTTAAAAGAGTACAGCCAGACAGTTCAGCTATTTGAGCACAATGTAACCATCCAGCCCAACAAGCAGAATTAATAGCATCTACTCATGTATCAGAATATTGGTAAATATCATCATCTTGATTCTGATTATCCACCCTTTGGTCTTCAAACTTCACATTAAATAGCAGTGCAAGTCTTCCAGACTTTAACAGGAATGAGGATGCAGTGAAAAATGAATTAACTGCTGGATTTGACCGCTTTCTATCATTCAAAATCACTATAATATTCTGGGTTTACCACACTACAGGAAAATGTGGTACTAAGAAAAACTAAACATTATTTTGATTGAACTTTTGTACAGGAAGCTTTTTACTTTTTACAAGAAACATCTCAATCCAAATTTTGTGAAAACAACAGAAATGCTCCCATTGACTTCCCTCCACTTTGGATCTGATACTAAGTCTGCAGTTTACTTCTGCACTGTGAAAAGACAGGCTTGGGATAAAGCTCTCTGCAGCTCTATTTATTCAGCTTGTGTCATGACAGCTTGAGAAAAAATTCGCTGTTACTCCTCCAGTGAGGAAACAAGCTGAAAATAAACAGCTTACCAGAGCACCAAAGTAAAAGGAAAGATGAGACTAAATGCCAGCATTTTACACCTCTATTTTGTCTTGCTAAAACCACAACGACACTAAGATTTTCTAGCTCAGTAGAAGTGCTTCCCATAAAAATCAATAAAAGTATTGTGACCAACCTTGAGGGGACCAGAGTTGGGACTATACAAGGTTCTTTAGAAAATCCCATCTTAAGCTCCCAAAGAAGCGTTGACAGCTTGGGTCACTAGAAGCTTGAAGGCCATTTGTGAAAAAAAGCCAGCCTCAGTATCTAAATGCACTGCAACAGCAGCTAGTCTTGTCAAAAGAGGAAATGTAATTCCCAATTACTCCACTCTTTTCTCTGTTCCTTTCTCAAATCAGCCAGTGGAGTGTGCATCCCACATCCAAATGGAGTTAGCCAAGGTCCAGGAGACCTCAAGACTCCAGGTGGTCTCAGATTTCCCTAGTCAAAATTCTTGCAATTCTCCTGCCCAACATGGAGTTTCAAAGCCAGACTAATATTGTTACTTAGTGTTCTTTCATTCTATAATTTATTGAGTGCTAATACTTTCCTCTCCTCCTTGTACAAACAGGCATTTATGACCAGTCAAGCACCAGAGACAAGTTTGACCTGTGTGCTGTAATAAATCAGGTGCCAGGAACAGATGGAGAAGGGTTAGGAAGCATACTAAAGTCATTCTTGAGTTACACCTATGGTATACGGTCTACGCAAAAGATTTTTGACCTCATAGCACAGGCATTTGTTTTCAAAGCCTGCAACAATGGCAACAACAAAAGGGGGGCAGAGGGGGAGAGAATGTGAGCTGCTGTAGATCCCATTTAACAAGAACGTACAGACTCTACAAATTTCCACTGCAAGGATTAGTGAATCTGCATTGTTTTTTTGTCAATGTCTAAACATAACTATAAATCTGATTCTTATTTTCTATATATTGTTCCTGTTGCATTATGGAAAAATGCTGCTAGAACGAAAATCAACCTTTTGTTACAAATTCCACTAGAATTATATCAAAAGTTATAACTGAGCTTTATAGACGATAGGATTGGTATGATTGCTTGAACTTAACATTTCCATTGTGGGCTGTATTTATACAACATATTTGGTCTTCAGACCACATTCCTTTTCGTGCATTCATTTGCATCTGTTATATCATCTCTGTACTTGACCTTGAATATCGTTGGAGCTTTAGAATACAATGTTTCTGTGGCTTTTTCTCAAGCCACTACTTGAAAATATAGTTTTTGTGGTCTCCTGACAAATATGAGGCAGAACAGGCAAGACTCCATATTCCCATGAACTAGACAAACCAAGTACTGAACCCAGAAGCTCATGCAGAGGTTCCATGAAGTCACCAGAAGCCACATGTGGCCATTCACCTATGACTTTGAAGGTGTTTATTTTAGTCATTACTAGGGTCAAAACTGGCTGGTATTTGCCACAGATCAGCTTCTAGCAACAAAACGCATAAAGCAAGTGCATGACAGTGACATCTACTCGAACAGTGTCTGTTCAGACATCACTAACCAATCCCACCACTGTCATTGCACTCAAATACTGCTCTTCCATTTTCAATATATCCTCTGATAATTCAGGTTTCTTTCCACAGTGTTTTTTATTTTCCACTAACTTAGGTCATTTAAACAAAGAGGTTTGCTTGACTTTTGGCCTGAATACTAATTTTCTTTCATTTAAGTTTTTGAAGAGAGTACATTAGAGGTTTTCTAAAAAGAAAAGGACTAAGGGAAAGAAAATGATTCTCTTTGACATCTGTTCTTTTGACTTCCAGCTAATTAGAAAAGCCTTATTGCTGAGTGTTATTTGTTTGTTGCTTATTTTCTTAAATATTTTCCATCATTTCCCATAAAATCCTAGGCTACAAGCATCACAGAATCTGCCTGTTGTTGAGAAGATGGAGGATGCAGGAAAAAAGATTGCTTGGCTTTTGATATGTGTATACAGGCATGACAATTAAAAATGAGATAATATTTAAAGGGAAATAGCATATTTATAGTAGAAAAAAAGTGTTTTCTTGCCTTGACTCTCTTGATCAGGGCCTGTTTTCTGAACCCAGCAAGAGGGTTTCCATGTTTCCAATAGCTGATCTTACCTAACTAAATGGTTCAATAATCAGCAATATCTTCCAATATCTTAGGATGAACCCTTACTAATATTAAGAGCACAATGTTACAGCATGCCAACAATGGAAGGGAATTGAAAATAAGTGAAAATGGGCTTTCTAAATATATTTATCTAAAATAGGCTATTTAACAACAGGTTTGATTAAAAAAATAAAACCATTAATTCTCCTTTTGCTCCATCACAAAAGAAGTATATAATTTTATGGATGCATTGGCACATTTTTTCATCATTGTCAGTCTGCAATTTCCTGCATTTACGACAAAGAGGGCTGGTCGTTCCAAATTTGCCAATGTCTTGCTTTTGTGTTTAAAGAGGCGAGCTGAAAACTCAGGAGACCAAACATATCTTGTTTAAACAGATATAAATTAGCACCAAAAACAACAGCACAGGCTTACAGCTTCTTGAAGATATTGCTTTGGACAGGACATTCTGTATTCCCTTAGCTTTTCTGCCAGGGCTTGCCAGGAAGTTTGCAAGTGTCAGCTGTAAAATCAACGGCAATAATACAGAAGAACGATCCACAGGACTTGACCTGGCAGCACCAAAACATAAGTGCCACTGTACGGTAAGGTGTGCGTGTGTGACACACCAAATTTAAAAAAATCAATAGTGAGAACAGCTAGCTCAGCTTGCTGTGTCCTTGATACCAGGCAATTTTTTCAGCACCTGGAGCACCCTTATGCCAGGATGCACGCTAATGGTGCATGGCTAATATCTGCAATTAATTTAAAATAGAATGTTCTCAAAATAGCTCTTTAAAGTAACACTTCCTTTCCACATTAAAGGTACATATATCTCTGTTGACTGACAGCCAGACATTGAGTCTAGTGGTTGCTCCTTTTATCTCTGTTTCTTATTGACTTATATCCTAGCTAAGACATTGATATAATTTTCTTACAAATGTAAAACATAGTGAGGGATCTAAAATCCAAAACTTACTTTTATTGTCAAGTTTATGAGAGATAAAATAAAAGGCATCAAATTCAGTGGAGCCATGAAGGAAAGAGACATCAGTTACATAGATTACATCACTGGCTGATTTCATCTTCCAGAAATCAGAATATGTTCTATTGAGTTTGATGTGCCAGGACCAGAAACTGGGAATTGTATCAAGACAAATATTTTAAAAAGCAAATACACATTGTTGCTCTGAGATAGGATTGTTTAAAATATAAACAGTTATGTAAATAGGAAACATATTGCCTGAAATACATGAAATTCAGTGCACAGTAACAAGCAAAAGTAAAATCAGGCAGTCAGATCCTTACTTGGATCTTCTTAGCCTAGCTACTTTGGCATGACACAGCTATGCCCTTTTTA
>Ga0181612_177123_pt1 | contig 11945 bp, 7 predicted proteins | sample HoacroProtozoa21_FD_119630 | JGI IMG/M metagenome (GOLD analysis project Ga0181612, IMG submission 119630) | Hoatzin crop microbial communities from Cojedes, Venezuel. Combined Assembly of Gp0051906, Gp0051904, Gp0051908
AACAGGCTGCCCAGGGAGGTGGTGGAGTCCCCATCCCTGGAGGTGTTTAGAAAACGTGTAGATGTGGCACTTCGGGGCATGGTTTAGCAGGCATGGTGGTGTTGGGTTGATGGTTGGACTTGATCTTAGAGGTCTTTTCCAACCTATGATCCTATGATTCTATAATAATAGGTACTGGTCCCTAACCAACAGTCACTGGAGCCTTGTGAATGATTCTATTAACCCATCTGGTCACCTACAGCAGCGTAAGAGGAATCACTCCCTAAGGCTTCACTGCCTAGGCCAACACTGTTCTGTGAACTTAAGCGACACAGCTCACAGGTGGACATGTTCAAGCATTCTAACGTTGGGCAGTGTGTAAAAAGGAGCTCTTCCCATTTCAAGAATATTCACAAACCGCAATAGACGGAAACAGCAGAAGTGTCGCTTTGCAGCAAAGGGGCACTCACTTAAGTCTGAGATAGACAATCCAGGGCATCCTAAATCTGCTGAAACATAGCGATAGGCTTTCAAGGGAGCAAACCAGCTCAGGAATTAGAGCTCTTCCACCTTATCTTCTGATCCTGTAAAATTACCAGACAGTCAAACTATGTAAAAGTCTGAGTAGAACCGTTTGTTCTTCTCATAGAGCCCTGCAAAAAATACATGTATCTGTATCACATTTGGCTGGGATGGAGTTAATTTTCTTCACAGCACCTCATGTGGTGCTGTGTTTTAGATTTGTTACCAAAACAATGCTAATAACACACTGTTTTAGCTATTGCTGAGGAGTGTTTGCACAGCACCAAGGCCTCCTCCTGTTTATCCCTCTGCCCCCCCAGTTTATTCACTGGAGGTGCACAAGAGGTTGGGAGTGGACAGCCAGGCAGATGACCCAAACAGCAATGATATTACAGGAACATTTGACTTTCAGCCCATTTCTTCCCCATGGAAATACACAACATAATCCTAGAGTTCTATTCTACCTCACCTTTCCCAGATGATATCATTTTCTGACTCTTCTAAAGCCAACAACCTTCCTATTGTTTTTGCCACTTGTGATGCCCACAGCTTCCACACCCATAGTAAGAATAATACTAACAGCAGTTGCAGCAAGTCCATCTGCAATGATAAGAAGTGATCGAAGGGAAACAGTTTTACCAGTGTACACAAACACTGCAGGGCACACATGGATGTGGCATCAATTTCTAGTTGCCACAGTATTCTGCTTAGTTTTGTAGATGACTCAAAGGACTCTAAAAAAAAAATTCATTTAAGAGCAGAAGTAGAATTCAAATTTATCTCAACAAAATGGAAAAATGGTCTATGAAAAAAAGTCATCAAAGGTAAGAGCAAAAACCTAAACTTGGGCAAAAATATCCAGTTCTAACAGAAAACTATTGACTTCAGAGCAGGAGGGGATCTGGAGATTGCAGGGAGTCCTGGGCTTCAGTATGCCATACTCTTATGAGAAAGGCAAACACTGCAGGGAGGGAACAGGAGGGTATGCCACCAAGAATGGCTGTAACCCTTTCACATCAGGCACACAGACAACCCCTCACTATCATACCCACTCTGGAGACTTCCATCACATCACATCTTTACGAACCAGAGAGACTCCAGAACACAAAAGAATCATAAGAAAAATAGAAAAAAAAAACCCTACAAGAAATACTGAAAGAATATGCACAGTTTAACCTGAAGACTAAAATTTGGAAAAATTACTTAATTGCAGTCTTCAAACATAGGAAAGAAAGCTCCGAAGAATGAAATAATGTTTCACGCATTCATAACAGACAAGATAATAAATACTGGACTTGAATCATGGACAATTCAGATTAAAGAGTAGGAAGACAAATGTTTAATGATGAAAAGAGTGAATAGTGGAATAGGGTCTCCAGTAAGGCTGTGGATTTTCCCTCCTCAGAGATTTTCATAGAGAAAACAGATCTAGGAATGCCACAAATGTACCTGATCTTGTCTTGGGATCAACTAGATAAAATTATCTCCTGGCCTCCTCCTCTGATTCTATGGATGTCACAAACCACTTATGAAAGGCTTAAGGTTTACTTAATACATTTCACAAATCCAGTGTTAGCAGACTAAGTGCATGAATAAGTAAAGTTGCAATTCTTTTCATGTACTTAAAACTACCTCCTCCTCATAAGGGACATTCTGACATTTTTAATTGTGTAAAGCCCACTGTAACTGTAGTGAAACCATACTAAGTCTCAGCAGCTGGTCAATAAATGTGATCAATACATATCCTAATATACACAGTCGCATGGAGAAACGGAGTGCTGGTACTACTCCAACAAACAGCTGGCACGCCAGTTTTTATACCTTTTTTACTATGTAGCAGTAGCAAACCTTCAGTACTGTCAGCCACGGGAGAGGGTGATTCAGGCCCAGACCCAGTATTTAGTACAGACTGGTCAATCTTAGCAGCTGACTGGCTGAACCAGCCATTCCTGGCAAATACTTGCTAAGTCTTAGTATAACTACGATGATCTACCTAACGAAAGAGCAGCTTGGATAAGACAACGTAAAACTAATTCCTGCAACAGCAGCCAGGAAAGAAGAGAAAGGGACTAACAGAGCACAAGGTCACCATTTCTGATAGAATTTGCCCATGTTAACTCTAAACTAAGAGCCTACACACTCATTCCAGCTGGAGATGCCATCATCCACAAAGCCACTGTTACTGTCGGTTGTCGTCTTCCACCTCACAGGCAAGTTCTTGGACCTACTGAACTTGGGCTGCACATTCAAAGAGTTGTTCAACACAAAGGGAGAACGTTGGAAGAGCTGGAAGAGCTATAATGCTTTCCAAAAACTACAAAGCACACGCCTGGGGCTGGCTATAAAAAGCATCCAGAGACACGAGGAATCAGTTGGCATCCCCAAATGGAGCCCTGTAAACCTGTGACAACAGCAATGAGGAAGCTGTGCAGTGGTAACTGTGTATTTATGCCACATTAAATGCATGTCAGCTCTGTTAGCTGCTCATATCTTGTCTTACAAGTGCTGCTCCAAGCCATTTTCACATAAAATATCAGAATTAAATAAGATCTTAACATCACAGAGGAAAGAGCTGGGAGAGATTCTGAAAAGTCATCTCGTCCTGTCTCAAGACCAGACAAACTGTACCTACCTATCATTCCAGATTGACAGGTGACCAGCGGTTGTGCATCGATGACCAGAAATCACAAACCAGAAAATCTTGGATAAACATGTCGCGCTCAGACACACTGGTGCATGAAGAATGCCTCCAACTTTACTCAAAAACGTTAATCACGGTTGAATTTTTTGCTAAATTCTTGGGTTTACTGCATGTATGCTCCAAGATACTCAATTTACAAGAGCCAAAAACTGAAAAAGAATGAATTGATGGATTTTCAAGAAAGAACTTCAAGGAAGTTCAGCAGAGCCATTTCAGGCCACCAGCTGCCCTCAGACCATAGGTACAAAGGTTCACAGAGCTTTGGCACTATGGAATGTTCTTTTTACATCTACTCACACACAAAGAGCTCAGACTGTGCTTTCTCTGATGCCACCAACACACTCATTCCATGTTGCACAATGTGCCTCTGGGCTCTCTGTGTATAGTGCTTAGGTCATGCCTAGAAGGCAGGACACCAGGGAGAGTAAAGATGCTTGTAGTTAAAGATGTCCTGCAACTACACAGTCCTTTTAAAACCTAGTTCTATTACTTCACAGATGCTTGATCATCAGTCTCAGAATAAACACAAACAGCTGGGCAGTTGTGCAAGGTTCATCACTGAGGAGGATACAATGTTTAAAACTACAAAGCCTTCAACTTCTACAGCAATAGATAACTCTTTTCCAAGGATTTCCCTGGGACAATCCTGGGATTGTATTATTCGCTTTGAAATCTGGGCCCCAAGGAAAGATTTAATCTTCTTTTGGAACCAGCTTCCATCGGTTCTTAACTTCAGGGTTAAATTTACACCAGCTTCCCTACAAAGGGTGGAGCAGCACAACTTTTTGAAGGAACTATGTTACCTTTCCTTCTCACTTCAACTACATCAATAAATGCAACATGTAGAAAAATAACGTTACCACACAGCTACATCAATAAGCACATGAAAATTACAGTGTTAGTAAGCTTGGATTTCTAAAGTCTGTTCCTTCATGCTGGATTAGGTTGCCTTGATTTATAAGGGCTAGAAACGACACTTTTAGCTAGGATATTAAGGATCTTGTTTCCAAAATAGCTACGCTTAAAGCAAGAGTATAGCAGCCTGCGTTTCCAAATCTCTCCATCCAGCAGTCCAGCTGGAATTAGAGAAAACACGCTTTACTGATAAAAATACAGATGCAGAAGTCAGAAAATGCTGAAGAAATTTCGACCAAAGATAGAACCCTTAAGGCACCCATCAAAATGTTTCTTTCATAGATCGCAAGAGATTTGTGATCTCTTGCCACAAGAGTTACTATTTATTTTAACATGTTATTTTCCAATCAGAACTCGTATGAAATTTAAAACAAGTTGGTTGAACTCAATATGTAAAATCCCACTAAATCACATTTGATTATGACTCTGGGAATAACTCATTGTTTGGATTCATGAACTGAAAATAATCAGCCCACACAGACCTAAGACTGAATGTTGCTATATTGATTTTGTATCAAAGCAACAAAAATCTACATCATTCTTTTCCAGGTAATTTAACTAGCACAAAGCAACAATCCACCACTATTTCACCAAAACTACACTAAATGCAACATCTCACTGTCTTACTCTAAAGGAAAACACAAAAGTGGAGGGAAAAGCAAGTGGAATATGGACATATATGAGAATTATCTATCTGGAAGAACACCAGTAACTAGCAGAAAGCCTTGCTTTCCATTTTAGCTGAGTTTACTTCAGCTTACACCAACCTCATTTTACATTACCTCAGTTTACATCAATGGATGACCTCAGGCAATCACCTTGACATCAACCAGCTGCTGGTTATGGATCAGCATAATGACACCATGGCAGCTTTTGCACTTTATTTTGCAGCTAATGGTGTGGTACAAATTCATAGTGTTTTCCCTCAATGTGAGCAAAAATAACCGCCTCAAAGTGTGGGTCCTTAATATGAAGACAACTGCCTCACGCATCAGGCAGCTTTCTACCGCAACTGCATGGGCCTGAGGAATAGCTGGTTCAACAGCACAGCCTGAGAAAAAGCAAAAAAGAAAGTGAACACCTCACAGGAGCCTGTTTAGCTGATTTTCCCCAAGGCAGACCTAGGCTGGGAATCTTCAAGGTATCTAGGCCTGAGGCAGATGATCTGCTTGACTGTAACACCCATCCTGGCTCTCTCTAGACAACTTAACAGCAAACATAATTGAGTAAAAAGCTCTGGAGTCCAAGTTGCTGCTCAGACCTCACATGGGGCTTGAGCGAGTAGCAGCAATGGTGCTGTGCTGGTGCCGCACACCTTCCCTGAAACCACCGCAGGACCTGGAAAGCAGGCGAGAGGACACAAATCCTCCAGCACAGCAAGGAAATACACAGGAGGGGAGCACTCGGAGTTGGAAAAAGCTAACTTGACAGCAGCAAATCATTGCATTCTATGCCAGGCACTCAACAGAAGAGTAGTAGCGCATATGACGCATAAGAATCTTCCTGTCTGACAGGGCAGGACATGACTATGCTCCAACACCTGTTAAATCGCACACATAGATTCACTTGAAGAGATAAAGCCCCTTTCCTCCCCACTTACACCAAAGAGTACATAGGAGCACATTTATAGCAATGTAAGAAATCCAGCTTCCGATTCATGTTCTCCCTAAGGACACATGAATTTGCATTTTCCACCTCTTAGTGACAAAATAATTTAGGTATTGGGTATTCTTCCAGATGAAGGAGGTCTATTTAAAATATTTTAATATTTATAAGAGTAAGGACTGAAGTTTAAGCGTACTATGCCTTCCACATAAGTGCCCTAACAAGCTGTGTTCACTCTCATGACCTCATGAATATTTAAAGATACTTTATGAAGAGGAACAGCTTAACCTGAAGAAATGCATCTGGTCTGTGACCAATTACAACAAGATATGATTCTTAGTGTATGTGGTAAGCTCAGTCTCTCATTGTGAAAACTTCTAATGGGGTAAAACACATTTTCCTGTATCACTAGCTTGAGATTGTTACCCTTACTCCATATTTAAGGGTCCTTTCTAGTCAAAAGAATATCAGTAGCTTTGCTGATACCAGAGTATTAAAATGTGCACAGACCACGAGTCAGAGAGGAAGACTTTTCTACGTACAAGTTAGATATCCTATGGGAAACACAGCACTTCCCTTGAGGAACACAAACTTTGAGAGAAGTGGTAACATTTAGAAAAACTGCATCTCCAGCACAGCATTGGATAAAGACTTTTCAGCAGCCTTAAAAGCCAGTCACCTCTGCCGCTTCCCGGCTATCTCCCTGGGGGGCCAATGGCACCTTCACCATGAGGGTGATGAAACACTGGCACAGGGTGCCCAGAGAAGCTCTGGATGCCCCCCTCCCTGGCAGTCTTCAAGGCCAGGTTGGATGGAGCTCTGAGCAACCTGGTCTAGTGGAAGATGTCCCTGCTCATGGCATGGGGGTTGGAACCAGATGATCTTTAAGGTCCCTTCCAGTCCTTACCGTTCTACGATTCTATGATAACGCCTTCAGAGAAAACGATTTCTAATCGTGCTTTACACCACTAAAGACTGCACCTTACCTAAATTTGTTTCAGTGTTAGCAGATTCTAAGTAACTACCAGCAGCTACTGTTTCATCTCGTACTTGCTCTGTAATCTCCCCAGCAGCTTCAGGAAGATCAAAACTTACTGAAGAACAGTAGAACTGCCCCTTTTATCCACAGCTCACTGGTGAAAAATAGTACAAATCACACATTAAATCACTAAAATTTTCATGACAGCTTATTTTTAAGTTATTTCTCTTGCAGTGACACAAATTTATAAAGATCCTATAAAAAATATTCACAACACAGTAGATTTCTACCTCTAAAAGATATCTATGCCAAAAAGGAAAAAAAAAAAAACCACCAAAACAAAACCAAAAAACCCGAAGTACTAGCTCTTCAGGAAAGCTGCAAAAGATCACCAAGGGACTAGAAATGAACACTTACTCAACCCTGTAAAATATTTAGTGATCAATTTCTTACTGTGAGCAGTTCACCACAGGTAACAGAGCCATACAGGGCAACGGCTCTCAACCCCTGCTGTGCTAAGGGCCTTCCCCTGGCCGCTCGGAGCCCTTCCCTGCAGTACCGCAGCCTTTTGTTTGCAAGTCTGCACCCCTTCCCCTATCCTCTGGCAGGACGCTGCGGCAATGTTTTCATCCTTGTCCTTTAGTCCTTTTTCTCCCATTTTGGGTTATATTACCTACAGAAATACAAGTCGTCTTTTACCCTGTAAAAGTTGTTTTACTGCCTACTTTAACCTGCATTCAAATACTTTCCAGAAGTGTTTTAACTAATCTGACATGTGTGAATAATTTCCTCATCCACTCTCCAGAATAATTTGTGTGTGCAACACAGAAATTAGTTTCCTGTTAGATATAAAAATGCTGTTGTTACTGAAAATTCCCTTTACACAGTAAGAGGGATGTGGGATGTTCTGCAGCGATCCACGCGAGCTGGGGACTTGAGCTGTGCTCCCAGCTCTGCACCAGCAAAGCCCGAGCCTGCTACAGCAGGTTTCCCATGTAAAGTGATTGACATTGATGTGAGAATCTCCCTTTTCCCCCCCTCACCGTTTCCCACCCCTATTTTTATACAAGAGAAAAAACAAAACCTAGTGAACAACACAGCAGAGAGTAGTCCTTTGAATAGCAGACAGGCATTTCCCAGTGACATCCACACACAAAGCTTAACAAGCAATTAATGCGCAACTCGTGCCCCTGATCAGAGCGCGCTCCAACCAGCGCTAACAGCACCACAAGCAGGAACAACCAGCAGGGAGTCTGAGCGAGTCCTGACGAAAACAACACTGTTGTCATCAGAAAAGCACTGTGGCAGGCTGCCCGCTGCACTAGAGAGGATGCCCGGGGAGCAGAGTCACCTGGAGAGATCCATGAGACTATTTTCTTCTTTTCTGGCCACCGGAGAATGGTTTTCCTTAAGGTTCTTCACCACTCCTCTCTTTCTTTAGTGTTTTTTTTTGTTGTTTGTTTGTTTTTTTACTGTCATCATAAGTAACTGTTACCATTAAAGCTGTCATTTACCACCAGCTATGGACTGTCTCATAATCCTTCCTGCAACAGGTCAGCTTGAAAATACTACTTCATATTGAAAGAAAGTACGGAAAATGGCATTAACTCTTGTGCAGGGGGCAGCAGCAGGTTTAGCAATCACATCATACTTGAACATTCGTATTACTGCAGTGACCTCAACATAAAGAACACAAGGACTCAAAATCAGAAAATAATTTTCTGTACAGTTTCCTTCTGCAACAATGTATTTGTATTCATCAAAATGTTCTTAAAATTTACACCATTTTCTACAGAAAAGTCACCGTGATAATTAAGCACTGGCTCCATGCTAAATACAATATAAAAAAAAAAAAAAAACAGTTGCCTCAAAGATTATAAAAACTCCAAAAGCAGAGGCTACATTTTGAAGAATTCCAACAGCCACATGGATATTATTCTTTTGGCTCAGCTAAAATATAAAAAAACTAAAACCACTATACACTCCTGGTTTGTCACGCTTGCAGGTTCACGTGATCCACACAGCATCTAAACCAGAAACAGGGAATCAGCAATTAAACAAGACCCTTAGTTTTAAAATATATTAGCAATACATAACACACCGGTGTTATTCTTAACACATGAAATATCCTTTTAATATAATTTATGGCTTATATAATCCTTGACTGCAGGCATGTAGTCATTCTTTCTTTTTGGTAAAGTCATACGGTTTCCACCACTGTGCAAACTGCAACACCTTCTTCCTGTGTTCCTCAAAATTCTGTCGGATTCCTTTTCTCCAGAGCTGCGGTTCCAAGTCCAGCATGCCACCAATGATTTCCTTGGCAAGCAGAACAAAAACACATAATGATAAATGCAAAATTACCATATTACTTAACACTATTTTAAAATAGAATATGGAAATATATTTTTTCAAATGATGAGATTATTTGTCATTGCTTTCTTCTAGTGCTAGCTGTTAAAACTGGAAATTCTGAAAAATACACCAATTCAAAAATTAGAACTGTAGTTGTTAAATGGTTGCCTCAGCAAAATTCTTTTAAGTACAGCATGGCAATGCACTCCATATATATCCTAACATTGCAAGACTGCTAATATATTAGTAAATTTGTGACTAAAAAGAGAAAAGTTCAGGTAACAGAAAACTGCTCACTTTGCTCTTAAATCTTCTTGAAATAAATGTATTTCTCCCCTCTCACTGTTAATGTTTTTACAATATCGACTCTTTCAATAAATGACTGCTATGACATAATAAAAATAGGAAGCTTTTATTGCAGCTCTTCCTGTATATACTATACCCTCTATAGAACATGCAGTTATTTAAGCACACATGTACTGTGCTAGGACTTGTGAGTTTGAGTTTGTATGCATCCTAATTTATACAAGCAGAGCCAGTGCACCTATATGAGAACACTATGGCTGTGAAAAACTTGGGTGTTTTTCCTTCTTAAATAGATGCAAGTATTTTCCATCTATTAGACTACATGCCAAATACCTAGAGTTCCTATTAATTCCAAAGAAACATGCATCTAGAATCACATTCTGACTATCAGCCAGTGAAGAAATCAATTATTCCTTTATTCAACAAGCTAAGTTACAATGAGTCACCAAGAAAAAAGCCAGCTAATAAATTGGCATAAGGTACATCAAAGTGACTCCTCTGGCAGCATCTGTTTTACTTACTTAAATTTTACAAAATACAGTAAAATTGATAAACTGATCTTTTACGTGACAATACCTTTCCAAAGTAATGAGGGAACTTGTGTTGATCTTCAATGACATGAGCAAATCCTCCTTGCAGGCCAAAGTCCACAGAAAAGTATGGTAATCCTTTAGGAACCTGCACACACAAACCCACATTTTTAGATATCTAACAGACTGTAGGCGTTTAGTTAACCTCCCCACAACTTCAGGAATTTGAAAGTGGTTTTACAGTTGACAGTACCACATTTTCTTTTAAACCACCATGTTGATACTCAGGGGAGGAAGGGGAAGCACCTCTATGGAGAACACACTACCAGAATACCCCACTACGTGCCTGGAAGTTATCAGTAACTTGCTGAATCGGGTAATCTAGTAATGCAGCCAGCCTACAGCGGAGACGCTGGTTATCCTGCGACAAGGAAAGACCCTTCAGTCTGACACAGTAAGAAGTGACTTGAAATCAGATTCGTTTATTGCTACAGAATTGCAAACAATTTCTTCTGCAGGAAGTTATTTCCCACTCTAATTGTTGAGGATGTTTTTGTACAGTTAAGATTTACGAAACCCCAAATTCAAAAGCATTTCCTCTGCTAAAGTCCAAACAACTGCAATTTTCGCATGGCATGTTTCATACACTGCTTCAAAATTCACTCTAAAAATAAAAAATTAATATGGATGGGCAATGTAGTATAGCAAAAAACACAACACATTTTAAACGAACTAAAACAAAAATCATTAAACACGGAAAAAATGGGTCAGCAAGTAACACCTTAAGGAAAATGGCAGCTTTCTCTTATTTGTGTCTAGCAATGTATTAGGTCTGGCTGGGATGGAGTTAATTTTCTTCACTGCAGCTCCTATGGTGCTGTGTTTTGGACTGGTGACTAAACCAGTGCTGATAACATGCCAGTGTTTTGGCTGTTGCTGAACAGCGCTTGCCGCCGGGGCAGCCCTTCTGGCTGTGTGCCCCCAGCCCATTGCGCACCCACAGATTCCTCACTGCAGGGAGCAGAGAGGGCCCCGACGCTGTGCCAGGGCTGGGTGCTTAGGCTCTGCCCCTGCACACCATAGTCCCAATTTCTGCAGACAGTCCGCCCATTAGATGATGTCTCAGCCATGTCTGACCCTCCTTCCAGGCACCACTATCTCCTAATACAACTGTCCAACTTCCCAAACCTCTGCTCAGTCTCTGAACTATACTCTCCCATCTTTCTGAAGGCTACAGACATTTCTTTTACCCTAAAATCATGTTAAAATCACATAACTGTGTAATGATTTACACTCAGATGCATTTTATTAATTTAAAGAAGCGTCGTGACTTAATCTGAAACCTGTGTATATAATACAGTCACAGAAATGTATGGCTAAGAAGATTCTTTAAGAAATCAAATGTCCTAAAGTCCTACCGTGTGTCAAGAAAATTACACTTCATTTACTTGTGACATAGTTGGCTTTCCCTGTTCTGAAACACCAACAAGTCTGTTTTTGTTTTCTGTTTACATCCACCTTCAGTTTAAAGTCTTCCCTAAGTGCTTGCTACAAATTAACTGAATTCCTTCTTGTCTGCATCCACCAGTGCTAGTGAACAACTAAGTACCATCTTCTTTAAAAATATCTCCTACATACAAAACACTATCAGCACATCAAATTTCAGCCTTTTTTTTCCTAGACTGCACAACCACTAAACCAGGTTCTTTATTTAAGTTTTCTAACCTATGCTCTCCTCTTCTGCAACTGTCTTGAAACGCTGTACCCAAAACCAGACCCAAATTTTCCAGGTGAAGCCTCACCATAAGGTGACCAGACTGGTTAGACCAGGTGACCAGGTTGGTTGGAGGAACCAACAAGGAAACACACTCTGCTGGACCTTGTACTAACAAACAAGGAGGGACTGGTTGAGGATGTGAAGGTTGGAGGCAGACTTGGCTGCAGTGACCATAAAATGGTGGAGTTCAGGATCCTGTGTGGAGAGAGCAGGGCGAAAAGTAGGATCAAAACCTTGGACCTCAGCAGGGCTAACTTTGGCCTCTTCAAGGAGCTA
>Ga0181612_165337_pt1 | contig 11944 bp, 4 predicted proteins | sample HoacroProtozoa21_FD_119630 | JGI IMG/M metagenome (GOLD analysis project Ga0181612, IMG submission 119630) | Hoatzin crop microbial communities from Cojedes, Venezuel. Combined Assembly of Gp0051906, Gp0051904, Gp0051908
AAAGAAAAAGAAAGGAAAGGAAAGGAAAGGAAAGGAAAGGAAAGGAAAGGAAAGGAAAGGAAAGGAAAGGAAAGGAAAGGAAAGGAAAGGAAAGGAAAGGAAAGGAAATGTGAAAATTTCAGGTTCAATGTGTGCCATAGAGATGAAGGTATTCCACTGCACTGGGCACATAATAAGAGGAAAACATTACTCTAAAAAGCTTATGATCTGAGATGTATGAAACAAAGAATGAAAATGGCTTAATTGTTGGTATGCAACAAGTACAGATGCCCTCCTGGTCCCGTTTGGTGCTTGGTCCCCCGGATGACTGTAGCCAGATTATCCGTATGGTGGCTGATAACTCCCTGGGATGACTCCCTCCACTCCAGCACCTTTTCTTGGTGGTGTTGGCTTGCAGTTGGCAGAACAGAGAAGCTGAACAGCTGTTGGATTCCTCCTTGTGCAGCTGCTCATATCTGGGTATTGAAGTGCTTACTGTCGTGTGACTTCAGAGGGCATGGAAGTCTTTGGAAGTGCCCCAAAACTTGCATCCCATCCACAGCTGTCAAAAAGTTGGACAAAGCGAAGCAGGTAATTAAATCTACAAGAACATTTATTTTTGCCAGTTCTGGATCTAATGATACAAAGTACTGAGTCCCTGAGCATTGAGTCTGAGCACGTGGAATGAACTAAATTCAGTAGACTTATTTATAATACCACTTTACGTCTAATGTGAGCATCACTTTATTTACAAAACCTCCAGCTAATACCACCTTAAGGACGTTCTGTATACACAAAGCACTAAATATTATTTCAAATCATGTTAACTTACTTAGTTTACATGAACAAATAGAAAGACAACATTATTTCCCTCATCTACATAAGCAGAACTAGCCCTTCAAGATACATGTACTGTGTGAGAATCTTGCTGCAGGCAGCAATGCTGAGTACTTTAAATCCCCCTGTTCAAAGTAGTGGAGAATTATTTTTAACTTCCCGCAAAATATTGAATCTCGTTGTAAGACTTTTCGGAGAATATGTCTTAAAAGATAAAATATCTCAGAACCTCTTAGAAATTCAGAGAACTCTGAATGCTCAGCCAAATTCAGCAACAATAATACCCATGAAAGGGTTTTGAAAGACTGTACTGACCAAAACCACAGAATAACTTCCTTTCACTTTAACATTTGCAAGGTACATTCAAAACTTTGCCTGACCCCCACTGAGGTCAAAATGGGTTTTATCATTAGTTTCAGTGAAGTCAGGCACAGTTTAAAATATTTTATTTATTGAAAATTAAAGGGATGGTTGTAGTTTACTTTAAGCAGCAGATGTAGTGGCAATGCTTGACAAATTCGAAACAGTTTTTTAGACAACTGAGGAAGGTTCATTGTCTTTACAGACTACCTCTGTATGCCTATGAAACGTTATTAGCAGTCACACATGCAGGACTTCTAGAAGTAGAGGCCTTCTTTCAACATATACAAGTCAGAAGAAGAGTAATTTCAGAGGTTACCTGGGGTACTGTCTAGCATAGACCTTCCCCTTGGAGGTCGCTTACAAAAAAGTAGGGCCATCTGAAAATGTGTAGACTTTAATGCCGTGAAAGAAGTCAGGAGGAAAGAATGCAGCAGAGAAGCAGGACATTCCTCACAATTGGACTTTATTTTCTTGTTCATTCTGCTGGAAACCAATAATACTAAATTAAATTAATCCCAACTTCAGCAGTCCAAATCTTGTGCAGCCAATATAAGCTAGTTCTCTAGGTTCCTTCTCTTGTCAAGCCATGCAAGAAATGGGCTTGCTCTACATTACCCACCTCTTCCCCCTGACTGTAGGGAGAATGAAGAAGACTAACTTAGACTATAAACAACACTGAGATGACCAAAGATAGATGAGATGAAACCTTCCCCTTTGGATTCTGCAAAGTGAAAATGCTGGCGCTGCATTCATGGAAATATTTAACTATTTTCCTGCTTATTAGATCTAATGCTCACTATAATCACCAGAAAATATTCTATCAGTTGCCTATGGCCCTTGGTTTCTACATCCTTGTACAGTTGCCAGTAATAGATTTCTTATCTGTTATAGCAGGAGATTATCATTGTTACCAGTCTGTTCACTGTGAAATGCAGCCTTCAATGTATGACCCAGGGACACTCTTCCTTTCACAAGATGACACCAGTTGCTTCTTAGGCAATGCAGTAAGCGGACTAAAACCACGATGTATACATACACTTTTTCAAAAGCGAGATCAGCTAAGGTCTTACCAATGCCTATTTTTAAACCCTTATATGTGAAGAAATCAAAACCAGCCTCCCAACACTTAATAAGCTGCTTCGACTTGTGCTTTAACACTGCAAAAACAGTTGATTTAGTAGCATTGAACTACAAAACTTAACTTGTGAAGCATTAACAGGATATATTTTTCCTTCTGTAAATCTCCATTAATCTTACAGCAGATGAATTGGTGGCTCAGCAGTAAGCAAACAAACATGTCACTTGGGGACAAGCTATGTGAACCTATTGACAGTCAGGTTCTATCACTTGACACAATTGCACATGTTAAGGAAAGCTATTTTAAAAGAAGGATGTCATTTATTGTCAAGCAGGTCACTAATTTTGCAGTTTGCTGGGTGACAGAAGATGAATTGTACATGGTGAAAGACCAGAAACAATGAGAAGAGCAAAACTCTAAAGCATTTTGTGAAATTAAAGACAGACTGAGAGTTAACAGAAATTCCCAAAGAAGCAGCAGATCAGGAGGAACAATAAATCCAATATGATAGAGTCACTTTCAGAGAAATCCTTCTCCAGTACCCAATAAAAAGACACACCCCTGACAAAATAAATGACAAAAAAGCAGGCAAGGTAATACAAGATGTTCAATTACAATTTAAAAATAAGCCTTGTCTTGTAAGACTTGTAATGTAATTAGCGCATAAAACACATGGCCGTTCGCCAAGGTGAGTACTATAAAATATACTTGTGTAGGGGACACAGCGTAAAAAAGACTAGCAACTGTGAAGCTGTAAAATATAGAACTTTCTAAGGTGTTTAGGTTAAGTTGTTGCCTTCGATTACATGCATGATTTCTGCTATGTGTTCTGAAAACCGTCAGCTAAAAAGGGTCTATAATACATAGTCTATCTCTTTTAAAATGTATGCTTTGAGTAGACCAAAGCCTTTTGCAGGCTGAACTGTAGCATTCAAAAGTTGATGGAGCAGCTTGCAGTAGTCAGCATTGCTTAGTAACACTTTTAAAGCTTATTTTTCAAAACCACAGCCATAATACATATGCTATGTTTCCAGCTTAGAACCAGCACAACCCACAGAGACAATGCTGCCCTGGTATGCCTACCTGAGGTCTCCTAATGATAGAGAATGTTTCTTCAGTTAAAAGCTGTCTCCTATACACCCTGCATACTCCACTAATTATTTTTCTCTCTTTGGTGCAGGACTTCATCTCTTCCCTTTTGCCATTCTTCACGATGTCCCTGCAAGAAAATGAGGTTTGCTGAGACCTCTAGAGCTGTGTTGCTGTACACTATTTAGAGTGGATTGACTTGTGTTTCAGAAGCTCAGTGGCCAAGGGGTTTAATCTCACATTCTTGGGGTACATTTCAGAGTAAAAGTGGTGAAAACATGGCATTAAAGCAGTAAAGAAGGGGACCCAATTTAGAGGCCAGAAGCCAGATGTTAATTGATAAAACCAGCATAACAGGGCTGTATGGCTTGCCGAGAATTCTCTTGGCTGCCTGTTAGTAGGCTGTTCCCCAGCTGATCAGTTCTGCTGCATTAAATTTCTTTAAAAGAAATTTTCTTTGCTGGTTGATTAGAGTCCTGTTGAATCAAGCTGAAAGCTCTGAGCAGGGTAATGAGCCAGGCCACCAAAAGTAATTCATAGAATGTTACAACTCTACTACTACCTTCAGCATGGTTCTGTTTACATCTGCAAATGTCCCTGCCTGTTTCACACAGTTAGGCTCATTCTGCGTGTAGTGCTCACTCAGATGGTCAGATGGTCAGGAGCAGCGCGAGTTTTCACTTGTCAGGCTGAAGTGGTACAGCCCCGGGAGCAAGGATGCAGCAGTATAGACAAGACAGTGTTGCTACTTCTGTAGCTTCTTCTATAGATGGGGCATTATATCACTGCAAGTGTGAGTGACTGTTTGAAGCAATATACCTTAAAAGTATTGAGTCGTCCTTAAGACTGAGCTGTTCACTCAGACTTCGGTCCTGGAGATCATGTTGTCCTTAATGGGGCAACTCAGCTGATAAACTTTCTGATATTTTATCAGCTTGGTGCTTTTGCATAGATAAAGTTTCTTCAAAGACGAAAAACGGCAATGATAAAGGAAACTTTTTATGTTTACTAAAAATAGAATAAAACACATTTTGTGCATGAAGCTTTACACAGATGCTGGAAAGTCAGAAATCTCAGTAGAAAGCTCTATTCTGTGTCACACAGGGAGAAAAGAATGACAGCAAAATCCAGCGAATCTTGCTTTGGGAGAGGAAAATCTTTAATTTTCCCTTCAACGATTTCAAATCTCTTTGGGAGAACTGTGAGGGTGGAGGAGGAGCAAAGAAGAGGTCAACACCTTTGAGAGATAAGATAACATTTCTGTGGGGACTGGCAGGGTGCAAGAGGAGCACAGAAAAAGACAGTGAACAGTATTATTTATCTTAAAAATGAAAGAATTGCAGAAACTGATTTATTAAATAAAACAGAACCTGAGCTGTCTTAGAAAGCCTAATGTAAGCTATTTGGGCAGGTTCAAGACACGGTTGCAATGATCCTTGCAGTGGTTCTGATCCAAACTAATAAAAATCAAAGGAAATGCCCCCATTAATTCTAACAAGCCTTGGATCAAACCCCTGATGAATTGCGCTGCTCACTGGCTTATAGCTGAGCTACACTAGCTGTCAAACAACCAAAAAGTCTCTCCCCTGGGTAGCTTGGTATATAACCCTTAGGTATCCCTACAAATCAACATGGGGAATGACACGCAAAGAAAGGAAAATGGGCATTTCTGATGTCAGACACCATCCGTCTTCAATTAAGTTAGCTTCCGAAATGTTTCAAGTATCCAGGCTCTTTTTGAAAGCCCAATTGACCCAGAAGACTCTAACAAAGCAATCCTTAAAACCAGCCACATCGTTAGTTTTTTTGCTTGATGGGGGGTTCTTAGTGCCATAAACCGCAGTGCAGGAGTTAATAATTTCATACATTATCACTTTGAATATGCAATAGAAAACTCAAGACAGCTGTTTGAACTTCCCTTCAGAAGAGGACAGATTGCCTTTATTGTGTGCACTACTTCATGGCTTGTTTGAGGCCAGGGCAATTACAGGATGAATGACTTCCCTTGAGCTGTTGGTGTGTAGGTTTGTTGTTGTGTGAGTATTGTTGGGGGCTTTTTGTGGTTGATTTTCTTTGTTTTGTTTTGTTTTATTTTATCTTGTTGTAATGAAACTGGAGACCATGTGATAAAGGAACAAAAAGCTGACAGGTAATGATCAAAAAAAGGAAATGGCCACTGCTGACTTGGCATTTTATTATCTTGTATATGTAGAATTAAAATAACAATTACATTTCTGTGGAGTCCATTTTTACTGGTTTACCACTCCAAAGGTAGGTGTGATATTGTGCTTCAAATGCCACAGATAAGAAGGCAGAAAGCTTGTCAAATTATGCTTTTTTGGGGATGTATTGGTCTTTGCTATGGGACTAATTGTTAGCTAATTAAAAAAGTGTTCTTTTTTATCTACTTGTACTGCCAATGGTCTCACCAACTGGTTGTTCATAATTGGGTTTGGAATTTTATTTGTGAACAGGGTACTTCATGGAGATTTAATCTACTTTCTAGATAACTCATTTTTTTTCTATTGTTAGAAATAAGGCAATGTTCTAGTTGGAAGATAATCCTGAATGTAGAATTATATACAGAGGGATAAGGGAATTTCTGTAGTGTCTAACTGTCTACTTTGAAGGGACTTTTGCATAAACTGCTCTGTATACAGTTGTTAATTACAGAAGAAACAGAAGTCAGAGGACCAAACCTATAATGAAACACTGCCAAATGACAATTACTTAAGCAAGTGGTACAGTGAGAAGAAAAATTTTTTTGCTCTAGGACATAGATAGATAGATAGATAGATACATAGATAGACAGATACATAGATAGACAGATAAGGCACTTCATAGTGACTGCTGTGGCTTTGCTTTTTGGTTCCTCATGAAGCTCTTTCAGGCAGAGCTAGGATTTACAAAAAATATTAAAAAATAATAGTGCCAGTAAATATTTGATGTTGTTTTATGTCTGTGCAAGGCAAGTTAGAAAATACATACTTTATCTTGAAACTGGGAATGTTTCTTGTCAGATATTACTGAGACTATATGTTGCACAGATGTTGTTGGCACATTTATATGTATATTTAATATAATGTTGAAAAAACTTAACAGGAAACAAATGTTGATGTATTTATCCTACCTGTCTAGGAGGCTGCACTGTTTAGAAAGGAATTTAGAATACTCTAACTCAATAACTAAAGGTTCATGAAAGAAACTTGAGGCAACTTATTTACTTACCCCCATGATCTTGTTTACATGATGAGCATCATACACAGAATGAAAGTAAGAAATCGTGTTTCTATTCATAAGCCACAATGTTACTGCTAAGGGTTCAAATGGTGTTGCCTTTCAGGTTTCTAAAATTTCAGGGCTGTTCGTATTTGTTTAGTTCCTTAAACGAAATTCCAGTACTTTCTCATCACAGCGGAACAGTCTAGTTGTTCAATTCCATTTTAGGCACTTTAAGTTTGTTTCAGAGGTTCTAGCTTGGGGTTTGCTCCTCACAGACAGGAAGAGCCTTGCACATTGTCATCTGTGGCAGGGAGAGACAGAAGGCTCCAGGCTGCTTTCACAGCACTGGGGTGGCTCTTGCTATCATCCCAGTACAAGTACGAACTACTCTCAATACATCAGCTGCAGGAATGGCCCCTCCCTTGCAAGTCATTTCCTTAGCAAGATTTAAAACTTTAAGCATTCATTTTTCCAACAAGCCAGCCTACAGTATTTAGTGACGTAGATCTACAATAGTAAGGTATCATTTGAAAAGTGAGTTTTGTAGCAATATATAACCTGCTATTAAACCTGTTGATATAGTTCAGAAAAAATGGACAAGGCACTCTGTTCCTTTATCCTCAATTCATGAAGACGACTAAACACAACTACTATGGTATTACACTGGTTGGCATATGGGGACTATTTCATATATTCAAAGTGCCTTGCAATAATTAGTAACTGCAGCAAATTATTTCTTGCAATATCCTCAGTCCCAGTTTACTGGCCTGATATGCAGAGGAGAGGTGAAACTACGGTTCTAACGTGGCTTAGTAAGTCAGAAGAAGTCCTAGCTCAAGACCTTGACCTGGATTTGGCCATTGCTGATAGCATTAAGTGATCAAAATTGCGCCTGTTAACAGCAAAAACTGCAAAGGAAGAGATAAATACTCCTTCCAAACTTTAATAACCCTATTCATTCTTTGATCTTCAATGCCATTTGGATTCTGGGGAGAATAGTTTTCAAATCAGCCCCAAGCTCACATCCTTCACTTGTGGACAGTCCTGGCTCCAGTGCTGGCAGTCAGCAATGCAGAGAACACCTACTGTGGCTTAACTACAGAATGGATACACTTTTGCCACATGTTATCAATGACCAAGGTGTAAATAAAAGAATAGAAATTGTGATCCTTCAAAATGCAGAATTATTCACTGAGAGTCATTTCAGTGAAAATATTGCCCTTTTCCTTAGGCTATTTGTCTTACACAGTTTCAGAGAATTCAAGTGTCAAGACACACACATTGTGTATTCCCGCAAGTGTACAAGTACATGCACAACAAACAACAGTTTTCAGCTTTTTTAAAGTTATTTCTTTCTTTTCTCCCTCTAAAGCTACTGCCTTCTCTCTGGACTTCCCTCTGTTACTGCTGCCATCTAGAATCCAAGCTCCCGTACAACCTTTTACAGGTTGCCCTGGAGATCATCATGCTGAGGCTTTGCTAATATCCGATCCCATTGAAGATGCTGTATTCCATTATATTTTCCCAATTCTAACATAAGTTTCCTCTACATGTTGTAGTAGGAACACTGAGCAACCTGATGCACCTTGCTCATCTTATCTACGAGTTGTTAGAGCTAAAGCTACCAGTAACCTCTAAATCAATAATCTTAGGTAATACTTTATGAAGTAAATTATTAATCCATCAGAGTGTTACATACCCTGTTGAACCTCTGACACATTCAGTCATAGAAAATATGTGTTCAGTTCTTTGGCAGTTACACAGAAAAAGCAAATTAAAATATGTGGGAATTAAATTATCTTTCTTCAGAATTTTTTGAGAACCACAGCAGTGAACAGAAGTGTTCGGGACCATGTAACACAACTTCTTTGATTTTGAGTTTTCTTGAATTTTTAAATTCAACCAAAATAAATTATGTCATTTAGATCAAATAAAAAGGGAAAGTATTACATTCTGAACATGCAGAGAAAGAACGCTTAGATCTACACATGAACATTGTTTTATTCTATATAATCTATTTTTTCATTGAACACGTGTTGCTGAGATTGACAAGATTTCATGAAACGTTTTGTTTCCTTGCCTGCATTTTCAGAATAGTTTGGCTAAAACCATCATGCTTCTGATCTTTGTTGCTAATGTTTCCTAGCTGACCATGAAACTTAACTTTCTAAGTTTGATTTTATTTACTTATTCTGTCTGTCTATCTACTGTGTACAGTGTAAAATATGTAATCAAGAATATCTTGAGTTAGTATTCCAGGAAAATATTTTGTTTTTCTACGCTAGAGCAAAATGAGTTATTATCTTCTTAGTATGACAATATGTATGCTGAATTACTTTAAAGTTCTGTCTTTAATGCAAAGATAGTAATTAAAAAATGTTCATCAAAAACTGTAAAGACATCTTGGAAAGAGCTTAAAAAGTCTTTTGAGGTTTATTTGCATAATTCATTTTTAGAACTTTAATTAACAAGGAACTGTAAGTGTTCTTCTTCCCACTTGTGTTGCAATTTCCCATGCAAATACAAATTAGGAAATGATATTTTTACTGTACCAGAAGGACTGTGTATGTGGATAGCACTTAAAACCTATTGTCACTTTGCAAAGTTTTATCTTCTGGACATTTCTGATACTACAATTTTTTTTAATTCTCCAGCACTAAAATATATTTTGCTTGTTTGAAAAAACAGAGATAAGTACAAAATGAGCCTTACTTAAATCAGGAGGAATTTCCCCTGGTAATGAAAGGGACCAAGATCTCATACTTGGACAGCTGCAAACACAGGAACTGCTAGTGCTGGTTCCTCAGGGATTAATACAAAACAGGTGACTATACCATGGTGGAACAATGATCTTTGATATTGGTGCAGAAATTAACCCAGTCCTCTTGGAAGAGTAAGTAAACACATAAAAATTATATTTTGTCCTCTTTTTACAACTTATACAGAAGAGTCAACGATATAAGAACTCTTAGGGAGTTGCTCCCTGACTTCTTTCTTTTTTTAAAACCCCAGTAGAGTTCTAGGTCTGAAATTTCAGCTGTTGTAAATTGATGTACCATATTTGAAAAACAGCCTGTTGTTCTTAATTCAAAATGGAGAACGAGAAAGTGAAGCCGAAAACGCTGGAGTAGATAGTAATTTGAACTTTCCTTTTTTTGTTTGTTATTTTTGTTTCTGTTTACTTATATTTCAGTCCAATTCTTGGCAACTGCCTTAAATCCATCCCACCTTGTAAAACATTCTACATTTCTTTGATCTTTATGTTTTCACTTTGACTTTCTTCTTTGCGTACTTTTTTTCTTCTGCTCTTTCTGTCGTTTTGCCGTAAATGTACTCTTTACAGTCAGAAAACATCTTTCATATGTGGGTGGCTCTTCAAAAAAGTGGCACCTTTGGGACACATCTTACACATAAGTGTAGGGTTAAGTGAGCTAATTCATCTGTTGAGCTATGGAGCTAAAAAAATACAGTTAATTCATTTGTACTGCTAAGAGTAATTGTTACTGACAAATTTTGAAATAGGAAAAAGCTGAAGGAGGTCAAAACAATAGTTCTATGGTATCTTTTGCATGGAGGATGAATGAGTTTTTATTCTCAAGAAGTTGTAACAACTGTCCCTTCTAGAAAATTTAATCCTTAACTGAAATTAAATCTCTAATACTCTCTGTAACAAAGGCAAAGGTTTGGCCCTTGCCAAATCCAGATACACATTTTTAGATTTACTGGTTTTAATTTATACCATCTTTTTCTTTCCATTGTCTGTTACTTTTCTTTATCTGCCCGTAATATCCTCTTCGCCTTGCACAAAGTGGCACTTTGTTGTCTCCCATTTTAGTCTAAGTTACCTAAAAATGAAGGGATACTGGTCTTGTGCTATGAATGCTAAACCAGTGCCATACATCTGAAGTTCTTTTTTGGCTTGAATACAATAACACTAAATAATAACAAATGCTGAATAATGTCAACCTTTATAAAGTTGTATTCATTCATTCTTGAAGACAAGTTTATTCATTGTATTTGCTATTTGGCATCTGACCAACATTGGGGTATGTTCATAGGAATCACCTTTTAAAAAGATAATTGAGACTGAAAGAGGAGTAAACCCAGTAGCGCTGTCCGGATAGCATCTACCCCACAGTGCCCCACAAGTATTCTGCAAAAGACCCTCCTCATGATATTTACAGGAGTTTGAGAGGAGATGTCTGGCAAGATTTTACCTTTCTTAGCAACAAATTATCCTTGATAGAGAATATGCAAAATGTTGTGTTAAAAGTCTCTGTTATATTCCACGAAGTTCCACCAGGCAATCCCAATTTCAATACTCTGTGATGAATAAAAACAGCATTTACACATAGCTAAATCAGAAGATATTTTTCTGGTTGGTTTTAACCTAACAAATGATATAAAACAGACCTACACTTTTAATGTAAATTTAGTGGAAATGGAAATACTGGTTTGATGGCGATTAAGAACAAAGAGTCTGATTTATCCATGGTTTGAAGGAATATGAAAAGGTCAAGATGAAACTTCTACTTCCCCTCCCAAGATCCACTTAATGATACACAATACACTGTAAGACTTAGCTTCTTTGTGAACTATAAGAATACAGTAAAATGGGGAAGTTTGTATTGCACAATGTTTAATTCATTAAATACTCAAATAAATACGCAAATGGAAGGTTCTTTCTATATTAGATGCTGTAAATACACCTCAGCTATATGCAGCGCTCCTAATCAATGCATATAGTTTTATGTGTAGTTAACAAAAACAGTTTTGGATGAAATAATATACTTTCAAATGAAAATTATAATTATTAAAAAATACTAACTAACATTAATTCCTTTGTACAGTTGTGAAAATCTGCTTCTACTAATACGAAGGCATGATGCATTTAATATGATCCCTTTCTCTCACGGTAACCATACGGTGTGTAAGAACTATTTTAACAATAAGGATTACAAGGGACACTTTATAACATTACATGTATGATATCCTTTGCCCTGTATGTCCTAAACAATGTTTTCTGCTCCAATTCAGTAATACGTTATTGAAAGCAGAAGTCTTTATGATCACAGTTAATTAGTTTTAATTTCTAATTTGTCCTCAAGTATTTGTAGTTCATAAATACAACCAAAATGTGGAAGTAAATTTTCTCTTTTTCACTCTTCTGATTTGTAATCTCAGGTAAGGAAAGAATACAACATGGGGTGCTTGTTAGTGGATTCCATTTTTTTTTATTTCAACTGGATATTTGCAAACTGGAACAAAAAAATTACCAACCTAGGCTCCTGGCCTGCCTTTAGGATCTTCTAAAAACACCACAAGAAATAAATATAGCCACCTGTTTTCCCAACATTATTTATTACTTGTTATTAG
>Ga0181612_173991_pt1 | contig 11944 bp, 6 predicted proteins | sample HoacroProtozoa21_FD_119630 | JGI IMG/M metagenome (GOLD analysis project Ga0181612, IMG submission 119630) | Hoatzin crop microbial communities from Cojedes, Venezuel. Combined Assembly of Gp0051906, Gp0051904, Gp0051908
GGGGGGTTGGACTAGATGACCTCTAGGGGACCCTTCCAACCCAAAACTTTCTATGATTCTAAATATTTAACAGTAGTTTCGGTCACTGTTTTAGTTGGCTGTTGTGCTTTATAGGGAATTTGGTCTCCTGGTATTTAAAGCTTGCTTTGTCTTCATGCAGTAGGGATCTAACTTGAATTGAAATTGGTAATTGGAACGGAGCTTTCCTTCTTGGGCTGCCTATCGGAATGAGCTGCTTTCCTCATCCCAGTAACGTCCCGGGTTGCATCAAACCTGTGGGCGGTGTGTAGTTGCCTGGGTGCTGGGTTTAGGCACGGTGTCCGAGCTGGAGTGGATTATTTGCTGTAATGCTACAGAAGTGTCAGTTGCACATCTGTTGTAGTATTTTACCAGATAATAGCATTTTTCAGTTTTCTAAAAAAAAAAGACACAATAGGAGACTATTGTTTTCTTGCTTCTTTTCACCCCTGAGTGCTTCGAGTACAGTTGCTCTCAGTCCTTCCCTAGTTTCACAGAACTACTGGACATGGGGGAAACGAGTCTACATGGGAAGAGATGGTAACATCCAGCTTGGTCTTTGTTTACTTGGTGTAGTACTACAGCAGCGTGCCGTCAACTGAGGTACAGGGGGCTGCCTAATCGAAGAGTGATCCCTGTAACCCTGGTGTCCGGGTTAGCTGGGTGGAATGCCGAGCTGGGACTCGCCGTGGATCTGCTGGGTGGGTTTCCGTAGCCTGGCTGCTCCAGCGTGGCCATTCAGTGCACGGCGCTGTGCTGAGAAGACGGGTGAGGTTTCACTCTCCTGCCTGCTGCTCCTTCTACTCTTGACTCTTCTCTGTTCACTTTTCCAGCTTCTTTCTGCAAGTCTGCAGCTACAACAGTCATGAACTCCAGGCATGTCAAATTTCGGACAGAATAAACTGTTTTCTGGGGGAGCTTCTAAAAATGACAAAAAAAATAGACAAGAATTGCAAAGCCAAAACTATATTGGGGAGGGGGAATCTCTGATGAAAAATGAGTACTAAGAAGTGAGGTTTTTAAAATTCTGTCTTGGCCTACAGCCGCGTGCCTGGAGTTTGAATTTTGGTCACAGGAATGAAAATCTCCCAAAGCATTGAGCTGAAGGGGGGGTTGCTTGGGCACATTTAGAGCTTAGTTCTGTTTCTCTGTGGCTCAAAGTGCTGTAGGACAGTATTGGAAATCTGCTTGTGTCCTTTGTGGATCTAAATGTATTCCTTCATAAAACTACACAGTTTCAAGGCACTCCAGACTAGATAATGATCTAGTATGTTTAACAGATCTTTGCAACTTCCAGATGAAATTTTCCATTTGATAGGGATGGCAAGGCAATAATTCTTGTCAAAAAACTGTCAGACCCCACAGCGATTCTGGGGAGTCCTGGCCTGTGTAGTGAACTGAGAGGTCTTCAGCTGTGAGGCAGAGTCTTGGCGACAGCAGGGTGCGGGGCAGAGGAAAAGCTTTGGGATTCATTCTGCAGCAGCTGTTTGTACTCTTGGATGGACCTGGCAGCCGGTGCTGGCGCAGGGCCAGGAGAGCCCATGCTGTGGGATGGTGACCCTTAGTGCTGGGGCCTCCGAAGCTGAGCTGGCCCTGCAGGACTGGTGCCACTGGGGGGAACAGGAAGCTGAGCTGGCCCTGCAGGACTGATGGCACTGGGGGGAACAGGCAGCTCTGTGTGGCAGAGCGCCGTGAAGTGACAGGGGGACCGCAGATGTGTGTTAGCTGTCCTGCCATCCTTCTTAGGATGAGCCTGGCTAACTTCTGATGGCCAGCTGCTTTAGACAAAGGCGGCTGAGCGCAGCTACACACACATTTGTTTTCCCCTCCAGTCTGCAGTAAGAGATTGTACAATCTGAATTGTAGGCTAATACCTACTATATTTAAAGCCTTGTAAAACTGAGATCAGTTGCACTGTGCTTCAGTATGGCGACAAGCATACATCCTGATCTGGATTTTTATATGGCTTTTTGATCTATGGAACAGTTACAGTAAGCTGGTGGTCTTTTACTTTGCCAGGAGCTTGTATTCTGTGCGTAGTTATGTTTGCTCACGCTAGGTGTGTGAGCATGAACAGGGAGCAGGAACACTAATGGCACCACGAGCAGGCATGTGAATGCGTGGAGGTAGGAGAAAAGAGCAAGCCTGCGTCTTTCGGGAGCTAGCTGTGTAGACTTGTGGGTGTTTCTATTTCTGTGAAGTCTGATGCGTTTTAAAATTGCTCTAATACAAGGCGGCAGAGTAGACAGCACTGCAAGATCATCTACCCAAATGTAAAAAATGTATTTGCAAAGTAATGCAGTAAATTAGTCATTTCACATTGCATCCCTGAAATGCAATGGTGAACATTCAGCATCCAGCATATGGAGGTCTACTTTCGCTAGGCTATTAAAAATAGGTTTGCTTTCGTATGTAATATGACGCTGACCAGGAATCTAGAGCAATGCTGCAAGAAGCCAGGGGACTAATGGTTTTCCTAGCAGGAAAAGCTTGTCTTGTGCCCTCCTTGCTGGCTTGTGAGGGGAGGCTGCAGGTGGCTGGGAATAACCTCGACCTGCCTTGCCACCCAGCTGCAACCTCACCTGGGCTGGAGCAAAAAGCTGCTTAAAAGTGGTGGTTTTCCAATCATTTATGCTTGCTAGCTCCTCAGTTGTAATTACTGCCTATGACTGACCACACGGATTGGCAGAACAGTGTTTGTGTCTGACGTGGTTGTGGATAAATGACAATTTTAAGTAATGTGGTGAGCCTGCTACTAAGTAGTATTCCTCAGATCCCTTTTGGGTTCAGTCCTAAAGGGACCTGTTAATATATAATTATATTTCTTCAGAGATGCTCGTGTCTGGCCAGCATGTGGAGTTGACCAGTTTCCCACTCAAAGAAAAGAGCAAACCAAAATACAGAGTTTTGGGGTGTGTGGTTTTGGAGTTTCATGCCTTTTTTTAAGGGGAAAACTGCTTAGCCCGTTAAAACTGAGGTTACTTCTGGCTTGTGTGTATGACTTTAATCGGCCAATTGTGGTTGTGCTTCAAGTGTAGCAGAGTTAAAACAGGAATGAAAGGCTGCCTGCCTGAGGAGTCTTGTCAGAACAGAAAGATTTGGAAGAATGGCATGGCTTTGAATAGCCACGGTCGTGTTTTACGGAGACGACTCTCTTACTCATGCTGCTGCAGCAGCCATGGATGAATCTACTTGACAGCGCGAGCTTGAAGGGAGAGCTCCTACGTGCTTCCTGCAAATGGCAGGGTGAGCAATTCGGATGTGTGCAAGTCTTCGTGCCTTGTTGTATACTCCAGATAGTCTGATAGAAGTTCAGTAGCAATATCCTCTTGGAGCAGCGTTAAGTTAGTCTTCACAGGAAAAACTCGCAGAAGCCTTGAGAGACCTATTCCAGAAGAGCTTGTGACTTTCGGGGAATTGGACCTTCTGCAGAGGTATAGGGGTAACAGTTCCCTTTCTAAACACACAAAAAGGATGTAGGAAACCAAATGGAGCTTTGCCTTGCCTTTTCTGGGCTTTCATGCAAAGCACAGGCGCTCTTGTTTATTAGCAGTCACTGGTCATAGTCCAAAGCTGTCTTCAGGCTTGTGGGACAGTGGACATGGAGTACAGTATTGGGCCAGAACTGCTTTGCCCAAGACTTGGTCTGCTCTGGAATGCTTTGAATTTATTTTGTTCCCATAATGGAGGAATTAACACTGCAAAGCCCATGTTGGTCAAAGCTCCTTTGTGGCCTTTTTAGCATTGCTAATTATCACCACCCAAACTGAAGGCTTGTCTCAGCGTGGAGGAGCTATGACTTTTCTCTCCCCAAGTATGTTCTTAATGTGATGCTATTGCTTGCTGTTGCCATGGTGAGAAGAGAGCTGTGTCAGATTAAAGATAATTTGGCCATTTTGGTAAACTGCTCTGAGCAGTGTGACTAAGTCGCATTAGAACAAACCCAGAGCAGTGGAGGGGGGGATTTGATGGTGATGTATAAAGTGTGTGGACAGTACAGGTATTAAGTGTTGTCTCCTCTGGATGTGAGTGCTGTTTAGGCTGAACTTTTGGAAGTCTATGTATAGATGGTTTGTTACTTATCTTATGTGGTGCTTTTCCAGAATCACAGATCACTTGACTGTGTAAGTGCTTGCTTACAGATGCTGTCTTGCTTTTCTTATGTAGGATGCCCACTCGCAAGGAGAGGTGGTGGCATGCCTGGAAAAAGGCCTGGTAAAAGAGGCGGAGGAGACTGATCCTCGAATTCAGGTTTCTGATCAGTGTAAGAAAGCAATTCTTCGTGTAGCTGAACTGTCTTCAGATGACTTCCACTTGGACCGGCATCTCTACTTTGCATGCCGAGATGACAGAGAGCGATTTTGTGAAAATGTGAGTAGTTTTTTCTTGCTTTCTCTTCTACAGTAATCCATTAGAAAAAACAAAACCACATGGGAAAAAGGAATGGAATGGTAGAGCGGAGCCTGAGTGAGATCGTGTAATACTGACAACAAACACCTTGTAGCTGTCATTTTGCAATAAATCTGGTATTAAATTCACTCACCCAACAAACAAGCGTTGTTTCTGGTGGGTTAATGAACTGAATTGGCATAAATGGTTTAACGGGCATCAGAGCTGGGGTGAAAGGGAGCAGGATGACTCAAGCGGGGAGGAGGCAGCAGAGGTGAGTGACGGCTCCTTTCTGCAGCAGTAAGCTGTTGCACGAGGTTAGCCTGGTCTGAGTTCCCTCGCAGCGCTCCTGAGCATACCTGGAGCGAACGAGCTGGAAAGCTGCATTGTTCAGTCTGACTTAGCTTGTATCAGCTGCACGTCTGCTCACTGAAAGGATGATGAGCACAACCAGATTTTTTTAATACAATAAAATTTACAAGATCTTTATACTGTAGAAGCTATTGCTGTCTTTTGAAATATTAACTTTAATATATTTCTAGTTTAAAAAATAATCTCTTTAGGTGTAGTTTAGCCTGCTTATTAAGCATTGCAAGTCTTATTTTTAATGGCAAATGTTTCTGTTCTGTTTCACAGACTCAGGCTGGGGAAGGCCGAGTCTACAAGTGCCTCTTTAATCACAAGTTTGAAGAATCAATGAGTGAAAAGGTAGGTATCTGTCTTAGTGAGACAAATCCTTAATGCAGAAATCATTGGATCATTCATCAGCCCAGGCTACATTATTCTTTTCCAGTGTTGAGGAAAATCCATCATCTACGTGGTCAGATAACCAACTGCTTTAACAGTTGCTTTTACTTCGATATGTTTGTGTTTCCAGCTACTGCTGATGGCTTGAATTAATTGTGCTCAAGTTCCAGCCTTTAAAGTTAAGCATTTAAATAAATCAAAGCTTTTGGGTGGGTAATTTGGGAAGGTAGACATGGAGCTCAAGTGGTCGCACTGTGATTGAGTGTTTAAAGTAGAAGTCGCACCACGCTGGGTAAGCCTTGCATAAATGCTGTCGTAACATGCAGATTAGAAACAAAATACCCAAATGCCTCAGCACAGGAAGCTCTGTGTGTGTGTTTCACTTCTGTTTTCAAGACTCTGAGTGTCTGACCATGAAGCAGCAATTTCTGTGGGAAAGATGCACAGTTCAGTTACTGACATTTTCTTTATATTTTTCCTAAAGATGTTGTTTTCAACAACAACAACGAAGTTGTTCTGGAAAGCCAGACCTGAATAGAGTTTGCATTGGTGTAGGCATTTTGGGAAGGCAGCAGTGCCTTCAGTGAGTTCAGAAGCAGCATCATAGTGTTTGGGATTATATGGAATTATATCATCATCTGAAAGGATATGAACAAAGGGTAAAGCCCTCCTTGGAGAAGCTCCACGGAGGGACCGTGATTCAGAGGCCTGGAGGGATCAGACTCATTTCCTTTTCTTTAAATGCACAGGCTGTCTGAAGGCTTGGCTCCAATTAAACTCAAAACTGAGAGTGATCCCTGAGGGCTTGAAACAGAACTTCATTTTGGTACTGAAATAGACTGCTGCTTTTTGCTTTACCTGGTTTTGGTTGTACAGGGACAGTGCGGGTGTTTTTTGAGGCGTCTTTTCCGTGGTCAGCTGTCTTAAGGTATGAAGAGAAGATGCTGAGAGGTTGGACAAAGCTGTAGCAGATTACTTGGTGGGGAGAGAGGGGTGGATGCTCTGAGGGTGCAGTCTGCAGAGCAGGAGGAACGCAAAATCTTAATTCTTGCTCTTGTGGCTGCCAAGGTTGGCCCATTTGCGAAGTCACTAGTTTTGTAGAAGCCATTACCCAGTTAAAAGTCCCTCCTTGCCGATGGCATCAGTAGCTGCCTAGTGGGTGGCTTGCTTTGTGTCCTCCAAAGCTGCTCGCCAGGCTGGGCTCCTTGGCTGTACCCGACCTTCCCCTGCTTTGCGGGATGAGATCTCTGCAAGCCGTTAACTCCCTGTGTCCCAGGCTGTAAGTCTGTCCCGTCCCAAGGCCCCAGTCATGGCACGGAGACAGGAGTGTGAAGGAGGGGGTGGGAATATCTTGGAGCAGGGCTTTTCAATTCCTGAAGTAGGTATGAGAAGGAGGGGGAGAAAAGTGAAAAAACTTGATGTAAGGTAGGGGAGAGGGCTATGGGGCTTGTCTGTTCCTTGTGCCCAGATCGCTTCTGTTCTCCCCACCCTACACACACGCAGTTTTCCTTCCTTTCAAACAGTCGAGAATAGACAAATTTGCCTGAGCTATTCTAAATTATCTGCTGCGCTCGGATTTAATTTTCATGTAATTTAAACCGAAAGCTACAAAGCGTAGCAGGGTTTTTACAGGCCCTTTTTTGGGTGAAATTTAGAGGGTTGTTCTTGCAGCTGCTGGGTTTGGGTTCGGCCACAGTACATCCTCGTGAGCCTCGCCAGTTGTGGCAAACAGCTAGAAATTCCCGTGGTTAGACTGCTTTATCTGCTGTCATCTGTTCGGCGCGTTGCAGAACAAGCCCGAAGAACACCCTGTTTTGTAAATGCGACTGGAAGAAGTTGTTGCTTGAGGGCATGGGGTGAGCGCGGACCACAGCTGGGATAAATGTCAGCAACTGATCCTAGTTACTGAGAATGAGTCACGCTCGCAGCCACAGCTCTGAACAAAAAGCGGCATGAATGTGCAGTTTTGAGAAGTGCTCTGCAGAGAGCTGCTGCCTTTAAAACCCTTGATCCGTTGACCTCGGTGGGCATTGTTAACTGTGCGGTTTCTATGAGACAAACGCGATTTAACTGTAGTGCAGGTTAAACGCGTGGATTTTAAAGCATCAGTCATCTTTTGAAGCACAACTTGAAAACTTAATGGCGGCAGGTCCAGCTCTCTGCCTCCAGCATGTGGGAGCTCATTCAGCCATCCCCATGTGTCTCCTGCAGTGTCGTGACGCGCTGACCACCCGCCAGAAGCTGATCGCCCAAGACTACAAAGTCAGTTACTCGCTGGCGAAGTCCTGTAAAAGTGATCTGAAGAAGTACCGCTGTAACGTGGAGAATCTTCCCCGGTCTCGGGAAGCCAGGCTTTCCTACCTGTTGATGTGCTTAGAGTCTGCTGTGCACAGAGGTAAGGGGAGTTCAATCAAGAGATGGGTGACTTGCTGGGATCTTGATTTTCAAAGTTTCTCTTAGACCTTCAGCTTCAACGTGTATTTTCAGTCCGCTTCTCAAAGGAACTTTTTCCAAACTTCGGTTCAGAGGCAAGTTTCCTCACCATAATACTTTCGGCACTGTTGTTTTGAAGATCAGAACAGCTGAGTAAACTTCTGACCCTGACTGCTGTTGTGTAGGCAAGGAGTTTAAAACGCAGGATAGCAAATCCCACTTGGACTGATAATGTGTAATTGCAAATCCTTCTATTCACTGTGAATTCAAGCAGCTCTTTTCATTCTTTATGTAGTAAGCATTAAATATGCTACGTTAAAACATGGGATAGGCAAATTGTTTGTCATCACTCAGGGAAAGCCACGGATGCTGGGTCCTCTGCTTCTTGTGGTGTTCAGTAGCTTGGGTAGAGGCCTTTAGTTTCTCTAACCCTTATGTAGTTTTTCCTGTATAGAAGGCAGATGTGAGAAAATGCTTTTTGTATGTTTAAGTTAGTGTAAGCTGGAGGAGTCCTAACACCGCTGGCTGTACCAAAGGCAGTAGGAGGCCCTAAGCAGCAGGACCACGCTAAAGGTTCTCTGTGAAATTGCCATAACATGTAAAACAACACCTTCTGTGCTCTAGAGCTGCACTGGAGAATTGTTTTCCCCCTTGGCGCGTAGCTGGGTGGTTTCCGATTCAGCAGCAGGGCTGCGTGCTGCCGTGCCCCTGGCACGGGACGGAAATGCTGCTGTAACACCGTAAATGGTCTGTCCATCTGTGAGTTTGAAGAGCTCGTTGCTTCTGATTGATGTGGAAGCACTGTGTGCTCTTTGTGGGAAAGTTGTGGGTTTTTTTTCCTTCCCCCTGCAGCGGAGCAGATGCTTTCCTGAATTACATGCAGAAAGCTGCTGTTCGGTTAGGAGCTTCCACTTTCACGGTGGAACAGGTTCTGCAGCGTGTGGTTCATCCACGGAGCATAGCCCAGGAGGAGCACTGATTCATCCGCAGTCCTCCACGTGTCTGTGTTGTGATGCCCAGCAGCCGCTGTTGGGGTGCAGGACCTCCGCTGCGTGGGGCATTGCACACGTATGAACAGGCTGTGATGGGGGCAGGGGGCAGGGCATGGCAAAAAAGGTGTGTTCCTTTTGATGAAAAAACCAACTGTCTACTTGGGGACTGTAGGAAAGCTTATAGCAGACCCAAGCGTTGCTTAAGGTTCGATTTCTGTGTGCTTGCAGTGGTTTGTTACACTCCCTATACACCCTTGGTAGCAGATTCTGTTCCGTGCTTCGGCTTCCTGAGCAAGTATGTGCTATTGCTCTAGAAAACCTTTTCCTCAGAAAATGTTTAACCTGCTCTCTGCGCAAATTCCTCCCCCAGTTAGATACCAAGCTGGTAAATTACCAGAGATGAGTTCTGGTCCTACAGTGGAAAAGGGGCCCCGTGAGCATACAGGGAAGAGATGGCCACAGAACTGCAGATCCACTGAGCGTTTTCCGCTGTTCCTCAAAAGCACCTCCTGTAACATGAAATCCAAAATAAGATTCTCCTAATCTTTCAGGAATCCCTTTTTTCCAAATCCGTGTATTGAATCCATAGACTGGCTATTTTACAGGGTCCATTAAATGCTGGGAGCTGCCGTAAGAACTCGTTTAATCCCCAGCATGTGTGCTCTAGCACACTGGTTGCAGTCTGGTGTGTGGACATTGTCCCTGTTCTTCCAAGATGATGGCAGCGTAGGTCAAGAAGAGCTCTGCTAAGCATGGATACTAAATCACGTTGTCTCCTCTTGGCGCAGGTCGACAAGTGAGCAGCGAGTGCCAGGGTGAAATGTTGGATTACCGGCGCATGCTGATGGAAGACTTCTCCCTGAGCCCAGAAATCATCCTGAGCTGCCGAGGGGAGATTGAACACCACTGCTCAGGCCTGCATCGGAAAGGTCGCACCCTGCATTGCCTGATGAAAGTCGTACGGGGTGAAAAGGGCAACGTCGGGCTGAATTGTCAGCAGGCAGTAAGATGCTTTTCTAGCACTTTACTTCTAGGTTGTTGGGTTGGTAGAAGCACTGATGTGTCTGTTGACATTTTGCCCTGTGATGGAGATTCTTCTGAAGGCAGTCTGGTTCTGCTGGGTACCAGTGAATGCTGGAGGTGGTTGTGTAATTGTCATGGTATGAAGCGTAACTTGGTATCGAGCAGCACCCTAGTAATGGTTTTCTTCCTCAAAAAATACATTTGGGGTTGTTTTGCTCTGGATTTTGTACTGGATCTCCAGTAGCTCTTCTCCAGCAGCTCTCAAGTCATGGAATTCTCTCCTATGTGCAAGATGTAGGGAAACTTGCTTTTTTATAAGTTTTAAAACAGTCACTCTCCTTCCTTTTTCCCCCTATGCACTGTCCTTGAAAGTGCACTAAATCTTTTCAAAGCACCTTTCCACTCAGTTTTATTTTTGCTGTTTCATTCAGTGTGAGCGATGGACATGGAACTCCAGGGACAGGTAGGTGCACCATACTGCTGCGCTTCGTCGTAGTTACAGCCACTGAAGAAAACGCTGTTCTCCAGAATACCTCTTCGAAAGGGAATAATTCTTTTGCCTTTTTTAAACTCCATTTTAGCCCAGATGCATCCTATTTGTAGTCTCTTTAAATTGAAAAAACAATCAGTTAATATTTGTTCAAACTCATTAGTGCTTTTTAATGTGATATTACATACATTTTTGTACTTAATACCTGCTTTTAAGGGCCCATGAGCCTGGAAAAGTGACATCAGTGCAAAAAATGGCTAGGGAGTGTTAGTGCTGATGTAGGAATTTGGGGAGATGCATGCTCTTCACCTCCTGCAAAATATGGAACCACTGCAGTCCATTTTCAGTGTAAATGTAGCTTAAAGCCTGAGCCCAAAATGTTGCCAGTTTGCATAGGTTATCAAAGATAAATGAATATCTGTTTAAATTTTTGTAAGGCATAGGGTGCTTTAGTGATGAAGCTTACTTCTGCATAAATACCAGGTGTGTTGGTGCAGCAGCTTGAGTCATTTCTGCGGTGAACTGTGGTGCATGACTTATGCTTTGCAGCATTAGTGTGAGAAACTGAATACTCATTTCTGTTTAACTATGAAATTGAACTTGCTGCCTCAGATTTTGATTATTTGCAAATGTCAGAAGATCAGTTTATCTTGGAATAACTTCCAGATCACGAAGTGCGTGTTCAGAATAAGTCATAAGTCAAGACAGGGGACTCTCAAAAGTGGTACACGATTTCAGACTTTTGGGGAAAAAGAATGTCTGTAGAAGTCTATGGGGGTTTTTTTCTCAGTTCTCTTACACTTAAGTTTCTGCTTTGTTTTTGTACGGTACCTTGATGCAACAGCAGGGCTTGTCCGTGAGTCCCATTCGAGTTGGATGACCTGTATTCTATATTCTGTGCAAAAGACAGCAAAGCAGAGTAAGTGTTGATTTTTATAAAATATGATGAGTTTGTCCGTTTTTCTATGGGCAAGAGAAAGTAGGTGATTGCAAGAATAGCATAAGCATTCCGATGCTCTGGGTTCCTGAGGACTGGCATGGTGCTGCTATATAGCTGCCTACAACTTCTGAGGTACTAAGTCATTTATTGCTGATATTTTTGTATGTGAAAGTTAATGGTTGTCTCAGCTGTTGCTGGTTTTGTTCTGGTTTGATTTATTGTGTTAGAATGAGCTTCTTGCTTTTACCTTCTGTAGTAGGTAAATTATCTTTGTAAGGAATAAAATATTGTCTGAAACCCTCCCAGACACTGTGCAGCTTGTGCAAGAGGCTCAGACTTGCCTGTCATATGAAATTGGCCTGTATGACAAGCTGGAAAGAAGGCAAGGTAGAGGTCTATCCCTGCAGAGTAGCTGGAGCTACTGCATTTCCTTTTGGATACCTAGAGAGCACCTTTGACGTATGCTTCTGCTGAGCCACTGATGCTTTTCTGAAGCTGATGTCTCAGCTGCATCGTTGCCATGCGTCAGGAATGGTTTGGTTTTTGAGACACGTGGATGCCCTGGCTGCCAAGAAGGCCAGTGGGATCCTGGGGTGCATCAAGAAGAGTGTGGCCAGCAGGACGAGGGAGGTTCTCCTTCCCCTCTACACTGCCCTGGTGAGGCCTCATGTGGAGTACTGTGTCCAGTTCTGGGCTCCCCAGTTCAAGAAAGATGAGGAGCTGCTGGAGAGAGTCTAGTGGAGGGCTGGGAGGGGACTGGAGCATCTCCCCTACGAGGAGAGGTTGAGGGAACTGGGCTTGTTCAGCCTGAAGAAGAGAAGGCTGAGAGGGGACCTTATAAATGCTTACAAATATCTGAAGTGTGGGTGTCAGGAGGATGGGGCCAAGCTCTTTTCAGTGGTGCCCAGTGAC
>Ga0181612_115184_pt1 | contig 11943 bp, 7 predicted proteins | sample HoacroProtozoa21_FD_119630 | JGI IMG/M metagenome (GOLD analysis project Ga0181612, IMG submission 119630) | Hoatzin crop microbial communities from Cojedes, Venezuel. Combined Assembly of Gp0051906, Gp0051904, Gp0051908
GGAGGCTTTGCCTTCAATAAACCACCGAAGTCATATGTTGCAGCCTCATCTCCTCTGTGCCCCTCCACTATGAAAAACACTTTGAACAATAAAACTAAAATGTCTGGGAGGGAGGGGTGGGGGATGTGTTGTCAGTACTTGCCTTTTAATTCAGAGAAACATTAATACTTTTATTTTCCCTTTTGTAATTAAGAAAAGATATACTATACTAATTTATGAGTGTTGTGTTTTTCTGTAATGATCTGTTGTTTTTTCTTGGAAAGGTGGCTGCCTGTATGTTTTCTTCTGCTCTTTGTTTGCTGAACTGACTTTTCTGAAGAAAATATTTACCTCAGAAAAGGTGATAAATATAAAAAATCATACTTGTTTTCTTTAACCCTGTAACTGTTAACACGAAGTTTAACCAGTCTTCCAGGTCTGTTGAACACACACACACAGACACACACACAGAATTCCCAAACAAAATAAAACCAATCCAAACTGAAAGACAAACTACAAAAAATAGAACAAAAAAGTGTTTTTTTTTAAATCCTAAAGGTCAACTTCTTCACTGCAAGTCTGTCTTACGGAATAATCCCCCAGAAGAATAAACAAAAGATAATCTAAAATGGTATTTTACTCTGTACACCAACAAAACAATGTATACAGGTGTAGTCAATCTGAGATTGGGATAGAAATAATGGAATAGAAAAATAAGACATATGGTCTTACATCCAAATGGAATTGTTCAAGTAAGAATTTTTTTTTCTTTTAAAGGAAGCACTTGGTCTGCAATGATGATACAAGACTAATGAAGTAGAACTAGAATAACACTAACATGGAAAAAGCAAATTTTATTTGCCAAGAGAAGTAATGGAACTAATTAGTTAGATATTGTGTGTGTACCAATGACATTTTCAAAGGCTTAGAAAATACTACATCTTTTTAACTTGACTCATTTGTGACCACAAACAAATAATAAGAAATGCAATAATGCTAGTCTGGTAAAGCGCATACACTTAGGCAAAACTTGGTGTAAGAAATTTTACTGATTTAAATTGATTTCTTATGTTCTTGAGTAATTTCTAGATGCACTCCCAAATCAACTCTTCTTGATATGGCAGTGAACACATTCATACTCAATTTAAGAGAAAATGAGCTTTGAAAACTTGCCCTTAAGTGAACCTGAACTAGTAACAGATTTATACTTTTCAGAAAATGTGTAGGAGTATCAAGACCTTGCAGGAAATTCCTTGCTTTTCATTAAGACATTCTCAAAGGATAAGATGAAATACACTTCCTTAGGACTTCAACCTACATCTAGCCCAGATGGATGATCAAGAGAAAATTCTTCATGCACTGTACTCGGTAGCATGTCTGCCAACCTTTATGCGAGTAACTCGGTCATAGCACATCATTGCTTCATCACAGTAGAGCAAAACAGAACTTTTATTTTAGACATCAAATTCAGCTTCTAGTTGTCTGTGTTAGAAAAGCCTTTGTTAAAGGGAAGAAGGAGAAAGAACATGGGTTGTAAAGGGGGTCATAAAATGCAGAATCAGAATTCGGACTCAAACTTTCAACAGCTTATGAGTGCACACAAAAAAAAGAGGAAAATACAGTAGTTCTTTTCATAACAAAATAGCTTGCTGAATTAATTATATGTTGTGTAAATGGCCAAAGTATAGAAGATGTTTCCTATGAAACATAGTTCACTCTGTATTTTAGTAGAATTTTTCAATGTAATACTTCTCTATTATATCTGAATGGTGCACGAAACCAAGGAGTGATAAAGTCAATTGTGGGAAAAGAGGGGTAAAAATCTCCCTTTCTTCACTTTAAAGCACACAGTATGTCTATTTTGTGAAGCAAAAATTCCCCAAAGCAGCACCCATAATTAATAAATTATGTCCCTATAAGCAACAGCTACAAACATGTGCACTCAAAAAGTAACAAGGCAGTTGTACTCCCTTTTTCAGCAAAATGTATAATCTCTTTCCAGGAGATTCCAAATGTCTCGTGTCTCATATGCCAGTTTTAGGACCACAGATAACTTTTTTTACAGAGTTGTGTTCTCATACCTGAATGGAAAAACCTATTGAAAATTTTAATAATGTTTAAAGGGGAAAGTATGCATTATATCAAATTGGCATCTGTTCTCGAAGAGTTTTTTAATTTCTTGCTCCAACAGTGTTTGTTTCTTCTACTTAGATGACATATCTTTTCGGCAATAAGACACATACAAGAAAGTTTTAGATTTAAAATTCCTTCTTTTTCAACCAGGTAACTGTTTTCAACCTGGGGACTTACATCACTAGTGGGCAAAGGTACATAATGTGAGTTTTCACCTTCATCTTCCAACTAATCTCACATGACCTGACCTGTAGGTCTATACAGACACCATATCCAGAACAGTGACCCCAGATACCTATGTGGAAGTTTTGATTCCAATAGATTGAAGTGAGACCAAGACTTCCCTGCACACTTCTGTAAAATCCTGTGTTCCCAAAAGACGCAATGGAGAGGCCAGAAAATCTAGGCTATATGGAACATGTTTTTCGTAATCTCTGAAGTCCTACCTTGTTGGTTGTGAAGAATTTGTTTATCTCATTAAATACAGAAAAGTTTTAGTCTGTTGATGTTCTCTGCCACAAACAAAAAAAAAGCCATGCATGTTATGCTTGTATGTTAGACAAGAGTTTGTAAAGCCCATCCTACTGTACTTCATAGACACTCACAGACAAATACTGCATCAAATACTGGAGAGATTTTGTGACCATCCAACTGTCATCACATTTACAGATGATCTGAACAACCTAGCTGGTGTGAACTGTGCTTACTTATGCAATCTAAATCATCCCTATTTCTCCATAAGCACACCGAACTCCTATACCCTCACTGTAGTTGTATCAGGGAAACTCATCTTTGAATATGCATGTGGTTGAGCTACCTTTTCACATCCAGTCTTTAAGAGGAAGTTTGCAAGTCTGGTTTGCTGGCCATTCTCCCAGAAAAAGCAAACTTTGAAAAAAACAAGGAATTACAGCCAAAAGAAAATCCATTCACTAAGGATCAGAGAAGAAAAAAACAGATATATTTGAGGACGAAAAAGAAGTCCCCAAATAAAATCTAAAAACCATAAAAAATAATTTTTTGTTTTATTTCTCTTATCTCTAGCACACACAGCAGTAACCTAATTTACTAGAACTTGCTTAATTTTCATTGTAACGGTAGGTGACAAAATAAAAAAAAAAGGTAAGGTGTCTATCAAATATAAATTGCTTATTAAAAAGGCTTAGATTCTAATGTGGCACAGTTGGTTCAACAATCATTTCTACATTCCTGTTTACCTCGTACGTTAAAGTATGTGCTGTTTCATCCTTCTCAACTGCTGACCTTATCCTGTTCTTGCCAGCAAACATAAACCCAGGACAGTATCTTCTTCCCCAGCTGTTGGCACTGCAACTCCTAATACAGAGAGTTCAGTGTAATAGAGAAGGCAGTTGAGAGACACATTGTTGAAGCTAGTACTAGTGGTATAGTAGGGATCCATATTTCCTCAGAGATGTTAAAAAAAGAACAGATACTAAAGCAACCCTTTAGTCTTCAGTCTCCATTCTTATACTGAAAAGATAACAGAAAATCATCTGACCTGCTCAGGGTTGTTGTGTATAAGTAGTTTCTCTTGACCCAAGGCGTGACCCTGATTACTAGCCAGCTCCAGAACAGAGCTCAGTATCCTATTGCAGTCCCCTGAGACATGCAGCTCCAAACATGTTTTCCACCGTGTGAAAGTTTTTCTCTTTTTTCTCTCTTCTTTTAAAATTATTGAGTTGTTGCTAACCCCTGCACATAACATTCCTTTGTCCTTTTCAATGAGAGTTTTACAAGAGTGTTTAAGGTGTAGAGTGAGCGAATATGCACAGCAGACCAATGGCCTTTGGATTTAAGTGTCTCCAAGTACTATCAGAAATGAATGGCTGAAACACCTCCAAAGAAATCATTGCAAAGTATTGGATTACAAACCTCCCTTTCATATGGGTAAAACTCAGAAAATTTGTGAGTGATGAAATATAAAATTATATCTCTTTTAAAACACCATTATATAAGATATCCACATCTGATGCTGAAAACACGTAGTCATTTTTAACAACAAAAAAATCAAACTAAGTGAAAAATAAATCTGTTATTCCTGCTTCCTAAAAGTTATATGTTTTGTAGTAAATAATAACATTCTTTCTGAGTTCTACAAGATTATTTTAAAGAAAAATATAAAGAAAAATTATTAATATTATTATTTCTTTCTGTATATACCTACCGTTTCTATTTCTATTTTCTTTTAAGAAAAAATAGACAAACTGCAAAACTCACTATTTAAATTAAGCTAGTCAAAGTACATTAAACCAGATAGAAAATTTGTTGCTATCCTTATTCAATTTAAGATTAACATGAGCTTTGTCTCTTTCATCCACTTTCATTCTGAAAATCAGAATTAAAAATATATTTGCCCCACGTCCTGAATATCAGCTTTGATCACAGCTATGTATGTGGTGTGTTCTCTGTGTCTCTGGTGTGATCAGATGCCAGCAACACAGACTCTGTCTAGAGCAGAAAGCCTTCTGGGTCATATGATCTGCTATGCAGACACATGACGGAATGAGTTATATGCAGATTTCCAAGATTAACTCAGAATCTCTTGGCCTTTTAACATTTAACCTAGAACATTACCATCATTTTTAACAGATTTCTTATGTGTGAGTAATCTACAACATCTGTTGAGTGTAAAAATATAGTGGAAAAAATGTAACCCGGACACAGGAATATTACTTACACTGGTGTATTTTATTAACAGATGCTCAGAATAAAATACAATTTCTGGAATAAGACCTTTATTCAGACAGAATCTAAAGATCTATAAACTTGGATTCTTCTCCTACATCCTAACCCTTCAAAAGGCTGGATATGAGAAAATCTCTTATCATTTATTCTCTTTGATTAGCTAAATTACATAGGAAAGAATGTATTTTTCTGTTGCTGTGATGATTTTAAGAAATAGCTACAAAAATGTGGAATGTTAGAAAGGCGGTATTGTGAAAAGATAAGAGCTGTTCAGCATGATAAAAGTGAGGTAGATAAATACACAATGGAATAAGAAGGGAAAAGAGACAAGATAATCCACAAATTAAGTGGCTAAACTCTGTATCTGGGTGTTTACCATCATTCGCACTGTGATTTACCAGACTGTTGCTCATCTTTCACAGACCCTTTGGGTGCAGTGCATTTCCTACAACAGTCAGGAGATTCTGTGTGATGAGTTTTGGTATTCAGTCACATGTCAGTCTATATGGCAAAACATGGCAAAACATGGCAAAACATGGCAAAACAAAGAAAAACATGGGCAGATACCCTCCCATGCCCTAAAAGGCAGCGGTTACACACTAAAAATTTCATGACTCTTACATTGTCTGCTCTTTCTTCTGTGGTTAGTCTATAGCAAACAGCGCATTACATATGGGACCTGAAAAAGACACAAGCAGCTAAAACTGGTTTCCGTCATCAGCTTGTGACTGCAAATTTTAATTGCAATCTGTCAGCAGCTACATAGGTAATTTGAGTTTTATGGAAAGATATCCTGTTTAACTGCATTTCTCATGTGTGATCCAAAGTGTCTTTGCTCTTACTATGTTCTAAATGGTAGTGAAAACGAAGATAGACTTGCTGCTTTCATCCTTTCTCCCGTAAGGTCACTTGTTCAGGTTTTTTACTGAGACTGGACTTTCACCCTGCTCGAATGACTGGAATTCTGTACCTTGCTCCAGCCACTGGCTCTGGATCTCACATTCCACACTGAACTGTGCCAGATTATGGCAGGAAGATGTGTGGTGGATTCGTGTCCTGTGTTAAAGCAGATGAGGACTTTACTAGCAATGGTGTAGACCATGGAAGACTTGGGGACATGTGAAGTCATAAGCATAGACAAGCTCAGTAAGTACTGCAGAACAGTTTACAGGCATCCAGCGGTAAAACAGAGTTTTCTTCAGCCGTGATCCTACCACTTTTGTGTTGCTAACTACTGAATGAGTGAATCATAAAAAACAGATTAAAAAGTGAAGTTCTCACACCTGTGTGCTTACACTAGTGGTATGGTCTGGGAAGACCCAAGCAGTAGAGATTTGTTGTTATTCCCAGAGTGAGATTAAGACACAAACAAGGTCAAACACCACTTATCAAACAAACAGGTTTATTGATTGCTTATTCATATGAAAGCAGGAGGAAACAGTGACAGGAAAGAGAGGAAAAGACAGGAGAGAAAGAAACCTAGCAAGAAGTCGGGATAGAGTCTCAAGAGACAGTCACCATCATAGATCCAGCAGCGTCCCGTTGGTCCATCATACCTGTGTGTGTCGATGGTGGGGGTCCCTCTAGTTCCTGTGTGCATCAGTGGTGGGGGTCTCTTTGTCGTTTTGTTGCATGGCCTTTCAGAAGTTGTTCAGGGAGAATATCCCCTAGGCAATGGCACATGCCCCACATTCCTCCAGTCCCGTGCGTGTGTTTTTTTCCTCAGTCCTGGCTCCGGCAGGTAGGGGAAGGGGTCGGTGTCTAGGCACATTTTCCACAATGAGGTACCTGTCCTCCAGCTCCCTTCCAAGCTGATTTTGAGTGGCTGTTTATTCCTTGTCTGGTCTGTATTTGGCTGGCCCTCCAGGAGGTAGAGCTGGGCTCCAAACGAGCTTTGCTGGCATGCCAGGAGGTCCTGCAGCAAGTTTCGCAAACAAGCTTTGAGGCAACTGCCTTAAGATATGGTCTCAGACAACTAGTAGTGCTCAACAGATTCACAAATGAGACACAATTTTCAAACCCTAATGGGGACCTACCACATAGCAATAAACATGAAAATCTTCCATTGTAGATAAAGTTTCACACAAATCACTTCACATCACAGCACTCTAGAAGAACTAATGTATTGTTTATGGGATGGTACACTATCTCAAAGCAGAAGTTGTTCTTTTCAAGGCTTCTAGCCTCTACCATGACAGAAAGTCATGGATTTAACAGGCAAGTTTTGACTGCATCCTTAAAAGTGTGTTTTTACAAACCCGTTTTGGGAGAGGTATAATAAAATAGTTCATGTACTTTGTGTATTGACTGTCTTGGATATACTTTTATGCTAATATAAATTCTGTTCATCTCACTGTGATACCTGGGTCTTTTGATCTAGAAATGTAAAGGTTTACCTGTTGGTAAAGATCTATAATCCTGTTCATAGGAGCCATTTTCCTTGACCTCTTTCTTGCCCCAAGACATTCTTGTTAATCTCTTTTCCTGTCTCTAGCAAAATCAGACAAAGTCTTAGAAGATGTTCAGGGTATTTTTGTAATAATTATATTATGTTCACACAGAGATACAAAGAGAAAACAAAGCTTTTGTATGTATGTAATGACTAATAAAAAAAACTGAAAAAAGGTAGACAAGATTGGTTTATACAGGATTTAAATACGTGGGTTAGTGCAAACAGAAAAATAGGTTTTGCTGGATTAGTCTGGAGTAATTATTTCCCCAAAATTAATATTCTTCCATTAATACTACCGACGTTAACTCTTTTAATTAATTTATTTTCTTAAAAGCATATTCACCAAGTTTTCAACCTTGAAACTCGAAATTTCATTCTATCAAGACTAAAGATGCTTCAGAGAATTTTTTAAAAATTGAAATACTTCTAGAGTAAAATTTGGCCTGATAATTTTCTACAGATTCTTAGAACTAAGTGTATGTCCTTCTAATGCAAAGTCTTTTCTACTAACTTTCTAAGGAGGTAAATATATTTGAGAAAATTTAGTAAAGTTAATCAATTCACTCAAAAGCCTTGCCCATACAATATCTGCTGCACTGATTCCAAGATAAACTATTATGTTTATAAGCTGACTAACTAGTTGAAAAATCTATCTTTTATTTTGCTATGCATGCATTCCAATGATAGTTAAGTTCTTTACCTGTAGTCCAGTGTTTCAGACAAACAGCTTTTGAAAACAGTTTTTACGGAGATTTATATCATGACAGAATATTTTTCCATTTGAGCTCTGTATCATAATTTTCTCATGTAAAACTTTGTAAAAATAAACTTTCCTAAAAGTACTAAAGAGTAGTGTTCACTATCAAAGTGAAAGAAGAAACCGCACAAGACAAGACTAAAAAAAGAATTTAACAGATCATAGAACTGTTCCTGAAAATAAACCACACTAAACCCTAAATAAATCATCGAATGCAAATGTGACTTTTTTAGTTGCTGCTGTACAAAGTAGTGAGACTTGTGGTTTTTCTACAGACCAAATGAGTCAGAACCACCTAAGGAAGGGTCCTACTGCACAGAAGTGTGCAAAAAAAATTTTCTTCTAGTTAATAAAAGGTATTTTCACAGAAGATAATCCTGTAAAAGAATACAGCTTAGTAAATCCAGGCAGACAGACATTTTGACATGGTTCTCTTTAAATGCCCTGATGTAAATATGATGGTGTCGAAGAAATCGTAATGCTTAGATGGACTTTTATGAGTTTTATCCATTCATATAGATTCCCAAAGTCAGCGTGATTTCAAAGTAACAAAGCTAGTTTTACTAGAATACATTTCTGGACAAAGAGAGAGCACTGATGAGAAAATATTAAATTGGGAAGCCAAGACTAACCTGACAATGAAGTTTAACCAGTTTCATTTATGCATTTTTGTCTCCCAGAAGTTGAACAATCAAAAGCTTTGTGTGAATCCTACAATTTCTATGTAGCAATACTACTGTCAGAGTAAAATTAAGTCCTCCAGATGGAAGTGAAATGATGAAAACTAAGTGAGTTTTCAGTAAGTGAGCTTATTGATGGTGAGGGGGCACAGACAGAATCTTAACTACATTTAGTTTGGGGCTATTTCTAAATGCAGTTTTGTTCTGAAATACTTTTTGGATTCTGACAATTTTTTATGATGTGTTACCACTATTTTATGAGGAGCTGCTGGTGGACATTAAAGTGTGTAGCATCTTCCAAACAGCACAGAGTAATCTGCAGGAATGGATCTTCAAGCAGTGATCCGAGGAGAAAGTTGACAAGGTTTGATTCCTGAAACAAACAAACAAACAAAAAGACCAGCCCAGACTCCTACAGAGCAGACTTTTTTTATGTATTCAGTTTCATGTTCTACTAGTGTATTCTTTAATAAATGATTGTCTACAAAAGCCACAAACAGTGCATCACTAACTCCCCAAGAGTAAAGCAAAGCAGTGAATGAGATAGAGAGGCTTGGATGGATAGAAGTGAATGTCAGAGTGGTTTCAGTAGCAAAGTTGTCAAACACATCAGAAAATATTGGTTATGACATCTCTGCCAAGGATAAAACACATAAGACTTGGCCAGTGTAGGATTACTAGATGATTAATATGCTGTCTTATTCTGATCTTTACGGCATTCAGAGCTCTCTGGACTGTCCCAGATATTACAATATGTGGAGCTTGACATGCATGTATCATGTTTTGTCGTATTGTCCATTAAAATGACCTATTGCCTACTGCAAGTCAGTAGGACGATGTCTCTGTCTCTGCATTTTATGACTAATATGTAGACACGGGAAAGCACTGTCTACTCACTCTGAAGTGAAAATATATGTGCAAAGTTTACGTAAACTTAACATAATATAGTCTACCTTCCATTTTCTTCAAACATTCCAAAAGTCTAATCCAGAGCAAAGTGCAACATAGGATCTTCCACACCTATTTATACAAATTTATATACATCCTACAGCCTGTACCTTTACTTTTTACACCAAATATTTTTTCTTCTTTTTATAAAGATAAAGTCTTCAAGTAATTGCTAGTCAATGTCTGGCAACCTAGAGCACTACTGGCCTAACAGATCACCCAGGGACACAGCAAAATTATGAGAAGTCAAACATAACAGGGGATTTGCAAAACGAAGAACAGAAAACCTCAAAACCTACAAAAAGTAAAGGATGCACAGATTGTCATAGTTGACAGAGTACAGCAGAAAGCCATGAGGGTTCAACACATGAGTAATCTTTGTGTTAAACATGTGGTTTGGCCTATGAAACAGAGCAATCACTGGAAGTGCTGAACACCTTCTATTCCCTTGGGCTTCAGTTCTTTCAGATGTCATTCACTAACTTGATTGGTTACTTTCTGACTATTTCTTATATTTATTTTTGTACCACAAATGCTTCCTAATCCTAGCTTGCCAAACCTAATGTAATGGTAATTAATCCTGCAGCTTTTAAATCATCCTGACCTGAAAAATATCTTTTCGTACAATGAACAACTCAAGACAGTTGAAGTTGTTGTTTGCTAAGCAGTTAACATCTCCACTACAAGGATGCAAGAAATTTAAGGGGAGAGGGAAAGAAGGGGACTACTGCTGCTTTTTTAATGAAGTCTTCTGCAAATGTCGTATAACCAGAGAAAAAAAGCTATTGCCATATCTGTACTTTAAATGCTTGGTGTGTTACATGAAGAGATACCAAAAGTATGTATCAAGCATGCACTTTGAAACCACAACTGTCTGTAAGACTTGTGTCCACTCCAAAGAAAATATCAGATTCAGCACAGGCATATGTTTTAAATAATCTAGGGATAGTGTGCTATCAGGAGTAATTTATTATGCACATCTGTAAGAGTGTTACGTTTTAACAGACAGAGTTTTTATTATAGCCTAACATTATTTACTTAGGGGGAAGGGAGAATCCTGACAGTTTTAAAGAATCAGTTTGCTTCTTTAATAAAAAAGAATAGAAATCCTCCACACTCAATTCAGTCCAGAATGTATTTGATCATTCTGCATGGTTTTGTGACTTCTATACTTTTCAACACAGTGAAACAAAGGATTAAAGCTCAAAATCCCTCCTCTTTAAATGGAAACAGCTTTTACCAGGATCAGACAGAAATCTTTGTTCCAAGCAAAGGGCTGCATTATTCCCTTGACACAGCCACCCACTGCCCATCAGGGTAGAGGGGAGCAGTGTGCGTGGGCTGAAGGGCTTGCCACTCTTTGGGGGTCTGCTCTGGTTTCTTTTGTTTCTCTTTTGTGGTGTGAGGGGATACATTCTGTAAAAAGAAAGTCTCTAACTTGCTGTGTGGAAATGTCACCAGCAAAGGCTGCTCGTGATCTACACCACTTCAGTGCATTGCCATGGGAGACTCCGGCCAACACTCCACCTTCCTGGGAAGGTGCTGACTCACGGAGTGTTTCACCTTTCAGTGCTCAAAGCACTCCTGGCCAGACAAGGACATGAGCATCTCAAGTAGGAGTCTTCTGTGGGCACCTAAAACTAAAAATATATCTAAGACATCGGTAACCCTTCAGAAAGTGAAAACTATGTCTGTTTCTACTTGGAGATATGTTTTTCCACAGTGCAACAGAAGGGAAAAGAACTCATTGCATTTTGCAGCCTACAGAACAAGGAGAGTCTGCCACAGCTGAAGCTATCAAGGTTACTGGTTTAAAGTGGCAAGGCTTTGGCAGCAGGGGGACTACAGGCGTGCCTTCTGTGAGAAGCTGCTAGAAGCTTTTGCTATGTCCAATAGAGCCAATACCAGCTGTCTCCAAGACGGACCTGCTGCTGATGAAGGCCAAACCAATCTTGGCCAAGCACCTCTGTGATAATACATTTAAGAAGAGGGAAAAAAACACAGCAGGTATAAAGGAGTGAGAATATGAGAAAGAAACAACTCTGTAGACACCAAGGTCAGCAAAGAAGGAAAGGGAGGAGGTGCTCCAGGCACTGGCACAGAAATTCTGCTGCAGCCCATGGTGAAGACCATGGTAACACAGGCTGTCCCTTTGCAGCTCACAGAGGTTGACAGTGAAGCAGATATCACATGGAGGACCCCACACACAAGCAGGTAGATGCACCCAAAGGAGGCTGTTACCCCACGGAAAGCCCATGCTGGAACAGGTTCCTGGCAGGACCTGTGGA
>Ga0181612_153320_pt1 | contig 11942 bp, 8 predicted proteins | sample HoacroProtozoa21_FD_119630 | JGI IMG/M metagenome (GOLD analysis project Ga0181612, IMG submission 119630) | Hoatzin crop microbial communities from Cojedes, Venezuel. Combined Assembly of Gp0051906, Gp0051904, Gp0051908
ATAAGGTCCCCTCGCAGCCTTCTCTTCTTCAGGCTGAACAAGCCCAGTTCCCTCAACCTCTCCTCGTAGTGGAGATGCTCCAGTCCCCTCACCATCCTTGTAGCCCTCCGCTGGACTCTCTCCAGTAGCTCTTCATCCTTCGTGAATTGTGGAGCCCAGAACTGGACACAGTACTCCAGAGAAGGCCTCACCAGGGCAGTGTAGAGGGGAAGGAGAACCTCCCTTGTCCTGCTGGCCACACTCTTCTTGATGCACGCCAGGATGCCATTGGCTTTCTTGGCAGCCAGGGCACACTGCTGGCTCATGGTTAACCTGTAGTCGTCCAGGACACCCAGGTCCCTCTCCGCAGAGCTGCTCTCCAGCAGGTCCACCCCAAGCCTGTACTGTACCCTTGCTGCATGGCAGGGAACATGGAGAGATAAAAGGGGAGGACATGGGCTGCAAAGGTTGCTGATGCCAATTCTCCTTTACTCCAGCGAAGTGAGATTAAAGAGGCAGGTTAATAGAAATGTATCTAGAAATGTCCTATCCTGCAAGGAATTCGGGAAGGTTCTAATGATGTCAGATAATCGCATGAAATCACGTTGTTGTAGCTTAACTATATATACTGGGGTGCCCCAGTGCTTTCATGAAATGTAAAGCTCTTCAAAGCTTCTGCTCGTGATAAGTGTTTGCTTTCCTTATTTGTTTGTCTCCAAATTCTTTTGTCATACCCATCCCGTGAGCCCGACTGTCACTCTTCCCCGAGCTGCGTGCAGCAACTACTCTGTGTTCTTCCTTGGTTCTGACAGAGTTATTGTTTCCAAGGAAGAAAAATGAAATGCACGTTTGCTGCATGAAGAATAAGCAAAGATACTATTATTTAGTAAAATGCATTTGCAATCAATCTCTGAAATAACCATTTAGAAATTATTGTGAATTTCAGATCATTTATAAGAATGGATGCTTTGTAGTGTGACTTTTCGGTGGCGGAGTATATAAAACTTCACAACCTGTTCTTATTTAGTTGTAAGTCACATACGCTTCAACGCTTCCTGGATATTGACTGAATCGCTGTTTTACTAATACAGTGACATCTTGTTATAAATCAGAAGGTTTATGGCCTTGACTCATGCTCTTTTTATTTTCCATCCATCTAAACAACCCACAACTATTGCTAGTTAAGTATCTGAATGTTCTTCCTGTCAAATGTGTACTATCACAAAATATTGTTTGACAGAACAGGTTTTCTGATGCCTTTCATTTTTGGTTATAAATATATAACCCTAGGAAATACTACGGGTGCTATTCCTACTCCCTTGCTCTTCCTCTCAACCTATAAATTCCACTCGATTCACTTTTGAGCATGGATGGCAGGTTACTGTAATGCAGAAATACGGTGTGAATTGGGATGCGTTTATGGCATTTAGAACCCAGGACCTGCAAAATGCCTTTGAACTTGGGCCAGGGCGGTGACAACATGATGACTGTACACACAGGTTCAGATAGGAATGCAGGGTACTTCTGCAGAAATCTGGAAGCTTTGGTTTGTTCTGTCTGTGGTGAACACCATGGTACACCTAGCCTCTCCTCAGTACCAGGTGTATCTAGAAGTTCGTGGCTTGTTAGCGCAGCACCACTTCCATTGATGTCCTTGGTGGACTAGTGATCTGGGAGTTACATGTTGAGACGTGCTTGTTCACTGATTTCATGAAAACAAAAAGAAATGATATCCTGCAAATTTTTTGATTGTCTTAGCTTTTGCTAAAGCTTGTTATGAACCCTGAGTTTTGGGTTTAATTTAACTTGGCAGTATGTGTCTAACTTCTTAGCTTTCCATAGCTGTCAAAAAGCCCTTTATTTATTAGTGCCTACCATGTAGCTGCTTCTGCACTTTAGATTTAAAACATGATCTTTAAAAGTGGCAACCAATATAACACTGGGTGTCAGCAGCACATCCATCATGTCAGAGCACTGTTTAGGAAGACAAAAACGATGAGATTTTATTCTAGCAATATTTACATGTGTCTCATACTTCATTTCTATGAAATCTGTTGCTGTTTAGTGTCTGGCAAGAGCTCTGCTTCCTGCAGATGGAAACAGGTGCCATGTTCAAACTACATTGTAGTGCAGAGCACAAGGACGTTTCTGCAAAAGGAAATTTTGGATATTTTATCTTGACAAGTCATAGGTTTTTTTTGGGTATTAAAAAGCATGAAAGCATTTAAGTCAAATGAAAGTCTTTAAACAACACGAAATCCTTTCCCAAATCTGTTTTCACCTAAATCTTTGACCAGGATTGCGTATTTCTCTGATGTATCTCATCAGTTTATTGAGGATCTCCATAAATCTTTTTTCCTCCCTGTGCAACAGCTAAGCCCAGAGTTGGATTTCACCTCTTTACTGTGAACGTGAACTTTTTTTCAGAGGAGCCATCTGATGAGTCATTCTTTCATTCTTCCAGTGGAAATCAATGTCTTACTGTCTTTTCCTGGCATATTTCCTTCTTCCAGCATCTGGGATGAAAAGGTTGATAATGTTCTTTTTCTGCCACAGATCTGTAGTTCTTTAAGGGAAGTTCCCTCAGAGATGGATGAATTACTGGTAATGGTTTTGTTTACTAGTCCTGTAATGCAGCAATAGCTGCACTTACTGGAACGGTTTTAAAAACTCTGATGGCTATATATATATATATATATTTTCTTTTTTCTCCCCATCAAAGACCAAACCCCATCAAAGTCAATGGGAAACTACTGACTGCCTCAGACTTGCATTAGAGCAATAGGCACTGCAGAATGCTTCAAGCAAGAACTGATATCCAAATGCCTTTCTTCAGAGCGTCTTTAATGTTTTTTTTTTTCTCTGTTAGCAGCGAAACAGCATTATGGATATTCTCATATACTTTGGAAAGGCTTATTTCTTTAGATGGGAGCTGTACTTGCAAACAAACGTGGCCCAATTCAGTGTAGCAGCACAACTCTCACCCAGCAGAGGCCTTGGGGGGGAAGCTGGGAGAGGTGGTGATGGTGTGATGCTTACTCTCCAGACACTTGTTGCCTTCACAGCAAGCTGGACCTGAATGCTTGGATCCTAGGAAGGGTAAAGTGGTTTTTGTTGCATCTGACTTGACTGTGACAAGAGCAGCCTGCGTGGTGCAGTTGCAAAGCTTTGCAGTGACCTCCTGGCCCAGCATCCATCTTCCGTTCTATTTTTGTGTTTCCCTGCCTGACCTCAGCCCCTAAACTACAATTCTGCCACCCTGGTCTGTGCATTATGGTTCTCAGATGAATGCGTGAAGTTTAAATGTACCCTCTCGTCTTTGGGTCTTGTGGATAATTTGGGAGCTGGTTACAGAAAACTGGTTCCTGTACCTTGGTTTGGACCACTGGATGGCCTGGGGCACACTGAGTGGCAGGCTGTACAGAAATGGCATTGCTTGCAAAACCAAAATTTTTCTCGTGGAACAAAGGTTAAAAAATGTGTAAAAATAATAAGGTGAGTTATTAAATGTGGTAAACAGGAAAGCCTCTCCTTTGCCCTCTCTGCATCTCATTTTCTAAGGGTGGTTATCAACTGTCTCTAGTTGGCAAGAGCTGGCATTGTGTGTGGCCTTCTCCAGAGAAGGACAGCCCTGTTGGTAAAGGAGGCTGCTGGGACTGCCCTAACCACGTCTGCTCCCTCCTCTCTCTCTATCCACACCTTGTGCCTGTGACTGGGTGTAACACAGCTCTCCACTGCTGTCCGTCCTTACTCCCCTGCTCTTCAAATCACCTGACAGCTTTTTATTTGTATTTACATTCATTGAAATATTCTTGACTAGGCCTGTAGCTGTTCTGTATGTCTTTCTGAATATTTAAAACGGAATATTTTGGCTTCTCATATTGAATGCTAAGAGAAATATGGTGTAAATGCTGGTAAAGATGTATAGTTTGCTGTGATGTATGCTTTACAAAAAAACTGATACTAGAATAGGGCTGCCAACATACTTTGGTAAACCCTTTAGAGATAAGCTTCACCGTTTTTAAAAGGGAAATTATAATTGGCTTCTTGGCATTCTTTTTTTTTCTTCTTGGTAATAGAATCCGTGGTACAGGGAAGCGAACTGAACATTAACTGGGTCTGTTCCCCTTTCTTCACTCTGCCAAAATTTTAAAAGGTTGAGACTGAAGATGCTTACCGTGTCACTACAAAAAACAAGGTTGGTGGGGTACCAGGCTGCCCCTCTGTGGTTAATGACAAATGAGAATGCCAGGTAACATTAAGGCTAGGGGCTGTTTAATAATGACTTTTGTAGGTATCTAATATTTCTTGTTCTTTCTGTATTTCTTATTTTTGCCAAAATACAAGCTGTGTGGTAGGTAGCAGAACATGGTGCCATGCATTTGTACATACCTAATCTGATTTTTTTTTTTAAATAAATGTTGACGCTGTCTTGTTAGCAATAGTAACGCTGAAGTGAAACTCAGGTTGGTAACATCTTAAGCATTTCGCTTAACTTAAACACTGGAATTAGGGCCACGTATGGGATCAAAACTGAAAGGCTGTGTCTGTGTTTATCTTCAGGTATCCTGTGATGGTCTCTGGCGATTGAAAAAAAAGCCCTGCCAGCTGAGACGAGCCTAGTGATCTGAGTAGGAAAATGTCTCAAAGCCACCTCTCTTCCCCCTTTAAGCACAAGGGAGAAAAATCTACTAAAAACTCTAGGTACTTGATGGAATACGAATGCTGAAACGTCATTGTGTTCAGCATGCTCTACTAACCAGCTTGTCGTGTGTAAATCTGGATTAATACATCCATGGAAACAATTACACACAGTCACAACAGTAATATAGATGGCTTAGCAGTTCTGTTTGAGTTTTTGGTTTTGTGGGAAAAACTGAAGATCCATGCTATTGATGTTCTCTCAGCATTTCTGAAAGCACCTTTATCTAAAACTGGGTAGTCGCGGCTCTTTCCTGTACATTTTTGCTCCTAAAGTATGTGCTTTGAATGGATAGACTTTGAATATTTGTATCTTGAAACAGTATGTAAGAACATAGAATTTCTTTTTGAATTACCTTGTTTATTCAGTTTTTTATCCAAACAAGTGTGCCTGGAATGCTCATGATTGGTTCCCAAGTTCCAGATGGTTTCCTTAATTGCAGGTTTCTGTAATACAGAGATGGAATGTCAGCTTTAATTACCTTTCTAGGAGCACATGATGATTTTTGGTTGGCTAATCTCTGTCACAGTGTCTGATATTAGAATTTTGTTCTTTAAGGACAACTTGTCTTATGTGTCTGTACATAATGGAGAAACTTAATTTTTTTTTATAGTTGGTATTTGTCCACCTGACTGTTGTGTGTGCCTTATAACTGTTGCCTTTTAGATCTGGCCCCATATCTTGGTGGATCTGGATGATGAGACTGTAGGAGGTGGCAGGAGAAACCCTGGGATGTGTGGGCAGGTGGAAGATGTGAGAACTTTAAGAATGAGCTCTTAAAGGTAAACTGCTTTCAAGGAGAATTTCATTAAAGCATTTATATTTTTAATACCAGTGCCTGGAAAATAATTTGTTTTGATCTGTGGGACCTTATTTAGATTAACAGTTACCCTAAAACCGTAATAACCATTATAAAAATATTAATGATCATTCCCATCCTAAGAGCTTGGGAGTAATTGGATTTGTCTGGGCTGCTGTTAGTAAAGTGCTCACCTACAAACACCTGGGACCAGGAGCATTTAATTGGGCCTCAGCTGGTGTGGTGGAGCCCCGCTTCCCCGTGGCTGCGGGAGCAGGAGGAGCTGGCATTTGCAGACGGACTAGCTGCCACTGTTCCAGTTAATGATTTTCTCTTTCCACCTATTTCTCTACATTTGTAGTACTGTAAAAGAACTGCACGGGGGGCGGGGGGGGGAAGTGTAGTCGTATTTTAACAAGGGGGAGAACCTGGGTTTTTGAACATTCAGTGTTTCTTCTCAGTGTGCAAACATGCAGGTTGGCAATATGGACCTTGAAAGTTTTGGCCCTGGGAAGCCTTTCTTGAGGTGAGTTGTAAATCTCTAAAGGGAGATGATGATACAATTGCTGATGCAACCTGATTATATCAGTGTGAATGGAACAGCCAAAATACAATTAAAGAAACTGCTTATATTCTCTGTCTTCCAGGCAGGATACAATTGTTCATGTCGCTACCAGACTTTTTATTTTCTCACTGACAATTGATTTAATATACTGTTTGGAAAACGTATGTACTTATTCTCTCAGTACTGATTTATGACATGATAAGCAAGTGCCAGATTTTTTTAGCAATAAAATAGATCCTGTGCGGTGTGCTGTAATACGGTTAGCATTTCATCCTCTAGTCCCTAAATACTGGTGGATAGATTGGGAGAATTACTGGTGGCTGCCGTTTACTACAGATGCATTTAATATAGATGATGTGTGGCACTACTTTGCCTGATTCTGCTCTTGCTCCTGGGATATGGGAAGGCAGAAAAGCTCATCGCAGTTCTGCTGTGTTTTGCGAAGGCTCAGGCTTCATACAGCGTGTGGGCATGAGCGCTGGCTTTGCTGGGGAAGGAGACGGCCTGTGTGCATGCGGTGATCTTGGTGCGCGCTTAGCATAGCCCTTCTGGCTCTGCCTCGGGTCTGCCCAAGGGGTGATATTCCCCTGCTGCTCCCTAGGCACGTTGATGTTGGGAGGGCCTAATGCGGAGCTCAGTACGACCAGTGGGGAGGGAAGGACAGGCTTGGGGAGGTTATACTGGCGCCTTTCAGTACCTGTCAGGCAGGTCTAGAAAGCATCAGTGGGAAGGGGTGATCTGAAACAGCAATCAAAACCTTCGCTGTATTGCCATAGGTATTATTCTTGTTTCCTGTTTATACTTTGAAAGATCATTTTGCTGAAGGGAGATTTGTTCTCGTTAACTAATAACTGCTAGAATGCAGATTTTCAAGGAAGTCAAGTCGTTATCCAAAGTTTGGCGCTTAGTTTGATTTTAATGATGTATCTACTGTAACATATGAACAGATGCATAGCAGTAACGCGCGTTAGGTTGGGTCCTTACTTTTACAGTTGGCTTTGCTAAACAGGCCTAAATAACTTATTTACTGGATTCATTTTGACTAAGGTTTGATCTGACTTTTGAATAGAAACTGGAATTATACTTGTGCAAAAAACTGGTACTTTAAAACCATTAACATTAAATGTGCTGAGTAATGAAGCAAAATGTCATCAAAATATATTTCCTGTTTTCCTTTAACATGTTATCTAGTGCTGATTTATTAAAAACAGTATTGTCAGCACTTGGTGAATTGAACTGAGAATTTCTGGTCAAAATACCTTTCTGTAGCTTTTGCATTCTCAAAGTTAGTTTTTCTTAATAGATTACAGAAACAAAAGAAACTTCTGAATTTGAGTTTTTTACTTTGAAATAATTACAGGTTAAACAGAACTAGACTGCGGGGGGGGAAGGTAAAGAGAATATATTCTTGGAAATAGTTGAAGAGAGCTAAAATGTCAGGGCTTGGTTTAGTCTATACCAGACTCCAGCTCAGATGCTTAGATGGTCACTCCCTTACCTCACTTTTATTCAGAAACTTTGTCAATAGCATATAGTGCTTGAAGATTACCATTTAATTTGTTAATTTACTTTGCTTCAGTAGAAGCCCAGTGACTTTAGGCATTGATGAATATTTTCGAAATATATTGAAATTATTATTGATATAGAAAAAAAGTATGTTTTAGATGTGAAGTATTTTAAATAAAACCAGCTTCTCTTATTAACTGTTGGGGTGGGGATGAATTCCTTGAATCTGTAAGTGCCAGTCATTAGATCACCAAATTTCAGTCATGATTTGCTCAGCTTCAGAGCATCAAATTGCCCTGCTCTCCTAAACCAGGGCATTTGCGTGTACAAAATGAAGCAGATGTCCAAGTGCTCCACTGTGCGGCAGAACCAATGTTTACTGATGCTGTTGCTCTTTCGGGGGGTGCTCAGGGAACAGCCATCAGCTGGGGACCTGTGGACGGGGTAGAGCAAGCGTCTGCCAAGGTGCATTGACAGCCCGGGGGCCTGGGGCTGGGGGGAGGATCTGAAATCAGCCACCCAAAGGGGTGGTGTAGGGGAGTTTGAGACAGGCTCTTCTTGGAGGTGCTCTGTGGAAGGGCAAGACGCAGCGGATGCTTGGGGTGGAGACTTCCTGAGGGCCATTTCAACCTGAATTATTATTTCAGCCTGGTTCTCCTGTCAGTTGTTTTGGATTAGAGTTCTGCTGCTCCTGTCTGTGGGTCTGCAACTGGCTGCTGGTGCTAGGCCCTGCCACCCTGTCACCTCAAACTCTGTGGGTGCAAATTCCCTATTTTTCAACCTTCCTATTGTGGTAACTTGTGTATTCTGTCTGCGTGCTGTCGAGTACTACTGGAGGTATTGTTAATCCATACAGATTTATTTAAAACTATTCTCTCTGAGGCCTGGAGGAAATTTTTCTCATCGTTTACCAAGCTGAATGCATAATAAGCACTTGTATCACTTACTGAATTCCTAGTAATATGTATTTCCCAGTGGGTTGGCAAATATCGTTGCAGATCAGCTTCCTTTATGACTGCCTTTGTATTGACTGTCACTTCTAGTTTTGCTGGCTTTGTTTAAGAGAATTGCACAGATAATGGCGTTTGGCCCAGAGGAAAGATGCCTCAAAGAGTAATGGGAATTTCTTTAATGAGGATCATTATTATTTGTAATGCACTGACCTGGTCGTGAATAAGGTTTCTATTGTGCCCTGTAAAACCACGGGGCAAAAGCAGTCTTAATTTTGAAGAATAGCCAACCAAAGCATAGGTTAAATATCAACAGAGCTGACTATCAAAAGAACAAAGCGCACTAATAAAATAACTTTTGGAAAACAGGGGAAAAATATTGTTCATGATTTAATTAAAGAATCGAAGAAATCAGCTGTTCTGGAATTGAGGCTGGTTGTGTATGCTCATGTTTCTCTCTTGTACAGAATCCACATTTGACCTTTCGATAGAATACAGTATCTCATGGAAGAGAAAATGTCTCATTAAAAGTGAAAGTGATAGATAGCATCTATTAATCAATGGTATGGAAATTCTTTAGGCCCCAGACTTGGTGTTTAGATGCATCTCTTGGGAATCAATATTGTTTCCAAGTAACTAAAACAAAATCAATAAGAGACATGGATTTCATTTTGGTTACAAATCATTAGTTTCCAGTGTTTCCGAACCTTAAACTGCAAATAAAATCTTTATAAAATTGCCTTTTAAAGAGTAAACAGCACTCAGGAGACCTTGACATGTTATGTCATTTGAGATGCAGCACCTTGCAAACATCTAATTTGTTAAGAGCTGCTCCTGTGGTCTTGCAATGCACTGTTATTGCAAATAGGCTGCAAGCAGGATTCTGGCTGAAAGCTCCATCAACGCCTCGGGGCTCTCTAGTAGCAAGAAAACAATCTGAGATTTTTTTCCCTTGTTCTTTGCGGTGTCGTATTATCCTTCTACTCTCCTTTGGAGTATGCTCTTGTAGAAAATGCTGATATAAAATACCAGGCTGTCAGCCTTGTTTCAGCCATAGTTCCCTTTTCCCTGGCACTTGCTTCTTGTATAAATCCCTCTCGAAGATACTGCATCACATCTGGTACCCTAAAAGCCACAAATGTTACAAAAGTGCTATTACTGTTTTGCTTTTGCTTCTGCTGTGGCTTGAAAGAGCTAGTTTGTTGTGGCTGTTTTTTTGGAAACACACAAAACCCCCTTGAGTGGTAGGGATGTAAAAAGCCAAAGGAGTAACAATAAACTACTGCCTTATGTTTACTTCTGGAGGCTTACACTGGACAGCAGCTCAAGCCTAAAGAAAATAGAGAAGTAACAGAGGGTGGGGAGAGCAGGCCACAACCTTCTCTGCAGGGAGCCAAGAAGCTGGTGAGTCACTTCTCATCAGGAACAGAAACAAGAGCCGTTTGTCACGCAAAAATATGAAAGTGGATTTGGGGACACACTCTATACTGCACTGCAGCATTACGCAGTCACTGTTCTATGTTGTTTCATTGAATTATTATGCTGGAAAGTTGGCACCCCCCTGTCCAGCTAAGCACCTGACCTGTGTCACTCAGGTGCTCAGGAAAGAATGGGCCTATTGTGAAATAGTGTCCTCATTAGCTGAAACCTGCAGAACATTCATCCTCCTTCCCATCACAAAAAGCCTAATCGGTGTCCTTGGTTTTCTTCTGTTAGATAATTCATACTGAGATGAAGGCATTGCTGTTTTATCTTGGCTAATGTTTTTATGATGTGTCCCTCAATTTCTGAAGTTAGGTTTGTATGGAAAAAAAAAACAAAAACCACATACCGAGGAAAAGAAGAATTAAAACTAGATGACAGAACTTTTTCTGCTGCAGAAGGTCAAGAATGCTTAAAGCAGACTTGAATCTTAAAGTGCAAAGGAATTTTCTTGGAAATTCTTACTGGTTTCGTATTTTGTTCTCTGGTGTTTTCAAGATGTGAATCCTCTCCACTCCTTGGTAGTGCTTCACAGTGAAGTGCAGTAGAAAAAGGAAAAAAACCCAAAGCCTAACTTTCGCTAACAGTTATTGTGCTGGTACGTTAAATGTGCAATTAACACAAACCCAGATTTAATACTAAGGGTAACAGAGACTTGCAGCAGGAATGAAACTTCAACAAATCTGTTAAAAGCTATCAGGAGGAGGAGAGGCAGCTGGAAGAATGAAGTATAGCCAAAGAAGCTCAGATTGGCATTGAGCGAACATAGCGAAAAAGTATTTGTGAATGTTCTTGTGAATAAAACCTGCTGGTTTGATTTGCTGATATTGCATACCATTTTAATCACTTCTTCGCAAACATCTGGTTGAGCTAATTCTTATTCACAAGAACAAAACACAGAAGACAAAAGCACCATGGGAACTTGCATAGATTTCTGAGGTATTCCCACTAGAAGTGACTTGGTCCTTTTGAAAAGTGGGGTTTTTTTTGCTTCTAACTTGCACAAAAGCCTATGAAACAGTTACACGTGTAATGAGGGAGCTCTTCAAAAATTACAACCTCTTTGTAGAGCATTCATGAGTTAAAAAAAGAAAAGTTCTAATGCATGGTGTAGATTGTACAAAGAAGGGAAAAAGTGACTCAGGTGTGACTGTCGTGAACTGACAAGTGTGAATAACATGTGGCTACCAGTTTGTGAACAGAGATGGCCTGGGAATATTACTGCTTTCAGCTTAGTTACAGATTAATCTAAAGTCTGTGAGAGTTAACTGTTTAATGACAAACCTTGGGCACCGATGAATTACATAACCTTTTAATATAGTATGTTTTGTAGTGCAAGAAATCCAGATTCTCTGAAGTTGCAGCTATTTGCAGCCCTTTGAGAAGCACCACAGATGGTGGTACACAGCATCAGCTCGCAGTGGCTTTGTCACTTCAGACGTATTCAAAGTGTGTTGGTGGTTTAACGGAGAGCCACAGGCTTCATGCAGGTTCGAGTTTTGTATCTCTGCAGTGTGCCAGTTTTATGCTAAATCAAATATTGTTTGCCCTTCCGTAGCAGGCAGTGTATAGTAATGTGTATTATAGTGATATAATGGTATGTTTCTTCAACAAGAGCTCTTTCTGTACTTGGAACAGTGTAATTTTCTGGTCTTTGGCAGAAATACCAGACTGCGTTATTTTAAATTTTGTCCATTTTCAGATGCACTGCATGGTGTCTAACATCCGCCTGAGTCCCTGTGAGACCCAGCTCGGTGGGAGAGGCTTTATTAGGTCAACATCTCTTTTGTCTTCTATTGCTAGTTTTAAAATTTTCCATGTGAGATATCATCTGCACACTCTCCCCTGAGGCGTGGGAGCCCTGTGCCCCACAGCAAGGGAAGAACACACCAGTCCTCAAGGAGCTACCTGGGGGGAAGGAGGTCAGAAGTCCTTGTCCTCTCTCCTCTTTGTCAAGGA
>Ga0181612_177856_pt1 | contig 11942 bp, 6 predicted proteins | sample HoacroProtozoa21_FD_119630 | JGI IMG/M metagenome (GOLD analysis project Ga0181612, IMG submission 119630) | Hoatzin crop microbial communities from Cojedes, Venezuel. Combined Assembly of Gp0051906, Gp0051904, Gp0051908
ATGGTGTTCTATAGAACATGATGTAGTTGGAAGCCTTGTTGGGCAAATGGATTCACAGAAACAATACAGTATATAATACAACAGGCAGGTTAGACGTTCCTGTAATATGATCGTAATTTGTTTGTAGTAAAGAGCATGTTCATGTTGAATGCAGCTCAGTCTAATGTCTCTCACATTTCTAATATTCAAATTAGAAATGTTAGAATGACCATATAGATCAGACCAAAGGTTAGCCTAGTGTAACATCCAACAGTGGCCAATGATGGATGCTGAAAGAGAAACGTGATAACAAAGTAAGCACGAAATGATAATTCCTCAGAATTATCTTTCTTGCCTCCAGGAATTTGCAGTACAAGGATTTCTGGGCCAGGGGCGGTACTTCTTTTCAATGTTGATATGTATAAAGTTACTGAAAACACTCAGATATTGTGAACAGAAGGCCTGTGTATTTTTTTTTTTTTCTGTTGTTCCAAATGGTCAGAGTCTGGTGTCGTTTGGTTGTATGAACAATTGCACATGTATTGGTGAAAAGTCAGTGTTTCTTTATGAGTGTATTTACAGTTACAACAGGCTGATTAATTGTTCCAAGCTGCCAAAATGTTTATAGATGGATCCATTATTCTTTGGGAAAGTAGTTGCGAATGTTCCGATTCATTAATATTTAAGAAGGAAAATGCATATGGAAATGAGTATTCATTTACAACTCTTTAGATGTTTTCAAGCGTTATAAAAAAGCGTAGCATTTTTTTGAAATGAAACTTGAATTACTGATTAAAGACACTGCTACAAGGATATAGAAGGAAAGCAATACATCTAATACACCTTTATTGTGTTCTGACACATGCACGTTTGTGAGGAAACTACAGAAATTAGGAAAAACTACAGAGTCAAATTTAATTAGGATACGTCCTCTCCCCCACCCATCCTTTTCACAGCAGACACAAATGGTGCTCATGTCACTCACTTGGCTGTTTGTACAGGCATAAACTCCCATTTCTCATGCTGGTTGCCAGGCAACTATTCTTGTATTTCATGCCTTGCACTGCAGGCATTAATTTCTGTCATGTTCCTTTGTTTGTTTATTATATACTGAAGAAACGTGTATAGAGGAAAATGAGGACACTTTTTGTAAGGAAAGCAAAACACGTATTTGGGAATAATCCAGTGTGTTCACTGGATACTGCAGGAGAAAAATCTCATACAGTCATTTCACAGAGAACCAAACAGGTGTCTTCCAGCATGTGCAAAAACAAACTGGGACTTGCTCAGAGTAAATCTTTATGGAATATATCAAATATTGGCCTTCCAAAAGGTAAGCAAAGAGGGAGCTGGCATTAGACTAAGGTTAGGGACGTGCTTCCCTAGTCCCTTCTTCCTTTCCCTTTTCTAGCTGTATATTAGATATTTTGTACTGTTACATAGCTACAGAGTGCTTCATACTTTCCAATATAGGTATGCCCTCATTGCCCTGAAACTGGCCTGCGTAATTCCCAACCTCAGTTTAAATAGAAAGAATTCTTTCAAGCAGATAAGTAATTAAGTAAAAGCAACTCTTTTGATAGTCGCTGTTTAACCTGGAGAATTTTTCTTTCTGACACTGAATTAGTTTCCTCCTCTGTAGAAGAAGGAAAAGAAAAAGAGCTTAATAGAAAGATTATTTCTTTGTTCGAGCTATTATTTATTAATATTCCTTTTTCAATCTAGTTATCACAGTAGCTACAATCAGTTTGATTGATGATCAAATCCCCAAATCATTTGGGTGTTTTTGCAAGTGTGTGACAGCAAGGCAAACTGGATCAGCTGTAGTTATCTAAAATTATTTTGATCATATTCAGCAACTGATTTTATCCTTTGCGCACAAGCAGTGTTAACTGGAGAATATACTTTCTGAGCTGTTCTCTCATCTTTGCAATTTGTATGAAGTAGGACTGGTAAATTGAGAAATAGGTATAGATAGAGGTTGCACTTGACAATATTGAAATGATTTTTAATATACTCCAGTGTGTTGGGAACTAAAACATCAATAAAAATGCTTACATCTTTTCATTTTCAAAGACCTTTATGACAATACATTTATCCTCACAATGCCACTGGGGAAAGTAGACAAGTATTAGCATTTCTGCGCTACAAAGAAACTGAAACCACGTTTGTTTGATACAACAGAACTGTTAAATGTCAGAGGCCGGATTAGTAACCTAGTCCTTTGAGCTTATCTTTTATGGGGATAATCTTTACTGGTAAATTAGGGAGTTTTATTGTTGCTGTTGCACAGTAGCATACTACAGCTGAGGAAAAGTAACTTCTGAGGTAATTCTTTTTTCTAAGTGTTTGTAGCTAACCTTCACGTCTTATGGGATGACTTTGTTACCCACAATTGCTGTTCATCTATTCTAACATAGATCCCAGTGATAAGATCTAGTTATAAAGACATGGCTACATGCTAGTTAAGCTCAATTTACACTGCTAATATAACATAGAGGTAATAGTCTGGAGATTCTGCCTGAAGAATATACTTCTGCGTCACTCTTTAAATGAGAAGCCTTTGCACCTCTACTGATGATGTACTAGCTGAGTATAAAGGAGTAATTCGTGCAAAAATGAGGTGTCAGTACAGGAACTATTTCCAGTGGTGACAGTGGTAGAATGAACCAACACTGTACTGAAGCTTACTGTACTCGAATTTCTGCTCCCAGCAGCCGAATTTCAGGCTTTCCTCTAGCAACATAGCTGTCAGGGAACATGAAAGCTCGGGGAGGCTGTGGAGGTGCCCTGCCAGGCCTCCTTCTCTGCTGCCTGAACCTTGTTCCAGAGGTGGCAGCGGGGAGCTGAACTGCGTGCTACCAACAAAAGGTAGAACATCGTATTGTCCTTCCATGGCCTTTCTTTTTTATCGTTTAAAGTGCAGAAGCCAGAAAATGGATTGAGCATGGGAGGACCCGTGTACAAAGGGAAGTGTACTAACGATGCTGCATGTGGGAAAAAAAATGTAAGCCCAGACAAGGTAGTTAAACATCTGAATCGTCTGTTTCTGGAGTATTTTTAATTTGTATTCCACTTTGATATCAATGAGCTGCATCTTTCTGACATAAATATTAGCAACAAAGCTTAAAAGACTCTATGCTATGAAGGATATGCTTCACTGCAGTTATTGAAAGATTTTATTTAAAAAAAATTGAATATGCATGCTGCAACAAAGAGGAAAAGTTGTGAAGTAGATGCCAGCAAACATGCCACTTCAGAAAGCAATAATGTTGTTTCAAATAATGCTGTGGTAGAAGTCTGCAAGTGCATTTTAGATTTTTAATAAGCACCTACCAGGATCTGTCCTGCTGCTGTGTCTGTGCATAAATTGGTGCATGATAAAGACATAACTGCCATGGTAGATCATCGAGCACTGTGTCTCCATTGGGGGTGTATTCAAGTGGCTTTTGTTCCACTCCTCACAGGTAACATGCAAACATGTAAGTACAACCTAACTGAAGAAAAGCTTCAGTTTTCTGTCTCACCTCCATCTAGCTGTAATACAAAGATTTCATTTTTCCAGGCACTGTTTACTCTATGCTTTGATTTCTGCAGGAGTTATAGACTGTACCAACAAATACCAATTTGGTAACTAGCTGGGAAGAAATTCTGGGCTTTTTTTTTTTTTTTTTCTTTAGAAAAAGAACAAACAACATTCAGAGGAAAGAACAGGTGTTTTCCCAGCATCCTTCTTTTTTAATACTTCTGATTGCCCTGCCTTCCACTTGCTTTCTTGGCATCTCGTAGCATTCAGAGTGGACTGTGGGTTGATTCAAAGCAAACTCAGAGCAGAGTGGCTATCACGATGTGGCCAGTGCTATGCTGTTACGCAGACGTCCTTTTGTGTAAGCATAATCTGGTTCTGCTCATAATTTTGCAGAAGATTTGACCAAAAAAAAACCCCAAACAAACCCAACCTACTAAATGTAGATTAAGTTGTTAAATAGCTAGTTTGAAAGTAAACACTTCACTCTTTTAGAGATTGTGGTGTTCTCCTAATGAATTTCCTCTCACATCCAGTAACCACCTGGAGAATAATGTGATTTCAGAAGCATTACAAGCTGAAAACTACTACTGTACTGATTTACCTGTAACAAATGTTGCAGAAAGTAAGATCCTGGTAAAAATGTGTAATTGAAAAAATGTCTTGGCATATAATTTGTTTACAATATTCTAGACAATAGTTGAATAGAAGGGAAACTCAAAAGGGATTAAAGAGAAGATTACTCCAAGTCTCCAGAATTAATTAATCGTACATGTGTTAACATATCCTTGATTTAATAAACAAAACTAAGACCTTAAAAATAGAATTGAACTACGGATTACTTATTCTGCCATTATAAGTGTCCAGTTGCCAGCAGATTATTGTGCTATTGCTAACAAATGCCATTCATTTGGCAATTGTAGTTTCAATTCTGTCTGCAAATACAATATAAACAGCCTTACCTTGATTTTAATCTTGCCTTCCTGGTGACTACTGTGCTTAAAAGAAGCTCTGTTAAGGTTTACTTCTTCCTGAACCTGTATTTTCTGTATTTTCTGTATTTTATACTCCTAAGTGTACACAGCAGAAAACAGCCAAGCCCTGCCAAGACAGCAGGGGTCTTACTGTTCCCAGGCAGTCCTTCCCCTGACAATTGCCACCACTCAGGTTTACCCCCCAGTGATGGGGCATTTGCCTCCCCAGGATATCCAGGTATCAGCAATCTTCCTTGTGTTTGCATGATCTTTCCATTTAGGAACATTTTAACATGACCTTAAATTTTAAACAGGTCCGTAGTTGTCTAGAGGTGAAAACCTGTTTATAGCCATCAAGGAGAACAATATTATGCCATTTTAATTGCTGGGATGACTGGTTTGTAGAGCGCATGCTTTTGCTTTAGCGTTGCTGTTGCCTCATTACATTGCTACTGATGACAGAGTCCATTAAACCTGTGTACGCAAGAAAATTGAGTGAACTTAGATAAACTGGATCAGCCCTCTTGTGTAGACAGTCTTAGTTTGGGGAAGAGTGTCTTATAACAATTTAGACAGAGTAAACATAAGGCATCATTATCCACAGAGGAGCTTGCATTGATTTAACTAAATCACTTTCTAAAGTAATTTTTTTTCTACAGTGGTGGAATTCCCTTGCGTAGAAAAGAACTTACTAGGCTGTCTTTTTCCTGCACAACATTAAAAAACTTTCGAGAAGATTCTTCTATTATCTATGAGGCTAGAAGAATTCAAGAACTTTTTGACCTCTTTTATAATGCATTCCTTTTCCATTTTCACAACATAGTTTTTACAGCTAGGATGGACCTGCCCTAACTGTGTGGAGATACAGGCTTACCCAAGTTCATTTTAAGATAAATACCCGAGATGGGTAAGAGGAGTTGCCTGGTGCTGCTGTCTGCTTTTCTCCATTTACTACAGACCTGTAGGCTACAATTTCAGACTTGGATATCTGAAGTTGAATTCGGAACCTGTTGCTGTGGTCGAACTTCCTACATAGCTTATGTAATAGGACTTCGCACAATCAATTTTCATTGGGTATAAACATTTTAGAAAGCAAAATCTAATTTTAATTTTTAAAGTGTTGTGGAGTTATCACAGGCTTTTATTCATTTTATCCAAAAATTATTTTGAGATGCATATTATTTTCAATTGAAATCTACTTCAAACCTACTTCATAACTAGTTAGAGTGGTACTGTAAAGAAAGTATGCTAAATTTCTAGTTGTTGTGCAATATTAGTATTTTATGGTCTTGAATTGAACTTGTGGGATTTAGTTACACAAAATGGTGAATGAAAGCCGCTTGGCTTCTTGTAAAGGTTATAAAAGGTCAGACTTTTAGGTTGTTAAGTTATGGTGCAGAAAAGAGGCACTTCAAGCTCCTTTCGAGGAGTGTTTTTTTTTTTTTTTTTCCCCCCTAGATAATTAAGGAGTAGCCCCTGCAGCATTGCGAGAATAATGTTAGAGGAATTGTTGTAGGGTTAACACGTGTAAGATTTATTTTCTGTTTTTCAGTTCCTGCAAGCTAGATGATGTTAGATAATCACATTCAGATGCAAAAAGTAACCACTGTAGGCACACGTGATAATCACAGCAAAAGGTCCATGATTTGTTAAAAACAATTGTTCAGACACACATGTGATGCCTATATGGATCTGATGATCCAACACCAAAAAAATTATACTATGCACCTAGAATGTATATCATCAGGTTTGTGGGTTTTTTGTTGTTGGTGATTTGTTACTTTTTTTTTTTCCTTTTCTTTTTCTCCCACAGAAAAATAGGAGATGATCTTACAAATTTCCATTGTTTGGAAAGAATCTCCTGTCTGTGGGAGAAGTAAAGATAAACCCGACTGTAACCAGTAGTATAACTGGAAACAAGATGAGCTTTTTTTGAGACTGCTGCGTGGAATGTGTGTGTGTGTATGTGTATGTGTCTGAGGCAAGCAGAAAGACAGATGATGACGCCTAGGATGAACCAATAATTTTTACTGTAGATGTTTAATTTGTAAAGTGTGGGTTTTTTTCAGTTATTTTTAAATGCCTGTTTTAGCTGGGCTACAGGAAATACAAGCACGAGTTCCAGAATATATTGAAACTAGTGTCAAATTTCTGCAGTGAACTTCAAATGAGTAGGCAGCTCCAGTTACGTAAAGACCACTGAATTTAATAGATTCTTTGGGACGAAAGCCTTAACGCCTGGCACATTGGGATACTGAATGGATACCTGTTCTAAGGGTGTGTAGGTCTGTTCCCCAAAACTGTAATTTTATTTCATGGACCTACTCCTTTAAAATTGTCTCTCTCATCAAAGTAGTTTACTTTCAAAAAAAATTTAGATGGTTTGATGCAATTTGTTTGAAAATCTTCCCAATAATTAGGTCTCAAATGATATGCCTTACAGCTTGGTGTATAAACATATATTAACAGCAGGCAGATTTCTGTTACACTAACACATCTGTAGCATACCTTTGCTGTTGTAAATTCGTGTAAAATTAGATTGTTCTGAAACTGAAAGTACATAAGAGTTGAGCATAAAAATATTGTAAAGTTGCGATCTTTTAGTAAGGGAAAAGTTTATACATCTTATTTAAATATTTATATCTCTTTCAGGCTGCTAGTTAGCATTTATGGCATCATATTCTGACCAAGAATACAATTTTACACTGCCTTAAGTTCTGCCATTATATAAAAATAATATCTGATGTAATAGCCAGATGAAGTTAATTTAAAGATCTTCTTAACAACAGATGGATCTGTCTAAAAATCGTAAGAAAAGGCTACTTGTCTACAGAAACTGCAGTTACAAAGTCCATGGTAACTAACTCGCAGGTTAATGGACTAATGTTATTTGTTTAATACACTTGTAAAGCAAAGATTTTATTCTCTAAACATGTTTAATGCACTGTTAAGTTCAGGATAAAAGAAGCATGACTGATACTGTCATATAATTAGTATAAAATATGTTGTCACAGAAAGTAGTTACTCTTGGAAGATACATGCTTCTGCTGAAGAAAGCTAGAAGATGAGCTATTTAAATTTTTTTGTTTCCAGGTACTTTAAGGTGTTGTAAGTGGGCATATACGTCAGCAAAACTGAAAATTGGTTACAATTGTGTTACTGTCATTTTGAAACAATTTCTGAAACATTTTCAAGTTATTCTGAAAAGCTCTAAATGTATGTATTTTAAGTGACATGGATTACTGATTTGACAGTTACCAATGAGGTTACTTGCAGAAAGAAGGAGAACAACTGGGTACAAGGTGTGGTGCTAAACATTCAGGATCATGGGCAATGTCTTCTCTTCTAACCAGCCGAGTTTTTCGAATGCTATTTGTCACAACTCTTTGCTGGATGTTGACAATACATGTACTTTATTCTTTACTTACCCTTACAATTTGTGCTTCATTGTTAAACGCTTCCCATTCTCATCCCTGTCCTTGGATCTCCGTTCTGTCAGTAGAGCAGATGTGCTAGAGGCTGAGGGGAAGTGGCAAAGCTAAATTCAATTATTTAGCAAGCTGAGTAGCACAGCTGCTTGTGAAAATAGTTTCATCTTTGGATAATAGGATTTCATTAAAAGTAAAATATAAAAACACATTAATTTTGACACCGTTTTTTTTTTTGGAAGGAAGGAGAGTTCCGAGAAAATCACAAGTCCTTTTTCCAAATGTCGCATGTCTAAGTTTGCAGAACAATGTTCGTGGTTTTTTTTTTTTCATATTCTGTTGCATTACAATTCAAAACTAAGTGGGTTATAATCAAGACAAAATACTTATACTCACTGTTCTTCTGGGTTTTTTCCCTATAACAGATTATACTTAAGTGTTCGTTCTGGTTTGGCAAATGTTATATACATACAGAGTGGTTTTATCTTGTAGAGGGATAAAGGTAGCTTAGCCTGGTAGTTATCTCTGTTGTTTTTATAGTAAGATTAAGCTAAGAGGTTAGAGGACAACTTTGTTTTTTTTTTTAAAAATGAGTCACTAATAAACTGGCATATAAGTAACTGAATTGCCCTTTTCAAGTCTGATTTAGTTCACAGGCAGAACTGAGGATCAAGAGGATAGTTTGGTTCTTGACAATATTGGCAATTTTACAGCCTTTCTATAAATTGAGATTTTTTTGCCCTAACTGCTTGTATGGACACTAGTTGTTCTCCAGATGCCAGTTAAGTTATTAATTTATCACAAGACATTTTTTTCCCCCAGTTATTAAAAACTGTCTCTAGCTACAACTTTTGAAGTATACTTAGACTTATAGTAATAAAGGGTTTTTTTTTCCAGCACAGTAATTAATTAAGTGCAAACTTGGATTAAGTTTCAAATGCTCTGCTGAAACATGCAGATGCTGCTTCTTTACCTCGCTTGTGTGATTCAGGCATTTTATGTTTGTTCCCCATTTTTTGTCATTCTCTTGTCAGCCCTCTTTATTATACAGAGTTGTAGAGGCTGTCACTCTCAGCCTGTGATCGCTGTAAACTCTTAAAGCCCAAACAGTTTCCCATTCTGTTCCAAGTGCATTCATCTGATTAAGTAATTCACTACAGTTTCCTTTATGGGTAAAGCCTCATGATGCCGGCTTTCTTGGGCATTGTAAAGGCTACATTTACAGTACTTTTGAACAGTTTATGTGGGAAATCATTAATTTTAATTTCAATATTCACTGACTAGCTAATGATTTAAGTACATTTTAATGAATTAAATTATATTCTAGTTTTGGTATTGTATCACCAAATCTGCACTTAGTTTTTCTTGAGAAAAATTTTCTACTTTGCCAGTTTGTGATAATTAAATCATGTGCTGATATAAATTGTTGTTAGAAAGAGCTAAAGGTATTGTAGTATCCTTGTAAACTCTTGTTTATCAACGACATGAGAAGAAGCAACTGAATCTGCACACTTCAAAGTATTTGTGAACTTATATGTCTTGGAGAATGAGTCTTCAAGTGGTTTCTAGCGGCATAAAAAAATGATCATTTTACAGCAGCAATGATGAGGACAGGTAACTTGTCAAAGGTTAACTGTTTGGTTTTGTGGCAGAAGAGTAGATATGCATTAAATTGATTCCTTTTCAGATTCTACTGACTTATCTTGGTCAACAGCTTGATGTAGATAGTTCTATGGTCGTACTTTATTAGACTGTCACAATTCTGGAGGGGGGGGTGATATACATTGAGGTCTCATCGACGATAGCTGTTTCAGGCTGCTGCAGTCAGCTATTTGTCAAAGAGTACTGAAATAATCATCAGTATTTAATTCTGAACTCTCTCAATGGACACTTGGTCCCATAGCTCCTTCCTATGAGGTGGATTAAACTTTTTCCTCCTGGAAAAGCATGGAAATGGAGTACTGCTGCTGTCAGCCTGGCAGAAAGCAGTTAAGCCTGTTTCTCCATGGAGTGTGAAATTTATAGCTTTTCTGTATCAAAGTTAAGGCACCAAGTCCGCGGTAGGGTTTTGGGTTCTTTTGTTTCTCCTTTGCTTTCTGTGGTGGGAAGGAATTGTGACTGTTCATCATCCGACAGCCTGACGGGAGTCGTCACGTTTGCTTCCCTGTGCAGAGAAACGGCTCTGGCGGTTCCGCCTCGGCAAGGTGTAACCTCGGATCGTTCGTTTATCCGCGCCTGCCAAGAGGAAAGGAAGGCAGGGAACTGAACGATTTGTATGACCTTAGCTGAAGAAGTTGTTTCTTATTTTCTGCTGTTGCTGAAAACATGGATGGAAAATTGTGCTGTCAGCTCTTCACGTCAGTAAGGAGGGGAATGAGCCGCTCTCCCCTTCTACCGGGGAAGGAGCGTAACGGGGCGTCCTCTAGCTCTGAATCCAGGTCATTTCTGCAGACTTGTTTTCTGAAGCTTTATCTAGTGGATGTCCTGATTAGGACTCTTTAGGATGTAAACTTCCTTATGGTTTTATCATGTTCTGTTTTGTAAATAGCTAAATCTGTTTCAATTGGTGAATTTTACTGAGTTGACATCTTGGAGTCAAGATGCATTTGGAGGAGAAAAAATCCTGGTAAGGTAACTGATGGCCTCACAATACATGATAAAGAAAGGAGCATTCTTTTGGACCATGAGAAATAAAACAGCCTCTTTTCACCTAGTAAAAATAAATTCCTTAATAATAAATAACATAGTGTTATTCCTAAGAGACTTTTTAGCTTACAGTTAGTAGCAATATTAAGAACAGTGCCAAGTAGAGGGGAAAGAACTGCGGCAGGCTTAAGACAAAAGACCCAGCATCCCAGATGTGTCTCACCAGGGCTGAGCAGAGGGGAAGGATCACCTCCCTCCACCCGCTGGCAATGCTCTGCCTTGTGCAGCCCAGGGTGCAGGCACTAAAGTGGTGTTTTCGGTTCTTTTACTCTTAAAAATCAGACCAAAATGTACACAATGCCTTAGAAATATGATCGAGATGAGGATTTAAGATAGTAAACAACCGGATGTACATAAACAAGATCATATAAAAATAAAAAAGGGATAAGTATTAAAATTGACACACAGAGATATATATATCTGTATGGCATGGCAGTTATTCTGGAAAGATACATTTTACACACACTACAGTGTTTGTGGAAACAGTGGTAAGAAAACCAGAGATGGGTTATCATTTTAAGGAGAGAGATTAGCTCTGGTGTTCAGGTGAGAGAACCATTAACTTTATTGTAATTCCATCCACGAAGATCTAGAATCATTGCATTATTTTGAAAAACGTCTCTTTATTGTCTGTTAACGCAGACATTAAAGCTGCTGAATGAGGCTCCCTTTCTCCGTTCTCCTTCCCTGAGGGCTGGTTTATTCTTTCCCACACTTTCCATTTCTTCCAAAACCACAAAAACACTTCGCTTTTAAAGGAGTTCTAACTGGGTACTAAAAAGCAGAGAATTAAAGATAAGGAACTCAGACAATAATAAATAATGGAGAAAGAAAGATTTTGTTGAATATTTGCTAGTACTTTAATCATCTAGCCATTCTCAGCCCTCCAAAATCTTTAACACAGTCTATAGCTTGACCAAATTCTATTCTTTAGTAAAGTATATCACCCAGATTTTCAAATTAGGGTAACATTGGGTAACTTTTTTGGTGAAGATCCTAACAGCTCATGTTCAAACTTTTCTAAAAGGTGGTGTGGTGGTTTATGTTTTCAGTTTAGGAGTTTGTTAGGGTTTTATTTCTAAAAAATATCTTGTGCTATCTTAAGGATGGGATTTCTGTAAGAAGTTAGATGGGAGGATTGTAATCTTCGTGCTTTTCGGTGCCTTTGAAAGTCTCAGTTTACCAAGCAAAAACTTTCTTTCATCTCTTGCTTTCAATGAAGTGTAGAGGAAACATGTCTAGAGCTAGTCTACAAAAGTATCCCAGAATCACAGAATGTTCGGGGTTGGACGGGACCTCTGTGGGTCATCCAGTCCAACCCCCCTGCCG
>Ga0181612_139145_pt1 | contig 11941 bp, 5 predicted proteins | sample HoacroProtozoa21_FD_119630 | JGI IMG/M metagenome (GOLD analysis project Ga0181612, IMG submission 119630) | Hoatzin crop microbial communities from Cojedes, Venezuel. Combined Assembly of Gp0051906, Gp0051904, Gp0051908
CATGGTGGTGTTTGGTTGACGGTTGGACTTGATGATCTTAGAGGTCTTTTCCAACCTTAATGATTCTATGACTCTATGAATAATTATTTTATAAATAAAATGATTAATGAAAGATTATTTGTGATTTTGTCTTAGCTAAACTATGACGTTTCAACAGTGTACTGGGAAATCCACTACGATTTTGTTCACAGTCTTAGGACTATACCTAAACACTTGATGTAGGAATCTTTCCCTACTGTGCTAGAAGAGTTCTACTTCCCAAAACTTCAGAGAGGAGTAAAAAATAAATTTACAATTCAATCAGTTTCTCAACTGGTTACTCTTTATTCCTTTAGAAAGTTGGCAGAATGCAGTGATGTAAAAAAAGGGTGCACTGGTCCCATGCTATGGCGGAAGATGTGAAGAGCCACATGAGGCTCGCCTTTACACTCCCTCACAGGCAAGGAGAATCTGGTTGTAATTTGCATTACTGAAATTTTCAAATAGAATAATGTTAGCTTAAAGCAGAAATGATGCTCAGAGCAACAGTACTGAAAATCATCCATCAAAAGAATAAGAACCGATCCTTAGACTCTTCTGGGTTTTTTCCAGATATGAATTTTAACAGTAAGATCTTTTAGTGAAATGATAAAGTACAAAACAACAACAAAAGAGCGCCAAATCTCTTTCATTTCCTCCCTATACTGAGTGAATAAAGAACTGTTTAGGGTACAGAACACAGGAAATTATTAATCATAATGCAGTTTATACCAGTGGAGAATCACAAAACAAGCACTCTCATATTGATATAAACCAGAAATATAGTAATATGCCTTCAAGGAATAACCAGATTGCCAGCCACCAATATTTACAAAGCTTATCCTTCTACTAAGTAAAACAAAGGTACTGGGTTATTTCATTCCTTCAGCAGCAACGATGAAGAAAACAGAAGAGACGTGCCAGATCACACATAGTCCTGCTGTTCACTCTGCCCACATGCTCATACTTAACCAATACAACTGCTTAATCTCCTCCCCTTTTGTGTTACCTTGTAAGAATAAGGAACATAATGCATTAAGATGAATATAGTGAAAGAAAAAAGATTATCATATAATAAAATATTATTCATTTTATCATATGAATTATACATCTATATACATATTCACCATATTTAGGCTTTTATTGCAAATGCTTTGAAGTTATTCCACTTTGTTCTGCTCACAGGTAAAATTAAGATCTACCATCTAGATGAAGATTCATGTACACTGCCTTTTGAGATGAAGAAACTAAGCATATTGGGTTATTTCATACAGGGGTCACCTCTAGAGACTACTTTGCTAGGTCAAGTATATGTACAGGTGTTCACCTAACTGATGAGATCAGTGATCAAAGCATAAATAAAACACAAGACATGCAGGATCGCAGAAGACTTTTTTATGTTCCTCATAGAAAGAATATCTCATGAATTCAAAGGTGAATTACTTCCAAAACAAAGAACAGGGAAACTTTGCCTGTCAGCCAATTCTGTGTTCTTAGAAAGAGGGAACCATCCACTGGGTATTCACGATAATGTCTGCTTCCAAATTGCTTGAAATGAATGACACCAAGAAAGAGCACCCACCATGCACGAGTCTACAAACGGAAATACTACATTCTGGGATTCCAACAAGGAGGTAGTTAGCAGCCTCCGGCCTAATGCTATCAATTCAACTGTAATGAACATATGCATTCCTCTACAAATTCTCTTTTGATACGACTTCTCCAGCAAATAACAAGGATTACTAGAAAGGATGATCGCAATCAAAAGAGAAAGGTTTAATTATCAGGAATGCTCTGATATGCCTTGATTATTTCTGCAATATTAACCTGTTGCAAAATACTTTGCAAAATACTAAAGGATACTGTAGGATAGGCTGAAATTTGGCAAGGATTTAACCTACTGAAATATTCCAGAAATTAGTTTTAACTCGATTACACATTTCTGAAAACATGTTTTAGCATAAATATGCAGAGTATATCAAGAATGAGTTTTTACCATTGCAGTCCCAACATCCACACTTAATAAAAAACCACACCATACACATCTGCACAGAATGAAAAGTCAGTTCTCACCATGCTTTTACAAGGGACAGCCCATAACAAGTGACCTTCCATACTGAAAGAAAAAAAAAATTATTTAAGTCCTAACCCTAATAGGTTATGTTATCTTTCCATTATAAATGAAGTTATTTGTAGTTATATCTTTAGTAAAATTTGTAAACATGCCTTTAAAAATAAATATAGAGTACCACAGAAATCATTAAGAGTAAAGAAGCCTAGATATACTGAAAATTATTGAAAATACAGCACAGTTACCCCTTACTTTTCTTACTCATCATTGTTATTCTTTTTTCACGTTTCTGACAATGCAGTTTTTGATAATTGATGAAAAAAATATTTAAAGTGTAATTTGGAAAACTTCTCATTGAACTATACTAAAAATGAGGAAAACTTTTGCAAACATCACTTTCTAGTCATGTCAGGAGAATTTTCTGCAACCTTCGCAACTTTAAGAGGACGTAAGTCTAAAAATGCATGTGTATTTAATAAATAATATGAAAATATGTAAATATAATTGTTATTTTACAGACCGCATATGCCATGAGAAGAGCATTTCTCCCACCAATGTCACAATTTGGCTTGTATTTTTCAGTCACCATAGTTTGAGCAATAAACCATGAAAAACTAACCTTAGACAGCTATATTCTCCAAAACTCACTCACTCATTTGAAATAATACACATCTTAAATCAGTGTCAAAATGGTTGTTAATCATATTGCAAGAAACGAAGCACTAAAGATTATATTATGCTTTAGAACACTATTCAATACTGTCACAATCCATTTAAAAGTCATCTATAAGGTAGGGTAGCTCCTAATAATGCTTTCTAGATAAAGTAGTATGTGAAATAATCCATTTGTACACCACCATAGAGATTGTTTTTGTTTTCCTTATTAGTTCCTTATTGTCCTGGACTCAAGAAAATAATTTTACTGACAACTCCATAAAAGGTGATATCCTGGGGGGGGAAAAAACCCTGCATTTCAGAACCATATACTGTTCAAATTTTCATTCTTCTCCCTTCTCATCCCCCTGTAAGTATATTCCACCAACGCATTGCAGTACCTTTAATACTTCCATGACAAGACATTAACGCCAACTTTATTCTCATTTGAACAACTACTGAAGTTCTCAAAAAGCAGAAAGACAGAATATGATCTTTGTGGGACATGGTTCTTGCATCATAACTGAGCTTTATTAAAATGCACTATGGTGTCTTTAATCTGCTGCAATCACAAAAGGCCTTCTGCCGACCTACACTACACTTGGATTTTGGGTAGAAGAGACTAAAAATGGCTTGCAATTGTATGTTGTCAAAAGTTCACCATTAAAGCTAAACTTACAGAATCTAAAAATGCTGACATAGAGCATTTACGGTACCTTCTCTATTCTCATCAGTAACCTTATGACTGGTGGTTAAAAGGAAAGTAAAAAGTCTCTTTAAAAACAATTCATATTAAAATTTTCACTCGTGGTCAAAAGCTTTTTTGTGATGACCACTACAGCTATACTTTAAATTACATTTGGAAGAAACCTTAATTTCTGAAGAACAATATGGAAAAACAGTCCTAAAAATTAACCAGTTATTCTATAAGTACTTAACAAATGCAGCCTGATTTCACGTGAAGTTTTGTTTCAACCACATTTATATTCATTTTGCATTCTTCTGTGTTCTCTCATCACTGCTCCTCTTAAAGAGTCTCCAGCTCCTTTTCCTTCTATCTTTCCATTTTCCAGCTGTCTGCCACCACACAAGAAATCCCACAGGTCTGCAACTAGTTGCAAGCTACATGTGCTGTCTGACCACTGCGGGTGTGCTTGGCTGATCAGTCAGCCCAGCAAACAGCAGCACGTGTTGAAGCCATGCTACAGTCTTTCCTTTCGCGCGAACACTCATTCCGGTTATCTCCTCTGCTCTGGTACCAATTATATCATCTGTCCTTCAAGGATTTTTCTCTCTTTAAAACCTATATTCTTGTGTCAGATTTGGCTGAAGTTGTCTGCTCAAACATTACTAGGAAGACACAGCAGATGAAGACAGATATTTACAAATACTGTTTCTTTAGAAAAATGCTGGAACATAGGTTTATACACAGCAATCCAGCAACTTTGGAATATGGAAAGGCTAACGATTATAGGGTAAAGAGAGGTTGGTAGCCCTAAATCTACACTTCTATATCTGTGCAGAAACAGATTTCTGTAAAAAATTAATAATGCTGTGATTACAGCATATCTGCAAAATTCTTTCAATGTATCATTTTTTTGTCTGAGATTTTTGTCATAACATGAGACAATTCAAAAAGCTGAAGGATCGTGAACCTTTTCAATAGGAGTGTCTTCTTGCACTGTGAATACACACACACAACGGCAGCTCTCAGATGTCCCTGTCTCCTGTGAAAACTTTGAGATTATTATTTCTCATAATGTAACATTTTTGGCTGTGATAAAGTTTCTACTCAAACAGCGATACTGTACAAAAAAAATGTATGATTACAGGAGCAACACATTTTGCATTTTATTGTGTTTAAAATATAGCTCATTTTTAAGTCAATTTTTAAGAACAGCAAACAGTATGGCTATAGCAATCTGAGAATTAGCACCTCTTAGAAAATTATTAGTATTCTCAGTGAGATTATTTGTGAACGTTTTTTCCTGCATAATTCTGAAATGTAGATACACCTATACACATGCCTTCAGAATAGTCTCAATGTAGATCTGAATTTTATGGATGCTAGCAAAAAATCGAGAGGATTTACAGAACCCCATACATTTATTCTCTCACTCCATTCTTTTTCATCACTTCCTTTTTTGTCTCTTAAAATATCGCTTTTTTTCTCCACAATTGGCCTCAAGTAATTTATTCTCTTTTGGTTTTACCATAATCTTTAGACTTCCTTTCATCTTATTTCCCAAAGGCACAGTTAAAACTGTATTGCCTGCAAAACTGAACGTCTTTAATCCTTGAGGTAGTTGGCTCAAGCCACCTCTTTGCCCTTACTTTTATCTTCACAATTTGTTCTTGAAGTGTTAGGATGAAAAAAGGGGAGAAATAAAAGAACAACTCTAGCATATATAGTGCAGTTTGTTACTTGCAACAGAAGACATTAACATTTTCGGTTTTCTGTCAACATGCAGCTTTCTACCAAAAAGTAAAACTCATTGAAGTTGTACATCTAAGCAAAAAATATACTGGAGAAGCTACAGTGTGCTAGTATGACTCTAAAGAAGTAAGTTTGAGAAGACATAGTTTCTTATGCAAAAGGAGAAAAATTTAATAACTGGAGAACTTCAAATTCCATTACAATGATAATTCCGGATCATCCACATTCTTTTTTTGAAAAAAAAAGTTAAAGCTGCTAGTAAAAAACATACCTAGGGACTCCTGACTGCAAAATTAATACTTGCAAAGATATGGCCCTCACAATGTCTGACTGTAACCATCAGTTAAATATTTAATTAAATGCATCACATCATAATCTGAAAAAATACTAACAGACATTATTAACTTTCTATAACCAGGAAACACTCAAAAATGTCCATGCTAACTGTAAGTACATCAAGGCATTATGTAAGTGTCAATGCATTCCTCTACATTGCTACATGATCTTCTCAATTAATACCGCTAATATACCAAATATATACGCTCACAGATTTCAGAAATAAATTTGCCAAATATGAAACTGGTCAAAGCTTTCATTGTAATATCAAACAAGTCCTTGAAAGTGCGGACTACGCATCTGACATGATGACAGGTAATTAAGACTGCAGGAGCAAAATTCTTTAAAAAATGTAAGATTATGACCAATATGTATCATTCGCATACTCATACAGCGCAGAATCATGCACTACAACCATTCAAGGCCAAAAATTTTGTGTCTAATGAACATCTGTATTCCGGTTCACTAACTGGCCCTTCTTTTTGTTCCATATTTGCACAAAGAATGTACCATATTGTTTCCTTTCAAGCAAGAAATTAAAGAAGTCCAAGCTACAAAAGAATGGAGGTAGAGGGTGAATACATACAGAAAACATTTCCTGAACTCCTAACAACTGGCAAGCAACCCTACTTTCTTGTCTATGCTATTACTATTCACTTTCTGGATAATTCTAAATACTGTCCTCCTCTATTACCACATATTACACAGAGATGAGCACCAGAGCTCTCCATGTGAAGCCAATCACAGGACAATTTCACCAGCAGAAGCCTAATCCCCACAGCTCTCTGTAAAGATGGTGCTAGATAAAAACCTGAATAGCATCTCAAATGACAATTTTCTGTGGGTGCCAAGCATGAAGGCTTTTGTCAGTAACAATACTGATACACACTGAAACCCAGCACGGTTAACACTGCACACTGGATGAGTACCCAGTCATCTCATAACAGGACTTGACACTGTCCAAAATTAATTGATGCCTATAGAGAGAAGGGCACCTCCCTGTCTTTCAGCTAGGGATGTAACAAATTAGCATGTACTTTGGAAATTCTAACTCCCATACAAGTAGAGTAATGTTTTCCTGATAACCACTGCCTGAAGTGATGCTTCAAAACTGTAGGCATGAAGTTTAGGTAAAAAATGTTTAAACTAGCTTCCTTACAACAGGTTCTATTATCTCATTATCAGCTGTCTCAAAAAAATAATTCCTTTGTTCTAAAACTTGCCATTTCATTTGGTGCCACCTTTTGCTAAGAAAAATTGTGAATAATTATGCCCTACTGACCTTTTCCAGGCCAGTAATGCATTTTGTAAAATTGAATCTGTCTTATTCAAGACAAAGAGTTATCACCCCTATCATTATTCCCATCACCTTTCTCTTAACACTTTTCCGGTGAGGTAACTGGAACTACACTCAGCATTCAATACATGGTTTTAAACTGTCACATACATAATGAGATATTATAACCTGTTCTATACTTCCTTCCTAATAACACCTAGCATTTTATGTGTATTACTGAATGCCAAGTATTGAACTTCTCCATCACACAGCATTTATCATAATTCAACTTTTAAGTCTTCCTCTGTAGCATCTACCCCACTATCAGCAGTCATACACAGGATACCTAGTACACGTATTTTTGACATAGCAACACTCACGTACAAAGCAATACTGGAATGAAGGAACACCAGATGAGCAACCAGATTTCACAGGGTAGCAGGTCTGTCTGCTAATTCTGGCTCTGCTAATGACCAGCTGTTTGGCTTCAGGCATGATACTTCAACTGCATGCCTCTGCCATAGACATGAAGTGAGCACTTTGAGACTGTATAACTTCCTAAGTACCTTCACACTTCTGACAACATGAATTCTTTGCGAAAAGTATGAATCAAGAATTTATGTACCAGAAAGTATAAATCAAGAGCTCCTTCAGATTTCTGCAGGTCCAGCCTTGTGAGTTTGAGCTCAGCGAGCTTCTGAAGTTTCTTTTGGCAACGTGTTGAATCTTACTGTACCACTCCTTATGGACAAACGGCCATGTGTTTTGCTGACTAAAGCACATACAGAGCATTTTTCTGTTTCAAAGCTCCTTAAAGTGTTTGAAGAAAAAGTTTCAAGGATGAATAAGCTATTCCAGAAAGAGCCGTCTTCCCAGAAGTAGTCTGCACTTTCACTTTGAAATGAAAGTCAAAATAAGACACAACCTCACATCAGATGCAACTGTGTGAAAGCTGACTCACTGAAAACTTCAGCCATAAGCGATTACATCAAATATGTAGCATCCCTCTACTTTTCAGTACTTGATACCAAGGGGGTACACGTATCTTCATGCCTGCTATATGGAAGAAAACAGACGTATAAAGCAAAATAACTACTGCATATGAATAAATCCGGAGCACAGTAAAAAGGAACAGCATATACTAATGTGGTTTGAATAATGACTGACTACTACAAGGAGGAAGTAGTCTCTAGATGCAAAGTAATTAAAGTCCTCCAAAAGTGATGTCAGTATTGTATCACATGAAACTGTATTTGTACAAGCAAGATTTTATTTCATTCCTAACACTTTCATTTTGGAGATACATACAAAACAGGATTTTCTTTTCATTGCTGGCATTTCAATCACTACTTTCCCTCATGGTTTTCAGTGGTTTGATAGTCAAGACACTAATACTTAGAAAATGCTACCTTCTGTGCTAATGAAACATATTACTCAACACTACTGTGTAGTGTACTTTGAGAAAAATCAGGAATTGACATGTTAACCTTGCTTCTGCAAAACTGTCAATCCTCTGTACCTGTAATACTGCATCTATGTGTTTTTCCCTGTTAATTCCTGTCGTCTAGTTCTCTGAAAGGTCATAAAGTCATCCTTGAATGAACAATTTTTTTCTTACATTACTGAAATACAGTGTTTCAAAAACTTTCTACAAAGGAGTTTGACATTAGATACTACAGAGTTTTCCAACCACATTAAATATGTATGCATATGTTTAATGTTGTTTAAAATATAGATACTTTAATATATACATTTATGATTTGTGAAGCATCAAGAATAGCCTGAGGCAAATGTGCTTGTCTCTAAACTATTGTGTGAGTAGATTAGAAATCTGCAGCATGGTATTTTGCTCACAAAGCTTTGCCTTACATGGTCTATATATAGTAACATTTATTATTATTTATTCTATAGAATTTATAGTTTCCCTGACAGAGATGCAGAAGGACACAAGCAGAAGCAAAACTGAAAATTTATGAGCACCAGGCATTACAAAGTGGTGAGATCAGCAGCTGTGCCAGTAGGGGGTACAGAAACAAGCTACCTGTTGGATCAGCCAGATCCTGAATTTAATATGAAGATTTCTGACTTTTCTATGAAGTCAGCTTCTCCACAATAAACACATGTGCATTCTCTTTCCCCACAATGCAGACAAGCAGCTCATCGTAGCCAAAGCACTGCACATTCATACCTTACCTCATTTCAGACTAACATTTCTTCTTGCCTATTTCCCTAAATAATCACACCCCTAATAATAACTATGATGAAGTTTTAAGATCTGTTATACTGAATAACAAATAATAGTCTGTATATATACTTTCTTCCAATGGTCCCTTCGAAAGCTTTGTAGAAACTCAAAAATTTATCAAAGTATAAGTGTAAGAATACAGGATTACTTCTCATTAATTCAAGTAGTATTAATTATATATTTTTGTTGTTATTACTGCAATAATTTAAATTATTATTATCATCTTAATGGTCTAGTTGATATTTTATGTTTCAACATATCTGATACACTTGTTTTATATTCTCAAGTCATTCATCCAGGAAAAGAGAGTTCAGAATAAATACACTCAGATTTTGCCTGCTTCTGTAATCAGAAATATAAGATTAAAAAAAAAAAATCTCTTAAATCACAGAATCCATAGACTAAAAGACTCGATGGGCAGTGTCTCTTACATCTGTTCAGCGTGGTGCTTTGTGTATTAAGAATAACCTGTGTTAACTGAAGCCTGGAGCCTGAAGTGCAGCCTGTGCCAGATGAGCTTCCTCTTACTGAGTAACTGGGCTTACTCAAGTTAGAGAAGATTGCTGCGATTGCAAGATGGGGGCCACAGAGTCTCTGCATGGAGCAGAGCTCAAGGAGCAGGCAGAGCAGGCAATGGCAGTCAAGTTGCATAGAGGACAGAAGAAAGCATGGTAGGAACCTGACCGAGAGAAACAGAGTGGCGTGCGGCCACTTGAAAGATTACTGAGGAAAGGAAACTAGGAAGGATTCCCCACAAAGCCACCTGGATTCTGAGAAGATTCATATAAAAACATTTTAACATTTCTATCCTCTCATCTCTAGTTCCATTATAAAAGGTAACTCTCACAGTTTATATTCCAAGAAAAACTGGCTTTAAAAGCATATTGTTCTTCTCTACCCAGTTCACTATAGTAGAATGCCTAGACAGCTCTGTCTCAAATCCCTAGCCAACACAAGGTCCTACCATGAACAAAAACCAGAGAGCAGCTCTTCAACTAATTAAACGAAGCATAAGCAGCTAGTAACAGTGGGAAGCCAAAACTAGCCAAATTTAGGCTAAGGTATTGATTTTTAGTAAGATTTATTAACCATTGGAATACTGTACATAGGAGCATGCTGGAGTGTTCAACAAAAAGGCAACACCAGATAGCATTTTTAGAAACTTTTTTTTAAGATATTTTGGACTATATAGCACAAATCCAAAGGAAGTTTTACAGTTCATGATTAAAGCTGTTTGGGCTGTTATTTTAAGTGGTCATAGTACCTGATTTTATTGATCATAGTACCTGATTTTATTGATATTTAATTTACTCAGTTATAAAGCATACAACACAAAAATATCGTAAGATAAAATTCAAACTTCATTTAATCACAGATTACAGAATTAAACAGATCACTCACATAATTTTAAAATGAGCCCAATTAAAAAACTTACTATACGGAAACGACAACCAAACCAACATTGTTGACTAATGGTTTGCAATTGCACAAGAAACAACAAAATTTAGCTTCCCATTATTTGCCTCACAATAGAAATTCTTTTGTTACATGATTCAGTTGTATCACTTTCAAAATTATTTCTCAATACTTGCCAAGAAGAGATTTATAATGAAAAAGTGTTGGCATTTCAGATCTGTTTAAATCAGCATTCCAAGTCCTCTGTCTAAATTAAAATAGAGGTTTGAACAAAAATATTTTCTCTAGGTCTACAGCAATGTTCTATATTAAACAGGAACAAATATTCCCTGCTGTGTGGCACAGCATTAGGTTAAAGATTTTAATGCTTTTATGTTAACAAACATAAATTATATTGTTTTATCAAAAAATACACAAAACCATTCAATTCTACTCATTATTAAATTAAATTACATTTCCTCCAGATAAAATTCCTTTTGACTACATCTAATGAGGCTATTTAACTTTTGAAGAGAAACCTGAAATGTTGGCTTTAATATTAAAATACATGCAAATATTTGTAATTTCAAAGCTAAATATTTCAGACGAAAACTTCTAAAGTTAAACTTGGTGTTCATGATTTTATTGACCATGTTATGGTCCTATCAACTTGTTTTCATCCAAATAGATTTTGTAGTTTAATTAATTTATTCCTAGTTGCTTGGTTGTATCTTCATTTCTATATTTCTTTACAAAAATTTTCTGTGGAAAAACCCAACTAGAACTTCAAAAATTACGCTATCTGAGATTATAATAAATACTGCTGTTTTTAATTTACAAGAAAAACTATGCCTCTCTCCTACACTATTTTATTTATTGCTAGAGTAGCACTCAGCTTCAACCAAGAGTCAGCAAGTCAAATCTTCAAAATAATTATCTGAAAGCTATTCACAAGAGCACAGTGCACAACAGAAAGGGGCACTGTGTGTTGCCAGTAGGATTTGCATCACAAAGAACAACATCTATTTAAAGACCAGAAGAATTAGTTTAGTTTCCTCCCGTATCACTGTGTAGTAAATAACAACAATAATAATAGAGATTCAGTAGTTGCTTTCCAGTCTTTTCAAGAATGCTGGAATCCAAAACGTGACCTTGTCTATGTGTACAGGAGTACAGAGTGACAGACAAAGAGAAAGATCTGTTTATACCAAAACAAATCTCCTCTAATAGCTCATAAGAGTATTCCAATTCAATACCTCCAAGAAATTCCCTGACAGTAAATGCAATTTGCATAGGTGGAAATTCTGATGGCCACACAGATTATTTCCTCAGGTGTGATCAGATTAAAGGACTGCAACACAACAATGAGTTTCGCATTGTCATATTCTACACAAAACAATCTGTTTGTTATTTCTGTAATGCTGTATTACAGTAGTATCTGAATGAGGCAGGTGTCCTGGTGACAGAGGATGCAGAGAAGGCAGAGCTACTGAATGCCTTCTTTGCTTC
>Ga0181612_113175_pt1 | contig 11940 bp, 6 predicted proteins | sample HoacroProtozoa21_FD_119630 | JGI IMG/M metagenome (GOLD analysis project Ga0181612, IMG submission 119630) | Hoatzin crop microbial communities from Cojedes, Venezuel. Combined Assembly of Gp0051906, Gp0051904, Gp0051908
TACATACGTACGGTAGCAGTAGTGATCCCTTGTACGTAAGAGACAAAGTGAAAATCCACATTACTTGTAGTCATATAGAGATAGTTACGCTGTTCAGAATTTTTCCCATAAGTTTTAACAACAAAATTCAACGAAGGATCGTTGAATTAAACTTGTTTCTTGTCTTGCTTAGTTGTCTGCAAGGCTGCATGTCTGCCTCCCTATGTTTTATTTTAATGACAGAACAAATACTGATAGGAGGGCATATAAAAAAGATACTGTGTCACGAGGACAGGAGTAACAAATAGGTGCTACTAAGAAAAATGGAGATTTCACCCAGTTATTTTCTTCCTAGTAGTGTCCACAGGGTGCTGTGTTATGAATCAGAAGAAGCTACGTTTTCATATAAATATTTAGATTGTTATTAAATTGTGTCATTAATATACTTAAATTCAGTTTTTGGGCCTGTGTCTTTTGTAGAGGGCAGCATTTGCGCATTTCCCGGAGTTATATGACTTTGCACTCTCAAATGTAGCTGCAGTAGATACTCGTGATTCACTGGTGAAATTATTTGGACCCCTTAGGTAAGTTATCAAAATAAAATTTAACATGAATTTGAAATTCTTTGTTCTCTGTATGTTCGAACTTAACAAATTTCTAGCCTTTTTCTTTCTGACTTCTCAGGTACCTTCTCAGGTCTTTCTGTCTTGTCGTGGTGCCTTTAGATCTGCTGAAATAGAGAGACAGGAAGAGTTTGTAGTGAAGTACTAGAATGCCAGTTTAAGAAAAATAACTTTATTTTCATTTTTTCTAATGAATGTGAGAAAGAACTCATTTTCTGGAAAATAGCTAGCTACATAAAGTAATTGTAGCAGTAATTAACTTAGTTAACCTCTAACTTTTTTAATTTAACTTTTTTTACTCTGTTCTGTACAAAGACTACAACAGAAACCATGAAAGTATACCAGTGTATTAACTGTACTGTATTGTAAATGCTATGATTAAAAAGATAACAGTCTGTATTTTGACAGAGGCAATGTGTGCTCTGCTTGATTCCGTTTTCAGGTACATGTCTTGAAACAGTAGAAAATATTCACACCTTGCTGTGTTTATTGTGAGTGAGTGGTTCAGCTAACACCTGCGGCTGAGCACGCTTCACCCACGGCAGTTCTCTAGAGCCCTTTGCAACAATTCCAGAAACAAAATGTTTTAAATGTCTCAGACGTCACGTGAAATACTGATCTGTAATTGTTGGTCTCTGATGAAATATCTAGTTGGAATTCTTTTTTTTCAAGGGGAGAAAAAGCTATGGTGAGTGCGTGCTCTCTGTCCGGTTTTGGTGTCAGTGACCCAAGGTTCTGTTTTTCCTTCTGCTGTGCAGCTCCAACGTTCTGCATGAGGTGGCGTCACACCTCTGCCTGCTGCCGCCCCTTCCCGACGGGGAAGACTCCAACTATGACAAGGAGTTTCTGTTGGAGCTGCTGGTAAAAACACCATTAGTATTGCTTGTATTTTTTCGTTCACAAACTCAAGACATAGCTCAGTCTAGCAAGTCCACTGTAGTAAAGTAGCTGTTTAGGACCTTTTGCTGACCCACTTGTGAACCACAGCAGCGTTATAGCAGTAAACAGCATACTGAGATAGGGATTAAAACCATATATATTAAGTGTATGAAAATTTTTATTTATAAACATAGTTTCCCTGAGAAACTACTATGTGTAATTGTAAAGGTCAATAAGCAGAGTCTTAGCAACAGTTTTGAGGTCTGGAAAAGTTGTTGCTCTTTATGTAGTCACCCGTTTCTCCCCTTTAAAAACAAAAAAAGATCTGCTAAAGTAGATCTAGATACTCGGTATCTGGTTCCTCAAGCCCATTTGAAATACCGTTTGATAGACATAATGGGTTTTTTTGGATATTCATTGTGTAACAATATTACTGTAGGCTTCTAATCTGATATCAGTATTAGAATGGCATAGCTGTCTTTTATGATCTTTTTTATAGGCTAATTTAGTGGTTGTTGATTTCTTTAAAAATCATTCACATAATTTCCTAAGTTATAGATGGTAATAATATGATGCTTATGGATACCATGGAGAGATATTTATTCAGATGACATATTGTAGTATTGGATGGATTTTTTTTTTTATCCCAAAGAGGGAACTAAGACTAGCTGTTGCTGAATGAGCAGTGTTAGTTAGCTATTGACCATGTGTTTAATTGAAAGCAAAATATATTTCATTTGAAGTTGATTCTCTGCTAAACCTTGACTGAATATTTTCAGTTCTATTGTGCCATTTTTGGTCTGCTGAGTAGCCAAATGATTGTTTGACTCTAGTACTATTACTGATAATTGGGCTATATGTTTCTTCATCTTGTGATGTCACTGTGAGCATTTAGTTATATTTCACTTAAAAACAAACAAACAAGAAAAAAAACCCCAAGCTTATTAAAAGAGAGAAAATGGCAAGTGACCACCAGCAGTCTTGTGGATTAGTGTGTATGACTGAAAAATAGTTTTATTATCCTTTTTTGACTTGTGGAAGTTTAAAATGCATCATTTCTTCAGGTTTCCCGTCATGAGCGACGAATATCTCAAATTCAGCAACTCAACCAGATGCCTCTTTATCCCACAGAGAAGATTATTTGGGATGAAAATATTGTACCAACTGAATATTATTCTGGAGAAGGTATGATTAGTAGTTCAGTAAATGCCAAACAGCAGGACAGAAGCAGTTCTGATGTCTGTGTTCATTCTGTCTTCTGAATTTATATGCAGTACTTGGGCAACTTCCAGTATCTTAGAATAAGGTCAGCTTTTCTGAGTTGCAAATCAGGAACTTGGAGATGAAATTGTTAGCAGATTTATAGTGGATTTAAAGAAAAGTCCAAAGGCCCGTGTTTCCACAAAGACATTTATTTGCTGCTAATCTGGGTAACAGATGTGATATACCACCAGTTACAGGTAGTAACTGTAAGGTGAAATAGGTTGTAAACAAGCAGGAGAAAAGCTGTTGTATGTGCTTTGCTCTGAAGTATGTTCAAGAATGGCTTTTCAAAAAGAAAAAAAAGGGTGTTGATGGGAAGATACTACTACTTTTTGATTTCAAAGTAGAAGTGTACACATAGTCACTGAAAGGTAGTGTATGCACTCTAAATTCAGAACCTAGTGTTCTTGCTTGGTGTGCTCATGATCAAAAAAAGCAAACTACAGGTATTACAAACAAGGAATTAGGTAATTTTAGGCTTTGCAGAAAGCAACAGGTATTTTTGTCTAGCTACTTTTAAAATAACTGGTGCTTTTTAAAATCCCATGCTGAAAATTTTAATGTGGATCATGAGAATTTTCATTAGGAACATGTAAATTTTAATTTGGAACATGGAAATTACGAAGAACAGCGTAGATCTTCAAAGACTAGTGTAAAGTATGTTTCTGGTTTGAGCAGTATTCTGTACCATTCTCCATGAAGTTTTGATTCAGAGTTTTTTTGTGTAGGTATGAGCCTTAAGTTCAGATGCTCAGCATAAATTAGTTTTCTGGAATTAATTCTCTGGGAACAAGTATTAACGACAAGAAAGAGGTTTTTGAAATTTGACTGCTTTAGGTAAGGCAGGATTGTAGGCAACAAAGGTCTTTTCCCAAACAGATGCCATCTAGAGATCTGCCCAAAAAGAGATGAGTACTTACGTTCAGTATGACTCAGGTAGTTGAAAGCTGATTCAGATTCTTCTGAATAATAGGTCTCATGATGGGGTTTATCCTTTAAAAAAAAAAAAAAAATCCAACAACAAAAGAACAGACAAAAAAAGTCCAAAACAAAGCAAAAAATCCCCACAAGAAACCCCAAAACAGGATGGTTGCTGTAATTTCTAGGAAATTAAAATCAAGTTTATATATTCAGTTTTTTTTTAATTTCAGTGAACAATGCATAGGTGTTTCTAATTCTGTGGAACATTCATGTGCTTAAATCCAAGTCAAGGTAGCTTTACTGCCATCCAGATTGTATTGGAAGGCTGACTTTGCAGGACTTGCGTGTGCACTGTATGTGTATTTTTGTGTTTTATTAGCCAAATATCTTAATCACAGTATGTGTTATTGCTGGGGCAAGGGGAAGAAATGGCAGCTCATCACAGCTGTTTCTGTACCGTTTTGTGAATTTTTAATAATGCATTGAAGAAATTTTATTAATGATGAAATGTGATTTTGGCAAGTAACTGTTTGCTAGTGGAAACATTTCCTACTTCTGTGGTGAACTCTTTTGGTGGTGTTATGCGTGTATTGATAGCACTGTTATGAAGCATTTCTGTCAGGCTGTTAGAAGTATTTTTCTATTTTGCTTCACTTGGTTTCAATTTACAACGTCCGCTTTCTAATCTCCCTGTATTCTCCAGCCCTCATTTAAAACAAGACAGTTGTGTTTTCATGCCCTTGGGGTTTTTTTTGTGTTCTTAAAAGTAGCTACATTCTTTTGGTCTAAAACTTAAATAAGAGTAATTTAGCATAAGAGACACAGGAGTATTGTTTCTGTTGTCTTTTAAGAAATGAGGGAAGAAGAATACCTGTCTGATAAATTCTGTGCAGCCTTAAGGTGGGATTGCTTCAAGCCCTGTCCTTTGTGCATATAATTAGCTTTACAGAACAGGGTTTGTTACTTGGTGTTGGGAAATGTGTTAAAGTATTTTATCACCATCAGGCTTTCCAGAATAGAAATTACCATGTTCTATTGCCTTTCTCCACTGCCTTTGCATCTCAGTGCATGTGAATGACAGTATGTATTACATATCTTTGAAACCTTTCACTGGCATAATATGACAAGTTACAAAAGTCAGATGCTTTCACAGGTCTTAAGCATAGATGCTAAATGGGAATATTAGTCCAGTAATGTTAACTGAGTAATATATGAGAATTTTCGTTATAGAAAATTTGCATCTAAGCCTACCCTAAAGCTATGCAAGCCTTAGGACCTGTCTAGGAGTTTTAATACTCCTTGTCTATTTAGATCTGAGCTTCCCATATTTTTCATTCTCATTTAAAAAAAAAATCGGTAATCAGTAACAGAACTTTTTGAAGAAAGATGAGCCTTTTTCATCATTAATTAATGGCAGCTTAATTGTTGAATTCCCAAGGTACCATTACTTTGCCCTGCATTTGATTTTTATAAAATCAGTTTTGTTGTAATCTGAATGCAGGGAAAGACTGAGTCTTTAAATAGTACACTGTTACTGCCAGAAGGGTGAAAATTCCTTTAATCTTGTGCAGGTTCATGTAGAGAAAACCTGAAAATTTGGGGGAAAGAGGGAGAAAAACATGTACTTTTTTAATGACCTATATTTATAAAGGGAGTAGTTCTTAGAATCTCCTGGGATAACAGCTATGGCAGTTGTAGAATAATGTGTGTATGTATTTATGAATTCATAGAATAATTCGATGGATAAACAAAATGAAGACAATATATTAATTAATATATTAATTCGTCTTCTTTTTGTTTATCTATCAAATACCTGTTCCCTTCTAACCTTAACCCCCTTAGGCTGCCTCGCACTTCCCAAATTGAATCTACAGTTTCTGACTCTTCATGACTACCTGCTGAGGAACTTCAATCTCTTCCGCTTGGAGTCTACCTATGAGATCAGACAGGACATTGAAGATAGTGTCAGCAGGATGAAGCCATGGTAATATTTATTAACTGATGCAAACCAGTCAGTTCAATTGTAATCAAAGTGCCTTTGAGAATGAATAACTGGTATTGTGTATATACTAAATACATAGTAACGAGTGTATTTTAAATTATTACATAAGTACCATGTTTTATACTTACTTTTTCCGTAGGATGTTCCAATCCTGTGGGATGTTATTGTAAGGATATGTTGATAATATATCCATGTGGATGTGTTAAGACAGTATGTTGGATGCTAACAACCAACCTTTGTTGTGTTAAGATGGCTGAGTTTTCCAAAAGTACTAAACCTTGGCTGCCATTACAAAATCTGGAAACTTTACCACCACCTCTTCTAGTTTATGAGAGGTGTTACTGAGTATTATTGAGTTTGCCGCCTGCCACATTTTAATCCTCTTTAGATTTCAAGGGGTCACTTGGTGTGGTATCTCTTATCCTCAATAGTTGCTTTTTGTTATCTTCCCCTTTTTTTCTCTCTGAGTTTTCTTCTTTTTGTTATAATGCTAGCAGAATCACAGAATGTTTGGGGTTGGAAGGGACCTCTGTGGGTCATCTACTCCAACCCCCCTGCCAAAGCAGGGTCGCCTACAGCAGGCTGCACAGGACCTTGAAGAGACCTTGGCAGAGACTTGGAGTTTTGTTAATATATAGATATTCCTTATAATTATTTCAGTTTATTGTTATACTTTTGGATGTTCTGTCTTGGTTTTGGGTTTTTTGTTTGTTTGGTTTTTTTTCATTTTTTCTTCTTCGGAGATATATTATTTGACAGAAGAGTTCAAATATGTGTTTTGACTCTAATGGTAAATATTTAGTCTTTTGCCAGCCATTTTGCTAGCTAGTTTAAGATTCAGGCTATATTTAAAAAGAAAGGGCTAAGCATTGTAGGAACATCTGCATTCAAAATAAATTACTGTTTATCATTCCATTTTCTTTTTTATTCAAATATTCCCCTTGATGCTGACAATTAGGTGTGCAACTGTATTAGCTTCTGACCACATTTGCCTGGGAATTGTTTTGTATCACAGTGGTTCCATTTTCTAGGCCACAGAGATCATGCTTTTTGAATATGTAAGTGGCAAATATTAGTTACTCCCTGCATTACAGATACTCCATAGTTATTGTAGCTGTAAGTTATTTCTGAAGTCCACAACTTCCCCCCCCAACCCACACCAACCTGAATCACTTGTATCACTCTTTTCTACTTTGCCTTTTCTGGAAAATAATGGTTATAGTATTGTTCCTTAAAGCAGACTCTTTAATTTTGATTGAGTTGAGGGACTTTCTATGCTGAATTGTTTGCAGTCTATACAAGTACTTTGTTTTGTGTTATTTTACAAGTCACAAAACTTCTGGGAAGTTTTAATGCTTTATAGTAACTATTTCATGCTCCTTAGGGAAAAAGCAGATTAGTACAGGTTCCAGTGATTTGCTTAAACATACCACCATTTTTTGGGTTTAACCTCTTCAACTATTTCATAAAAACACAGTTTCCGTTAAATATGGGGTTTGAATTACTTGCTTAAATGAAACTAGGTAAATTTGTGACAAATAAACAAGTACTTTATTTGAAGCGACCTCTCTGCTGCCCCAAACCTTGCATCCATATAACAAGTAAAAGGTTTTGTGTATGTTTTCCAGGATATAAACTTATGCTGACCTAGCTTTTAAAGATAACTTGCATAAACTGAGGCTATAAACCTATGGTCATTTATACTTTCATTTCTTTTCAGATATACTACCAACTGTGGATAAGAATTAGCTTCTATCTAGTATCTACTAATCAGTATCATTTTTGAAGGTATAATGTTTTAGGGAACTTTTTTTGTTCGTTTATTTGGCTGTAAACATGTACTTACTTTTTGGAGCAGTTTGTTAATATTATGTGTAAATCAGCAGTTATTTCTCATGCTATGTTAAGTAACTCATGTTCAGCCAGGCAAGATTAACAACTGAGTTGTTAGGACAGAAACAGTTGGTAGTTTGAACAATTTTTAACTGAGAGTGTGAAGAGTAGATTCTTTCTAAGTGACAGATCTTGTTAAGACTTCTCATATGTTACAGTCAAGTAAATGTATGTCAAATTGATTTAATTTTCCATCTTTTACTGAAGCAATTTGGTTTCCTCCATTGTTGCAGTACTGCACGTCTGTGCTGTGCTGATGTGGCATGTAATGCCTGTCGTCTGGTGTTACAGCTTGTGGTGAAAGAGCAGGGCTATATAGGTAACTAAAGAAAATACTGAGTCATTCAGTGCCTGACATTATTGTTATGGTAAGCCTATTTTGAAAAAAATCTTTCTTCACTGACATCATACAATTCCCTGTGTTCAACGCCGCTTGTCTGTTGGGAAATAATTCATAATTCCTGCATTTCCCTATATGTGTACATGTTTTAATGAGAAGGAATTTCTTCTAAATAATAATCAATTAACTATGAAAACTTTGTGTACGTGTTTCTTGTTTCCTAACAGCACAACTTGGAGACTATAACGCTTCAGTACATCGTTCAGGATATCTGTCAAATTACAGCTTTATACCAGAGCAGAACAAAGATTTTCTTGCCAAAGTAGAATCACTGCATGAGCAACACAGGTAACATTAAATTCTCTCACCTGTTGAGTTTTTGAAGGAAAAAAAAAAGTGTCAAAAGGAAGACTTAAGTTCTTAATAGTTTCACAACAGTGTTTTTTCATATAGCTTCTATTAAATGAAATATTTGTTTTTTTCATGTAGGTGCTAGATTAATATTCAGAGTTTGACTCCAATGTGTTAAAATGTTTAAAGAAATTTCTAGCTGAATAACCAGTAGATCAGTTTGCAGTATACGTTATTAATTGCAACCATCTAGAATGCTTTTATAGATGTTTGAGGTGTTTTTTTGATCAAGGACTACATTTGGGCATTTTTCAAATCCTATGGATTTTTTTGTGTATCTATGGAAAAAAGAAAAACCAAACCCATTGAACACTTCAATTATCATTGTGCTTTCTCTCTACTCTCTTGAGTATAATATAATAGCTACAACAGATTATTCCTATCAGTCCACTGCTAATTACTCTTTCTCACCCTGCTGATTTGTCTCTTGTAAGACTACAGCTTTAGAATTAGTGGTGTTGATCAGATACTCGCAAGCTGTGATGCAAATATGCCAACCTAAGAAATTGTCTATGAGCATCTGAGCAAATCTCTATGGACTTGTTCTCTCTGTCTGTATCTTTATTGCAGCAGTGCTAGATCCCCACTCTCCTAGTTTCTTTGATTTGTATCCTGAAATATCTCCATTGACATCTCCCCTTGATATTCCTTGACCTTCTTTGTCATCTTTCAGTACTCTTCCCTCTGCCTTTTGTTTCTTTACTGCTGGTGGTTGTAGTGAGTAGTTCTGAACTTCGTGTGCTGCCTGGCAGTCCAGAACATGCACACTGCTTTGTCATTTATGGGGTGAAAAAGAGGTAACCACTCAACTCTAACTGCAGCCATTCCCTCTGTGTAGGTACTGATCTGGACGGCTTTCCTAGCAGTTCATGTTTGGGAACACAACAGCTGAGGCCGCTACTCATTCCAAATTAATTTGCAGTTTCCAGTAGGCTCAGAAGTTTTTAGAGAAGGACTTGTAGACAGGCATGAATAAATCTGCTTGTCTTTCGGAAGCAATTGTCTAGGAGACCACTGAGAGAAAATTCTGAAGAGTCTTGAAGTGGTTGGCTTGAACTTGTGTATTTAGTGCTATCATAGCCAGACATGTAAAATGGGTTACGTCCTGCAGGGAAAAGACCAGAAGTTACCATTGGTCCAGACAAAGGTGTGCTGGGGTCTGTTGGAAAGACTCCTTTCTTTTCTGGATCCTTCCAGTGAAGTTGATGCTTTCGTTGAGTGTTTTTGGTAGAGTGAAGCTTTGATGACTGAGAAACTTAACTCTGCTGTATTTGAATTCATGTAGATGGTGATAGTTCAAGCTCTAAATAAAAATACTTGAGTAGACTGGACGGGGGGAAAATGTTTGTTTATTCTTTTAACACATTTTTTGAAACTTAGCTCTTCAGGCCTATTTATTTCGGTGTGCAGGGAGAGGCAGACATATTATTGTATAACCTGGCAGTATTTCTGGCATCCTCTTTTGGCATTCATAGTGAACACTTGCGTATGAGACATGGTTTTGAGTAGATCAGTGTCAGTAATGTATTTGACAAGAATGGCTCTTGTCTTCACCAGGCCTTCTAAGAAGGAAAGACAAAGGGAGAATTTGTCTTCTTACAGTTTGAGGAAAACAGTGTTATTTTGGAAAGAGATTTCAGCTGATCTGGAGAAAATTATATTTGATGTAGACCATATGGGATATCTGTAAATTATTATACATTTTAAAATGGCATTCTTAGACTACAGGTTTGTAAAGCCAGCCCTATAAATGTCTATTTTTTTTCATTCTTTAGTGTCTATCCTTTGGGAAACTCTCACAAAGGGAAACTGAAAGGCTGGAATTGCTAAAACATGGTACAGACTGGAGAAGCCATGGTGTAGCTCATTGCAAGAGGTTGTTTTAGCTAGTTTTTACGTTTTGCGAAATCTGAGAAAGTAGTTCTACAAATGTGTTCATATCCGACACTATTCAGTGGACAGTAAGTAGCTATTCAGAAAGCAACTATTGTCATACTGAACTGGTATAGCTTTAGAAATTTTCCTACTGTGTTCACACTAAATCCATAGGGGGATTTTTCTTTATGCAGTTTGTTCTAGCAAGGTCTTCTTACCATTTTTTGCTTAGTACATAAGTAGCCTGAAGTCTTAGGATGTGGATATTATACAAATTGGTAATGTTTTCATAGTGCTTGCTAGATCTAGCCATCAGTTTGAGGAGAAGGAGGTAGTAGGGAGGTGTACCAACAGCAAGAAGAAAACCCAAGTCTGTTTGCCCTTCAAGACACAAGGCTTGATTGCTCTGGTGCAGATGGTGTATGCAAACTGAGAACCAAAATTTGCAGGTGTATTTCATTGGTATGCAACAGACTTTCCCCATCTTTCTGAATAAAGTTCGTGATCAAAATTTTTAAAATTGAAATAATGTAATCCTGCAAACATATTCAGCATCTTGTTGTATAATAAAATGATTTTTTCTCTACCTTTTGAACATAGTGAAAGAGATAAGGTCTACTAATGTTTTTCAAAATCAAGGTGACAGTATCACTGTAGATGTAAGAAAGATCCAAGTAAGCTGTTTATCTCACGATTGTGACAAACAGCACTTTTTTTCTTTGCTTTTAATTCCAATTTTGTGACATCATCAAGCCACACTGCTGGCAATGGTTTTCCAATTGAAGATAAATTTCAGTTTCGTGGAGCGTGATGTGATGTTTCCTGGAGAGGCTGTTTCAGGGCATAGTATTTTGATTGCCTGGAATTTGAAAGGATGGATATTAATTGGAAGTAACAGATGTCCACCTTTTGCAGTGAAGCCCCTTTTAAAAATGAGTATTACTGTCTTACATGGAGTGCCTTTGTATCTGGAGTTCTTAACGCAATGTTATGTCAACTTTTTACGGGTTGTATTTAAATTGCATTTGATTAACATTATTTTATGTGTGACATTTTGGCAGCTCCCCTGGCAAAGAGCTGTTTTTACCTGCTCTTAATTGCAGATATGATAGGATGATATTGGATGTCTTTTCTAACTTAGATGTGTGTCAATGTTACGTATGTCCCTTGGCCTCTGTTGTTGCAATGACTCTAACATGCTGTAGTGCCCGAGTCGCTGATCTGTGCTGTGAGACCAGGATCACTGTGGGCACAGCGCAGTGTCAGTGGGCTGTGGCAGATTCCAGGTTAGAGCTGCCTCTTGTCTGGCTGGTTCTCAACTGGGCTTGGCCCTGCAGTTTATTGAAAGGTCTACTGTCATTTTCATGCCTAAAGGAATCTTGGTTAGGCCACATTGCATTCCTCTCGGGTGAATAATTAGTAGGCTGCATGGGAGAACCAGCTATGTAGGGACTACTGTTTGATTCTTTGGTTTTTAAAACTAGTAGATGTCATGTAGCCCTTCCATGAAGATATATAATCGGTTTGTTTGAGGTGTGGGGATTTAAGAGTTTTTGTCCCTGGGAAAAAAAGTCTTGGAATCATTGAATCTTTTCTAGAAGACCTAAAAATAGAATCCTTGTAAGCCTTGCAGCACATTTCACATCTGGCAGCAGGAGAAAAAAAGTATTTTTGGACTTACAGATTGTAGATAAACTGAGATGGCTTTTTCTCAGGGAGTTTGATCTTCTTCCTCCCCCTCATTTTTTAGTACA
>Ga0181612_134390_pt1 | contig 11938 bp, 6 predicted proteins | sample HoacroProtozoa21_FD_119630 | JGI IMG/M metagenome (GOLD analysis project Ga0181612, IMG submission 119630) | Hoatzin crop microbial communities from Cojedes, Venezuel. Combined Assembly of Gp0051906, Gp0051904, Gp0051908
AGCTCTGGAGCCCTCAGCACAGGAAAGACATGGACCTGTGGAGCACATCCAGAGGAGGACCACAAAAATGATCAGAGGGGTGGAACACCTCTCCTAGGATGAAAGGCTGAGCGAGCTGGGGCTGTTCAGCCTGGAGAGGACAAGGCTTCAGTGAGACCTTATTGCATGCTTTCAGTACCTGAAGGGGGACTGCAAGAAAGCTGAAGAGGGACTTTTGATAAGGGCATGAAGTGATAGGACAAGGCATAATGGCTTTGAACTAAAGGAGGGTAGGTTTAGATTAGAGATAAGAAAGAAATTCTTTACTATGAGGGTAGTGAGGCACTGGCACAGGCTGCCCAAAGAAGCTGTGGCTGCCCCTTCCCTGGGAGTGCTCAAGGCCAGGTCGGATTGTCCGGTAGATGTCCCTGCCCATGGAAGGGGGATTGGAACTAGATGATCTTTGAGGTCCTTCCCAACCCAAACGATTCTATGATTCTGTCATTAATATTTCTAAGCTTTTCCAGGGATGCAAAGCCTATCATTTCTGTTATTGCAGTCTTTCACACTCCTTGTTGAAGTAAACCACCACATATCCCTGGAGCACAAACTACAATTCCCAGAGGCCTTGCATGTATTTTACTAGTCAAGGAGAGTTGTTTGAAGAAAAGGGAGATCCATCATAGAGCACAAAATAATCAGGCCTTGAATTTAAAGTTATCATAGGTTTTTATGTTTTAACAAAGCTGCCTTTCCTTTAAAATGTCCATCTGCTGGGCTATAAATGTTAGCAAAAAGCCTCTGCTTAGGTTTATTTTCTGTTACCAAGAGCTGTTGGCCATCTGCTGGGTAAAAGGAAAGATGTGCTTTGTTGCGTTTGGAAGCAAAGGTCACAAATAGTACACCCTAGTCCTTTGCCAATGACACGTTTAGGCTGTGTCTGATCAGAAAATGTCTTGTTAACCCACCCTGCTCAGCTTACCAGATCTCCTTAGATCAGAATTCAGTATTGTGCAATTTTAAATGGCTTTCACATAGAGATGCTGTCTATATGAGACTCTTCATGTCCCCAAATGTGGTAGAACATGGGAAAAGATGAGGTTTGCTTTTGGTCACCAGATTTCGTGGTACAGCTTCAGCCTCTGTATTCCAGCAAGTGAAGTGGGGATGCCTGTGCTGGCTGGTGACTCCAGGACCCACTGCCTGCTCTGGCTGGCCCCTGCTAGGACCACCTGAAAGGATTTGCAGAGCTCAGGACATGGCATCAAAAGCTCGCCACAGAGGTGCTGATTCTAATCAGTTCATCACAGTTCAGCACTCCAGAAGTCTGGGAGATGCTTGTGCACAGGGGCTGCTGACTCTGGAGTCTTGCTCCAATGTTTAGTACATTTTAAAGAGTCCTGGAGGCAGTGTACAAGGTAAGATGGAGTGAAAAATGAAGGGTTAACGGGAGTGGGTGCGTGGGGGGAACTAGAAAGCTTTCCTGCTAAATTCAGTCAAAACATAACTGACTGACATCTCAGATAAGATTGACAAGGATCAAGTCTGCCTGTTTTAACACAGCCAGTAATGCTGTACAAGTCAAGTAAGAGCTACGGAAGGCAGGAATGCTTGGCAATTCTGGGATACATGGTATCACCAGGAAAAGAAATCTGAGGCAAATTATTTTTCCTTTCTAAATTTTTAATGGTGTTTAGAAACTGGTTAGAAGCTACAACAAAATATATTTAGAGACTATAACAAAAGTGTTTAGAAAATACTTTGCTGATAAACAAATACATGCTTCAGTTGACTACAAAATAATTGCTAAAAAACTTTCTGTAGAAGGGATGTGCTATGTTTCTGCATTCCTGCTCCAAGAGCAGAGAACTCTTGTCTGAAGATCCAAAAGCAGGGCTTTCTGCTCTGAGAGTTGGAGAATTTGAATGATGTACTGACCATTAAATGAGGAATTTAAACATCTTACTGGAGGAATAAGACAGAAATTATCTCTAGCCATTTAAGGAAAAATTCAATTACAGAAGAAAAACTCATATTAGGAACCCAAGAACAGGCATTTCAGCTCTGTCTTGCTATCCTGTGTACCAGGAGTCTCACCCTCTCCATTCCAGATGAAATTTGGTATTTAATTAGGGAAAAAGCAGTTTTAATGCTGTTGGCTCAGGCTGCTTTGTCCAAGGTAAGTACTATTATTGTCACAGCAAGACAATCGTCCTGATAAATGTCTCAATTTTCTAACTCTCCCTCTGCTGAATTCATTATCGTGGTTTTATTCTTCCTTCAGTCACAAGGTTGTACTATTATCCTTAACTGCCCTCTTAAAACTAATCCATACATTGGCCAGGAGGGAGTGCTCTAGCAGGGGAGCCAACACTATTATCCTAGAGCCTTGCTGTTCCAGCAAGCTTGGGAATGATTGCCCTGCGGTTTCTCACCAAGCTGCTTTCAGTTCACAAGAGCATGAGGAATCATTCAGTACTTCTTTTTATGCCCAGTCATTAGGTATATTTACAGTAGCACTTTCTCCCTCAAAGTTTGGCCCTGCTTGCTTTGCCCCCACTTTCTGTTTTACAACTGTTCTTTTGCCCCTAAACTTCCAGTGCTGCAGTGCTGAGGAGCTGTGAACACAAGGACAGTTTGTTTTTTCACTTCTCAACACACAAAGAATGTTGTGTTAAAGAGAAAATAAATTCTGGTTTTCTCTCATTTGAAAATGCCTACCTTTTTCAGCAATACCATTGCATGTAATGGAGCAGTAAGCTGGTTGCCTATCAAACAAAGAAAGCAGTAGAGATTAATTATCTCACAAATATTTTGGAGAATCAAGCAGTTCACCCATTTGTGCTGCTCCATTTCCCATGTTTTCAGCTGAAAGAGCAGGCTGCTGTCTAAATTGATGGCATCCTTTTCAGCTGAGACCAGCTTAATCTATTTTGTGTTCTTCAAAAAAGGAGCTGCCTTTGTTATCCCTTGTATGCACCACATTTCTCTATTGAAACAAAGCACTGGTGAACAGCATTGGCTTGACAGTGCCCGAGACTGGAGTCCTCCGGTCTGGCAAGGCAGCAGCAGTAGGAGCATTTAAGGTGTCTCGCTGGTGCAAATTCAGCAGCATGAGCTGAAGCTATGCTTTAATTTTATATACTTAATTGAACTTCTACAATACAATAGTCAAATATGCAGATGAATTCAAATCATATCACCATTGGGAATGAAACAGAATTTTTAAAAGTTAAAATCAACAAATAACCAATGATTCCAGAAGTGAAGGGGAGACAGTCTGCCAGGCTGCCTGCTGCTGACTCTCACGATTCAGTCTGCTCTAGCAGCGCTTGCTTACTTATAGGTAATCATGCTTTTTAATGGTTCTTTCCCATGGCTGTCCACTCTACCCTTCTGCAGGAGGCTCTCGCTCTCATCACAAAGACAGTTTAGCTGCCTGTGGAGCAGCTGCTGAACTGCTTCGCTTTATAGCCTTGCATATTCAGATAAATTGCCACTCATTCCTCTTAATATACTGTGCTGTAATTTGCAAAATCCTGAAAATCATCCCTTTTTACTAGCAACTCTGATGTTAAAACTCTGTTTTAAAAACTGCAACAGATTTGCATCTGAGCAGAAATGTTGCTTTTACTCATACGAATATTCTGTTCAGCCGCCTTTGACTCTCCAGCCTAAATTATAGTGGAATCAACATTTGTTTTGTTTCACAGAATGGAAGAATTAGCTACATTTGTTCAAACTTCCTTGATTTACTACTTGATCTCATTATTACTTCTCCAGCCTGTCTCCTCCTTCTGGTTTTAGTTTCTCAGATGGGGCAAAACTGAAGAGCTTAGACCCAGGGCCGGGAAAAGGAGAATAAAAATGTGGCGTGAGAGCTGCATGCTTCTGGCCAAACCAAAACACAAATGCTGTGGTATTGGCATAATGATAATTTAGCTGAAGGTAAACCAGGAAACCACTCCCTTTCTGCTGTGGTGAGCCACGAGGGCAACACCACAGGGCGGATGGTGCTCATCAGCCTGTGGTTAGATTCTCTGTTCTTCATAGCTCAGTCCCTCCGGTTCCTCTTTTGGTGCCTGCAGTTCCTCCTTCCTATTACTCCATTCCTCGAGGAATGGCAGAGATACAAAAGAAACATGGTACAAGGACACAGAAGATGTGTTCATGGCATTGGCAGTCTCCCACTGAAGCTTTCCGTGGCACCAGCACATAAAAAGCCATTGCTGGATGTTCAGTTTGCCTCAATTATCTTGCCATATAATTACTTAGGGTGCTTAATCCCCTCCTGGCAAAGCACATGAAGAGACCATTACATGCCTAACACCACCACCTGTTTCTGTCTGCACCCTGCCTGGCTCTGTATCTGATCTGTTCTCATCATCTTTGCATGTATTCTTGAATGCCTTTCTAAACGTACAGTCCTGAAGCAGGTCTCTAGAAAGGAAGGTGAATTGTAGTCGTCCCCTATATCTACTTAGTGCATATAGGGAAAGCACCTTCAATTTGTCAGAAGGCACCTCTGATTCGGCAATGCAGAGGGAAACTGGGCCAAACTGGAAAGAATAATACAGCATTGCAGGAAGCTTTGAGGGGACAGACTAAGAGGGAAGTGAATATCACCGAGGGGTGAACAAAGATCCAAGTACAGTGGGTCGGGAGAACAGTGGCTGTTTGGATAAGAGTGCGTGGAGCTAGTGCAGAAACTGCAAATCTGCTGCAGGTCATCAGGACACAGCTTAACCCACGCCCCAGCAGGCCTCAGGGTCAGGGACAGCATTCACTCCCAGCTGCGTGTTGAAAGACTAGAGATATGAATTACAAAAGGATAGGGGTGCCTGCCTGTATCATAACAAATGCAGAAGCTTCAGAGTAGTTGTATTCTGCCTACCATTTTCACAAAGCACCTGTCATGCACTGGGAAATTCAGATGTTTAATAAAAGTCTCTGTTATTAGATGTAAACTCTTAACTTTCCATTAGTAGCTACCTTTATAGGACAATTGTACTATTAGATAATTATGGAGTAATATAAGATCATATGAGGGTAATATAAGTATTATTGAGACAGAGTGAAAAGTTTTAATCTGAGCTGGAGATGTTTCATTCTGCTTTGACATCTAGTTCCCTCGAGATCATGGAAAAACCTATTGTTTTAAGCAAAGGAAAAAAAAATAATTGTTTCGTGTGAAAAGTGACCAAAACATAGCACTATGTGAAGGCAACCCTAAAAGCAGAATCAAACGCTTCAGTCAAATACCACTCACATTTAAAGAGTGTTTTGTTCATTTTACAGTCACATGGTTATTTGTCAGCTTCCTTTAGGGAGCAGTTTTTGCACAGTCTATTCTAACACTCTGCCTGTCCCAAACATGGTGGTTATGCAATTACATTGCTTAATTGTGTGTCTGATGTTGCATACCTTGGTATACCCTCGAGCATACTCAGGTAATTGTCTTAAAATGTAATAGATGCTAGAAGAAACTGTTTCTTCTCATTAAACTCTGAGGAAGGATTTTCAATAGCTGATTTGTTAAGCTGCCTTGCTATCTGATCTAGGAAAGGAGGATTTTTTTGAGTTAGCCACAACAGTTAAGTGTTACAGCTTTAACTGAAATATGTCAAACATTTCTGCTAAATTATGTGACAAACGTCCAATTTCCAGCAGTAATGAATTCTGTGATAAGATTCAGTCAAGAACTGCACAAATATATTAGACTTTTCATCAGCACCTTGTATTTTAGTTAAGTAACAATCCAACAGACTTAAACTGCATTCAGGCACAATCAGCCCTCTCCATACCCTTGTATTTCTCCTCCTCCTGAGATGCTATTCCTCACCCAGGAGTTGTAGAGCTCGTCATACCTATAGTCTTCTCAAAAGGATACACAGGGAGTGAGTTTCTAATTAAAACCCAAGCAACATTCTCTTCCACAAGATAGTTTACATGTTATATACCCTTAGGAGTAAAGCAATGGTTATTAGAACCAGTATGTCTAGAGACATAAGCAAGGGGAATACAGAATTAAGCAAATGCCATTGTTAGGTCATTTCTTCCTCGTCCTCTAAATTCTGAGAAATTGCGGCAGACTGGGAGAATTTTAGTGCAAGAATTTTAGTGCATCAAACGACATACTTAGAATAGATTATTTAACAAAATGCTGTAATACAGTCTAGCTCCCAGTATCTCCCCAGAGGATCAGACATCTATAGGTATCCTGGCAGTATCCTGAGTTGATCTCACACTCCATACACATTAGAGCACAGGGGACAGGAGACTACCAGGATGCAGGATTATCAGGACAAATTGTTGAACTTGATTAGTGTTTACGACATCCAGCTTCTCCTGCCTCGATTCCCCATGGAATGTTTCTTTACTGTCTGCTGGCTATCAAAGCAATATATTTTTGGAAAATAAAGAAGGGCATCTTTGCTTTCCAAACATACATAGCTATCTAAACGAGGAGAATATTACAATTATAAGAATTAAATATCTGAAAAGGAAATTACCAGTACTATTCAGGAGAAATTAACTGGGCTGAGCAAGGCAATGCTCCTTCTCAAAAGGGGATTTTCAGAGTTGCAACACTTCCTGCCGGACTCTTCCACAGGAGGGCACAAAGCTGGAATGAAAAATGGAGGTTCTGAAAGTAAATAAAGAGAACTGAGAATGGGCATGAGATGAAGTCACCAAGACAAAATCCAGGTGTACAGGATTTGCAACAGACGGGAAAGTGTAGCGGCAAATATTTTCTACAGAAGCTCCCTTGTCATGCTGGTAAGTTACATTTCACTTTAATTGACAGCTCTCTTAAAAAAAGGGGAAGGAGAGAAAGTCTTGGGGCAGTAAAAAAGAGTGTACAAACCACACTTGAGCTCCTTTGGGATACGCACCTTGAAAGCTAACTGCCTGTAAATGTCAAATTATGCCTACTTTCACTGACAAAGCTGCGGGAAGCCATATGTGGTAACTATGTTTGGTTTTACTGAATTGCCTCAATAAATAAATCTGAAAGCTTTTTCTCTTGACAGGCTTTTGACACATGTTGTGGAAGAGCTGAAACTGGGCAGGGCTATACATCTCTATGCAGAGTTTGCTATGAAGCTTGCCTTTCTTCCCTTCAGTTATCTGGGTGCAGCAGGACTGTCATTACAGCAGAATGAAGAAGGTGAAATGAGTTCACCAGGAACCTGCGAAGCATGTACATTGATAAACATATCTGCCACTACGGGTACCAGTGATAGCTTAACAGGTTTTACTACCAGAAGTAATCAGAAGAAACAAACAGAAATGTGTCTTACTCAGTTTGCAAAGGCCAACCTTGAACTGATTGATGCACAAGCTCATCCATGCATACAGCTAACAATTTAGCAAGTATTTTTCTTTCATGCAAAATGTGATACACAGAAAAGTCAGATCTGGAGTTATTACTAGTACATAGATAATAATAATATATTGCTAATAACTCTGCCTTGGGGCACCAGAGGAAGGCTCCGTGAAGTCACAGCAGTTTCACAGAGGAGTCAATATGCATTTTTAATACATTATGGACAAGGATTTAACACTTGCTTCTCAGTGATCAGCTCTTGTTCAGATACAGACTTACTTCTAAGCTGTTCAGATCATCTTGTTGACTGAAAGCTGAAATAGTTGCTTATCTTTGATACTTTCTCTCTTTACCAGGAGAGAGTTGACCACCGTGTACAAAAACATCTGTATTTTTTGTACGTTTTAGGAGAGAACATGCTGCCCACTAACCTTTTCCATACAGACAAGGTCAGCTTCTAGTTGGAGAACCCTAGACAGGAGGATTCATTCATGGCCTATGCTCTGCAGGCTTTTATCACCTTTTTCCTACTTTCAGCTCCTCCTGTCCTTCTGTAACCTTTCCAAATCCAGGCTGATCCTTGCCAATGGCTTGAGGTTCTGCAGGCTTCTCCCTAGTTGTAAGCTCTGAGACCTGGGCCTTTCTCGTTCTGTGGCACCAAGGCCTGCGAGCTGAGCCTCACGTAAGCCTCATATAAACTGGAAGCGGATGGATGGATGCGATGCCTTGCTCCCAGGGTCTCTGCTGACTCTATAAAAATGGCACAAAGTCCAAGCAGGTCTTAGACAAATCGGCTCCTTTCAGGAAAACTTCCTGGCCCATTCAGATATCAACAAAAGTCCTCCCAGAGCATGCATTACTTGGTGTTGAATGACATGTTCATGAATGAGTGTGAGCTTTCTTTTTCTCTTTTTTTCTCTGATGAAAAAAATGTCTAATCCAGAAGCGATCTCAAAGGCTTATGCCCTTTCCTCCCTTTTATTGCCTCATCAGCTTCTTCTGAGCCCATGATTCAGCTGCGGATGTCCCACACCCATCCTGTACCTAGGGTGGCCAAAACCCCACCTCTTCTGTAGGTGGTGGCTTTTTGTACAGGGGTACAGAACAAAAAGGTGTTCTAATATATTAGTGTCAATCATATCTGAATAGTTGCTAAACTGGAGAAAGCAAGAACATCTGAAACACACCTTATTCAACTAGGCGTTTCCTCCCATTTAAACCTTGCAAGCAGTGCTATGAAATGAAGACTCTTGAAAAAATTAGTCCCTAATTTCCCATCTTTCTAGAAAGAAAAGGATTCTTTGCATTCATTTTCCCATTGGCTACTATTATGATAAAGTTATTCTGTTGCCTTCAGAAGCAGTGAGGTGAATTAAGAATTTTCTCATAACTCAAAGCTGTGCTACTTTAAAAGTGAAAATTAAATTTTAAAAACCCCAGTCTTTTCCCACTATTTTAGTCAGTAAAGGAACAGCACAGGCGTCTACTACAGCACTGGCAATTCCTACTAGTTTTATCTGGGACCAGGAACTTTCTCAGGTTTCAATAATACTTCTCTGAAATTTTTCAAAATCCTTTTTACAGTTAAAGTTGAGTATAGTACTTCATCTTCTCTTCCAGATGTGTGTACCGTTGCTATTTCAGCAACTTGTAAGTTGCTGAAGCTTCTAAGGCTGGATGTGTATCCCATCAATTAATTTTCCACATCTGATACCTACATCTCAAGGGCACTTGTGCTACATTAGGTGATTTTCAACAGTGTGTTGAAGAAGTCCATTCAAGGCAAGAAAATTTATCAGAGGAGTCTTTTCTTTCCACAGCCTGTGTATGGGTTGCCCAAGAGTGTAGGGTTTATCCTAAGCAGCATGTTCCCTCTGCGCTCTCGCACAGGACGACTGCATAACAGAGCTCTGAGACACCTTATTGTGAAGACCTCTCTGAAAGTCTAAAGTATTTTGGCTACTTTATTTTGTGTTACACTGTAAACTCTCTTTCAAACTGTTTTTTGAAAATGCCAATGTGCAGAATTCTGGAAATGCAGGTCTGGAGTGTCACATTGAGCTGGGATCTCACTCACGCTTGCCGACGTGCCCAGGTGTGTGGGCAGGACAGCTCATGGAATGGCGAATGCTGCCGCTTTGGCTCAGCAACGATTACCACACTTCGAACTGCCACGTTGTAGATCTGCTGGTGTTTTTACTGAAATCCGTTCTCTTTGATGTCACAACCGTATTACCTTCAACATTGTTGTGTTTACTAAGTTTTCTTTTGAGCACTTCTACTTATCAAATAGACTTTATGTGAATCGATTAGACGTAATTTTTGAAAATATGCCAGTAGTTCCCTTCAGGCAAATGATGAGAAACAGCGACCTCATGATCCACCAGTACATTACATTACTGCTTCTTTTTACGAAGATTGCTATGCTTCCAAGGGAGCTGAGGATTGCATGCAGAGCACTGGCAGGAGCTCAGCATTCTTACTGTAGACAAAGACCTCTCTTGCACAAAATCGAGGTGTCTCTTAGCTACACCTTTGCTCTGTGCAAGACAAGGGCTCTCACGGGTTTCCAAACCATACCACCATGCCTCTACCACCCCCAGTTAAACCTCCAGCCACACATGCACTTGAAAAAAAATTGGGAACTTTTCTGAGAATTAGTTCTGAGGTGGTGACAAATACTGCTTATCAGATACTAGCTGAATTCAATTTTTTACTGGCAACCTCTATGATTAGCATCAAATAAATGAGTAATGGGCTCATTGTTGTTCCTTATAAGTGACTGTGATACAAAGAAACATTCAGGAAAACCTGACGCCTGCTACAATTAACCTAGTCTCTTTGCGAGCGTTCAGCAATGTGGAAATTAGGTAACTGTGCCTTTAAGTCCCCCCAGCTATATCCAGAACTTCAGCAAACAACGTGAATGGAAACTCAGTCAAGAGACCCCTATTTGTTCCCTACAGACAGTTAAATGTGCATATGCATGAGTTAATCCAGTAAGTAGTATACAAATTATTCACAGGGGGGAAATTTAACTCCATAACCAAACTATCAAACTGCCGGAACAGCTGTTAATGTTGCAGTAACACCAGAAACCTAACCTAAAGCTGAGACCCCATTGCAACTAGTGCAATTCCTGCTCCAGGAAAATTACAGACTGCTTTCTAGTCAAAGTACACAAAGGGCATAAAAGCAATTAACAATGGTGAGAATAAAAGCAAAACAAATAGTAATAATACCTGGGTGGCTTTTATGTGCTGCTTCTCATCAGTAGTCTTTCAGAGGCTGATCCTATATTGTCACGCAGTCCTTAGCGTATTTACTTACAGATCAGGCTCTCTAGGGAGATAGTGTTCTCCCTGGTGTATACATGGAGAGCTGTGACTCAAAGAGGCACCAATATTGCATGTGAAGTAGGGAACTGAACCAAAGTCTCACTGCTTGTGCACTACACACTGCTCCCTGGAGAACTTTCGGCTAGATGCTGCTCCCTGGAGAACTCTCTGCGAGTTGCTTAGCTAAAGGAAAGGTGTCATGTTGCAAGTATCATGGGAGAAATAGGTCCCTGAAAGAGATTTGAAACAGGGCAAGGTAAGAGTTTTATGAATTTTTTTAATGATTTTATTTCATGTATGTGACATAACAAGTATAGGGGTATATGAGGAAGGAACAAATAAATCAACAATGATAGGCAAAATGTCATTACAAAAGTATCAGTAATCGCACAGATATTAGCATTCCACTTTAAGACTTCCAAAATGCTGGTCGGTGCCATTCAGTTGCAAAAGCTGATCATGAAAGCAGCTCCTGTGTGACAACTGAGCAGGCTTCAACAGTGTGGGGTATTTCATGTCACAGGGAAAAAATTGGAATTAACCTGAGTAGGTCACCTAGCCCATCACCTTCACGAGCAGAACTGCTCATAATGGTATCATCTCTGAGAGATGTACGTTGTCTGTTCTTAATGCTGTCTAATGAAGGTGACTTCGTTCTTTGCCAGGCAGGCTACAACAGTTTTTCATTTTCACTGCCATTAGAAAGTAGGGTAATGCTAATACTGAAGTTACACCTTCCAGTTTGAGCTCGTTACTTCCCAGCACCGTAGCCAGGACATGATGGGCAGACTGACTGCTCCCCTTCACTTCCTAGCAGTTTGGACTGTTCAGCCTTTTTTCATTCTCTGATGAAAACACTCCTCTTCTCTGCTCTCCTTTAAAATCTTTCCAGCTTCCACATCTTTTCCCTGAGTGGAAACTCAAAGCTGACCAAACCACTCTGGTGCACGATGGTAAATTACCAGCAGCAGACAGCACCTGGGGTTGGCATCACATCTGCACCCCCTCTTAAATCCCAATTCTTCTCCCTCTTCGAAGTGATGCTACAGGGTGAACCCCAGCTGTTCCCACCGGGCTCAGACCTGGCCAGGTCCGGCGGTTCTGTACCCAGCGATGGCTGCCCCGGCTCCAGAGGGGACACGTTCCCACCCGTCAGCCAGCCAGCGTTCGCGTCCCGGTGTGGGTTTCCTGGCGGGGGCAGACGATCGGACGCCCGGAGCCCCCCTTCCAGCCGTGTGCGGCAGGGACGGGGGAGCCCAGCCAGGCGACCACAGCCAGCAGAGCCTGGCTC
>Ga0181612_144150_pt1 | contig 11938 bp, 6 predicted proteins | sample HoacroProtozoa21_FD_119630 | JGI IMG/M metagenome (GOLD analysis project Ga0181612, IMG submission 119630) | Hoatzin crop microbial communities from Cojedes, Venezuel. Combined Assembly of Gp0051906, Gp0051904, Gp0051908
ATTTGAAATAACACTCACAAATAATTTTTTCAAGTCTTTACACACCACAAAAAATAACACCTCTTAACTTCCTGCTGCAACAGTGGGCTATATTCTAAATAATATATTTTAAAAGGATCACAGAATCCGTGAAGGCTTCCTGACTTTATGCATTGGATTTAGGGTTTTTTTTTTAGCTATCATACAACCCAGACATTGCTTATGAGACTGATGTACGTAGGAAAAATAGCCAGAAAGGCTAAGTTTGGATTGACAGTCCTAGATCCATCTTCACCCACCCCCCTTCCAAACACGGGCCGGGATGCGATCCTGCCCCTCCTCAGGCTAGCTGCATTTCTGAGGGCACACGAAGGCTTCACTGCTTTGTCAACAGCATTTTTATTTGCCATTACCCACCACACTCCCCAATTTTCCTGCAGATCCATTAGCTGTGTTTTCAATGTATATCCCTCTAGCTGGAACACGCAAAGACAGAGTGACATGATCAGTGTTTCGACCATTTTCACTGCCTAAGTTGTTTTTTGAAAAGAAGTCCAGCAAGAGCTACTACAGCTAAGATCTCAAGCATAATATTACCGGAGAGATGACACCGCCTTATTCCTTCAGAGGAAAAATGGTCCCCAGATGACTGAAATTTCCCTCTAGTCAGTGTCAGTAAACAGCAACAGAAATCAAAAGTCACTAGGGTATGATTGTCATTAGTATGTAAATTTTAAAAGCTCAGTCAAAAATATCAATACTTTCCACTTAATTTATTACTATATAAAGATGGATGATAGTAAAGTGAAACATTGATTTTCAATGCCCTTTAAAAAATGGTGATGAAGAAAATACTCAAGGACAACTACTTCAAAATACACAAACCCAAAATTAATTATTGTATTTTTTTACAACTGCTTATTCAGTTCAATCCTATTTGATTGCTTTTTTTAATGAAGAAAAGGAATAGACCATTTATGTAAAGAGCCATTTCAAAATTGATTAGATGTAAAGACAGGTTAGCATTTTTACAGTATTGACAGAAAACCATTAACCAAGCAGCCTATAGACACGGTCACTGAAAGTTAATCAAAGGGAATAGTAATTTGGCAGGGCTTTGCGTGACAGTCATACAAGCTCGCTGCCTCTATTCACAGGTTTTGGCTGTAACTGATCTCCCAGACGCATTGAACTGCCTCTTTTGAATGCAGTGTATAATTACTTTTTGACTATAATCATTGAATTTAAACATTTTTGATAGTGTGTAACTGTTGTCACATGCTTGTTTCTAAAATTGACTACAGCATCTTTAATGTTGCATAGAGACTCGGATTTAAAAGCACTGTAAGCAGTCTTGGGCAATAACTTCTCTTTGATTATTTACCTTCCAGATTACTTGAGTCTACATTGTAAGATAAGGCTAAAGCTAAGAAATGATTTTAAAGGAAACAATACTTGTAGGCATTTTAGGTCGATGGTTCTGCAACAAACTCTGTACCACTCGACAAATATCACATGCTCGCAGCAAACATGTTCTTAACAGCACTAAGCTGCAACTAACCGCCTTTTCAAGTGGTGCTGGCTTATGAAACCACCAGCAGATGTGAAACACACAGGGCCTGATTAAGGGGATACCCAATTTAATAATGTAGAAAGCAAATAATCACGTTTCCTTCCACAAGTATAATCACATTGCAGATTATTAAAATTTGGGCAATTAAAAAAAATCAATTTTTTTACTCCACACAATTCACTCCACGTTACGTTTGTTTCACTTTCACATTGTTAGTGCATTATTTGAAAAAAATGCACTGAAGATACTTTTTAATTTTCATTTCATTAAAAATTTAGGCAGCAGCTTCTGTCTGAGCTCAGTCCCATGTTGCAGGGATAAGAAAGTTGGAGCTTCAAGCTTCTTTCCAGATTTGAAATATTTAGTCAACTAGCAACTGTTGACATCTTCCTGGAAAAGGTTCATTCTAGATAATTCAGCTTTTGACAAAGTTTTATTTGCTAGCATCTGTAATGTCATAAACCTAGTACAGAAAAGATGAAACCAGGATTGAATTTTATTTGCATTTTCTACGCCCTGGCTTGCATGCCCACTTGCAAAGTTTCAGCAGTGACACCACTGAGGTGGAGAACAACGTCCTTGTAAAACTAAATTGTTTCATCATCTTATTCTTGCGTAAGAACAACAAAACCCAAAAGGATGGAGCGTTTTGAGACAACTTCCTGAGTGATGGTGAGAGAAAGCCCTGCATTCCACCAGGCCCTTCAGCAGAAAACCCCTGTGCCGGATTCAGAAGGGAACCAACAACAGCCAGGCCATCCAGAAGGACCCGCATGAAAAAGTTTTTATTTCAATGCGTCTTTCTCTGCAGGCAGTCTTTAACATGGCAGGAGGCGGCCAGTTAGCCCGTTCCCTACCAACCTCATGCTGCTCAGCTGATGGGATGCACAAAGCCACTCTACAAAGAGCCCTTGCAGCAGGCTACGAGCAGCAGGCGCAACTGAGGAGCTACTGCGTTCATCCTCCAAAGGAAAAGGCAGGGGCCATTTTCCATCACCACTGCAAAGTGCTTCAGAAACATATAGGGGATTCTTTGCTGAAGGTCAAAATTTGGCCCTTGGGCTATACAATATTACAATTCGCCCTCTGGGCAGAACAATGTTAACAGGGAATTTATAACAATGTCCAGTGAGAGAGACAACCCAGTAATTGGGATGATCTTTAACCAAACAATTATCCAGCAGCTTTGGGAGACAGAGCTGTCTCTGCACACCAAAGCAACAGCAAGAATAACTTCTCCTGGTTAGCTCCATCACACAAACTTTATGCAGAGACACTGCCAAGGAGCTGCCATGCAGCGTGCGGCATGCCGCGGTTGATGGAAGCCCACCAGCATTCACAGGGACAGCAGGTGCTCTGCGCTTCTCAACGCATTTCAGCTGCAAGGGCATTTTCAAGAGAACCAAATGAGAAGCTGGAGTATATTCCTTGTCAAACTGAGATGCAGTTGAACCTGAAGTTTCAATATGTCAACCTTGCTAACAGGCTTCGTGTGAAAAGATAAAAATTGTTTCCTTCTTAGTCTTGAAAGGAAAACGGGAGAAAAAAAATGCAAAGATGCCAAAAGCTTGGAGGCATGCAAACTCAGAAACATGAACTAAAGGCTGTCTCAACCTGCAGCTGTGGCACAAAATACACTCCAAGCCTTCCCCAAGTAAACGTCTTCCTTGCCTGCTTCTTTATTAGCAAATGCTATGAACCCTGATCCAGCTTAGAAAAATTTAATATTTTCCCCCTAAATACTTTAGAAAACATATTCAAGGGGCCTGGTGGAGTCAGAAAGTCTGGCGAGAGGTAATTTGACATCTGAGTAGTTTCAAGGCCAATATGGAAAGCTATTCAAAGGCTTATTTGGAGATACATCAGTCAAGAGACCACTTCTACCACAGAGATGGTGCTGGAAACCTAAACAGCTTTCAGAAAGCTGAGACAGAGCAAGGGAACTATGGAGAATGTCACATCTCAATCTAAGATGTCCATGATTAAGAAAATTATCTTGGTAATAGGCCTATTTCCACACCTGTAATAACATTTAAAATTTATTAAAAATGATGAGCGTAAACAATGAACATCGTGTAAAAGCTTCCCTCTGCTAATTTGTTTGCACTGATTAAGATTTTACGTGATGCTTCAAAATCGGAATGTCAGCCCCTCGCTTCATGGTGAGTGTTCGCAGCTCGGGGTCCGCAGTGCTCTGGTTGAACAAGTGGCCTTTCAGGACTCTGCTGCGCTGAGGGGCAGGCAATAGTGAACAGCCTTGCTTTCATTTTAGATAAGGTGTGGATGATTTAATTACGCTTTATTGTCCGTGCAATGTGACTTAAAACAGCCAAGCCTCTGCTTTGCCTTCTCTTAAGGTATTTCCCTCCATTAAAAAATAATCTAATTATCCACTATTAAAATTTGAAAATGCATCACGGTTGCAATTATGCAAATCTGGAGCCATTTTGCTAAGAAATGCCCAAGTCGTGTATGAAATGTAATCAGCAGTGGAAAACGAAAAATAAATTAATGTTCATTTCTGCAAATTATTAGTACTGGCACATGGCTAACAGCTACCTAACAGGGAGAAAGGAGGTGCATGGATCCTGGGCTTGACTGTTTCAGATTTCTTTTTGCAAGTGACACAGAACAATTACTCAGCCTTTCAGTTCGTGGCCTGACGGTTTTTATACGCACCCTGTGGCAGGCACTGCTACCACTCACCAGTGGCAGCGGCGACCGGGTTTGCTGTTCCACGACCCAGTGCTGGGGAAGAAGTATTGCCAGTTGTAACCGTCCAGGGATCAGCTCTGGCAGGAGACAGTTGGAAGCAGTTTGTCGTCACGTCTCATTGCCATACATTACAGACAATTAAAACTATTTTTGCATTGTGCAGAGACATGTATGATACAGGGCTGCACAAGCAGAGCAGTACCTTGGACCGAAAAGGGCAGGCTACAAGTTTCTGAATGCAGAGACAGTACCCCAAAGCAACCATGCACACACACGTTTGCTCTTTAAAAGCCCAAGCAGCATGTACGTATTTAAAATGACATTTCTCATCTATTGATACAGCTGCACTTGTGACATTCATCTCCTAATATTATTGAGAATATTAGACATAATTTAGTGTAAGGCCCCAGGCGGGCAGTCCCTCCCACAGGCGAGGACCATTGCCTGGATCAGGTCTCCAGGTCTTAAACTCAGCTCTGTGGCTGCAATTCTTAACTTCACAAAGGGAATTTCACAGAAAGTTCTTTTTTCCGGATTTACACACAAACCTGCTACTTACTGATTTGTTCCTTAGAAAAAAAAAAAATAAACCTTTCTTCTGCCATTGGTGTTTTCTTAGTACAAGCAGCTCTTCTTACCTTCTGCAGAATTTTCTGTTTCATGGCTCCCAGGCTCAGAGTCCAACATACAGAAACTGTAATTAATATCACAAATATCACCTTGTCCCAAAGCAAAGATGCACTTGAAGAGTAAGAGCCAGCCATGTGCTGGCCCACGGTGCATTGATGCACCTCTGTGCCTCGCTGTTGCCCCGCACCTCCGGTGTGGAATCCACGGACATAAAACGGAGTCATGGCAGCACTGCCTGCCGGCTCCCAAGGAAAGAGAGACCAGTATTAAAAAGAAATCTGCACTGTCAGTTGTAGAAACAGATGGGCTCCCTGCTGCAGTACCATTTATCAGAAGGGTGAAAGAGCTCCCGCAGGTTGTGCCCTCTGTTCTCCAGTGCAGCCATCTCTCAGAAGCTGCTTTCCTTTCCCATCGCTTGCCACCACTTACATCTCGGCACAGCAAGAACAGGCAGTCCCAGGCCCTTCCCTGGAGGCCAGCTTTCCTCTAACCTCCCATCAGTTGCTTTAGCTCAGCCCCACTCTTAGGCTTCACAAAAATTTTATCCACCAGCAAATCTCTTGCTAAAGGCTTGCTAATGCGGTGCTGATTGGAGAGATAGCTAATGCCTTGTTGCCAAGTGATTTCGACTTTAATTGCATTTTAAGTCTCTTTTAATTGGACCTCTAAAAGTCTTGCATATTGTAAGTGGAATAAAGTTATACTGTGTGTCTTATTAGCTCTCTTGCAAAATATGTTCTGTAGAGGATTTTGCTATGGCATTCTGGCCTTTCCATTCATTACTTTGAAGCAAAAGATGAGCCAGTGATTTGGATATTACTGTTTAAATGGTGGGTCTGGAATTACAAATATTCTCCTTCCATTAGAAATTTTTTAAATTCCACGTATGAAACACAGTGGATGACACCATCCTAATCCTACTAATAGTTCCTGACCTTTAGCTGCAGGCATGTATTTCCCTGGGTTTTCAAAACTGAATCCCAACATTATGCTTCATAGCAAGCTGTTTCATCTCTCTGCACACTCCTAAGTTTAAACTTTCTGCTCTGTCTCATTGGTATTCACAAAGTCCACATATATCAAGGCCATACTTCCACTGACTTTGCTTTTAATATTAAACAGGCAGTACATGATACCCTCAGTATTGACTCTACTAAGTCCATTAATGACCCTTTTGTGGCTTCACTTTAATTTACGCTTTGAAGGAAAACGCTGTATTATGAGTCAGAGGTGAGAGAGAATATTGCTTATATTAAAGATCTGTATAAAAAGAATATAATCTTTGACCTTCTAAGGCAAAGTTGAACACTCAAAATAATTCCTACTGTAAGGCACACGAAAAATATTACTATGGAATGCCCAGGCTTTCATCTGACAAAGAAGATTTAAGGATTTCACTGTTTATGTACATAAGAGGAAAAGGCCTTTAGTTTTTTGTTGCAGCCAAGCTGCAATAGAGCCACAGTTGTCCAAAGTCAGAATGCATACATCTGTCTCAAAATCCATGTAGTGATACAGATCTGAAGCTTTGCACAGAGTGTATTAAAAACATCAACTGTTGAGAGGCATCTCGAGTACTTAAACCTTACAGGTCACGTTAAAGACAGGGTTTCAAAACTTCCCGAGCCTTGCTGGTTTAAGTGAAATCCTTAATAATTCAGTATAACTCTGTATGTGTATATTCAGCCCTGTGGTAGAGCTAAGCACGTTGTAATGAGATAGGAGCAGATCTGTGTTACAGTGAAGGATGACATGGGCTAATGGCTTTGGCTACAGCAGAAAGCGTGAGATTTAAATTGACTACAGTAAAACGCAAGGGTGAGATTTGCTTGAATGCGGTCATCTGAAGCATATTCCTTCAGACCGCCCTAGGGAAGAAACAATTCAGAAAGGACATTCTGGAGTCTGTCAAGGAGACTGAGAGCTCTCCAGCCTGCTCTGCAAGGGCAGCTGCTGGGATAGACAGGAAAGTCCTGCCTGCCAGGGCTGGAGCTCACACGGCTTCACTATCACCAGCTTCCAGGCAAGCATCTAAAGGGAGAAGTTTGAAGGGTCCTACTATGCACCAAAAAGGTGCTCGAGACACTGAGCAGCTACAACAAAAAAAGGGAAAAGACTCCCAGGTCAATGACGCATGTAGGCGGGGGACAGATTCAGAACGTGGTTCACATCAATCTACTTCGAAGTGCGCAGGCACAGAAGATGCCCTGCAAAAAGCTGATCAGCTGTATAGTTACAAGATAAGCATTTCTAATGTAGGTCTTGTAATAATAATGGCTTGTTACTTGGAAAACTGCAGCGAACTATAAGAACACAGCAAAAGGCTAAGGAACACTTCAAAAAATTTATTTTTAAAAACTTTGACAAATTGCAGTTAGGAAGAAAATAAATACTAACAGTCACTGGGCCAGTGAAACTGCATTGCATTGGATGATAGCTATAAGTAGTGTGTTTTTCCTGTGAGTCTGAACAATTTTCTGTGTCATCTCCAAAAGTCTAACTTCAGTTATTGACTACATCTTTGAACTGGAAAAGATGCAGCAAACTCATCTGAAAATGAATCTATTGGAAATACAACATTTTTCTATGAAGATGAAAGGCAGTGAAATACATATATATATGTGTGTGTGCATAAACTGCATCTGGTGCACTGTTTCTTTTCATCTGGCCAACACTCAGTAACGCAATTATATTTAGATAAAAATGGGGAACTTACCTTAGCATTTTCCAAAAGTCCATGCTATCAATTCTCTAGCAGCAATCCTCTCCCCACCCAGCCATTCAACCTCAATTTCAAACCAACTGTTAATTTCCATTAATTGAGTCCTACCTCAGTCAGGAAACCAAAGCAAGGCATTTTTCAAGGTGAGTGAAGCCTGGAGCCTCTCAGTCAAACCACAAGAACCAAGTAGTCTGTTGTAGTTATGCTGACCCTTTCCAGCCAGTAGCTTCCACAGCCAAAATAAAGCCTGGCAAGATGCAGCTGGGCAAATGTTCACATAGTATGCTATTTTTTTTTTTTCCTCACATTTGTGAATGCCTTGTAAAAATCTTCAGTTCAAAAAACTGATGTGGAAGAAATGTCTCCACAGCCTGGAAGGAACAAGGGTACTCGTCAAGGGGGCAACGCAAGTTGTATCGGTCTTCCACTGACTTGGACTGGTTCAGAGGAGAAACAGACTTGGGATCAACCTGACTAGCAAACAACTTGCCTTCCTAGGCCTGAGCTCAGAGGTCAGTGCTTCTTACAGTGAACAGTGCCAACGCAGTGCAGTGGCCCACTGCTTTGCCTTATAAAGGCTTCAACAGAGGGTTGCAGCCATCTAACACTTCACAAAGCAAACTGTTCGCCGAATCCCTGCCCATGTAGCCGCGTTCTGTAAGCACGTCCCCGTGTGAGAACCCAAACGCTGACAGAGAGCAAAGCTGCTGAACAGAGCTCATGCCCAAACCAAAGGCAGGGCTTCGTGTCTCCCAGGTAAACGTCTCTCATACGCTCGCACCCGCTCGTTCTGCTCATCTCTCCAGCGTGCAGGGGGACACTTTGCAGCGTTGTCCCTTCCAAAGGGCTCGCTACCTGGCGCCAGCGGGAGTCACAGCTACTGCAGGCACCCTCAGTTCAGTCAGGATGCATCTACGTCAGTGTGTTAGTACAGACGAGGAGCACGCTTTTGAGGCGAATCTCCCCTTCATCTTCGCTTCCCATGCTTTGCTTTACACTACGGAGCAGACAGCCACTGCACGAACAGGGATCCTCTCCGGGGAAACTAAACCTAATGTTCTCCAGCAGTCGGCACGCACACAGTGTATGGGAGCAGACCAGAGCTAATTTGAAATCGACTTCCCTCAAACACCCACAGCGTGGGCTTCGGGTCTTCAGCACCACATGTTATGCCCTACAGAGCTGCTCTGATGGGGCTGCGTGTCTTCCTCATGTAGGCTTGGCCTTGTGGGCACAGAGATGTCAGGAGACCAAATCTCTTCAGTGGGAGAGGCGCAAGGCCGTGTCTCTGCAGGGGATTGGGGTGACATCTTGCTGTCATTGACAGACGCCACTGTTTAAAAGCGGGGGACCAAGCTCTGCAACTCTTCTGTAATAAACACATAATTGCAGGAGGAATTTTTGCTGAATGAAAAACTACAGACTTTAGCCCATTAATTTTACAAATGTCTTGTCTTCAAATGCTACAGTAATTAGCTTAACTCCTTCACACTTTAAGATGCTTTAAAGTGTGCTGCAGGAACTTCTTAGATTTTAGGGCAAAGCTAATTTAAACTTCACTAGCAGTATGATCTCTTGGGATACTGCAGGCAATATTGATTTTTATCTGCAAACTCTCTTCTCTTAACTGTTGCCAAGGTTTTAGATTTTATCATAATGTATTCACAAATATTTATGGAAACTATAACTCAAATATGCATTGGTTAAAATTAAACATATTTTATACAAGGTAACATCAGAGCCATTTTATATAAATAAGAGTTCTTAGCTGCTTCAGCAGACTTATTTGTCATGTTAGGAAAAACAGCTTTAAATCCTGACAAAGCTGTCTCATAAAAAGGAAAGTTAAATCTGTGGTTATGGCTTACTTGCCAACACATCTTTTTCGCGTGTGGTAGCTATCGCAGCAGTCACCACGATGCTCAGCGCGTGGCATTTGCCTGGCCTGGGGTGTGAAGTTTGCACTCAGGTGCAGGGGCTGTTCCATAGGAAAGTCAGCGATTCCTCTGCTGTAGAGAACCCGGCAGAGCAGCACGGAGCCAGGCGGAAACTTCACCGAGTTAGGGAACCTGTATCTCTGGATCCTCTACATTTCTGTGGAAATGAAAATTTTCCCATGATTGATCTGACTACAGGAATACTCTGGACACCAAAACGATGCAGGTAAAATAATACTCATTGAAACTTTTCAGGGAAAATAAGGAAATGCAATACGAGAACTCGTCAACTTCTGGATGTTACAGATATGGAACTTGTTCAGTGTAATAAAAGAATCATGGGAAAAGCAGAGGCAGAGGAAACAAAGCAAAGAAGGTACTCAATATTTCCATGGCATATAAACCTAAATTCAATATTTTAAGTGTGAATATTTACCCTTAGCCCTGCAACCTCAAAAATGCCTACAGCATATGCATGTCATTCATGATTTTCTACAGTTCTAATTCAGCATGCTGCTCAAGTTGTCGGGAGAAAATTTGTGAGGAGAAAGGGCAACATTGAACAATGGCAAAATTAACCTTGCAGTAACCAAGGCTGGAATCCAACTTGGCTTCAGACAAACACAGATAAATGGATTTATGCTTTCTTTGCACTGGAGTTTGTGTTTGACCCAAATTACACCAGTTAAGGGTTTACCCCTGCAAGGACAGTCACAATGCAGGAAATCTTTAATCTCATGCTGCTTCTGTTTTAGCTTAGCCTAATTAATTGTAACTGGCAAGCCTTCTCGTTAACCCTGTAACACCGTCACTTGAATGTCATTGACCGGTTTTCTGCCCACTTTACTTTTCTTGACAGGGTAAATTATCCTGCAGAGAGGCCTGTGCTGTTACAGCCCAGATGTACGACAGTAGTATCACTGAATGGCTGAGGTTGGCAGCGACCTCTGGAGGCCATCTGGTCCAGCCCCGCTTCTCAAGCAGGGCCACCCGGAGCTGGTTGCCCAGATGACTGTACTGTACTTTTAAAAGTTATTCATCCAAAAGGAGGATGAACTCATCTGAGCCTGTTAGAAAGGGAAGGGTTATCAGGCAGAGGAGACAGGCAGAGTACATGGGTTATAAAAAGACCACATCTGGTGTACACTTACAATGAACCTTTCCTCATCCGCACATGACAGTGACTACAGCATGTCTGCCTTACACTGAAGACACCTGTGCACATGGACCTAGTATGGGCTCTCAGTGATCAACAAAGCCCAATAAGGTGCAGGAACAAAGCTTCAGATTTGTAGCTGTAGACACCCATGGATGCCAAAAACAGTTTTTACTATTTTTTTCCTAGTGCTTTGGACTAGGTTACTGCTTAGTAGAGGTCTTCTGCTATCACAAATAATAGATGGGTGTGTCTAGCACCTCTAAAACCCTCAACTACATTTTTAAACCACTTGTTTTCTGGTTACTTTGTTGACTGGATTTTTTTTTTCAAGCTCCTTTGACTCCAACAGAAACTAAAAACTGTATGAGCTAAGTCATTAGCTTAGATTTCCACACCCCTCCCCCCCCATACACAGTGTATGACTAAACTGACAGTCCTGCCTCCATCTGTTATGCAGGTCAAATAAAAAACAGGGCAGGAAAAAACCCTATCAGTATCCAAAACATTTATTCCTTTCATATGTTGTTTTCAGTTACATACTGTGTTGCACGACCCTCTATTTTCCAGGCCTTCCTGGATTTTTTTTTCCATTTCCATTCGATATGTGATATGACCGCTGTTGGAATTATGCTGCAGCCCACCAGGATTGAGAGCTAGGTACTTCTCATAATGGGAGGTCAAACTAAATGAAAGTCGGAGCCCCACCAGTTCTCACAGCTGAATTCCAACACTGGATATGACATGGCCAAGGGGAAAATACTGGATTTATTTTTATGAGTTAGCCATAACCCTAATGCCCTTAAGAGGTACTGTGAGAAGTGAATCCATTCATAAGGCCAACAAGGTCACTTTTAACTTGTAAAAATAAATACAATATTTTTCACTATGTCTTATTAGGTTTGTACAATGCAGCAACCACAGCGGTTTGTTTTAAAAACGTCACTTCCCACAACAGCTTATATTGCTTTTTAGCATGATTCTCCTCTCCCCTGTTCCTCTGCTCCTCGGCTCCCCCGGTCTGCATTGTCTCTTCCAACTGTCTTTGTGCTTTGAGACACACCGATGAAACACACTCTGTTACTGAAAGAAATTTAGCAAAGGAGGCAGGAGACCTGCATGGTTAAACAAGGAGCTTCTAGCGGAGATCAGGCAGAAGAGAAAGGTGCATGGCATGTGGAAAGAGGGACAGGCCACTTGGGAAGAGTACAGAAACGTAGTGAGAG
>Ga0181612_151134_pt1 | contig 11938 bp, 10 predicted proteins | sample HoacroProtozoa21_FD_119630 | JGI IMG/M metagenome (GOLD analysis project Ga0181612, IMG submission 119630) | Hoatzin crop microbial communities from Cojedes, Venezuel. Combined Assembly of Gp0051906, Gp0051904, Gp0051908
CCACAGTTAGACGGTGCCCTGTAGATGAGCAGGGCAACTCTTCAATCCCCCTTCAGGTTCCCACCGCAGCACAATTCCACAGCACAAATACCAGGAGCCGCTCTCCTGGCTCACTTGGCTTCCACTGGGAAACTTCTCACTGCTCCCAGGCCACGGGGATAAACAAACCTCACCAGGCATGAGACAGCAGTGGCACGTGGCAGAGCACAGGAGCTAGGGAGAAAATGCAGGCTCCTGTCCCACTTCCGACAGAGACAGCAGGGACCTACCTCAATGACAACATCATGGCACTTGTACTTGGTGGCAAGGTTCAACCGTGTCTCCACATCCTCCACCAGGCGCACATACTCCTGCAGCACCTGCGAGGGAAAGAAGCGTCTCAGCTCACTCTGCAGGTACCTCCTGCCTCGTTCTCTCACCCCAGTCACAAAACCTTCCAAAGTCACTGGTCACACAGACTTGACCCCTTCCTTCCTGAGGCAACAAGCAACCAGGACAAGGCTGCTCGGGACCCCAGAGGCAGTAAAGCTGTGCTCACAAAGCTCAACAGTCCTACGCTACCTCATTCCTATGGACCGGGTTAACCACTGCCAGCCAGATTAAGCATAAAAAGTTAACGTAGCAAACAAAGATGGCAATGCGCTGTGGGGAGAGAGCTCCCAGGCAACTCCACGCTCGCTGTCCCTCTTGCAGTCAGACCAGGGACCCAGACCTCACTACCACCTTCTGTCGATGCATGGGTTGCCCAGCTGAGTGCTGTGCCCACCTGGCAGAGCCAGCACCTCCGCAAGCTGATCTCCCACTCCCAGCTGGGAAGCAGCTCACTTGGGGCATCATTCACACCCCAAATCCCAACAAAGAGCAGGAGGACATAAGCAGTGGTTCCTTGCTCACCTGCACAGGAGCATTGTTCCTCTGCAATATCTCCACCACCCGGTGGAAGCCAATAGGTGCCTTCTTCTTGGTGTAGCCCAGCCAGTTCTGAAATGAGAGCCAAACCCCTATGTTAATCCTAAAGGGCAATTTCTCCAGCCACAAGAAATGTTTTCCTCCAGTGCCAGCAACGTACACCACAAGCACCACTGGCAGAGCCCTTCATGCAGTGGCTGGTGGTGAACCCTTTGGTAACAGAGCATGAGGGGGGCAGCCCCCGCCTCTGATCTTGCTGCTGCAGCCAAGCCAGGCCCAGCAGAGGTCTTGAGCAGTGAGAGGAGGGAGCACAGATGTGCTGGGCCCTGCTGAAATAAAAGCAGTCTGTCTGGTAACTCCAGAACAAGCCAGCTATCAGTAGTACATATCAGTACTTGGAACTGCGTGCCCAGCAAGGCTTTCCGCAGCTCACCTTGGTGGTGAAGAGGGCATCCACATCATCCCAGGCTCGCAGCTTGGCACGGGCAGCCAGGGCAGTCAGCACATACTGCTTATCAGGAATCTGCAAGGCACAAAGCTGCAGTCAGAGCACTAGCACAGCTCAGAAGGCCCGTGTGGGTTGGACAGGAACGGCATCTGCCCCCAGCCCTGTCAGGACCCACACCAGCAGTGAGGTAAGGAGGTGACATGCTGCCTGTGGCCAGGGCCAGCACTGCAGAGAGCAGGGGATTTGCAAGTGCTGCTGCAGCCAGGGTGCACCCAGCGAAAGCCTCCACGTGGCTCCCACTTGCCTTTCTGAGCCTCCAGAATGGCTGCTCAAGAAGGATGTCATGCTCCCCTCCCTATCTCAGTGCTGAGCCCTTCAAACTCCTCCTGCCCAAGTCCCCTCACTAAATACAATTTGGCTGCCCACATTTCCAGGCAGCGCTGCCACAACAGCAGGAGACTGACGTACCTTAAACGTCTTCTTCAGGTTGGTTGGGCTGCTGAACGTTCCCTAGAGAGAGCAGACAAGTCAGCGCAAACTCAGCAGGGCAGGTCACAGGAGAGGTTCAGACAGCTGTTGTAAGGCATTTGCCTCTCACAGGGTGAATCTCCCCAAGTTTTCACTGCTTTTTGCTCATGTCAGTGGCACAGGAAGAAACAGCTGGCAGAAGAGAGCAACTACCCCAGCCCATTAGGTCTCTGGCTTGGTTTCCCCTACACCCTCAACTGGTGCACCTCCAGCACTTCCAAGACCAGTATCACACCTCAGCCTCATGGGATTAAGGGCTGATTCTGGCTCCTTGGAGCCAGAAGTAAAAGACAGCAGTTTCTAGGAGGCAACTCCCTGACAGGCTGTCCCAGGTTGAATGTCCCATCTTAGAGCACGAAAGAAAACTTCAAAGTGGTCCCAGATGGACAAGGGGAGGTAGGTCTCTCTGGAGGATGAAATATGACCTCCTTCCGCCTCTTTCCTTAACATGCCCCAGCTTAACTACCCCACATATTGAGGGCTACACAGATGAGATGTAACCCTTCTCTTCTCCCACATCATCCTCACCTCAGCCTCTGTGTAGTGGTAGAAACAGGAATAGAAGAGGGTGGTCACTAGTGGCATGTTGAGAATTGAAGCCTTGCGAGGATACTTCCGAAATATCTCTGACTGCCCAGCTGTCTCCAAGTGCCGATCATTGGCCTGCGGAAACAGGAAGACACAGAAGATGAACACGAGCCAGTGGACAGCGTGACCTAGCTGTGAGGTAGAGACCTGGGGACAGCGTTGTGACAGCAACGCACAAGCGCAGCCTCAACAGGCCATGAGGCCTCGGGTCTGGTATTTCACACATGTGCCTGTCACAGCATCTTGGACAGCAGCTAAACTACACTAGCCAGGGCAGGCTGATGAGATCCAAAGTGGTCTAAGTTAGGGACAGACAGAAATCTTGCAGCTAGTCCCAGTCATCTCCTGACCAGCAGGGAAGATTTCATACCTCAATGATGATCTGTCGCTCCAAGAGGGTAAAATGGTCTTGGATATGGGAGGTATCCTCAGCTGAAAATGGCAGCCTGGCCAGACGTGGAGGAAGGAGACACTGTCAGCAGCTCTTAACACAGTACACTTGCAAGGATGCTCTTCTCTACCAAACATGCTCCCCACCTCCCATTCTCCCCAGCCCGAGTGGCGAGTAGGTACTCAAGCTCCTGCCCCGCTGCCCTCTCCAACTGGCTTTCTCCTAGAAGGGCTCCAGGGAAGGAAATATGTGGCATCTCTCACAGAACAACTTAAATCTGATGCTACCAATTTCCTCAAGTGCTCCGGCACCCAAGCTTTCAACCTTGACAACCTGAAGGGCCAATGATCAGAAGGTCCCTCAAGCATCTTTGCCCCCAAATAGGCAGCAAAAGCTGCTGGACTAGGGATCACCACAAATTCCTCCTCTCTGGTCTCCACTGTGTCCACAACACCCCACTCCCACTGAGGCAAAACCAACATCAGCTCTCCCACTACATAAGCTGTGGCACTGGAACAGAGGTCTAATTTCCTTTGCTACCACCTTCTGTGAATCACCCACACCCCTCCAACACTCTTGCATTTTTTCTTACCCAATGCAGCCTTTCAGAAATTCCCTCCTTTTTTCTACATCCTGGATGTTCAGATGCTCCCGGTACTGGGACAGCTAGAGGGAGAGGGAAAAGCAGCACAGTCTGTTCTCATGGATTTGGGAGATACAGGACTCCAGAGGGCAAAATGGGGATGCAAAGCTCTCGCCTGACTACCAGACACTGTGCAGCCAGCCTCCCCCTGCCCACTACACTCCCTCTTCATTGAGGAAAGGGAGCTTCTGCTCCTGGGAATACTCACAGCAACTTCCTCAGTCCTGTCTAGGAACCTGCAAGAAGGAATGAGCAACCATTAACTTGGAGGCAGGTTCCTAGCAGCGTGCTCAGCCCCATCACAAGGCTGGGCAACACCCTCACCTGAGCAGGTCCAGAAGCAACTTCTGCTCGCCCGTCTCTTTGAGGAAATGGATCAGATGACATAGGGCCACCTGCCGCACCTCCAGCTCCCGAAACAAGATCTCTACAGGAGAGAGATATGTACAGGTGGGTAAAGTAAGTTAGCACTACCAAGCCAGAAGGGGCTAAGCACAGTGCACGGAGTTGCAAGCCATTGGCAGGATTCAACAACCTTATCCCATCTCAAAGCACAGTCTTGCAGGCTAAGCTGCCAGCTGAATTCACAGTAGTGTGCTACCCCTACAGATTCATTTTCATTCATCCCATCACCACAACCACCTACCACTGCTTAACGCTCCTCTCTGGGGCCTTTGCGGGCATCACCATCCCCCCTCCCATGTTACATTTGTTGCAAAAATATTTCATGCTCAGTAAAGCAGCAATACCCAGATGCTCTCTTTGTGGCTTGCACCCAGTGAAATAATTAGTCCCTCTGCCCTTAACTGAAACACACTACAGAAGCCCTGTCCCCAGTCACACTTACCTCTCCTTAGCGTCCGTTTCAGGAATATCAGGACCTGTGAGCACAGAGAGGCAGCCCTCAGCTGACCAGATCAGTCTTCACCAGAATTAAGACAGACAGTCAGCCAGCCAACTGGTCAAGGCCTCGGGAAGCTTTTGCAAAGGGCCTCTGAAGACACAGCTCTTATAGCCCTGAACTGAATTCTGCTACCCACTAGGCATGGGACAAGCAGTGAGCCAAGGCCACAGCTGCCTGGATGCCTGCCTAAGCTCCTACTCTGGAGCTTAGATAAGTGAGGACAAGATTTACAAAGAAAAACATTTCCACGAGAGATCCAAGGGCTTAAAAGACCTGGATGAGGCAAGCTCTGACACAGTCCCATTTGCTGTCCGATGCTTTGGAATCCAGAAGAACTGGAGAGGTCCCTCAAATCTCCTGTGCTGCAATGAGCAGATTAAAACCTCAGCTTTCATGAAGTTGCTGCACAGATCCATAGGCTGAAGGATAAGGTTCCTTGTTAGTAACCTAACACGAACTCTGCAGAGCAGCAGGAAAGCCAGCGGGAATATGGAACTTCCCAATTTTAAGCTCTGACACTTCTCAGCAACTTCTTAGTTTTAAGTAAAGAAGAACTCCCCATCCTGCAAGACTGGGTGGCCGACTGACTGCATTCACACAAGCACCCTCTGTAGGGTCACAGCCCTACATGGCCCCAGCAGGACTCACAGCTGTAATGACATTCCCATCATGCCCTGCCACAGCTTCATCCAAGAGCACCAGCTTGTGCTGCAGGGAGCGAAATCTCTCTAGAGAGCAGACCTGGAGACAGAAGAGATATAAGTAGGCACATGGGACTTCAGACAATCCCCAGGCTCAACCAGCCCCCAAGGTACTACTCATTCATCCCCTAAGAGCCCTTCAGCAATATGAATAACTGCCCTCCCAACCAGCAGAGAACTTCTCATTTAGCTGAAACCACGGGCTGCATGATCCCTGGGAATCTGTCCACAGGGGTGCAGAGTTAGCCCTCATTACTGCCCAGGCTAGGACAGCAGACATTGTACATTCAGCAAACACCCTTGTAACAAGGCAAAAATTCCTTGCACACCACAAACCACCAGCCCTGACAGGAGGAGGGAACTCTGCAGGGCCCTTTCCATGGAGGAGACCAGAAAAGTAAAGTTGTAAGACTCTTCCTCCCTTCTTCCTACCCCATAATTGTAGCCTCTCTCAGCCTTTTGTTCACCTCAGCCTTTGATGGGACACACACTCCCTGGGTGCTCACTGCAAACTGAGGCAGCTGAGACTAAGATTCCAGCTCCAGCATCACCGAGATTGCTTCCATCTTCCTCGCTCCCTTTGCCACCAACTAAGAAGGGGAAGTAAAGCCCCACACCCTCAGATGTTCTCCATAAGCCCAGCCCCAGGGAGCAGAAACGGTAGACTGGGACACAGCAGCACAGACACCTCCTGCCAGAGCCTAGCTGAGGGGATGACTCCAGCAAACAAAGCAACAAAACCCTGGAGGTCTCCTGCTGCTCCTGAGCTAGTGTGAACCTAGCACTGCCATGTGGCAAAGCAGCAGACAGGCAGAGCACCGTCCCTGCTAGATGCTGCAAGTGACACGGATCCCCTCCCTGCTGCTGAAATAGCCAGGAGCATAGGGAAGTGTAAAGCAGTTCAGGAGCACCCACCCTCCATCTCTTGCAAGCAGGTGGGAGTGGGAAGTCCTTACCTTGCCCCTCTGCATTCGCCTGACTGTATCTTTGGGGCTCCAATCACTGCTGTAATCCTGCCACAAGAAAAATGAAGAGTTCTTGAGCCTCAAGACGCCAGATGACACCAGCAGTCCCCGAGCTGCTTTCCACTTGTGCTAGATGAGAGCGATGGCCCATGTGGAGCTTCCCAGACTTCTCATTCGGTTGCTCCAGGGGGGTGGTTAGTAGGACGTGTCCCTACAGTGTTCAGGCAGATGCTGGGCCCTCAGACACTGCATGCTTGTGGGGAGGGAAGCTAGAGGCTCAGATGCTAACGTCTGTTGCCTCACCAGTGTCTGTCGTCATATCCTTTTTAAGCAGGGCATCTCAACAGGTTGTCCTCCTAGCAAATTAAAGCTCCAATGTTGCTTTCAGCAGGCCAAAAAAAATACATGAAAAACTGAGGGGGAAGGAGTCCATTTCTTGTTGCAATTCAGACAGACTTCTGCTGGTAAGCCTTCCAACAGCAGCGTGGAGAATGCAGGGACAACAGCCTCAGGCAAGTGCGTGGAGAGTCGCACAGGAGGTAATATGTTACTGCTGCTGCAATGCCCAAAGTTCTTCCCATGCAGCCTGCAGACACTAAGATCTGGAAGCACTGGATAAAAAGTGGCGGTGGCCCGAGCCACTCCTGAACTCGGACTCCAAGAAGGCATCTAAGTGTGTGTGAGGCACTTGAACCAGCGGTTATAATTCAGCCTTCTGCCTTAAAAGAGCCAGAGAAAAGGAGTAACCAGAACCAGCTCTGAGGACGCTGCATTCTAAATTTATTGAAGATTTACTGAAAGCCCAAATCTAAAGAAATACAGGGCTGATCCAGCCCTATTAGGGGGCCACTGCACACCAGTCTCTCACCTCAATGTGTCAAATGCCCTAAGTACCAGAGTTCCCTCCAGCACCTCTGGCCAGAGGCAGCTCCTCAGCCTGTCACTGTCAGGACACCGGCTCAAAGCTGCCACTAACTTTCCCTTCTTTGGTCCACCCCACTTACACTGCTCCTGCCTGCTTCTAAGGGGCTGTACGGCCCTTCCTGCTCCACAAAACAGAACACAACAGGGCACACTTGTTTATCCTGCTGTGCTTTCAGGAAGTGCTGCCTGTTAGGTTACGTGATTAATGGCTAATCAACATAAACACACCAACCCAGTGAGGATCAGATGGCAAGAGCAGGTGGAGAAAACCCAGTAACCTAATCAGTGCAATCTGCGCACAGTGACTTGACCACTACTTGCCACCATCAAATGAGACAGATAAGGTATTGTCCAATGTGTCAAACCCTCCAAGATGAGTAAACCAAAGAAACTTTCCCCAAACACCACACAACTCTAAAGAGGCACAGGACTTTGTATGAGATGCAGGGGAAAGTGAATCCTTGGATGTTTTAGGAGGGTAGTGTAAATGTGTGAGGCTTGTTATGGATGTTTACGGGAAAGACAAAAAGCAGGGAAACGGAGGGATCAAGATGAATTGGGCAGGAACAAGCACGGGAAAATAGGGAAAAGAGGCCATAGAGTGCCAGCCAAGTTTAAACAAGTGGCTAAGTTAGTGTGCCTGTCTGACTGAGCCTGAGCCGTGCAATGGATCACTGCAGTTTGTCTTATATTCTCATTAAACTCTATATTTAACCACTTTCTTTGTGGGTGGGCTCTCTATTCCAAGTGCATGTGTTTGTATGAATGCTAGTGAACTTCAAGCTCAACCAGCCAATAAGTAGAATAAGCAGTCTGAGTACCAGGAACCGGAATGGGACCATGAACCCTAGGGGCACAAGGGTCCAGGTGCCAGCAACTGGAGGAGACTGGGGTCTGGGATTCAGCTACAAAACAACCTGGATGTCTAAGACCAGCTGCTGGAGAGACCCACAGATTGTGTGCATGTTCCACCAGTGGAATTCAGTCCTGGTCAGACAGAAAGGAGGCTCAGGATCAGGCTTGAGTGTAGCGTGTTTATGTGTCTGTTGGTAAAGGCATTGGTCTCTGTCTGTGTTAATCCACATGGGCAGCTGCGTTAGTATTGTGCGTGTCTGTATCTGCTGCAAATATGTGCTCCGCCCTGTTACTGGCTCGACCTGGGGACAGAGAACCACAACCTCTCACCTAGTAGGAGGAATCCACCCAGTCCCAAAATCTACTAGATTCTGCAACACCTAACACTGCCTATCTGGCAGAATAACGCTCCTGCCAGCTGGAACTCCACCTCTGTGCAACTCCCTTTATGCTGTCCCAGTGATTCATGAACAAGAAATTTAGAAGCCTTTAGATTAAAAAAAAATTTAAAAAGCATATGCGATGCCAATTTGTTTGTCCTCGCATGAAAGCAGCTTACAGGCAAAGTGGTATTCAGAAATCCTTTTCACAAAAACTGCTCAGCCATTCATTAGGAGAAGGAGTAACTAAGACCCCCAGCAAAGCTCCCCGCTTCTGAGCAAAAGCAGAGAACACCAAGTTACTGTGAGGCTGCATTTTGCAGCTCCTTGTCGTGTTCCCTGCACTGCCCTCTGCCGTCTGAATAGCGATGAATCACTTCCCATGAAACCACCAGAGTAGGGAATTCTCCTGGCAGTACTCTGACCTCAGCACACTACAAACCCAGGCTGCTCACCTTGTACTCAGCTTTTGGTCTGCGCAGCTCTGGGGCGTAGTTTTTAACTCCTGTGTCAGAGAGGGCTGAGAAGGAAACACAAAGCTGAGTAGCACATCAAAATCCTAATTCACACCCACCTCCAAAACTGCCCTTTTCTCGATTTTCGTGGTAAAAGACCCAAACTCAAGCACCAAATGGCAACACGAAGTTGCTCTAAACCCAACAGTTGTCAGTGGCACATAAGCAGATTAGCCCAAACCATCATGCCAGCTCTTTCGCTTCTTTGCTGAATGACTTTCAGACAACCCACGATTCCGCTTCCCTTTCTGCAACATAAGGAAGATGACACTTCCCTTTTTTTGGAAACGCTTTGGTGTATGTAAATCTGCACCCCTCCCAATGTGAGGCAGGGATTCAAAACTTACCATCTGAAAGGGACTGGAAACTTGGAAGCTTGTTTCGTCCTGAAATCAAAACAAACACTCATGAGACACTGCCTCTTTACCAGCAACATCTCCTGCAGAGGGAACACAAGCCTAGACTGCAAGCCAGCGTGCGGCAGCTACGCCACCGGAGAACAAGCCACTCTGTGTAGCGATTCACACTACACCGGCATAGCTGGGGCTCGTCTGCTTGCAGTCGAAGGCTTTGAAGCTGCCTGTGGCATCACAAACCATACCGCACCACAGCCCTATCTGCCCTCTTGCTGCTGAGGCCAGGAGAGGTTAGAGCGCCTGAATTTACTCATCTAGCTGCAGAGCGGAGGCTCAAGCACACAGCACTGCTTAGGCCATGGCAACACGGACAGCTTCATTCGCCCAGGCTGCGATCTGGATGCCTTTCATTATCACTGTACTATCAAAGTGGAGAATAAAAAACCACTCCAGAGAAGGAGAGATGAGGTAAAAGCTGGTTTGTTGTCTGGCTGTGAGAGAGTTCCCCCCATAACCAGCTACGCTACCACTGCTGCCACCACGTGTTTGCTGAACCAACTATAACATCAACAGCAGCCACTGAGCTCCAAATAAAGGATAATCTACCTGTCTTCTCTACAGTACTGAAGGTCAAAGGAAGGCCACAGGGGTCAAGCCAGTCCCTTTGTAGCCTGCTCTTTTCCACCATGCAAATGGATCGTTGCACAGTGCTGTGCTGCCCCTTGCTGTTCTGTGGAACCTGGCTTTTAAGAAGCCATAATCCTCAAAGCCCCCCCACAAACACCACAAAAGCATGCATGATCTTCTGCACAAGACAGTCTCCAATTTCTGACCAGTGAGAGATAAACTCCCATACTGAGGAGAGATCAGAACTTCCCTGTTTTGCAACACACTTAAGAGAAAACAATTTAACACAATTGCCCCTTGACGCTCTCGAGGGAAAACCCATTTGTCCATATTGTATGTAAGGAACCTCACCTTTGAATAGGCTGCTTAGGGAGTAGGAGGAAACTTGCTTGGGAAAAGCAGCATAGGAGGAAGAGCCCTTCTGTAGGCTGGAGTCTCGGCCCTCCAGTGAGCTAGTGCTGCTGGAGGCTGTCTCTTTGATTGACCAGGAGATACCTATGTGCAGACAGAGGTCATTTATAACAGAGAAAGAGAAAACCAGTCCGTAGAGAACAATCTTATGGCACGGCAGGAATGTTACCAAGTGTGTCCTGGTCAGGTCTGCACTAGCACATCCTGATAACTTTGACCCTGAGCGCTAAGTAGATGCAGTGCACAGAATCCCAATCTCATGTAACAGTGTTTGTTATACAGTTGTGCATTGTCCTACAAAAATGGTTGATTTCAGCAACGGTGTACAGCTGGTTATGGCTTATATAAAAAATTGCACAGACCACCCAACATTTATATGTTGTTGCATAGGGTAAAGCATAATCCTTGGTCTAAAGGTACGCAGGAAGACAGAGAATCCCTGGCTTACCTCAGGCTACAGAAGCATAAGAGCATCCCTTCCCGAACACTGGAAAACCAAGACAGTTTTCCTCCCCACACAGACAAAACAGCTATCAATGTGCATATGCTGCTGGCAACAATGCATTTTCTCCCTCCTGCTTCTTCGAGACACAGTTTTCCCTTCTTTTCATGCAGCTGCACAACACACACATTTTAGGACAGGGCGATAGAGCAAAAAAAGCTGACAGGTAGAGACCCGGGGTGGGAAAAGAAACAGCGTGAACCAGAGGGAGGAGCTACATCATAGGACAAGAAGAATAGACTCTTTGCAGGTCCTCCCTTGGTAATCCAAATGTAAATTGTCACTGTTTGGCACTGGCTAGCAAGTGCCACACGTTCTGTGGGTCACGCACTCCAACGCGCAGCAGGCAGCATCGTGCGTGGGTCATGAGCTCGCTCCCATCACCACCAGAAATGCATTTGCTTAATGCCTGCAATTCCCTTTCAAATGTCAAGCATAAGAGTCAGTCTATAAACACATACTAAACCTTAGAGTATCTCCTTAAAGTGCTGTGGGGACGAAGCCCAGAGAACGTTAAATGGTGCCACTTCAGGCAGCAGCGTGAAGAAACGATCACCCTGAATCCTGCAAGCCAGCTGAGTGTGATGAGTATCAGGCCATAACTTCCAAAATATCTGCTCTAATCTGGGTTACATATTGGCAAAAACACAGTGAATTCCCTCCACTTGTCTGAGCTCGTCTATGTAATTTGGGCTTCTGCTAGCTCTCGTTTCAGTGGATCCACACAGGTAAATCAAGTGGCTCACAACGCAACCTGAGGAGACTGGAATTAGACCAGACAGGATTAGGCAGTATTAGATGGCAAGTAGTACTCCTGACCTCCACTAAACAACGCGACTTCAGTGGTAGTTTTAGACTCCCTTCGCCCCAAGGATAACCCACAGCACTTCTGCGCTTACTTCCCACAGGCTCTCCGCTCCAGCTGACCCTCTCGAGGTCGTCATCATCGTCATCGACGATATCCCGAAGGCTGTTCACCGCCCGTTTGGATTCCTTCAGCTATGGAGAAAAGAAAGAGCTCGCAGCAAGGCCGCCAGCGTTGCAGGGCACGCGTTGTTTCCCACCGCCTTCAAGCAGCCTCCCCCGGCGCTCTGAACGCAGCTTCCTCCGCGCCTGCCTGCGGGGAGCCAGAGTCCGCCGGCACCCCCGCAGCCCCCGAGGAGCGGCTGCGGGGCGCAGGGCCCACGACCCGCGGCCCTAACGAGGCCTCCAGGAGGGGCCTCCAAGAGGGGCGGGAGGGCGCGCCCCACCCCGCCGCGGAGCGCGGGGCCGCGGCCTGGGCCGGGGCGGC
>Ga0181612_134075_pt1 | contig 11937 bp, 10 predicted proteins | sample HoacroProtozoa21_FD_119630 | JGI IMG/M metagenome (GOLD analysis project Ga0181612, IMG submission 119630) | Hoatzin crop microbial communities from Cojedes, Venezuel. Combined Assembly of Gp0051906, Gp0051904, Gp0051908
CCGCGGCCCGGCGCCCGTACAAGCCCGTGGCGGGGGGGGTCGGCCCGGGGGTCCGGCCTGGCTGCCGTGCGGAGGGGAGCTGCCCCCCCGACTGCCGGCAGGCCGCCTGCTCGTACCGCCGTACCCCTGGGCCCGGGGCGGGAGGCGGGCAGGCCGCCGGTGGTCGGTTCGCCGTGTCACCGCCTGAGAGAGCCCCTCTGCTCGGAAGGAGGTGGCGGCTGCCCGCGCCGTTGGGCCGTGGGGCTCCTCCGCCCGGGAGGGTTTCGCCAGAGGTGTCCGTGGGTGCTGCGGGAGTCGGGGGCCGGCACCGTGCCGCGCCGCTTGCAGCCTCCTCCAGACGGCCGGTGCTGCTCTGCTGCCTGTCCTTGCTTTAGGGTCTGGTGCCGTTTGGACTTGAAAGCATTCCTCTTTAAAAGTAAATTAGTTTCTTCAGTCTGCCTCCTTGGTGCTGGGTCACATTGCAGTATGCGTATACGTTTGCTTTATGGGTAGAAATGAGGAGAAATTACTGGAGAGGCAAAGAAAAGTGTGGATGGAGCAGTCACAAGCACGGCTCCCGCCCCCGTCGGTACAGAAGACGCGATCACAGTAACTGTACTGAAAGGCAAGTATATGCAGCTTGTGCTTAGCATGGGTTAAGCCATGAGACGTTTTGCCGAAGTCAATCCGCAGAGTGATGGCTGTCTAGAACTGGGAGGGCTGCCGTCTGAAAATCTAGGGGACAGTGCTTCTGGTGTATCTGTCATCCCCAGTGGGAGTGGAGTTGCACTGATGTCTGGAAATGTATCTTATGTTTGCAACTGTATATCGATTTTAAAATGAGAGTGATTCCATGAGCTAGTCCGTTCAGGTGTGCCTGATCGTCTGTAAACTCTTCATCAATATGCAAAGATAGTTCAGGGAGGAAAAATATAAGTACTTCATTCCGCCTGCCCATTTATTTTATGCCTCAGTGTCTGGTAGCGTAAAAACTGTCATTAAAGGATCTTCCTGAAAGTGTGAAAGCATGTGAAGTAATGTGGCAATAATGCCACATCTAGCAGATCAGGAAACTGAAACAAGGTCTTAGCAATAATCCACTGCCTTGAGAACTGATTCTTTCAGAAAAGTACGTTTTTAACTTTAGAAATTATACTGGCTATGTTTGAGCTATTTTTATGTCTCTTTTTGTTTCCTGTGTTCTTTCCTTAGTGCCTCTTGCAGGAGTAAAAGAGGCCAATCTTTTGCTTTAATACTGTAAGCATTTTTTTTAAAATTTTTAGAGAAAGAGACATATAAATATACATATATGAGTTGCCCCATTGGTTGTATTTGTGTAAGAAAAGTTAGAAAGGCAAATGGGCCCTAATTCTGTGAATATGGAATTAAAAGGATTTTATTAAAAAGTTTTAAATTGAAGTGCTTGGGTTTGGCATGGGGATTTTTCCCCCTTGTAGGTCAGTTATGTTCTTTAGCTGTTTTCAAAGTTGTGTAATCAAACAGCAATAGAGCTGGTATTAGAACTAGAATTTCTTTGTCATTTTGTTTTCAATAAATTACGACTCTTGGAAAACATCTTGGCCTAATGCTTTTAAGATGACATGTAATAAGACCTATCTAAAAAGTGAGAATTGTATGGGTGATTCAGAAAACATCCCAGTGGAATTTTGCTCATCAGTACTGAATGTGCCCATTTAAATTACTTCAAAAAGAAGAAAGCTGCAGTTACTTCTGTAACTGTCAACTGTGATGTTTATTAGAGACTTTTCTTTCTTGGAGTTTTCATTAAACTTTTGTGTATTTTGCGTGTTTCTGAACCTCATCAGTGAAATTCTTGTCATGAAGAGAACAGTGAAATATTTTTGACCTGACATCAGTATTTTACCCATACTGTCTCTCGCTTTATGCTGTGAAGACTTACATGTTTTCAGGGGTGGGCGTTTCTTTTAATCAGGGGATATGGTAAGGTGCCCAGAATTAATCTTTTGCTGAAAAGAGTTAAAGGCACTTGTAGAATCAGCAGCCTCCTCTAGTGTTGGTATCTCTAATGCTATTGAGAAGTTTTAAAGCTGAATATTTTTACTGTTTCTTTTTCATAGTTTAATATATGGTGATATGCACAGTGTGCTTATCACAGCCCTGACAAATCGTGCTCCATTAATGTCAATAACAAGCTGCTTTCCTGATTCTTTGTGGGAAAGATGTGTAGGACAATTGTGAACCTGTCTTGAAGGCAGTGCTATTTTTTTAGGCAGGAACAGGAGGAACCACAGACCTCCGTGAACGCAGGCCCCAGCAGCAGTGGAGATCCTGCTTCATCCAGTTCAACACAGAACTCTGTAGTACCAGGTAAGAGACTATGCTTATGGGTCAAAAATTGGTGTCTATATGCTGACTGTATGAAAAAAGAGCAGTAGCTGCGTTAATAGTATGGTGTTAAAGGAATGATATAAGCAGTAAAGTTTGTGGAGAAAAGTGATATAAAAAGAGGTAGTAAGTGAGGATCTAGGGAGAAGGGCCAAATACGCTTTCAGGCCCACAAGTGCTTCACATGTTTGAAAACTTGTGTGTTTCACCAAGCTGATATAAACTGGAAAAAACAGAATTCTGTTCCTCCCTCCAGAAATGTTGTTTTGGGAAGAAAATGAACTTTATTTCTTTTCTCATATGTGCTGAAGACGTTATAAAAATACATTTTTCAATAGTAACATTAAATAAGCAAAGAAAATAAGAGAGCATACAAAACTTATAACCTACATCCTGTTATTTAGTCTTTTAAAAGACACAACAATCTACCACTTCAGCATGGGGCGGGAAATCATCTCTCTCTATGCTTTCAGTGTATTTTGTAGTCTGTAAGAAATACACTCTGGCTCAATGTTTGTTCATTATCAGAGAGTCAACTGGTGAAACCAGACTTGATGCAGTAGCAGTGCTGTTGATGAAGATGATCCTGTTTGCATTCTGGTTTCCTGACTCGTTAAACAACCCCAGCAAAAGCTAAGCCTGTGGGAACATACATTCCAGAACAGGGGAGTCCTGATACGCCACTGATTCTACAACCTCTTAACAACAACAGACAAAGCCAGAGACTTTTTTTATATGTCACCCTTTTGTGGTTAAGAGGTTGTGAGCATGTTAGGAGGTGTATCCTGCAAAACATTTATTGCCGTGTAATTAGATTCTGTATACTAAATGCGGTGTGCTTTTATGAACCTTACTGATTCATTCACTAACTCTGTATTTTTGTTGACCTGAATAAATCTTGTTCACTTCTTGCTGAGCTGAAACCTAAAAGATGCTGACAAGCAGCAAAAAGTGGTTACTTCAGATGCAATTTCTGGTAGTAGATAAAGGTTTAAATAAAAGCTCTTGAAAAGATGATGTTAATACTCACCTCTTCTGAATAAAATCCTTTGTCTTGAGACAATGTACTGTTATGGATCTGTCCAAGTATTTTCCCTGTCTGCCTCAGTGAATTTACCCAGACAGTGAAGCACTAAAATTGAATGTTTCTGTCATCCCAATTATCTTTGGAAGGAGCCTCTGTGTATTGTCCAAATGTACTCTTGATTGTATCTAGATCTTTTCTATGTGTTGAAGAAAAAGTGGCTTGTTCTGGGAAGTGAATCACTTTATTTTGGTTTGGGTGATACTTTGTTGTCACTTTTGTTTGTTTGTTTGTGACTGCCCTACCTAATCTTTTAACAAAGAGTGTCCCCTCATGATTGATTTATGAAGAAAGGTTGGTTTTGTTCTGCAGCAAAACCTTTCCGCTCTGCTGCTCCGATCTGTCTGAATTTCATGTTGGTCAGTGGTGACATCCCTTCTGTACCTGTGTAACAGCACTGCATTTGGAAATGTAAATAGTCTTTTTTTTTCTTTAAGTGGCTGTCACCTGTTCCTAGTCTGTGTATCATGCTTGGGACCTGCTGGGAGCAAGAGCTTTGGGCCTTGTGACTCTGGTGTTCCCGTGAAGATGTGGGATGTCAAAGAGCAATAAACAAACTTAGTTATCCATCTCATTTTGCCTGGGTTTTTCCACTTTTTTTTTTTCTTTCCCTCTCTGAGAACTGCCGGGATTTTACTATGACTCAGAAAAGAACCGCTATTTTCGCCTGCTGCCTGGACATAATAATTACAACCCACTCACCAAGGAGAGCATTCAGTACAAGGCGATGGAATGCAAAAGAGTGAGACTCTTAGAAGAGGAAGAAAAACAAAAGAAGGTACATTCTGAAAAAGATTGCAATTAGGCTTTATTGTCCTCTGGCCCAGGACAGATTATAGCTAAAGCCTTTCAATTCTGGCTGTGGTACAGTTCCCTAAGCTGCCTGAAGAAATGAAAATTTCTTTTTTGCTGAGAATTTGCAGTCCTTCAAGCCTTTTGTTTGGCTGTTCCACGCAGGAATGAAAGCAAGTCATTGCAAACAAAAAACTTGTAAAGAGACAGGAACTGTGCTCAGAATTGCAGTGTCCAACAGTTACGCCTGAGTCTGGACACTGGACGCCAGGTTTCAAATCCCTGCCTTGAATTGGCAAAGTGGGGTCTTGTTTTTAAGTTTTCCAAGTTTACTAAATGTATTGATCATATTCCTGAACCCTGAAGAAACAATACTAATTATTATATTATTATTTGTATCTAACAATACTAATAATTATATTAGTATTGTTAGATACAGCTTTTTCATGAAGAATTTTTTTCATAGGTAAAATCAAGGCAGGTCTTATGTTTATGCCTGGAAAGCCTGTATGCCTTTCATCATAAAGGGCTATAGCAGAGTTAATGCTGATGCTGCATATCTGTAATCTGGGTAAAATACCCAACAAGGATGTTTTTTAATTACCTGAAAGCTGTGTTTTATAACTTCACAAATCACAGCTCAGCTCAAATATGCTGTCATTTGGAAGAAGCGAGGGGTATTTTTCTGCTTAGGTAATGAAGTTCTCACTTCAACCAGCTATTCAGCTCTTCAGTCTTCATTGTGAAAGTGATGCTGTTGGTTTGGGTTTGGCTTTTTTTGGTTGTTTTAGCTGTTTCCATGATCAGTTTAGGTTTCATAGATACCAAAAAGCTGCTGGCCACGTTGCCATTAATGGGAACTGTGGATATACCTCTCTTCTCAAAATCTACCTGTTGAACCAGACATCTGAATTAGGCTCACAGATAAGAACATTTTGACTCTTAAATACTTGCTTTGTCTGAGCATTAAAAAAAGATTTCTCCCTGTGTAACTCTGCAAAGTAGTTTATCCTTTGGTCTCCCCAGAAAGTATTCGCATGAAATTTTAAAAAATTATGAATGGAAAAGTAGTTTAGTGCAGCAGTAAGACTGTGTTGTTAATAGTAGTCTTGTTGTGAAAGAAAATTTTGCTGTATAATAAGAATTTAAGGTGTTATAGTGAAACCAGAAAGTGACTTCATACCTCAAGGTGGTACTGCTGATTATGTCAGGCAATTAATGGCTGTTGCTTTTTGTTTTTTTTCCTGCAGTTTTTGTATTTATAGAAGCACCCCACATCTCACAGGAATATATTCTTGTCTATTTGCTGTAGTAGACCAGGGAGATGGTACTGGAATGTGTTTTGTAGATGTTCTGAAAATCTTAATGTATGTAGGCTAGAGAAAAAAGTTACCTAAATATCCCAAACATCTAAGACCCAGAGCCATGTTTGAATCGTAAACAAGCAAATAACTGAGTACACTTTCATGATAATTCTCTTCCAGAAAGCACCGAGGGCTGGACTGAACTCGTCTATGCTGTTACAGAAAAGGCAGCTGGGTTTGCTCAGCTCCAAAAGTTATTGCAGGTACAATGATTTGATTTGTCTTCTGTTTGCAATACCAAGTTTTGCTATTAGTGCAACTCTTCCTGTCAGGTTTTTTGCATTTCTTCCAGTTGCACTTAGGACAAAGAGGAACATACTACTTACAATAAAAAATAGTTATATTCTTTTATAATCAATTTAGTAGTGATGAGAATTCAAATGAAGAAGTTTACCAATTTCAGAAAAACAGAGTTCAAAACATCTTTTTATATATATATATATATATATATGCTGTTTTGCCACATTGTGCTTAATGAATACAGTGCAGCTTTTCTTTGGATGACTGCTCTTCAGCTGATGTGACCAATCCCCCTGCCCCCCGTTAGAATAGCTAAGAAAGCTGCTATTCGTTAACAGCGTAGAAGGCAAGTTAGTGACTTGTTATGTTGTTGCTTTTGCTACTGAAGATGTGCTGGGGTTCAAAATGAAATGAGATGAAATTCCATGAATGTGGAAGATGCACGTGTTCATGGGTTATATAAGTGAAATTGCAGCACGCTAGTTGTTCAGGCGTTTTATCTTCTGTGATTGAGAAGCAGTTCTAGATATCCTGTCCAAAATTCTATTTGTTGGCATTAAACCTAGGCTTACCTCAGTTCTCTCTCCCCCTGCCCCACATCTACAGGATGGTCCATGAACTAAAAGTGAACTGCATGCAGAGGAAGAAGATAGAAATTCACAGTCCAGATTCCTCAGTTGCTGGAACCAACAATTTTAAAATAATTGTGGTATGTTATGAGAACTGTTAAGTCTTTAGGATAAAGAGAGCCCATCTTCAATGAAAATCTTGTAAGCAAATCCCATAGGTCAAATTTTGCTTTCAAAGATGTGTTATTCATGGTGTTGTCAGTTCTCAAAATCTGTGCTTGGTAATTTTGAACAGGTAGGAAGTGGCTGTTTCTTTCCTAGAAAGGCAAATGATGAAAAGGTTGGATATGAAAGTGATTTTTTTTTTTTTTTTTTTTTTTTTTCTTTTTGAGGCTGATCAACATGTTCTTTTGGCAATAAACAATTGAGTGGATAATTAGTGTGGGGCTAGGAAGTGGAGAGGATTAAGAGAAAGAAGAAAATGGAAGAGAAGAATTTGAAAGTGGCAAAGTCTGTGATCCAAAGAATCTATGTAAACATCAGTAATCATTTTACCTCTCATGATCTGAAGGCAGTTTCTACAGGCTTTGATGGTACTGCATGTGTAGGGGAGGTCTCTGGACCAAATATCTTTCATAGTCTATATAGGAAGCTCTCCAGGACCAGCTCCTGGCCTTGTAAAGAGAGCACTGCCGAGGGTAGCTGAAGCCAGAAGGGAGTCCGAAATTTAGCGTTATAAAAGATAAGTTGAAATATAGCACCAGCTGTTTTGCTGTGATCCAAAAGCAGGAAAATTCCACATTTGCTTTTGATAAGGTTTAAATTTTTGTTTTGCATCCTCTACCAATACCAGTCTGTGCTTACTGATCAGCCAGAGTAAGTGTCTAGAACAGTTATTAACAGAATTCAAGAGTATTTGTTGTTACTCAAGGGCTAAATAATTTTATTACTCATATTTTTTTGTGCATGCGTATAAAAGGGAGCTGGCCACTGTTTTTAGAAATGAATGGAAAGCAGATGGTGCTAAAGGGATATGAATTAATGTCTTGTTTGTTTTGGACCTAATGCAGCTCCCTCAAGCCGTTTTTTTTCCTGCAAGTTTCCAGTAAGTGTGACCAGTAAGCTTTTATTTTACAGGCAGATGTTGCTTGTGAACGGATATTCACTGTGAACGATGTGGAGCATGGAGGATGTAAATGTGGTATCATCAGTCTCAGTGGTTTGGGGAAGGAGTCTCTCACTGTGGAGATGTATGATAACCTCTACTTCACCAACCGCAAAGTACGGTGTTCTGTTCCTGCTTCCTTCGGTTGTTGCATTCTCAGAACAATGTTCTGGGGAGGCACAGGTGGAAATGCACAAGGGTTGCGGAAGGGGTTAGGAGGAGAGAAAGGAAGAATCTAGCAATGTGAAGCTTGGATAAACACAGAAGCACTGTAAACTTGTCTCTGAAAGTCCTCAGTATCAGTGTTGGTTCTCAGGAATGTTATGTTACAATTGGAACAAAAGACTATGCAGAAGTACCAGCTTCCAAGGAGAGTGCTTACATCAGAGTAGCGCTTGGCTACAGCTGACAAAACTGATGCTGAGGGCCAGAAACTACTAAGATTTGCATGCTTCTTTCTTAAAAATATTTTCCCAGAATTATTTTTCTCCTTGAGCGTGAAGCATGTTTAAAACAGGCTTTTATAATCTGCTCATGCTCAGATTATTTTAAAGATGATCTCTTAAATAGTCAGATGTGCTTGGCGTCTCAATCTGTGTTTGGACAAACTTCTTAATGCTGCCGTGTCTCCTACATTTAAGAGTAGTATGAGGCTGAAACACTTGTGTCCCACTACTGGGCTATTTAGTGGGCTAAGGAAACGTGCCCAGCGCATAGCTTTATTTCATCTTTGCATGGAAATATGCTTTCATGAATTGAGTAAGAGATCACAAAAATAGTATGTCTTCTTGTGTCTGAAGGTGAATTCTGTGTGCTGGGCATCATTGACTCATCCAGATTCTCATGTTTTATATCCTTTTAAAAGAAACAAAATTTCGGTTCAGCTTTCACAAGTCTGCATCATGGTGCACATAACTAACTTCCAGGAAGACCTCTCATGTAGTTACCCCAGAAATTAAGTTTTCTGAAAAACAGTGAGTTATAAAAATTGAAAGATTTTGGAGCTAGAGAGACAGGTGTATGGTTCTGTTATAGATGTATGTAGAATAGTTCCAGCGTAATAGTAGGTGAAAGACCACATTTCCTGCCCTGGAGACTTCCCACTTCATTAACAGTGTAGATGCCATATCCAAAATGATCTGATGTTTAGAAATTGGCTGGGGCAGAAGAACAAGACAGAGGGTTAAGACAACTAACTTTCTTTTTGAAGTGGACCTCTTTGAAAGTGGGTTGGTTGGTTTCTGTTGTAAACCATCCCCATATTGGTTGGGGCGAGAGGAGAATGGGAACAATTCATTGGCATCATGCTCTGCAACTTTCAGAGCATGTTCTGCAGATCTGCCTCAGAAGAAGAGGAAGATTGATGGTATGGTAGAGGAAGCAGTAATGGACAGTGCAGAGCCCAGAAGAGAAGAAGAAAAGAGTATTTTAACGAGGGAGGCAACAGATGTGCTACTGAAGTGCCAAAAGAGAGGAAATTGTACAGAAATGTCTGTAAAGGCACCTGGGAAAAGCCAAACAATTCAGGACTGATCCAGAAGGTGGCAGGAGTTCATCAGGCTTGGTTTAGAGTCCAGGATTGTTTGATTTGGTTATTTTGTGCTTTCCTCTAGTCATGTCACAGATTTACCCCACTGAACTTGAAATGCAGCTTCAAATCCTATTCATACCTGGTATAATCTTTAGTAAGGATTTTAATGTAATCTAAAGTGAGTCTTATCTGCTTCCCCAGTGTCTGCGCCGCTTTCTCCAGCTTACCTCCATGAAAAGCAGATCTATATCAATGCAGTGTTTTCAGCGTGTAAAGATGAGATGAATGATTTATGTAGGCCATGCAGGTTTTTTTCCTATTACTAGAAAGATGCCTTAGTATTCCTCTTACCTTGTTTTTCTGTTAGTGAAAATACAGAAGCAAGAATTTGAGTTCTTGCTACCTCTTTTCTATGAAAGAAATAAAAAGTCAAGACTTAATTGTAAGCTGTAAGACACATCAAAGGTGTCAAAGGGAAAGTATTGTGAGCTCTGGCTGTGTCAGAGCATCTTGCTTTTCCCAGCTATAAATGTTAGGCAGCCCTTTCCATTCTAGGCAGAAATTTTTGTTTTCCTTAACTCGCTTCAGCAAGCTGTGTCTCATGGGAATTGCAGAAACACCAGGCTGTGCCAGTCTGCTTCCAGCATCATTGTTCAGCAGCACTAACCCAGGTAGGGTGTTTTTGTTGGTTTTTTTTCCCTCCAGTTTTTGATAGCAGTTATGGTATGAAAAGAGCACAATGGAAAGATGATTTCTGCACTTTTCTTCAGTAGCTGGTGACACTGTTGTATTCTCGTAAAACTTAGAAAGTCTGGAACAGTTTAATAAGTGAATAGATGAATGAACTTGCAGTATTCAAAGCACTAGTTTATTTTTAGCTGCTGATGATGTAGTACTTGACTTTGGCAGGAGAACACCTCACTTGTAAAGTAAACATTTGACATTTTTTATGAGTAGCTTGGCCTGTAACTAATACTCAGAAGCTGCACACAAGAAGTACTCAAGTTTCCTTACAGACTATCTAGAATCATTGCAGAGTCCCTTCTCATAGTAGCTACTTAAGTACGCTCAGTGGATTAATCAAAGGTGGAAGGCTGATAAATGTCTCGGCGCATAGCTCCTTGTATAAGCTCATGCCCAGTTGTGTGTAAGCATGGTTGATTTGGAGAATCCTATGTCTGAAGTCTGATGGCTGTAGTGGTATCTTTACATATTTGTTTGTTCAGTGTTCTTGGGGGCAGGACTTTATTAATTGGACTTTCGTGATAGATGTCAGAACTATGCTTCTTCAAGTCACACGGTACAGTCTTCTAACCTGGTTTCCATTCAGACACGATCAGTTAAGTTTATACAGAGGACATCTGTGATAGATAAGAGTTATAGACTTATTTTAAATTTTTAATGTTTTGCTATTTATGCAGCCATTAAAAAAAAAAAGATGCATAGAGTTAGCATGAACTTGAAGAATCACTGAAGATGGATGGCTGCTAGGCCAGCATGTCCAATTGGTCTGTAGAACATTTTAAACCCTTCATCATAATTAGGTGCCCTGAGTTCCACCAAAGTCCTCCTATGTAGTATTTCCTGTTGACTGTTTTAGGTATTTCCAAGTTTCTTGACTTCACTCTGCTAAATTGTTGGCTTGCTAAGTATGTGCTGGGAGCAAAGTAGAACTTAACCTGTCTAAACCCATGTTTTAGACATGTCATCTGTGCTGCGTGACATGTATGAATCATGGTGGATGTGTCATGAAGGAAGTGAAAACTGAGGACTTAAAATTTATGTCAATTAGTAGACTTTGTGCAGGAGCTACATGAGTAACGGTCAAATCTACGGTATTGTTACTTAGTCAGACCTTTTTTTTTTTTTTTTTTTAAATAGGCAGGCCAAGACCTTATAGGTTAGGCTTCAGCTAATCTATAGTTTATAAAGTAAATGTTTCGTGTTTCTAGCCCACTCATCTTTTAAAAATGGCTTACTTAGTGCTGTAAGGCAAGTGTTATTTTTCTCTTTCCTGCTATGGTCAGCCCTCTGACTACTTAATACATTTCACAATCTCTCACAGTCATGTATCTATATAGACTGTAAGTCTTCAGCCTACAATCATGAAGTCCCACTTTTGTTTCCTGTCTCTCGAGTAGCACAGGGACACAAATTGTGTAGCATTTTCTCTGCTTCAGGTGGAAATGTTGAAAGAAGTGTGGAAATCCAGAGAAGCTTTCTCAGTTATCATCCTGTCCAAACATTTTATGGTCGCTTCATGTGTTTCTCCTCTCTCCTAGGAGATCGACCTGGAATGCTTTGCAGTTTCAAGATATCCACTGCCTGGTCCTGTGCTTGGTGCCTGAATCCCCAAGCAGACAACTGTTTCAGCACAGGTGATCTGCAAGGCTGGCAACCCCTTCTGTCTTAGTGGGAAAGACTTCTTGGGTTCATCTCCCACCTGCTACTCAAATTACAGTTAAATGATCATATCTGTCTTCCTTAGGCCTGACACGACGAGTTCTTGTAACCAATGTAGTGACAGGGCATCGACAGACATTTGGAACCAGTAGTGATGTCTTGGCACAACAGTTTGCCACACAGGTAAGGAGAACCATACACGAATCTTCATTTTTTCAGAGCGTTGCCTCATTGGTGGGCTTTTTGTTCTGTTTATGTTGGGACTCATGCTGTTCATAAGGTTGCGATTACAATTACTGTTGGACAGCTGCTCCACAACAGAGCTGATGTGGTCTGATGCTTGCACACAAATGAATAGCAACAATAAAGATTAACTGATTTCGAACTCTGGGGCAATTTTTGTTAATTGTACAGAGGTAAAAAGGAAATTAAGGAAGTACAAA
>Ga0181612_141710_pt1 | contig 11936 bp, 7 predicted proteins | sample HoacroProtozoa21_FD_119630 | JGI IMG/M metagenome (GOLD analysis project Ga0181612, IMG submission 119630) | Hoatzin crop microbial communities from Cojedes, Venezuel. Combined Assembly of Gp0051906, Gp0051904, Gp0051908
AATGAAAAAATACAAAAAAAAAAACCACAAAAAAAAAAGAAAAGGCATTGCTCTTATAGGTCCAGCTCTAAAAGAAGAAACACATTTGGAGGGTGGGATTGCGGGTGGGCTAGGGTTAGAGCAAGGGTATTGACAAGAGTTTAAGTGTTAGTCCCAATGTTGAAACAAGTGGCATTTTTTAAAAATAATTTGGTTGCATTTTTACATAACACTGCCATGAATAACCTAAGGGAAGTGTTGAATGGTGTTGGCCAGGGCATAAAAAGATAAATATGCATTTTACTAAACTACCTCAGGCATTTAGTACCTCAATGAGAAATTGTTCCTTTTTTGCTTTTTTTTTGGTATTTTGTATACTTTATAAAGCTAATAGTTCTTGAGCATTTTATTTTTTTAAAAAAAATTAAAATTTGATCAGCCACCAGCCAGGAGTACTACAGATTTATCGGGGAAAAAATATAGTAGAGCACTTCTAGCTGCTGGCTGATGGGAGTAAGGTGGGTAAAAAAAAACATAGCCTCAGATTTTCTGAGGGCTTCAACACCATCATTTGTTTAAAAAAAAAAAATTCAGTGAATGTTCAAAAGATAGTGAATGATGCCAACATTCTGATAGCAGCAATGCCGTTTAGTTTTCTTTTAAGATGGGATGAAAAAGTTTGTGACGGTACTTTTTTGGGAACAGGACAAGGAAGTGATGGCAAGAGGCTGGGGTTGGGGGAAAAAATTAGAAGGCTGCAAGAGGCTGAATTTTTTTTTGTGCTACTTGATTGAATGCATGAACCCTTTGTGCCTTTGACCATCACTACCTAATAATGCTACATTTAACCATTTGCAGCCCATTTGGACTTTGCCATTTTGTTCAAAGAGCAAGCTTCATCTTCAGTTTGATAGAACACTCGATCTGCTAGAGCGTATCTGGGGCCAGGAGGGTCTCTGCTGCCTGCAGATTGCATCATACTGCTTTCAGTTACCATGATGGGGGAAGGTCAAACAGTGTTTGATCACGTTGAAAGATAAATGAAAGGCTAAGTTTACATATCCAGCCGCTGTTATGGGCCACACTAAGCCACTTTGAAGGTTTTAAAAATTAATACAAGAGAAAAAAACAAAAACAAAAACCTCTCTAGCCTGGCTTATAATAGATGCAGCAGGATTTATGCACGTTCTGCAACCAACCATTAGAGAAGAAAAAAAAAAAATGTCAAAAGGCAGGGATAACAGGAAAGTTACCAAATTTTTTAATTTCCAAATGTAATTTGAATGATGATTGTGGTAACAGTGACACATTCAAGTTTCTACAATAAACTTCAGTCTACCTCAGTTTAAGAAAAAAAAATGTGGCAACACATGGTGCATAAAGACTGCTGTGTGTGTGTGTGTGTGCGCGCGTGCGCGCCTGTATGTGTGTGGTCGACAGAGCCATGCTCTTACCTCTGAACCTTTTTTTTTGTGATGTTTTTTGTGCATGAGATGATCAGAATCACCATGCTGCACTGATTTGAGGGGCACAACGAGCAAAAACATTTGTTTCATCATTTTGTTATCTACCTCTTAGGTTCATGTTGAAATAGAGGCATTACTACATAGACTAGATAATTTTCCCAAAGATCATTGTTGTACAGATTAGATAATTTTGAAAATGGTCTGAAGTGTTTTTCCTGCATCTCTTCTTTACTAATTGGTTTAAAAACCACAAACTTATGTTGTAGTTTTAGCAAAGAAAAATGAGTTTCTTTTCCTTTTCTGACAGTGACCTTCATCTAGCCTTTAGGATAATTTTTTTTTTCTTACAATGAATCTAAAATTACTGAAGTATGAAAAGTCATAGCATTTTAATTTTTGTTGAGGCTTAAGTCAGTCTGATGTTCCTTTCTTAACATTTGAGAAAGATTTGACTTCATTATTTTCCATAAAAATTACTTTACAAATAGGCGCTGCATTTACATCTGCTGATTTAAATACTGTCATCTCTCTTAAATTTCTAGACTTAGTATGGTAAATCAAGTTTTTCTTTTCAGTTGAGACTTGGTAATTTGGAGTATTTGGGAATAGCTAGAAAGTAAAATACTGTAAATGACTTCAATATCCACAAAGTATGGATCATTTTTCATCTGTAATGTGCCCCCCAATGCAGCTCCACTTGCCAGATGCCTCTGAATGGAATAAAGAGTTTAACTCCTATCATCAGATACAGTTGTGTGGCGTTTTTTTAAATTAACGAGGCATAGAGACAGACTGTTCTAAGTATCGGTGGTGCTTTGATCAGGTTGGTTTTCTGTCCATAGTAATAACTGGAGAAGGACGAGCAGTCACCCACAGGGATTCCACAGCTGCTGGGGCACCCAGTAGCCAGCTTACAACGCTTGCACTTCCCAACACAAGCAGCGACTCCTGTGGCTTTGCAATTCGCCTTCTGCCTCTCACGTAACAGTGCGATACAGTCCCCAGCACAACCTGTAGCTCACAGTTTCAGTCTTGCACAGCTCACTTGGGCTGAGGTGCCGGGGAAAGGAGGTGCTCTCAAGGGTCCTGACCCAGGGCGAACAGAAAGGAATCTTGAACAGGTTAAAAAGTGAGATCTGAATGGCAGTTAATTTTTTTTTTTTTTGCTCTTTTTTACCCAGTCTTTACTTTGGTGCTCTCCGCATGATGAAGCTGTGCAGGGAACATGGCCCAAGAAGCTGGGATAGGCAGTACTAGTCACACCAGCAAGCAAATGTGATGGCAACCTGTTCCTCAGTCCTACCAGCACCACCCCACAAGCACACACCACCAGGTGGTATCACCTCTCCAGTTAGATCCTTGTTAATGTTATGTGGAATAGAAATGAGACTATTGTTTAACCGAAGGCTTGAGAGGGAGGGGTTGGGGAGTGAAGGAATGTCATGAATAATATAGTCCCATGTTTTTTAAAGAGGAGTGGAAAACCAAACTTGTTTTCTAAACTCTTGCACCTTCCCACTTATCTTCATAGCTCATTTTCTGGGACCAGCCAGCAGAAATAGGGAACTGAAGAAATTATGTCTGTAGAAGACACTGCGTAGGGTATTGCATTTCACAGGGAACTCTTAAGCTCATTTTTCCATGCCAATATCGAGCCACCTTCTCAGAACCAGCATCCCTGACATCTGAATGACATAAGAAGTTAAGCATTCCTCTGTAGCGCTGCTGCGTGGCAGCTAAACCCCTGTGTAAGCATTTGCTTAATCATGATGCTTTTATTTGCTTCTAACCTTCCAAAGCTTTTATTCCTAAGCTGCAACTTCAAAGGCATGTGCTCTTTGTGTTCGTTTCTATTAAATGAAGCATGTATGCTGTGCAGGACAGCATGGTCTCAACACAGCACTAGGGCAAAGGCTTTTTAAGCGAACATGAAGAAAAACTGCGGAGTAATCACTTAAGCTGGGCTGTAATGGAGAGGCTAGCTCAACTGCTGAATGCAAACACTGCTGGTAACAGAGTTATTCACAGGCAGTGCAGGAAATAATTGGTGAAATGATGACAGAAGTTCCACCTTGGCAATTGTTTCTCTGTTCATACCATCATCAAGGGATCCTGCACCTACCTCTATACAGGGCTGAATGATGAATCTATAGACTCATTGGACAAGCTGCTCAGTGTTTTTATTTTACACAGAAATCATCCAAGCTGATGATCTGAAACCATTCCCAAAGGCTTTTCTTCCAAAAGGGGCCTAACGCTGCATGGCACTGATCATCCAGACTGGCTTTGTGGATTCCTCGGCTCCAGCTGCTAGGAGGGTCAGGCCAAAGGCTCACCAAGCTGGGCAGGTAACCGGCTGGGGCAGCGCAGGAGCTTAGCACAGAGTCCAACTGCTTCTGTCAAACAGGGGATGAAGCAGCTCTTTTCCTGAGCTGGCAGTTCTGATTATTTAATAGCAACCAGGGGATGTTCCGTAGAACTCCTTTTCACAATGTGCTTTGGCAGTAAGTTCAGTTATTAATATATTTTACCAGGTTTTGTCTCCTCAGTTCATTTGATTTTATTTTTTTTTGTCTTGTCTTACAGACTATTACCCCTCTCCAGCTATACGAGCTCTAGTCTGTTCACAGGCTAGGATTCTGTCTCTTAATTCTTCTTGTCTGGGTGCTCCTTTTGTTACTGCGCCCTGAGGCAGGACACGGCGTGCGGTTCTGGTTACTATGTGGGTTCATATAATGGGGTAACGTTTGCTGAACCTGCCTCTCTCCATCGGGTGTTTCTTACCTCCAGCAGCAGCAGTAAAAGGCAAGTGGTTCCAGGGAATGATCCAAAGCCACTCCTATGTATCCCTCCCAGGATGAAATGCCTGATTTAGAACCCATTGCTCGGTAAGACAGCCAAGGTTATCTTTTCCCCCGCATGTACTATTTATTGACAAGTATCATACAGCATTTTGAAAATATTTCTGTGCAGTCAGACTTACCACCACTACCTTTATATCACAGGCAAAGATGTGTTATCTCCATAGTTTAACTACATTTAATAAATGCTTCTTGCTTAATTTGCAGAAGTATCTGCTGCCTGGTGTTAAAGATCAGGTGAACTCAAGGGCAGTTATTCCTGAAAGAACAGAGGCTAGGCACAGCAAGAAAACATGATCAGTCTGAAACAAGGGAGAGGTTTTTCTCTGTGTATGGTGTTTTCTTTTTTTTAAAAACCTACCAAATGCACATATACATACCTCCTTCCCCCTAAACAACACAACCACAGGCACAAAAACCAAGGTCACTTTTTTTGAGCATTACAAACAGCAGCTGCTGTGCAGGGAAGGGATACAGACAGGGCTTGAAGTAGTTTGTGGGGCTACGGGTGGAAGGTGAGTACCCTCAGGCTCTACTATTTCTGCTTCTTGATGCATGGCAGAGTGAGCTTCTCCAGAAGGAAGAGGTCCTAAACTAGTGATGAGTCTTGTCCTGTAGCGGGGAAAAGCATCTTGGTTCTTAGAAGGTTGGACTAGATGACCCACAGAGGTCCCTTTCAACCACTACCATTCTGTGATTCTCCTAGGCAAGTTTTGCTACCATCTTGAGGCTCTTCTAACTGGTTATCAGACCATGCAGTACTCAAACCAAGACCACACTGCACAACAACTTCTCAAAGTGCTGAACAGTCCATTAGCAGCAAGTACTGCTCCATGTCCAAGGGCTTCCTTTAGAACTGTTTTTGCCTGCTTCAGAGGAGTTCAAGGTTTACGCTGCTTTAGCACATTGCCTCAGTGTCCTTTTCTCCAGAAATGAGGTGAGGAAAACTAGGAGAGGAGCTAACTGCATGCTTAAAATGAGCTGAATGTTTTACCATGAAGACACAGAACTGAAGCTCTTCAGGGGTTTTTTTTATTAGTAGTAGTAAAAACAGATTGACCTTGGCTGAAAAAACCAACTTACTGTTAACTCAAGACACATTTATTTGTCACTGCTGCTCTTGGCTTTTATGTGCTCAGTAACACGTTTGGTTTCTCTCCTTCTTCAGAGCACGACTTGCTTCATCTAAACTGTATTATTTCACGTAGTTTTTCCTTGTAGCACTCAAGTCTTTTTCTGTGCTGCCACTACAGGCAGGTCTTTCAAAGATATTACAAAAACAATTACTGCAGAGGCTGAGCATTAGTTTCAGGGTAAGCTGCTCAAGCAGCTGCCTCTGCCCCACTCTTCTCACTGCAGACTCCCTTGAGACAGTGACTCCCCCAGGAAGCTCCCTTAGGATTCCTTCTTTGACGTTTTACAGTTGGACTCGATCTTAAGGGTCTTTTCCAACCTTAATGAGTCTGTGAGTTTGATCATTTCTGCAGCTTGTTCAGAACTTTACCTAGGCACATCCAATAAACAGACTGTTTTGTACTACCAACTGTAGTGACTGTTAAGCCAGTTATCAGGACTGTATGTCTCAGGTCGCTGAAGGCATGCTCATTTCTCTTTCCACTCAGCAGCTGCATTAAGTTCTTGTCTCAGGATGATCATTGCTGTTAGGAGGCAGTCCAAATATAAAGTCTTCTGGCAATGACAGTGGAGTCATCTGTGCTAACTGGTCATCATAGGAACCAAGAGTCCACAGCTTCTCCAATTCATAAACCTCTCGGGTCTCTGGCAGCATGAAATGTATCACTATGCTACCTGCACAGAACAGAAATTCACAATAAATTCACATGAACTGTAAAGCACTACCACACTTCCAGCTGCACAACGAGTTCAAGTCTTCCAGCCCCATTCTGGCTAGATACAACACGTCAGCTGATAGAGGTCTCTTCTTAAATTCCAGTTCTTGAACAGTGTTATGAATCAGTCGGTCCTTCAACAGACTCAAAGACTACAGCCAGCACAATGAGAGGGGTGATACTCTGGTTTAAATTAAAACACTATCATAAGACTCCAGCCCAATGCAGTTACGACTTCTACGGGACAGAAGAGAAGTAAGCCAAAAGAAATTTTAGTTGAAAGAGTTCCATCTCTAAGGTTACAGATGGACTCTTTCAGCTATCCTATACTACTAGCAACATTCAGCTATAGCCAAGTAATTTTCCTCTCACTTCTCAAGTGCTTTTTATAATGGAACAGGTCCAAACTTTGACATAGTAAGGTTTTTCTTATAGGTTTTCATTAATTCTGTGCAAACAATAGTAGAGAACGTTAATTCCAGTGTAATTCTAATGCACCTTTTTTCCCTAGTTATGCCTCCAAATTTCAACTGGTTTTCAGTTATAACTATTAAAATTATTGGCAGTAAATTAAACAATGCTTAACATCACTGGCTGCAGTGCTCCTCACCCCTCAATGCTCTCTTTTAAGCCAAAACACCAGGTTAGAGGGAGAGATGCTAGAGCTAGACGTGAAGGAGAAATGCTTGTGTAGGGAGTTTCACAGTTGTAGAATAAAGAATTAAACTCAGTTTCTTAGGACTGAGGTTTTACCCATGTCATGGTATGATCTAGACAGTGGAAAAGGCCACTCAGCAGAGTCCCCACTCACCCAAACAAGTATTATATAAACCTGAGAAAATTGCCTGAAGTAGCTTTTCTCTTTCCACTACTGTTATCTTCAACTTATTAAGACCTGTTTTAGCCACTGCAGAGTAGTTACTGCTTTCTTCTCGGTGACAATGAACTTTAGTGAAAATTTACGCAGTGTCTCTCAATGAGTTCAAACAACAACTGGAATTCCAAAACAGCAAGGTATTGTGAACTCTCCACAGTAACCAGGGCTCATGGCAAGATTCTTCCTTCAACAAAGCGTTCATGCAGACCTTCGTATTTGTCAGATTCACAAATATTTACCAAAATCAATGCACAGCCAGTCATCTGTCTCCTTTCCTTCAATCTGAGTATGAGGATCACTTTCTTCTTTGCGATGCTTGTACTGCGAGAAGAAGCAATGGCAGAAAATTAAATACTTCGCATTTATTTAAAAGATAAGCTGGACTTTGCTGAGTTGTCTGGAGTTGTTTTAAATGTTAAATAGGTTAGATTACTTCATATTGGTTCTGGGGTCTGCATATAAAAAGAATAATATACACTTGCAGCACTGGAAAATAAGTACAGATTTGTCAATGGGATCTAGTATCAAACCTGGAATTCTAATGCTCAGAATTCCCATACAGTTACCCATGAATTCTACAGGTGTCTATTTTTACTCAAGACAAATACTGAATACAATTACTTAGCTTTAAAGCAGTCTTTCAGTTATTGGTTCCCCGTAGCTGCCACTACCACCAGGTTTTATTTCCTTTTAGATACCTTCCATTGTTGTTTTACACTGGCTAGTTAAGGATGCACAAATGGAGGTGTCAAGCTTCTCCCCTTCTCAGGTGGAAGGAGGTGGGGAGAAAACAAATTTCAATCCATGCCACGAGGAAGGCATTCAAACCAGCCTCCTGTTTGTTGTGTGCATCCTCTCCACGCTCATTGCAAGATGAGAGGAAACCATGATCGGTTCACAAGGTTTCCAAGCTATGAACCACTGTGAGACAGGGAAGCGTGCAGCTGAAAGCACAACTGCAACCACAGCAGTTCCCTATGCAACACGGTGGCTTTCACAGATGCCAGCTTGAGAGGCTCAGCTCTCCCCACCTAGTACATAAAGAACTAAAGCACTCATCAGAGCTGAAGAAATCTGACAACTAGATGCTTTTAAGTATTGTCATTTTCAGATCTGGCCATAACCTACTTGCTTCTTTACAAGAAGCATCAATAGAAGAAGAAAGAAAGAAAAAAAAAAAAAAAAAGGAGTGAAGTCAACTGCATCTTCACAGAGCTCCCTTATTACAATTTCTACTTTATTTCTAGCTGAAGCAGTCAATAAAAAAAAACACGCTGTAACTAAAAAACAAATCAAACAACATTTATTTCAGCACAACGGCCACAAGGAAACAGAGAGCGAAACTGCATGACTCTTAACAGTCCTTTCTGCCATGAAAGACAAAATGCAAAATAACACCTTGTAACAGCATGGCTGGCTAACAAGTGAGCCCCCTTTCACTAGGAAAGGAATTACCACGAAATGCAACTGTTCATGGTCATTCCCACACAATGCTAACTGCCGGACAATAGCCCCAGTTTGCAAACCAGACTGGAGAACTTTCAAAATGTAATTCAGGACAAGTTCTACTTTCTCCTTTCTTTAAGATAGCTTGTGAGGTATCCTCAAAAGCAGGTAACTGTCAAAGACCCTGAAAGTCTGCTCAAGATACTCCAGAGCCCACCGTGCACTGCCATCAGCTATGTAACAGAGGTTGGAAAGGCTGATCTCCACCACAAGTTTCCTTCAGCCTTGTCTTTAAAGGCTGTGTCATAGCAACAGACTATAATAAAGCCAAGTGTTACTTTCTTCCTCTAACATAAAACCAGACAGAAAGGGGTAAGCTGTAGTTGGGACTTTGCCATTTACAAGCCACTGGAAGAAAAGCAGGAAGACCTCACACTACACATGAGCACCTCTGCATTTTAGTGCAAATCATGCGTTACCATAACGTCTTAGGTACTGTGATGGTAAAGCTAGCCAGCTGCCCAGCAGCACTCCCGAGCACCTGCTCTGCTTTACATCGTAAGCTTCAGCTTCCTTTTGGCCTAGAAAGCTTTCAATGCCAGGCAATCTCAGCCACTGAGTACGTGGCCAGGCCTCCCGGTTTCTCAGGATGCCCAGGAGCACGCCACTTCTCCCCAGAGGCTCTGCCCTCGCGAAAGAGCTGCTCTTACATCTGGCTGCTCCTGCTGGGGGGTGTAGCGCAGGCATGTTGTTGCAGGGTGGGTGGTATTCACTGATCTCTCCTGGTCTGGGGGAGAACGGAGAGCTGCTGATTTAAGACTAGCAAGTTATGCAAGAAACACAGTACATATTAAGCACTGAAATTTAGTACATTCAAATCACACTAACACAATTTCTAGCTTGAGGAAAAAAATTAGCTTGCAAAGACGCACCAGTTCCTGCAGAGAACACAAGAGACTCTCCTCACCTGCTCAGAAAGGCACTGAAAAACAATACCATCTCCCCTCTCTCCTTCCCCCCCTCAAGTCTCACTGCTGAACCCCATGGGACTGGAAGGAAGAAAGCAAAGCCAAGAGCCAAAGAAAAAATGAGGTCAGGAATGGTGAGAAAGCGCCTGAAGAGAAGGCAAACTACAGGTTGAGTACAGACAGCTGACTGAAATGGGGGCTAGTCATATTCCTCACACTGCACTTGGTAAGAGTCAGCTGGCTCTTTTCTGGCCATAAAGTTTCTCCCTCCCTGAGTCTGGTCCTTATCCCTAAGCTCTATCTGTATTTTTATTCTGACCTCTATTATTGTACTGAAAAGCTCACATTCTACCAAAGCCAAACAGTGCAAGATTTCTGCGCAAGGATGGCTGCTGCTGCTTCTCCTCTCCTCCTGTATGTCCACAGTATGGTGACCATTAACTAGCAGTTTGCTTTAGTAAGCCCACGAGGGGATCCTGTGGCTCATAACATGCCATCTTTTTTCCAGCCTTATGATGTATCTGAGAACTGGAAATTTTAGGGATTTGGGTTTGAGAACAGTCAGATTAAGCTATTTTGAATGAGTGGGAGTAGCTATAAAGCTTGCTGGACGAAAGATAAAAGTGGACACAAGTTGCCATCACCATTTCACGTCACTCTTGTTCTAGCCACCAAGGTGTGCTAATGTCATCACTGCTCTAAATACAGAGAGGTCTCTTTTTAAAACATATTCTCTAAATTTTGAATAGTACCGCTAAAGGAAAAAAGTACAGTTAGTTGCCAGATGTATTCAGGACTAAATGACATAAAGATAATTGGTTTCATCCTGCCTGGTACACCTCTATATAGGCAATCCTGGGGAAATTCCGTTCACAATATTAAAGCCACTCCCTAAAACCCAGAGAGTGCAGCGGGAACTATCTTACCATTTTCAGCATGTAATGTGCCATTGCATGGAGGTGTCGTGTCGAAGATCCGCTCACAATTATAAAATAATTACAGTATTTTATTTCTGGAGGTAGCTGAATGACACAGATATCTTTAGCATTTTCTTGCCTCAGCAGAGCTACAACAAAGTCAATGTTGAACTCTGGAAGCACAGCATCTGGAACAGACAGAAAAAATAATACAGTGGTAATTTATCTTTTTAATTGCAAAAATCAGCCACTTAAGAAGACATAAAATGGCAATGAACTGAATAATAGCCTAAGCAAGCCAACCACTGTGGAGTTTGGTTTGATACTAACAACGCAACAGGACTGAAGATTTTTAAAAATCATTTTTAAAACCATCAAAGTTCAGAACTAAGCACTCTTCTAGTAAACAGCACTTGATCACTAGACACAGGAGTTAGAAAACACCAAAGTATCTTTCAGGTAACTTCTTTCTTGTTGAATTTGTCAATTAAGATGAATGAAACCCAAGCACTTCAACAGACATTATTAAAACAACAGACAAAATTAAAAATATTTCAGAACGATGCTTTTCAACAGGCCTGTGATAATAGATGGTGATGAAATTACTCTAAAACTTTAAGTAGATGAAATCAATATATTGAAAATTGAGCTGATGTGATGCAGTGTGAAACTACTTTTTATATTCACATTGAGTAAAGCCACTCCTTTTTCCTAGCCTGTTCTGCCACAGAGGATTACAATATCGTAGACAAAGCTTTAGTCCTTCAACAGTTTCAGCAAGCCATTTTAGAAACCAGTAAATTAGTGCAACTACCTTCTGTTCACACCATGGAATCAGTTTATCTCTGATTTTCCCTAATTAGGTAGATGCAACTTGTGTGCATACTTAAAGCATAATTTGAATCTGTCAGCAATGCATGCCTACCACTATAAAGTGAACGTTAGTGCAGACCGAGCATCAGCACAAAGCCAAGCTTTAAATTCACCAATATAAAGAAAAAGCCAAACAAAAGAACAATAGCTACATGTAATTATATGCATGAATGGGAATATGAAATTGGATCAGATCTCTGTAAACGAAAGCCTTTGAGCTTAGGGACTCATGCACTCTTTCAACGTTTGCTGTGGTCACACATGCAGAAAATTAGCAGTGGCCACAGCTCCTCCAGACGCAGCAGTTACAAAAGTTAAATATTTGCCTGGCAGCCACATGTGAAGTCTCTGGTGCCTACTTAGAGAACGAAGGGTCTAAACAACCCCAGGCACGCTCCGCCACACCGAACGTCACGGCCAGATCTCGGCTAAGGAGGACGTGCAGCACAGCCACACCACCAGACCGGCTCCGTGCGCGCAACGCTTGTGCTCGTAACCAAGCCACCGCGCTACTAAAACGGTGGCCCACGGAGGGAAACCTCTCGGCGAGCGCCCATCAGCGCAACGCGCCTCCGAGGCGGCACCGCTGCCCTCACAAAGCTCCCGCACGTACCCACGCACCGGCTCGGCCCACGCCAGATACCGGCTCCCGGCCGCGCAGCCGGGCTGAGGCGGCGACGCCGGTTCCGCACCAACGCC
>Ga0181612_105352_pt1 | contig 11935 bp, 10 predicted proteins | sample HoacroProtozoa21_FD_119630 | JGI IMG/M metagenome (GOLD analysis project Ga0181612, IMG submission 119630) | Hoatzin crop microbial communities from Cojedes, Venezuel. Combined Assembly of Gp0051906, Gp0051904, Gp0051908
ACATATACATGCACAAGAGGTAGGGATGCTCTGATTTACAAGCTCTTGTCTGTGGAACCAAACTTCCTAAAATCACTTTCGTATGGAATGTTGTATTTTTACAATGCAGCCCAGACTCAAGTCTGTCAGCTTGCCTTTTTCCAGTGAACTCTTTAGATGCTGAACCGAACTAATTGTCACAGCTGACCTCAGGTTCTTAATTTTCACTAATTACCAAAACTGGCAGTTTCCCTCTGATGTCACATGGGCTTTGCCTGAGGAATGACCAAATGAGACCCTCAGGATACAGCACTCTATAAGTTTTAGGAGAGGGTTTTTTTGTGTTGCTTCCGTGAGGGTGTGGGAGAGGGTTTGATAGAAAACTTTCTCGCTGATCTCCTTTGGTTACTTTTTCCATGGAAGGTAACAGATGCTCGTTGTGAAGTGAACATTATTTCAGTATCTACAGAGGAGAAACAAGGACCAGCATGATCCAAACTTAAAGGTTAGTTTATTTCAAATTATTTTGTGACGTCAATAGGCAATGATATATATAGCAAAATATTTTTCCTCCTTACCGCAGGGCCTTTAAAAGCAGATCTTTGTTGTCTTAGTTGCCATAGCAGTGACTAACATGGATATATATATATATATGCACGTGTATGTATGCGAGGAGGGATTCCCCAACCCTGGGGTTGATTGTGTTGGCTCCTGTGTGCTTCTGTGGTTGTATTTCCTCTTCCCCTGCTCGAGGTGCTCGGAGGCACTAAGACAGCTTGTGAAACATCCTAGAGTTGGGAAATGACTATTTTCAGTTGACCATCTTGAAGTGTGGGCCTTATCGTGTTTTGCAGGGCTCTGTTATTTAGTGCTTATCTCCAAAAACAGGTAGCAAAGTCTTGGCAGAGCAGAGTTCCTGCACCACTCCCCCGATGCCAGGGCGATTTCTGTGCAAAGCAGGTGATGAAGATTTGTGAGGTGATGGGGCTCCATAAATAAATTAGGAGGCTATTAGTAGTAAATGTGCTGTTTACTATTTAGATGGTTTCACATGTGCCCAGATTGTGCTGAAAGGCCTTTGACATATTTAGCTCCTCCTCACCTTAGAATAGATTTTTATCTCTGTGCTTGTGTTTCAAAACTGTTCCTCCCTTTCAGCAACCCACTAACGTACTCCAGAGATCTTCCTGTTTGTGGTGTCTGTTGAGGTCCTTTCCCTGCATTTTTCCTGCCCTGACCTCTGCACCCTGTAAACACCAGGACTGTAATCCAGGCCTGAAGTGGCCCTGCGTGCAGCCCTTGGGAAGTGGAATGCTTACAGAGGGTTGCTTGATCTCCTTTTGACCAAGTTAAGTTGTCACCTAAATCTGAGACCCTCTTCTACTCTTACGCTGTACTGTATATGCTGTTCTTGCACTGGCTCCAAAATACTTGATAAACATGTTAAGCAGCGTGATTGTGTCCATGGCATGCTCTTTGCGTTCTCTCGTTTGTGTCTGTAGCAATCTGTACGTCTGCCCTTTTTCCCTTCCATGACTGGCAACGTGTCTGACAAAGAACAGCTACCCCAGGGGAGGGAGAGAGGTCCTGTCTGTGGTTTGTTCTCATCTTATTCTCTACTATTTCAGGCCAGGACACCCCTCCTGCCTAGAGGCACTGGGTAGAAAAGTGTTTTGTTTTGTTTTGTTTTTCTCAAGAACTCCTTCATCTTGGCTCTTGCCTACATCCAGAGCTCGCTGGTCCGTCAGCTCCTCACCACGGTTGGGCAGATGGTGCCTGCTCTGGTTTCATGACTGCACGTGGAAACCTTTTTGGGCGCAGAAGTGAGACTAGAAAAGTGGGATGAGGGGAATGGAGGAGTCTGTAGGCCACTGCCCCTTCCTTCTCATGCTTCGCCATCTTTGCCCAGATCTCATTGCCTTTCCTCAGCTTGCTCAGGGAGGAAGCAGCAGCACACTGGGTGGTTTGGGTGCAGGGGTGAAGACGCCTTCAGTCCCCTGTGCTGCAGTCCTGTGTCCGATCATAACAAGTCACAGTCCTGATGCCTCTCCCACCCCCTTCTCTTTTCCTGCAGTCAGACAGCAGCAAAATCGGAGCTGGTAACTGCAGAGAGGGAGTGACTCTGGTTTCCTTTACTCTCTGAATATCTCTTCCTTCTCAAGTGTCAACAAACCTCAGGACAGTCCTGGATATGATGTGAGTGTAAACTCCCTCCTCATAGCTTTTGGGGGCTGGCAGGAGTAAGAGAGGTAGGAAGGGGAAAGGTTGTTGCTTTCTGAGAGCAAATGGGTGAACATCTTCAAAATTACTTGCAAATCCCATGTGTTTGCTGGAGCTGCCAGTCAAACTGAACTTGGCCATATGCTGGTGAGGGGAGAGCATCTATACAAAAGACCATCCCAAACAGTAGAAAGAGGGGAACCTGAGAACCTGAACCAGCCTAGTTTTTTGCGTTTAAACTCTCGCTTTCTTATCCTTCTTTTTCACCAGCGATTTTCATACTGGGGATTTTGCACTCTACATATCCAAACCTATGCTTCTGTGTCCCCACAGCCAGACAAAATTCAGCTTTTCTATTTTTGCCTGTGTTTGTTGTTACCAACAAGTAAGATGCTGGAATGAGAACTTGGCTGGCCATGGTGTTGATGACAAATGAAAGAGAAGCAAACACAGCTTGCTTGTCTGCAGCTACAGTGGTTCAGCAGGGCTGGCAGTAGTAAAGACGTTATTTGTTGATAAAACACACAATGCCAAACTCTGAGAAGGAGCTGAGATAGACAGTATCTCAGTGTGATCGTCTTCGTGGCCTGCCTGCACCTTCAGAAATCCCAGCCTGTTGTGCTGGCTTAACCTAGATGAGTTGAAATGGTGCACAGTCACTGCTGGGTAAGGTCAGGACACTCCATGAGGGACTGTGTATGCTTGACAGGTAGCACAGAGCAAATCACAACGTGCCACTTGAAGCGGTGCTGTGCATGTGCATGCGCAGGTAGTCTTTGTCAACATAGCATGCGTGTTATACCAGAGATAAGAGTTAGCAGCTACTCGGCATGCTGCTGCCTTAAGGCATCTCAAGGAGTGGCCTCCAAAGAGATTTTTGAGCAGAAGGAGGACCTGCTCTCATAGTGGTGTGGTGGCTCCTGGAGTTAAGGAGCCTATGTGCAAAACAGTGAAGAAGTTCTTCCTGGTGTGTTGCAAACGTCCTGCTACTGGTACAGCAAAGATTTAGACCCAGTAAAAAGGTGCTGAAGTCATACCTGGACTTTCTCTTGATGCTTTGGGCTATGCTGTTCAGTCAAGAAAGGACCCTGTAAGTGTATGCAATCCAGTACTGCTTGCAAAAAAGGTGCATGCATGTCAGGCTGCAGGGTCCAACGGACTGCCAGAAAGCTCAGCAGCCGTCCCAGGTCACGTATAAACCCTTGCTTCACAGAAGTAGTCATGACAAATTCATGCCAGGGTAGAGAGGCACCTCAAAGCACAAACCTCGCCTTTCTTGTGCTTCAATTGTATATCTTTCCATTGTCACTGCTAAACAGTGCCTCTCTGGATCATAGTCCCTTTGGGCCTGGATGTTGGGATGTTTCTGGTGCATCTTGGGGGCAGGTTGTCCCTCACAGTACGTGTATGTCCCAGGAAGGGATGGCAGAAGCAGGCATGGTGTCCCAGCTGGGCACACGTAAATGAGGAGAAAACCGTGTGAGCACTCTAAATGCAAATGAGTCCAAGGGTTGTTGGATGGGAATGAGAAAGGTGACAGCGATGACAATCTCTGTGGGTGAGCCGTGAGTATGGGGATGTGTTGAGATGGAGGTGATAAACCTCCATGGAGAAAATACCTGACCTCCCATCTCTGCCTTGCTGCTCATGAAGACAGAGCTGCTGGGGGTTGGACTAGATGACCCACAGAGGTCCCTTCCAACCCCTAACATTCTGTGATTCTGTGCTCTGACGAAGCTCTGTGGGAAGGGGTGCTGGAAAGCAGCGTGTATCAAATTCCCATAATTATGGTGGTAGCTAGAATAGTAAGAGACAGACCTTGGACCATAAAGCTGGCAGCCTTAATAGCCGAGAGGCGCAGGATGACAAGGAATGTGGAGCTGTGGAGGGAAGACGTGACTTTCCAGGGTTACTCGGTGGGGTGGTGGGGTAGCCAAGAACAGTGGCCTGACTCTCAGGCCACTGTCTTAGCAACATGACCACATTCCCCCCAGTAATAAGAGCCACGCTGAACTTTTGCCAAGAACCAGCTTGGTTCTGCTCTGAATGGTCACCATTTTTGAGGGTTTTTTTTGGGGAAAGGATAGCAGTTCAACAGTAAATAAACCCATTCTTTTCTAGTTCTAGAAGTACTAAAAGCAGTAGTGTTGGGAAATCAAAAGTATTGTTGGTTTTCTTCATTGCCCCAAACCTATCAGGAGGCAGAAAGTCTTCACCTCTGCTGGTGTCTTTCAAGTGAAATATCTCTTCTAAAGCTGCTGCCTCTGCTTTGAAGCATCCTAGGTGCTGGGTGCTTCTACAAGACTTCTGATGTTTGCTTACTATAGACACCGTGGTGGGGAAACATGACCATAACAAACCTGGCTCCTCGCTGATTCAAAAGATTGCTTTGATAAATCAAAGCCCTCCAGTATGCAGCAGTAAGTAGTCCTCATCTCATTCATTCATACATCGTGTTTTGATGATTTGATTTACCAATAATACACAGCAACAACTTCTCCCTTGAAAATAATGTGTCCAACCCTCTGTTACTTTCTACACAAAGATAAATAGATTGGTGCAGAGTTTATGGATGTTAGGGATGCTGGTCCAGGCTCTGAACAACAGACCCCATTTAATTTCAAGAGCTGAATCTCTACAAAATGTTCACAGCAAAGCCCCAAACTAGGTGCAATAAACCTAATGCCAGCCAAGTTTTCAAACCCAGGCTGAATTGCAGGAAAGCCCTGGGCCAGGTTTGGAAGAAGCCCTGGGCCAGGTTTCCAGCTAGCTTTGAAGCCACATTTTTAAAGAGGCTCCTGATCAGGATTTTGATCTTCCCACAGGCTATGCTTCAAGAGATTTCCACCAGTCAGGATTTGAGCTCATCACTGCCAAATCCCAAACCTGCTTGGGATGGAGCAGCAGCAATGTCCAGAGACAAGTTTCAGCCACGCCTAGCCCCTGGTCCTGTGCAGGACTGGTGCCCCAGGGAAGGTGCTCTCCAGGGCCGGCAGCACGGGCAGGGCTGAGTGGCAGGCAGCTTCCCCTATACATTGCAACGGTTTCATTTTCATCGGGTTTCAGCACTTGGCATTTTGGGCTGAATTTCACGCCAAGTTTTCAAATCCAAGAGACCCGCAGGCCTTGTGGACATGCAAAACCACCAATGTAATGAGAATTGGTTTAAAATTGATTTAGTTCAGAAAAAAAAAAATTCAAGCCACCATGTGGAAACATTTAGAAGAGTCAGTTATGAAGTTAGCTAAATGGAAGTAAATGCCTTTGAATGTGTCCATACAGAGCAGTGGTACTGGAGAAAGTAAATCTGTTTACCATGAATTTTAATCAAACTCGTTGAACTATGGTTCAATGACCAGCAGTGAGTAAAATTTACTGAAACACTGGTACCCCTGCTTAGACTCTCAGTCACCTTTGTAAACTTTCTGAGACACTTAACTTCAGTTTTTTGGGGGAGGATATTGGTGTTTCAGTCCAGATCCTTGAAGACACCTATTGAAATGTCTAAGTACTGCTGATTTCGAAGAGGATCTATTGCCTTTGAAGATATTGCCTCACTGAACTCATTCCTATTGACCTGAGGGGAGGTTTCCGCTCTTCTTGGTCAGCTGAATAACTTTGACTGAGCTGTGGAATCCTAAATGACATAAGCCTGGTAGCAATTTATGGTATCTTTTAGGTTTTGAGGCTATGGAGTACTGTAACCGAAAACATATAGGGCAGGGAGATGCTCCATAACTCCAGAGTCTCCAGTCTCTCACAGGCTTGGGGCAATCATCTGCATGCACAGCTGTGTGGGGCTTAGTGGTCCTTGCCTGATGTCAAACCCGTTTGGTCAATGCAGCTCATCAGGTTGAGTGAATGCCCTTGTTTTGGGTTGTTTCTGTGTAGCCTGGGTAAATTCCTGCTGAATGAAAAGCACTCCACAGTCCTTGTGCTAGGTTTCAATGAGGTGAAGAGCCAGCTGCAAGTTTCCAGGTAGCTCTGGCCTGACAGCAGTGAGGAAGAGAATTGTAGCTGATGTTGCTGAGTTCTCACAGTAGCATCAGTGCTCTTTGTCCTGCAGTTGTTTCATTCTCTGTTTTTTGGCTTATGGTTTGGGGTTTTTTTTTCCTTGCCAATGCAAACCCCACCTGCAATGCCACGAGCAGAGGATGCCTCTGCTCCCCGTCCTTCCCTTTCACATCTGCCTGTGTGCACAGCTATGCACATAAACATGGCAAGATCAAAAGGTTTCAGAAGGGCTCTGTGTGTTATGAAATGTTTTGAGGCTCAAAGCCCAAAGGAGGAACTCCATCATGAATTCCCCATGTATAACGAATTTGGGAAAGGGATTAAAATGGGACAGAGCCTCTTGCTTTTTCTCCCCCCTCCTCCATGGCCCCTTTCAGAAAATTAGGGGGCCTCTCTCTGAGGAGAAACTGTTGAAAATTGCACGCTGCTTTCCCTTCCCCTTCCTCCTGAACATAGCCAGAAGAGCAATATACATTTCTGAGGTTTGGCAGCGGCATATGAAAGCATGGTTTTTTGCCAGAAAAGGACTGGCTGATGGGGGCCAAAGTGCATGTGGGCTTGGGGGATGCTCGGAGAAGGGAAGGCACCTGTACCCTGTATTCCCCACTGCTACTAGGGATCTTATTCCCACCATTTCCCAGTTGGTGCCTGATGATCACGTTTATTCCCTGGGTTGTATCATCAGCTGCTGGAATGAGACCCATCAGCTGAGATCTGTGCCTGAACTTCGGTTTCATAACAAAAGCAGAGACAGTTGTTCTTGCAACAGACCTCTTCTGGACTGTACGACCCATGTGCGGTCCATACAGCTGAGAAATACGACATTAGCTAAGCTAGTCCGGAGCTAGCGATGATCCTGTTTTATGTTAAGATTTCCTGAACTGCAACATCACTGCCTTGCTCCTCCCAGCCCTTCCTCTGTCCACCTCCTGCCGGACGTGGCACCAGCCCACTTAGCTTGCTGAGAGTCCCCTCAGTCTGGCTAGACTGGTATCTTGTGCCACAGTATGCACGCATGTTTTTAGCACCATGCTGAAGGCTAATGATGCCGTCTCTTACGGCTCGGAGGAATAAATTTCCATTTCATATCAGAATTTTAGTGGAAATATTTGAAAAGTTTGGGGGGCTGACGGAAGTTTTGATGCTCAATGAATTTGAAACCCAAAGTATTTTCATGGCTCACAAGCTGAAAAGCCCTTCCTGCACTTCCTCCTCTGCACTTTTCTTTTTTTTAACAGGAGAAGGGAGAGGAAAAACAGAACGGGACAGAACAAGGTATTCTCTCCCCTCCTGGACAAGGGTTGCAAAATGTCAACCCATAAATTAAACTTTGTCTCAAGCGTTATGTTAGAGCTAAAAACAAAAGGGATGTTTTGTTAGAAAGAAATCTTTATTTAACAAAAATCCAAACTAGCTCCCATTATTAAATGTTCATTTATAGGCAAAAACCTGTGGTTTTTTGCCCATGTTTGAACAGTATCTAGGACGTGGAGGCTCTAGGGCATGCCTGAAGCCTCCAAGTGCTGCAGCAGCGTCACGTGTCTCAGTGTTCGCTTACAAATATTTCCTTATTGTCTATCATCATAACGCAGAGCATAAATATGTACATTTAGCTTATTGCCTTCCTCAGCCTGGGATGCGAGGAGGCATTAATGCTCCAGTGAGCTGTTGCCCCGTGGTTAAACTCTGCTAAACTTCCTCCGCGAGTCAGTGGCAGCAGGGTAGATGGAGCTATTCCCTCTGCCCCTGAAGTTCAAGCCCCCGTCAGAGGAGCTGCAGCCATCAGCGTGGGAGAGGAGAGAGGGGCTGCTGTTATTCATGTTTTTAGATGGCTGGATTCCACTTTGGCAGACGGGAGAGACTGCAGTCTGAAAGCTGTGGGCTGATAAGTGGTTTTGAGAGATAAGATATGAAAGACTCTGTAATTCTGGACGAGAGTGTTGAGTAGTTTATATGTGTAAGTCCAGATGTTCAGTAGAAGGAGCTGTTCCAGCCCTTCAGCTGTGTATGTCTGCTTGCACATGTATGGACTGGTGCGCTCGTGGCACTGGCCGAGCAATGGTCCCTGGTCCCTGGGAGCAGTGAACGGGGCACCGAGTCCCCTGTGGAACTCAGGGGAAGCACAGGGTTAATGTTCAGGCGGTGCTCCGTGTCTGTTTTACTTTGACACAGCTGTATTTCACCAGGAGGATGAGGATGCTTTCTGATCACGGAAGCTGCGTCCAAAGCTACAGCCCAAACTGTCAGGGCAGGAGAAGCTCCAGAGCATCTCTGCCCTGAAGACACTGTGACTCAGGCACATCTCTTGGTCACAGGGACTGCCTTGCTAGTTACAGGGTACGTTAATTTACTACTGGCCTACTGAATGCTACCCACACAGTGCTAGTGTGGATACCTAAGGCATCCAGAGCATGGACAGGCTCAGTTGTAGCCTTCCTGCTTTCTCCCCTGACTCCCACCTGAGTAATGAGCAAGGAGGAAAGCAGCTCTCCACTTGCATCTGACAGAGCTAAGGTGGCAGCGGTCACTGCAAGGCAAGATGAGGGCTTGTCCCTGCCTCTAGCGTCAGGCTCCAGGAGCACAGTTCCTGGTGTTTGGGTATATGATTTGCTTACCAGCAAAGTTGTACTTGTACACCTATTCCAGAAAGTGCTTTTCTTGCAGAGGGCAGGCTTGTGTCCAGAACAGCTGCACCAGTTAACTGCTCCTAAATGTGAATCATCGCTGAAGGAGGGCTGTGTTTAACTAGTAGTGTATCTTACCATCAGCCTATGTCTCATGCACATGCAGCCACAGGGTAAGGGCTGCTTTAGTAAGAGGCAGACTGAGGGCTGGGTTCCCAGCACCTGTCGATTGGGAGTAGATTCCCTAAAATGGATGTAGCTGTGTTGATTTAAATAGGGTGGAAATTTAGCCCTGGATATTCTGCAAGTACATGAACCATCAATAGCCAGGGTTTTTTAAAGCAGACAAATAATTTTTTGTCATGAGCAAGATCATTGCAGACAGGGAAACAGATAAGCAGCTGGATTTTTCTTTGGGCTGTGATTTTTGGGGCAGATGCATTGGCTCATCTAACATGAGCCTGTTTAGTCGGTGTATGAATACAAACAGGTAAACATCCATACTTAATGGAGCCTCTTCAGAACCAGCCTTCCATAATTTATCTGTTTGTCTCTAAAAGCAAATAGTATGTGAGGCCCTTGGATATCTTGCTCGGTAAGCATCGCCATGTTTTTCAGGTGTGCCCAGGGGCAGGTTATTGCAGACCTGGGGAGTCTAAGTGAGGCGGTGGGGACTCCTTTCCGGTTTGCAGGGTGGGATGTCCCCCAAGAAGGCCTTTCAGAAACTCACCGGCCGCTTGCACACACACTCTGCTGACTCTGCCTTCCCCACTGGCAGGACAGTGACCCCGGCACGGAGTATGGCAGGCAGCGGGTGGTGATAGCCTCTTGAGCACACATTGTTCAAACCAGGGCCATTCATGTGGTGGAGACTCGCATGTCACATAGTGGCTAATATTTGCCAGTGGGAATGCCCTGCTGAGAGCCAAGAGAGGCATGGTAGGCTCATGTGGGGAAGAGATTTGGCTGTGAAGAGCTAAGGCAGGAACAGTTAGCATAGGATGAGGGAAAGACTCTCGGGCCCAGGAGTGACCTGGCTGTTGGCAATACGACCAGCTTGTGGTTCCACACCGGCATGTCCCCACCCTGCTGATACTCTTCCGACCTCCCGATACCCTCCTCACCTGCCTCAGACTTTGAGACATCACCAGGAGCTCCTGCTGACTGCAGCTGCAGAGGAGCATGACCACAGTACTCTTCTGTTCCACATTACAGCCCAGGATCCACCTCTGTTGCCGTTAGCGCACATTCCTCACTCTGATTCACAGTGGCATCTCTCTCTGCTTCTTATTCATTACCCAAACATCTTGGCGAGCAGGGGCCTGTTAGTGGCTTTGGCCACTTGGCACAAACGGTGGAATCTTATGGTAAACCCAGAGACACTTTTTGGAGGTGTAATATCTTGGGTTTGGTTTCCACTGCATTTTTGTAGCGGAGAGGCCAAAAACACATCAAAGAAGCGAGTCTGGCAGCAAGCACCAACCCTAAATTCATTACGCTTCAATTAGGCTGTTAAGAAGAGATAAAAGAAGCAGCAAAACTGTACGTCCTCCTCAACTGCTGTTTGCTGATGTTCCTTCTCTCTTTTGTGGCCTGAATCCCCGGGTAGCTTAGTCCACTGGCACTAGCGGTGTTGTGTGCTTGGGGACAGCAGAGGCATCCTTCTCATTGGAGCCATGATTGGATCAAAGGGCTTTAGCCAGTCCCTGGGGAAGAGCGAAAGGGATTTTTTTTGTGCTTGTGCCTTTGTGACTAACTGCTTTTTCATCATTTCACCTCGTTGTTCCAGTCCGCTTCTCCTCTCTGCAGTTTGTGATGGATCAAACAGCAAATGCTTTACTGAGAAGTGGATTCCTTGCTGCAAAGTGTGAAGGCCAACACATTGGGCAGCTGAGGCAATGGATTTTGTGTCTGCAGCATCCTTTGCTTGGGGTCTCTGCAGCTGTTTGTTGGCCAGGGTCATTCCTGTGGGAACAGGAACGAAGCAACAATTGCTAAGCTGTAGGTATCAAGAAAGAAAATCAGCAACTTGGCTGAGACTTGGGTATTCATTGCATTGCATTCCAGTGACCCCTCTCAATGGCTTATTAAAACAGCAAATCTCTTTGAATTGCGTATTATTACTTCCCATGCCGCCGAACATAGAGGCTTGCAGGAGCAACTGGGGGCCTTGGTGGCAAAAGCATCCATGGTGAAAGCTGCTGTTGCAGTTAGCTACTGGCAGAAGTTGCAAATAATGTAACGTATATTTATCAACATTTTATTTATGGTCTAGATGCCTGAATAATTGTTTAGTCTTGTAGAGAGAATCAAAACAATCTTCCAAACCAACAAACAAGAATTGCATCTTTTAAACAACATTTATTTTTGTAGTTGTTGAAGGTGGTGGCAATTTTTCCCCACAGCTTGAGATGTGAAAACTCCCTGTAGTCAAACAGAAAAATGGGGACTTCCCCTCCCTGTCTCATTCCCAAAAACGTTCAGGAGTGATTTGTCCAGCTCAGAAAACCTGATAAAAGCCGTGAAAAATTCTTGACAGCTTTATGGATAACACTGAGTCTATCCTCAAATGGATCTGGGTTTGATGGATAAAGAATATTTGTGCCAGTCAATGTGTGTTAAAGCTGCCTCTTCATGGAAAGTGGAAAATATCACAGTAGGTTGCTCTCTGGGACCACCTAGGATGCCCAGAACTTGGCTAGGACAGGCAGGGAGGTAAGGTCATGAGTGGTCCTTGAGAAGGTGCTGCATGTAAACCATCTATCCAGATAAGATCTGTCTTAACTAGAGGACTGCGCCTCTGCTCCCTGAGTTAGTATCAGGGCACACACCATCTTCTTGGACCTCAGGAGGGCTAACTTTGGCCTCTTCAAGGAGCTACTGGGAGGAATCTCGTGGGCCAGGGCTCTCGAAGGTAGGGGGATCCAAGAGTGCTGGTTGCTGTTTAAACGTCACTTCCTCCACGCTCAGGAGCGGTGCATCCCCCTGAGAAAGAAATCTAGCACAGGAGGCAGTAGAACCGCATGGTTGAACAAGGAGTATTTAGCGGACACTAGTGTACTCGGCAACATCATGACGACATGGGACAAGGTGCATGT
>Ga0181612_137941_pt1 | contig 11935 bp, 3 predicted proteins | sample HoacroProtozoa21_FD_119630 | JGI IMG/M metagenome (GOLD analysis project Ga0181612, IMG submission 119630) | Hoatzin crop microbial communities from Cojedes, Venezuel. Combined Assembly of Gp0051906, Gp0051904, Gp0051908
CAACCTTCCCTGCAGTGAGCAGGGACAACTTCAACGGGGTCAGGTTACTCAGAGCCCCGTCCAACCTGGCCTTGAATGTGTCCAGGGATGGGGCCTCCACTGCCTCTCTGGGCAACCCATTCCAGTGTTTCACCACCCTCATGGTAAAAAATTTCTTCCTTATATCTAGTCTAAATCTCCCCTCCCTTAGTTTAAAGCCATTACTCCTTGTCCTGATCTGCAGGGTCATCTGCCCTGTGCTTTCCTCAAAGCTGTCAGTCTCTGGAATTACAATATTTCTCCTATTTTCCCACTTTTGCACCATTGTTTGCAGACACAGAAAGTAAAACTGCTCCCTGAAGCCTGTCATTGTAAGATCCCCCCATGGATCTGCTCAAATCTGTTGTCCAGCTCCCATCACTAACACACCGTCACAGCAGACACACAATAGCTATTGGCAGCTCTTCTTCCCTGGAAGGAACTGGTTCTGGGTTTGCTGCCATTTGTGTGCCTAACTGCAAGCTTTTGGGCATTCTTGCCATTTTATTTTCCTAGAAGATTTATGGAAAGTATTCCAAACCAAGAAACACATAACCATCATGTAGTATGTATCATGTAATAGCTATTTTTCTTCCACACTGCAAGGGTGACCAGAAGTCTAAAATTAGTAAACAAGGAACAGAAAATATAGATGAAGAAAACTCTCAAATTTACTGATACTTTCAGGCAATGTAAACCCCCCAGCTTCTGTTATTTTTTTTTCCACTGATGATCCCTAGAGATTGTGAAACTGCCATAAATACAAGTATGGGGCAGTAGCTCCTGCTTTCAATTCCAGAGGACCAGATAAGATGAAAGGGATTAGAAATACTAAAATAAACATTTACAAATAATGAGCTATTAATTTTCATTATGAGTCTTTTCTATTTTAATGATACCCTTATTCTTCAGTGCTTGATCAGAGATGTATGGAGGGAAATGCAATGTAAATACATAGAATAAAGTTGTCCCTTTTGATAAAAAGGCAACATGTTTCATGTCCAATTGCAGCTAGTGATTGTTCATAAATTATTAATTTTGAAAATATTCCTCTTTTTATAGTGTAATATCCAAACAGCTTCTTGGTAGAGCCATGGTCTTGATGACTTACTATGTTTCTAATTCCTACTCTTCAATTTTAGAACAACTAACACACTACAGTTTCTGCCTTCCATTAGATTAATATTTGTGCTTGATTTTGGAACTACCAACATTAGGATATTTCATTTAGATAAAGGATCTAAATCTTTTTTTCCCTTCAGCAGACTTCAATAACTCCAACCAGCGCTGCAGGTGTGGAAGTGAAGGATTACTCTGTGGAACTTCTGCTGCCGAGGTCTCCACTGAGCCCCGGCACAATTAAGTACGCTGTGCAAGGTCAGGATTTTGTCTTAAAGGCTGGGAGAGACGAGTCAGCAGAAACTCTTCCAGGCTGTGATGATAGCTGGCCGTGGAGAACAGCAAGTGAAGTGCTGAGAATAATGATCTCCTCAAACGCTGTGATAGTTTATGTCTGATCCATAAGACAGTCAAAATGCAGATCCACAGCCAAGGAACACATTTTTTTTGGAAGGATCTACTTATAACCAGCGAAAGGATTAGTCTCCTGTGTGGCCACAGACCTTTGGTGAGCATCCTCGGGCAGCCCTCAGAACACGGCAACCTGTGTGGGGCTTGAGTTTATCTAATTTCTTCCAAAATCAAGGCTTAGGTTTGCTTGCACTTCTGTTCAGTAGGCTCTTTTGTCCCTCAGTGTCACTCTGGATTTGTACAAAAAAGTATTTCAAAGCTGGCCTAAGGAAGAATTTACCCCATTCTTAGCCTGCTCTTAGCAATACCATTTACTCCCACCTGGCCTTTTAAGAATGCACACTGCTTGTAATCGAATGAAATCTACTCCTGCCGTGCCTTAAGATGTGCCCATCTTTTACCTTGAATTTCTAAATAAGACCACAAACTATGTAAATGAACAATCTTCCCTTCTCTCCAGGCTGCTGTCTATATAGATTTTCAAGCACCATAGCTATATTCCATACAGCTGCATCTCCGTTCACTTGGAACAGATGGAAAAACCTTTTCGATTAATGGATTTCACTATGTTGGAGACTTACAGTGTAATAAACACGCATTTCTGTTACTATAACAAAGTGTAAGCCAGAATTTACATAGAAGGGTGGTGGAAAAGCATTTAGATGATGGGAGAGGAGAAAGTTGGGCTGGACAGAATGGCAGTGGCGTATGAAAGCAATAAATAGAGAGTAGGGAAAGGATAGGTAATATGGGCAGGTTATTAGTAATAGCGAGGGGAGGCAACAGAGAAGAAATGAACTGGAGTTTCTAATGGATCCCAACTTTCCCAAAGTATCTTTATACACAGGGCTGGACTGCAGGTTCTTCCTACATTTCAGCAGGGAGAGTTAAGAAGATGCTGTAGGAAATAAATCCAGGCAAGAAATGGGTAGAAACGGCCTGTATGGAGAGCTGGAAGCCAGCTCACCTGGCTGGAGTGAGAGAGCAGAGGAGGAAAAGCAGGCAGGGGTGCAAAGGCAGAGCTCAATGGGACTGGTCTCACCTGAAGCTGCTCCTGCAACCTTGTGTTTACAACCAGGACAACGGCAGGAATCCCCTGCTATTTGTAACGCTCAGGATAATTCAGTGCCTTGCTGAAGAGCTTCTCACTGTCCTACTCTCCTGAGACCAACACATTAATGGGGTCACAATGGTAACATGTTCCTCTGCCACAACAACCTGTTTTACACAGAGGGACTCTCGCCTGAAAGCACGTCATTGCCATCAGTAAAGCTTTGTAGAAAAGGACAACAGCGGCTGCTGATGCCATAGCAACCCATGCAAGAGCAGGTAAGGTGGGCTACACAAGCTGAAAGGTGCCAGAGAGCTATTAGGAAAGTCACAGCCTTGAAAACAGCCCCTCGTTCTCGTGACAGCGGTGGCAAGAGGTCGTGGTAAAATGCTGCTCTTGCCCTCTGAGTTCCTAGGGTGAGGAGAAGCAAAGATGTCAGAGCTGATCTGGCAGACGCTAACAGTTTCAGCAATGGTTCGGTTCCCGGGCCTCCCTCCCCAGACAGGAGGTGAAAAGCAGCAGCACCAGGCAGTGCTTCGAGCCAACCCTGCTGATCCTCTGAGGGAAAGCGCAAACTCCTCAGCACCACATCTGTGTGTGACACTTCACATGTTTATTGGTCCACTCTCGAAAAAACAAACTAACCTAAAAAACTCCTAGACAGCCAGTCAACTTCAATACATTTTAGAGGTTCTTCAGGATAAGAGCACATGCATGACGGGAAGTAATGCTGACAGCTGGGCACTTTGGCAAAGGATGTCTTTTCTAAAGCAAAAAAGCCACAATTATTATAACCAAGTGAATATTTTGAAAGAAGTATCTTAACATCTTACACCATATTTCTGTTCATATGTTGCTCGTCAATGTAACAAGAGTCTGCGCACAAATGTAATCATTACTCCTAATTTCTGTCACCTCTTGTCAGCTAATCACTCTTGGCCAGCAGATCTTTTCCGTGCAGTTGTAGTGTATCAGTTGGTGGTGTGTTACTTACGCTGCTGGTGTACGGCAGGTGGTGGTGTTTCTGCTGATCGGATGGCTTATACGATTGACTAACGCAATGGCACTAGTTACAGATTTTACAGGATGGAGCTCTGAACGATGTGCTAGGTGAAATTTCAGGCTAAAAGTTTGGTTTGGGGTAGTTGATTAGCTAAGGGTGGCAAATGACCTTCAGTGTTTGCAGAATGTTTGGGGAACAAGTATGAATCAAAATTCTGCATTTGATGTGATCTGGGAAAGAGAGTACACAGGATGAAGCTGCCTCCTTGTTACCAGCCTTTGCCACACCACAGCCTTTGCTGTCATGAAGGATGCTCGTTTGGAAAGAAAACACAGAAATCCCAAACGCTGCACTACAACTGGTGGTCCGTGGGTTTCATTCTGCGGCCATGTGTCAACTAGCAGCTACCAGAACGTAAAAAGCACCTCCAAGGGCACTACTGGCGTTTCAAGGCTACTCGAAGTGTCCATAAAGTGACTCTGCACCTCTCATGTCCCTGGTGTAGGGCACCCATTGCTCTACTGCATTCATCGCTCTTACAATGGTCTGTGATCGCTGTGAGGTCAGGATCGGTTTTCAGCACTACTACCAGAGCTTTAAAGATATCACTTCATTCTCGCTGTTCCTACTTTTTCCTTTGGTAAGGTACTTCGCAAAAAACCTAAAAAATGTTAGCCAACAGTAGGCGGAAAAGCCCCAGTTCTCCTTCCACCCAACTGCTAAAAGGGGTTCCACATGCAGATTACAGGTCTAGATTAGAGGCTGAACTTCCCTGAAGAAGGCAGTTGCTCCTACTCTTGGTTGCAGACTCTCCAATTTCCAGCAGCTATTTTGTACTACCTCTGGCTCTTTCCTCTCCACGTGGGAATACAGCCTGGTTTCCATGTTTCTCTCCTAAGAAGTATTCATTTTAAAGTAAAGAAGACTTGTACAGCTTGACGTTAGGCTGGGAACACTGGTCAGAAATTGCTGCTCAAGGATGCCTGCTGTTTTATAGCATTTTCTTTCCCCCTGTAACACAACTGGATGTTTGAGCCAGCGGCGGGAAAGACCATCATCTACCGCATTTGTCACCAAGCTTGATAGATAGTATTCCCAAGCCAATGCCATAAATGCTGTTTGGAAATTGCAAAGCCGGGCTGCTGCCACTGCTGGTCTGGCCAAAAAGAATAAATTTATAATCATGAATATAAATTTCATAGATAGTATTATTGTCATTCTGCTTTTGAGTTATAAGACTTATGGGGAGTGGCTTGTGGAGCAGAAGCAGTGTCACCATAATTCAGTGTAATTCCGATGACAATCGTTCTATCTATCACGCAGATATAAATCAATCAATTTCCTACATTAAAGAGACAGACCTCACCTCTCAGAAGTTAGGGGAGAAGGAGGGGGGTCCAGGTGTTACTGGTTATGCTGACTAAGACTGGTTTTATTGCTGATATCAGCCCCGCTTCATGAATGTATTTCCAGTGTACTCTGATCAATAGAACGATGCTTTCCCATGTGGCTACACGCACGTTTTTAAAAAAAAATCACACATCATTCATTCAGGTCTTCCATCTCCGCTGCCCCCTGCTACACCTTAAATTACTGGACTTTCTAAATGAATGATAGTTGACAAACTACAGTAAACTTACTGTCCTGACTGAAATGACATTAATTCAACCGGAGCCCAATATATTCAAAGGTCTCTCTGAAATGCCATGAATTAGGGAGCAGATCTTTTCTATTAATGTGTCTCAGTCCCTCCCAAAGGCTACCGGCCTGAGGGAAAAATAAAAGACAGTAGAGCCTCAGTGCCACTGAGCAAGCATGTAATGGCTTTGCGAGCACACTGCTGGGAAGAAGAATGCAGGACTCTCAGGAAGGAACAGCTTGCGCGGGGAGGAAGAGCCTCTGCAACCAATGCAAAGGCATTTTGGAAAGCAGAGAGTTATACAGTTAAGCAACCTATTGTTCACCGTAATGAAAAAGCATGACTATTCATGAGTGTGTTACAGTGTGTAGTCTGCCAATTACCCAATCAAGGGACATGCTCATTCAGCCATGAGCGAGGGCAGTACCCATAATATTTTATTGCTATTAAGCCTCAACTTTGCATGTTTTTATATAGACTATAGGGTGTTTAATAGCCATGCAAAGCTATGACTTTCTTGCATACATTACAGATGGGCATAAGAGGATAAATCCTACTGCAGGCTGCCCATGCTAACCCTTCCTCTGTAACTGAAAATACGTAACTGTGCAATATTGTGTCACTTGGAGTTGTCTGAATGGGTCATGTCTGCAAGATCTCATCAGTTTTGGGAAAATGTTACAAAGCTCTGCAGGAGGCAGTGTCAGAGAGTCGACCGCAGGAACGGAACACTTGGGTTGAAATAAAGATGTCATTTTTTAAAAGTCAGGAAGGAAAATTATGATTTTAAATGTCCAGAAAAATAAACAGTCATCCAAAATGGTAAAAGAGACTGAGATGCTTTTGGCAGAAGGAGATTTAAATACATTCCCATAGTTTAGTGTTATCCATTCGGTTTTATAGATGCAGGGAATAATATTTCAGATACTAATATCCTCAGAGACAGGATCAAGCTACGAAAGCTGCTTTCCCTCGGAATCAGAACCAGGGAGATGCCTATGTGTTGTGACCTACCCTCCTCGATCAGCTGCATGCGAGAAGAAGACATATTCCCTGTCTGAACCTGGACCAACTAACTCTGAAGCTTGGGACTGTTACAGTGTCCTCTCTAGTTCATACATGCATGGTTAATTCACCAGTAGCCTTACACATGAAATTGAAACGCTAACTATTTATTTATACCCCGGGATTTATACTCTGGTATAAACATGTATGTTTATACTTGTTAATTAGTTCTATTTCTACAAAGCATCTGTGGCTTGAGGTCTGCCTTACTCTTCAAGAATGGGGCAGTTAGTTATGATACTTGACTTTCCTGTAGCGCCGGATTTTTCCTGCTCCTTCACACAGAGGAACCACTTGATGGTGTCAACTATTTTTTGACTTTGATAAAAATGTATTGAGAGTCCAGATCATCTCTTAATAGTTCACATTTCTATTTAATAACCTGCTGCAATGTCAAAAGATACAACCATCATATTACAGTTCCAAGAAGTATTATGCACTGCCATCCTATCTATTGATGCACATCAGACATGTCCATGTTATTCCATATTCTGTCCATTCCAAAGAAAGGCTAAAGGAGACAGAGGGTGCAGATCTTGTTAGGTGCAGCCTCTGACACTATCACTATCAATTGTCTTTTGCTAGCACTGATCATCACCTCAATTATCTGGCGTCCAGCCTACCTGATAGGTTTTTGCAAACTATAACTCTTTTGTCGATGAACATGGAATAATGACAGCTAGGGGCAGATGGACAGAATACAAAAGAGATAAACCTAAAGGTATTATACACATATACACACGCATGCAAACATCTGCCCATGTCTCTAAATTAATCGAAAGCTGCAACAACTCGGCACATCCTGTTGTTCTCTTAAGATGCAACATAAGAGTATACAAACCAGAAAGAACGGAGTTAAAAATGCCCTGAATGGCTCTTTTTCTTTTCCTCTCTCATATTTCGTTCTCAAGACTGTCACATGTACCAAAGGTCTGGGAATACAGTAGAATACAGTACCTAAAAACACACCTGGTATATAATATTTGGCAGCTCATTCAGAAACTGTCATTGTAACTTTAAATAACAGGAAAAGAAAACTGGTTTTGTAAAAGTATGCTTGGCATGATTTTAATTTAAAGGATTTTTTTTTAATATTTCCAATACCACAAGTTTGAACCAAGGGCTGAAAAAATCAAACAAGAACTTGCAGATAGCATGCTGCCATTGTAGCTGTAAATTTTTACCCAGGCAATATTTCCCACAACATGAGAAAATGGATTTTAGTGCAATATTAATTGAAGTTTTGCCAGTATAAGGTTCATGAGGTTAATTTGAAAAGAATACATTACCAATATATTTATAGCATTTAAATAAATTAGGATTACACTTCACACATCAATAACAGCTGTTAAATAATATTTTTATTCTATGTAAATTCTATCCATTCATCTCTGTTGTATAACAAATGACCATAATTATGGTGCTTCATTGGTAGGAAGGTCATTGGTAATCTTGTAATTTCTCATTGGTGTAAAAAGAGAAAACAGAAGTGTTTGTGATGAATGTATTCAACCTTTTGCATACTTTCGTGCTTGGGACTATGCATTAAAATGCAGCAAGAAATTAAGTTCTTCACTTACACAGCATTTTTAATCTAGTGCTGTTGATTTGTTATAACTAAGGCATTTACAATGCTTTCTCAGGGGCCTTTTTCTAGTATATTTTGTATTTTCTTCCTTAGAAACTAATAAGGTTCAAATGTTCACAACATTCTCCCCCCCAAAAAAAAGCCCCACCAGAGCCAGAAATCACCAATTCAGAACTAGAAGCTCCAGTCTTTTAACTTGCAGTCCATGTATTTTGGATTACTGAAAAATAATCAAATCAATGTCTCAAAACCAGGTTGTACAGAATGTGTGAATATAAGTGAGAAAACAGACTACTGCCTAGTAGTCTCTGAATTGAGATTACTGAGATAGACTTGTAGACTGAGATTTTTTTTTTCCTGGTTCTGTCTTAGTTTTATATAGAGATCTGCTTCTTACTTGCAGAAAGGGAGGAATCCCAGTGTGTCTTAGAGGACTCAGAACATATTTAGGAAGGCGCATTTCCCTACTCTAAAACAGCTAATACGATTCCTGTAAGAAAATCTGCTCTATAACTTATTAAAATATACAATATATAGTCTAATTCAAATATAAGCTTTTATAGTTCTCATTGTATAAACACACATTCTGTTTTCTGGTGGAATATGCAATGATTGTATAGCCTTTACATATGGGAAAGGAAGGCAGTATGCTGATTGCTAATTCACAGAGAGAAAAACATTAGGAGGAACAGTGCCCTGTACCTGGAGTATCATTGCAAGCACTGATGCTGGAAAGGTCCTCAAAAGCAGGGATTCATGCAAAGGAAATTCTTTTTAATGAAGCTTGATTTAATCCCATTATTCTAATAAAGCGTAATCAATTGACGCGGAAAATCCGAAGGTCTAGTTCAGCTGTTGATTAGAGTTTGGTTGTTTTTAAGACAGTGGGTACAACAAAAGAGAAGTAAGTTAATAAGCTTTCGGTCTGCTAATCCACTCTTCCTGGAGCGAGTTGGAGTTTTGAAGGAGGGCAATTTGGAAGCTGTCTTAGCATAAATCTAAAGCAAGTCTGCGGCTGTCTAGGGGGAACAAGCCCCTCAGCATTCACCAAGACACGCTTCAAGGAGATTCTACTCTTAATCCAATTTACTCAGCCGAATAAGTCCCACTGCTTCAGCTTGCCAACAAATTAAAATCCAGCTTCATAAAAACACCTTGAATTTGGAAGGTATTGGCTGGCCTGCTAGACTTGAAACTTCATTTATTCTGGCTAACTTCTCAATTATCTTCCCAGCAGTGGAGATGTGTAAAAGTACAAAAATCAATAGGATTCTATTCCCTTTCTATTGGAAAGGGAAAAATTAATGAGATAGGACACTCTCTTAATCAGAAATAAATGTTTTAATTCAGATAATGACATAGTTTTCCCTCGCTGAAGGATGACAAATGCTGGGCTGCACCCCCAGCAGAAGCAGTTTCAATTTTATTGTAAATATAAAAGGTATTGATCGGTGAAATGCACAAACCCTATTGCTTACAAAAGCCATTCAGGGGGACTGGGAAAACTATTAAGCACTGGGTCAGAAATCAATAAACAACACTGAAATGTAGCAGAGGTCGCCCTAAGGCTTCGTGGCATCTTAGAAAGCCAAGTGGCAGAAATAGTGACAGAAATGTCTCTTGTGGAGCAATGTTAGGGATGAAGGGGTCATGCATTTAATCTCTTCGGAGCTTTGACAGGTCTGTGGAACAGAACTAATGTAGTCTTTCCTCGCTCCCTTTGATTTAAATACATGCTGATTCATCCGACAGCTGAGTGCAATGATTGTTTTGGGTCGTGCAGATATATTGGCTCAGAAAATATTGTAGGAGTATTTTGGTCCAGCTCTGCTTATGGAAACAGGATTTTAATTTGAGCTTTGTTTGTCCTCTTCGGAAAAATGCAACTACAAAAGCACAAACAAAGAAGCCTCTGAAATCAGGATCTTCCAGCATGCAATTTTAAAGACAAAATTAAAGATAACATTTAAAGAGGCAAGATTTAGAGATAAAAATTAAAAACCCAAGTATTTTTGCACCATAAAAATTATCCGTTATAACACTGTTTGGAACAGATAATGAACAGCTTATTTTTTCGTTTCTGCTTAGAAGATGCTTTCATTATAAAAGGTTACTTCCTCTGCCAGACATCACTTACCGTCACCAAACAAATCACAATCACCCCAAGTACTTGCTCTCTGGTGGTCTTTAGTTTGAAAGTGCCATATCTGATTCCAACCTGAATCTCTTAAAATACACTGAGGCCCGCATCTAGCATGCACAGCTACTGCTCTGTAAACACACAGCAGAAAGCACCTAGAATGAAGAGAAAGAACAGCAAAAGCAGTGTCTGTTCACCGAGGTGGGAGCTGATTTTTCGCAGAAGACGGTGATTTGAAAGGCTTAAAGCAGAGTATTGAAACTTTTAACAACATCATTCCAGAAGCAGAGCCAGAGTCCAAAAAAAATAAAAACAAGTAACTGTACCTTCTGCTCCGGGAAATGCAGCTTCCCCCTTGACATGGGTATGATTATAAGATTGGTTAGGGTCAGGTTACCCATCAGTAGGTGAAGTGTTCAGGTGCTGAGGATTTCAGTTTCATCTCACCTCAGATATTATGTCAGCTCCATGTCATTTTCATCACGGGGAATGATTTGAGGGCTCGCTGTGTCCCCTGTTATTGCGGTCACTTGACCTCAGATGTAACTTCTGTTTAATACCAGCATTTTAACAAAGCCTGGGAGTAGCACACACACGGTGAGCCATCACTTGACCTTTCCCTGCCTGGAAGACGCCAATTGGCTCTGGCCTTGGGTTCCGCTGCCCCCTCCATTTGCAACAAATGAATGTTAAGGCCTCAATGAATTGGCTCACGTTTGAAGTTATATTTTTTCATTGCCACAAGCATTTTAAAATTGAATCTGCTTTTCATGTTTTGTCTTGAAGTAATGATATTTTTCCTGTTGCATTTGGTTTGGGAGCATAGAAATGTGCTTATTCTTAAAAACAATATTCAGCTCAGCCATGTGCTATTTTAAGCACATGGTATTAATGGAGGACATGTAAAGAGCAAAGTGCCTTTGCTCTATAAAAAGGATCACTTTATGATTCTTAATGAAACTGTTTCCTCTTCTTTATTAAGCGTGCCTGACTAAATCTGGAAAGTAAGTAGAAAAAACTTTTTAAAACCATTAACCAGTGTATATTACTTCTAGTCAAGTATAGCAGGTTAGTAATACAATGCCTTCACCCATGCAAATATGTTGTTGTCACTCATCAATTCATTAATCACAGTTCATGTCTTACAAATAAGTTACTAGAGTGGCTTCCTGAGATGTGGCCAGTCTCTGTGAGCAACACAGGCGTTTTACATTCATTATTATCCTGACTGCAATCAGTGCTCAAGATAACAGCAGTTCTGGTGTGCCCCTCAGAGCTCCTTCTTTTTTCAGTGCATCTTCCCATGCTGCACAAGCCACTGTGGTCAACATCTAGATGTTATTGAAAGGCTGATCTGCTCTACCAGAATTTTTCCATGCCTGCTTGGTTGCAAGAGTGAAGTAAATGTTTATGAATGAGGAGATACAGGGAGAATGGAAGCAGTTTTTTTAAGAAGGTGCCGATTAATAAAATTTGGCTGATATCAGTAGCCTGATATTCCAAGGTATGAAACTTAGGATCCTTTGAAAATCAGGTGTCTGAACACGGATTGAAGAGCAGTAGCAGCCCATGCCTGCACTAGGCTGGGGTTTTGCCCAGAAGGAGCCCAGCTGCAAGCTCCAGGACCGCTCTGCAATGCAAACCACAGTGCAGTAGGTGAAGGAAGCTTCAAAAGTGTTCCTGATCCAAAATCAAATGCTAATACAGGTGCAGCCTCATGCTACTTTGCCAACATGCAGACACCAAGGATGCCACAGATATTCAGCTCTAGACTTCTCTATTCATATTACTGGGAAGAAGTCTCCAAAACAGTATATGCTGAGGCACTGAGGGTTTTTTTGGTGACGCAGATGCCATTACACAGAGAAGACTGCAAGGCCCATGCAAACCACAGCAGGGAG
>Ga0181612_142444_pt1 | contig 11935 bp, 7 predicted proteins | sample HoacroProtozoa21_FD_119630 | JGI IMG/M metagenome (GOLD analysis project Ga0181612, IMG submission 119630) | Hoatzin crop microbial communities from Cojedes, Venezuel. Combined Assembly of Gp0051906, Gp0051904, Gp0051908
CTGGAAAGGATTTGAGGGATTTGAATTTCAGAAAGTGTTGCTCAAATGCCTAAGCTTTAACACCAGCCTGAAAGTTCAATCTGTGTCACAAACCACTGTTAAATAATAATGATGAAATAATAATGATGGCGATAATAAAACTTTGATAGCAGCCATCTGCCCATTCCAGACAGTTGAATCATTTCCACTGCTCCCCGACAGCCAGCACTGACATGGATTTTTATGCACTATATCACAAACAGTATGTGCAGGGTCTGCAGTCGAGACCTTTCTGTAATGACGTCAAAGCAGTTGTGCAGCCAGCTTTTAAAATTGCTGCAGGCTTGTCCTAATGACATTAGGATATAACAAATGAGGAAAGGAAGATATGTGTATCAATGTTACAATAACAAGCAAGGACAGCACACTTAGCTCTGGAGGCAGCACTTAGGTTATCCTCCACAGAGCTGCTCTCCAAAGTTTGCGTCAGTGGAGGGGGTGGGGTGTGAATTCCATGATGAAGGAGCATAACTCAGCTGGAGGACTTTTTCATGTGAAGCCTGGAAAAAAAGTAAAGAAAAATGCATTGGAACTGTTACGATAAAACTTAAACAAGAAACTGTAAAGAGACTCTAGCAAGCTGTTTCAGTTGTCCACTTGCAGAGATAAGAGTCAAATATACTGTTAAGAACAGTCTATAAAGCCCAGCTAAGGAGTTTTTCTGAAGGAGAACTAAAAATCTCAAAACAAAGTAATTGAAAAAAATACTAAAAGAGCACTTGCAGATTGCTGGCAGAGATGCAGAACGAGTAGGTCTGTTTCAGCCCTGGTGATAACCAACATCCAGCCACCTCTATGGGAGACCACCTCTGCACTGGAGATTTGCTGGCACATAAAAGATGGATGTGGTAGCCAGTTTTTTCCCTAGCATCCCCTAGAAGCCTAAAAGCTGCATCTTTTCTCCGATCCACCTGGATCTGTCAGCCCTCTGGTCCATTTCTTAGCAGGGGAAAGAGACACAGCAGAGTGTGAGTCCAGTTGCAGGTTTTACAGGAGTTAATTTAAACCAGGACAGTTTTAGGAGGCTTTGATGGACAATTTTGTATTTTTAAAGTCCAAACTAATAAGTGGTTGACAGACTTCTGACCTGCTGTGACAGGTGAAAAAGCCCAGACAAACATACTGGATCTTTACCAGCACTTGTGAAATAAGGTGTAGATGAGTTCCTAGTGCAAGTGGGTGCTCTGTTCATTGCATGAAATACATTTTGGGAAATGCTGAGATTTACACTTGGTAAATACTCATATTCATGTAAATGAGACTACTACTATTTGTACAAAATATGTTAATAAACCTGTGTTATTTTCTTTAACTCTAAAATATCCTGTGATTTAGCCATTCACACTAATAGCATAAAGTAAACATTCAGAGTTTCTTTATGTCCTTATTTAGATTTTCCTTTGTATTTTCACTCTGCTTAGCAGTACTTGCAATACTCCAGATGTATGTCTCAGAATAGCTATATATTTTAGCATAATTAAATTTATATGTACTTAAAAATTAAAAAGCTAAAGTTTTATTCCCTGTACATTTACTTTTTACTCATTTTCTGGAAACCATCAAAAAGACCATAAATGGAAAACACCATTTAAGAGTTCAGTTTGGTAATATTTACAATTCTTGCTTGTAACTATATCTAACTGTATCATAAAACCACATTTTTAAAAGTATTTTTACTTACCGTGGATTGTTAGTCTTGAAAGGAGTATTCTGGGGACATTTAAAGGTTCTGGGTCTTTAGCTCTGAGGAATGAAAAAGAGAGGCATTACCGTATTTGAAGGTATGAAGTGTCCCCAGGTACTATATTTCAGTGTATGATGCCATAAGACAGGAGTTTCAGAGAGACGGGAAACTGTGAATGCTTCCCTGGGATGAATTTGGGGGGTGGGGGGGAGAGGGTGGAATCTGCCTTTTGGGGTGATTGTAGCATTGCAGGTTGGCAGGGTGCAGTGCGGGCTGGCAGCTTCCTGGGGGCCAGGGCAGCAGGGGATCCTCGGGTCAGAAGGGAAGCCGGGGGCACTGGGGCAGCTGGTGCTGAAACGGGGTCCCGGGCCGTGGGCAGGGCAGGGGGAGCATTGGGGGGTGTGCAGGAGCAGTAAGGCCTCCCAGGGCCCTGACACAAAAACCTAAATTCTCTTTCATATCTTCAAATTTATGGAAACCAGATTTGATATTAGTTACATTGCAGAGAGATTATTCTCCCAACTGGTACAATTTGTGATCAATAAAGCGTGCATCCTCACAGCTCCGTGCAAGCGTTAACAAATACCCAACCCAAGTCAGATTGCAGCACAGCATGGTAAAACTCTGTGAAACGTAGACACGCTGCTCACCTGCCGTTTCTGAAGTCTGATCTGCATTCTTCCCTGCTGGTGTCTCTGCTGCGCTCTCGTGTGCTTCTCCTGTAGACTTTCCAATTTTACGCCCAAAATAATCATGGTTGGATTTGTTACTTTTAATGAACTATTGTGATCACCTCTGATTTGCTACATAACAACCACGCTACCTGATGGAAATGTACTGCAAAAAGACCTGCAAAAAAAATCAGAAAATAAATTAATACATCCAAAGGCACAATCTTCCCAGGATCAAAGTACTGCAAGTGTTTTCTTGTCTCCCTCTATTTTATTTATTACCAGCTGTTCTTTTTCTACAAACTCACCTCATTCGAACACTTTGCCATGCTGGTGGCAGTGTTGTATGGTAGAAGACACATAGTAAAATGTCTTCCTTCTCTTCTGCTTTTTCTCTGTTTTGCCTGGTTTTAGTCATATGATGCACTAAGACAAACAACTCTGGAAAGCCTTAAGCCTCCAGAATCTGTCATTTTTTTAAGGCAGTAAACTTAGATTGATTTCTGAGATAAACTAGAGAAATGGTAATTTTTGTGGTAAGCAATGATTCTGATGAAAGATAATTTAAAAAATCAGGTAAAGTTATAGAAGGAGACAAACACAAACTGAAAATATCCAACTTCAGGCTGAAGATTTGAATTGGTTTTAGTTCTGGTGAAAGCTTATGCCAACATAAGAAGAACTCCTCCCACAGCTGCGTGGGGCAATGAAGAACAGCTGAGGATCGACACTGTGTGTTCTTGGTGCCACTGCTACTTCAGGCCCAGGGACAGAATCACAGATGGGCATAATACGGACCAGAAAGTTTCCTGTTACAGTGTTTGTTCTGAACCTCTTCCAACCCTTTGCTGAGCTTGATAATGTATCAGAAAGGATGATCAAATGCTTCCCTGATGATACTTCTACCAAATCTCCTAAAGACAGACTCACTTAATATTGGTCTCCAAGAACAGAGATAACTCAGCCTTTGCAGTGCAGAGGACTTAGCCAGCTCCTTGGCTGGTGGACTCAACTCTTTGCTGTCCAGTTTCACAGATGTTCACACAGTGTCTCCAAAGCTCTTGCTATCCCAACTGCCACACCTTTTTTTTCAAAGTGAAGAGGGAAAGGAACTGAAGTGATTAGGAATTCTGAACGGAGGAAACAGCAGAGCATGAATATAAATACAGAAAGTGAATGGTGCCTTTGCTGCCCTAAGAAACATCAAAAAACCAGTATCACAGGTTTCAACTATTTATTGCAATCTGTATTGATGTTGCATTCATACTCCCAGTTTGTTCACACGAAATACTCTAGATTGATTGCACAAAAGCCAAAGACTGTGTCATGGGATATAACAGACTAGAAATAAAGAGTATATATCAGTTTCAATATTTCCAGAGGGGGGAAAAAAAAGGGAAAAGTAAAACAAAATTTTTCCAAGTTAGAGAGGACGATTTGGATTTTTGACTACTCAGATCTTTGAACATTCACTGTTCATATGGACACAGACTGTTCATGTGGGTCAGAGGTGGACTTAATAGCCCTTGAATCCAATGCTCACTAAAAAGAAAGTAGAAAAGTGGCTACAAGACTTTCAACTTTACAGCAGTGAACTGGCTTATTCAAGCGTTAATTCAGGGATACCTTGAGAAACATCTATAAATTTTCAATAAATTTGAATCAAGATGTAATTTTTGTGGCTAAAATCTCTCTCTAATCATAATTCTCATAAATAATCACATGAACAATGTTATTTTATTTTTCTGCCCATAAAAGATTCTGATTTCTCTTCCAGGATCCACTACCTGCTAGGATGAAATCCATAAAAGAAAAAAAATATTCTAAAACCAAGGATAATGTATAGGGATGGAATTGCTCAAATGACCTTAGGCAGCACATGTCAGCATGAGATAAGCAGGAATTTATATGTTCACATTTTTACTATGTCTAGAAAAGCATGTTTTCATAAATAATACCTTATGAAAAGCATAGCTTATTTCTCAATTTCAGAAACTCATTTATCATCTTCCACTATCCAGAGAAGTAATAAATATGAAAAATTAAACTGCTATCAGATGGAGTAATGACAGTTCTAAGGCAATCTTTTATTTAGGAACTTGTATAGCTCTTTTTACATGTGGCAGCATTCTTCCATGTAAAACAACAGTCCAACCTCTCTCTTTATTCATAGCTTTTCAATAAACAACTCTTCTTTCAAATCAGTATCAACACCACAGAACTGGCACAACTTTGTATGCTGAACCCATAATAGCAGGAATTATTCCAGTCTTATCATTTCTGCTTTTTTTATGTGTCACTTTCTTCTCACTCCCCTGACCACCCATAAATTACTGCTGCTTTATTTTACTATTTTCCCTGAAAGTCATTGATTTGAAAGATAATAAATCAGATTTCAAAAAAATAATTTCAGATGAAAGAATCTTCCGACATACAAACTGCAGGACAGAATTCAACTCATGGAAACAAAATAAACTTCTTTAAGCTTATTTGCACTAAAGGAACCTTGTTTCAGTGGGCTGAATAATCCCACAAAGGGAAAAGACAACAAAGGTCACCTAACATACTTCTGTAAAGCTTGTTCCAGCCTGTAGAGCCATATCATATTGTTTCATTAATTGGGCACAAATTTTAGCACAGTAGAATGCATGAGTTGTTGGTTTTACCAGGAGGCTCTTCTGTTCATTGCCATTTCAAGGACCATTTCCAAAAGCAAGACAAAAGGTCTTTGTGTGCCTAAAAGTACAAGATTCATAGCTTCCTTCTTTTATGATTTACCCTTCACACTTCTAACACACATTATTAACAGAGTCCATTCAATAGCACTGTTAGGCTTTAAATGTCCTCATGAAGTATAATTACCTAGCTTTACATATGAATAACATTAAATGTAAGCCTATGTTAATCCTGTCTAATGTTAACAGTCTCAATCTTCGTCATCTAGGCCCCTTCAATGCCCAAGAAAACATAATAATCTTGTCCAGGGAAGAATTCATTCAAAAGCAAGACAAATGGCTGAGGAAGGATGAATAATCCTCTGGGGGGTCCCCTGGCTACAATGTGATTTTAGAAATCTACTTTCTACTAGACACCTCTCGCTCTTCAGCAGCTGAATCTAGATTAAATGAGTTCTATCCACAGGATGGCTTGAGCACAGAAGGAAAAATACTACAACGTCTAATTTCAGGCACCTAACCTGTGGTAGGCATAATATCAGCGAAGCCTCCCACAAGCTTAGTTCTCAGAATTAGCAGTGGAGGTTCCACTGTCTATGTAGGTGTCACTAAATTCTGATGGTATCTGACACAGCTACAACAATACCATGTTTCTTAATTAAGAGTTCTCTCTCTACCAACAAAACCTAGAACAGGTCATATGCTAACACCTTCCAGAGGAGGCTTCTTGCCAAGATGTAGTGCTTTGCAATATCGTCTCCCGAATTGCTCAGCTGAACACCCAGCTGACTTCTAGGTTGTACGGGGATATTTTCAGTTGCAGTATTAAAAAGAAAATCAGGAGTGTGTTCTAAAAAAGAGCTTCATTCAAAGTTTCAGAATTTTGAACAAAGCTACAAAAAAGTGACATCATCAGCATCACCACCATAAGCAGCTGTAGAATGACGAAGTGAAAAATATTTCCAGACAGGTTATCTTGCGAACTTCTGCCAATATGCTGGAAGACGGGACAATTCAGAATGAGAAACTGGAGAACTGAAGGTCTGAGAAAACAGGGTAATATTTCATAGGGTTAATTACAGGCCTCTCATGTTGAAAAAGTGAACAGGAGCGAGGAAACACTGACTGAGTTCTGCAGAAAAGACACAGAGGTTGTCCTTGCCAGTCAAGCTGCATGTCAACATGGCCACATCACTTTGAAAAAGGCATGTAACAAGGTTAGCAGTCAGAGCAAAAGCACAATGACAATCTATCCTTCCAGGTTATGTAGGTCCAGCAGTAGTTGTCCAGTGCAGGGCATGACACTTAAGCAAGAAGGGGGCCAAGTAAATATCCTGTGGACAGAACACCAAATACAAACATAAGCGAAGAAAATATAACACGTGAGAGAAGGCTGAAGAAAGTGGGGTTGCTCCACCTAGAATAGAAAATAAAAACCAAACAACAGAGAAGACATGACAAAAATGTTGTTATAGGACAAGCTGTAAAAGGAAGAGGATTACTTTTTCATGGCTCTGGTTGATAGGTTTGAATGACAGCGAAAAAAAGAAAAAATTATTGGGTAAAATCATGAAGTAGCATATAGAACTGGGCAGTTCCCATCTTTAGAGCTCTTTAAAGAACAGTTTAGATAATCTTGACAAAAGAGAAGAAAAACAGATGCATGAGACAATCTCTTTCGGTCTCTCAGGTCATTTAGATCCCTCTGCTTTTATGATTTTATAATATCTAATAGGAGTATCTGAACTATGAGTAGCAGGGGTGGTGGGGTAAGGTCAGCACAAGATTTTTCTCCACCCTCTGCGATGTATGCACTAAATTGGGCAGCGCAACAAACTGGTTTTCTTACATGGCCTCCTATAGGTGTTGGTTTGGTGCTGACAGTACTGGGCTGACTGAATGAAACTGCAGGTCCCAGGGCTCGTTGGTTAAGGCTATTTTCCAGCATTATGATACTGGAATATATCTTATATCATGGGAATAATTCATTGTATCTTATCAAAGTCAATCTATAACTAATCCTTATCTCTTCACCAACTATATATAAATCATTGGTTCTGGAAGTGCTTCAAAAAAACCATTGAACATATTGGTCCATATTATGATAAAATCCAGATGCGTACCAGCTACCTCTCAATGCCTTTACTCCTGGGGAAAGAAGAGAGGAACAGAATGGATGTACAGCATGCTCCAGCCAGCTCTGAATGATCACTCCATCGGGACCCCAGGGCATGCCGTGAAGCACTCCTGAGCTTCAGTGAGGATATACGGCCAGCCTGGCACAATACATCAGATGGATGGCAGCTTTGGCATCTAAAGTGATGTTTCTGAACTCCTACTCTTCTTATCACCTCCAGTGAGTCAGTGGTAAAAATGTGCATGCATTCTTCAAATCTTTCTTATGCAAAACTCACCTCATGGGCTTACCTGTTTCAGGGAATTATTTTTCTGTTTTCTTTGTTTTATGATTTTTCATACCATTTTGTTTAGAAGCTAATGCAAGTATTTACTGGAAATTAAACAAGGAGGAGAAAAAATATTGTATTGCACACTATTAGCAAGACAGTTGTAGCATACATGTTTTACTGTGGACAAAAAAATTTTACATGGAAATATCCTTCATTGTAGGAAACCTTATATCCTATGCATCAACATGAAAAAGTGTAAAAATATAACTGTAAATCTAATTTCACGTTCTCTTATAAAGACAAAAAGATTTCAGGAGGGTTCTCTCTTGGTGAATTTTTTTATTTTATTATTCATTTCTTCCTTTCATATGGTCCAAATTCTAGAGTGTTTAAAGAAACAAAACCCACTGATTTATAACCAGAAGCAAAAACCTTAATAACTTGGCCCCATGTTTGCAAAGGCAATAGGGATCTTCTAATATTTTCTGAGGACTCACAGGCATATTATGGTGAGGCTACATACAACAGACTTCCAGCATGGCACTGATCAGATGAATAGATTATATACTAATTATCAAAACTCTTCATGGATGAAGTTTTGTGAAAAGAAAATTATGATTAAGAGATTTTTTTATCTGTATACTGCGTTTCCTGAAAAGCTACAGAGTGATTTTTTTCTCCCATCATAAAAAATCACTAGTATCAAATATCCTCTTTTAAAAGAACGTAATTAAATTAGAAATCATTTTAAGTCATTGCATTTTCTGGTTTTGATTAGGGTGCACTAATGCAATAAAGATAAATTACTGATTTCAGGGACTAAATTGTCAAGAATGAAACTGAGGGGACTTTCCTTCGACAGAGGTAATATTAATTGTTGGCAGTTAATGGCAAAATTATAGGTGAATTTTCTTTTCACATAGAACTATTGAAGGAATTGAACCACATGCGCTGTGTCATAATGGGAAACATCAATAAACTCTTACGGAAGTTTCATTTCATTTCTGCGCTGAAGGTTGTTGTAAGAGCTCACGTTATTCACCTTAGATACAGCTGCACAGAACTTGATAGTTTTGCCTGGGTTTGTTAATCTTCTGTCAGGGAAAAAGAGACCATCTTTCATTAACTTTTTATAGATTGTTTGTACTTCAAATATGTTGTGTTAAAACTAATTTACACGATAAGTTCAGAGAAAGAAGAAGGTTAGTTCATGCTAGAAACTGAGGTTCTTAGGAAGCCTCAGAAGTCAGTACAGGGCCAGTGACAATTGACAGGGAATTCTCAGAACCATCAAAATCATCTTCTTACTAGCCCAGACCCCAGAAGTATTGCAGTCTACCCTTCCTCCCTCCCCCAACCTCTAGTAGGAGCCTGAAACTAAGGGCTCAAGCAGGTCTGGCAGACAAAGATCTACCGTCAAATGAGCTGAACTGAAAAAAGACTGGCAGGTTTCTACTTGTAGAGTGTTTTCAGCAGTTGTGAGCAGAACCATTTTGCCCTTGGCAGGAAACAGCCACGCAGAAAGCCACTGCAGCTGTGATCCCACCATGTCTATCCCTTCCAGTGGACATCAGTCCCACCAGAGCAGCAATGTGCCTATACAGCTAATTGGATCCTAGAAGGCTGGTGTAATTCCTTCTTTTTTTTCTACAATTGTTGGCTCAACAACAAAAGATAAAAGGCCTGTCATCTTAGTCTCATGTTACATGCTTTTCACATGTACTGGTCACTCAGGTTCCGACTGCCCTGACAACCTCATCTTTCTTCTTCCAGATACATTTCTCAAGTCCTTTCTTTTTCTATTGATCCCATCCTCTGCAAAACCTACTGAAGACATTAAATGATAAATTAAATAATAATTGAATTAATGCAATGTTTTCACATCGCTACTTTTCTTGTTACATGTTCCCTCTGTTTCCCTATTGTGCTCGAGAAGCATGACAAAAACTGAGGTAGTCAACAGCAAGTGAACATGACCTTTGGAGTATAGCCAATATAACATAAAAAAAACCAACCATGAATAAGGCCCTCCTGTGTCTCAGGTTGTTGCTGTAGCAGTAGAGAGAAGAAAAAACAACATTCATTAATTCATTAATTCATTAGCTTTTTCTGCATCAAGAGAAAATGCTTCTGCATGTACCATTAGAGCATCACAAATGGCCTCTTGTCCTATGATCCCCCTTTGTGCATATACCAAAAGATAATGTATTCATCTGTCAGTGTGCACTCACTTCTGCTGTGATCTTTCTATATGTTACCTGACACTTTCAAAGTGTTCCTTCCATCTAAGGAAAGACTCCAACAAGCTTGAACAAGGTTGTATCAGTAAGTGTTTAAGGAGCTTAATTTGGTCCAGCTTCACAGACTCTTGCGATCCTGAGTTGGTTCACTCTGCAAATACAAACGAAATAAAATGATAGAGACAACTGCACAAATTATTTTTACCTGTATCACAATTTTCAGACAGAGCAGGGTTGAGAGGACTGTTTTTTGGCTTGCCCTCTCCCAAGTTTAGCTCATCTGGGCTGAGTCTGGTAGTTGGACAAGAGTAGCTATGCTGACTAATGAGGAGTGAGCCTACTGCAATCCTTTTTAAACGGCTCTGACTGAGTCAGTTGATCAGACTGTTTCCCCAGAAAAGGCATGATGCAGTAGCAACAGTTCAAATCAGGTTGCTTTTGGAAAAGCCCTTAAATTTACCAGAACTGAAGGCAGTTCTGATGTCAAACACAGCATATTCAGTAATTGTGATGTGCAAATAGTTGAGAAACAGCAGAGGCTGTTGAAATGAATGTTCACGGTGACAATAAAAATTAGGTCAACCTATTTTGTATAGAAACCTGTAACACTCAGGAAATTCTTTCAAAAGAAGAGGTCAGCGAATTTGATTCTTGACCGTATCCCAAGGAAATACAGTGGTTATCGGTGGCTGACACATTCTACTGTGACCGTCATAGCACTGTTTCCAGATCGTTATATGCAACTTCTGGCCAGTGTTTTTAGGTGCACTGTACCCGAATTTGCTACAGGTAATGTAGCTAAAATCGAAATAATCTGTTCCTTTCCTGTAGGAACAGGAAAATAAAAGATTTTCTTCATAAGCGGACAGATCAGATTTCTGGGTTAAAAATCATTTCAACTCCATTCAGTTGCTCTGTTGGCCCACCTCTTCCTCCCCACCCAGCCAAGGACTCATGCCAAGCTCTGGATAGATTGTTGGCAGCCATTTTCATGACATGGTTGGCTTGAAAAGGCGTGGGAGGAATTCCAGCACTGAGAATTCAGCTTCAGGTGGAAGAGCACAATCTGGCATAAGCAATGTCAGTCATCTCCATGCATTGGCATTTGTCATCTATTTTTCTGGCTCACAAAAAGTTGTGTGATCATAATCACTTAGTGTAACACTCCTTACTGCATACAAGCAACTCTATCACTGCACGCACAGCAATATGACTGAAGCTGTTGGCTTGTCTTTGAAGTAAATCCTTAGAAGTGGCAAGCCCTTAATCAATTCCTATTTTGTTCAGTTGGTGTCAGCATTCCTCAATAGAATGAAAAAGGTGCTTCAATTCCATCTGTTAATGAATGGCTGAGAACGGCTCCAAAACCACAAAAAGATGCATAGCTAGTAATCAGCAATAGTCTGTTCTTTGTAATGGATGAGTGTGGAGCTGGATAGCAGTTGCTTGATATTTTTGAATGCCTCGTTATGCTGGCAAATCTCTCTCAAAGAATCCATCTTGCTAACAGGCAGCAAAGCAGTTTAACAATTACTGGCTTTTATGAAACGAAGTTGTTGTAGTAGTGATTGGAGCAATAGAGGGGAAGGCTCACTTCCCTCAACCTGCTTCCACTCTCACCTACACAACCCATTATGCATTTGACCTTCATTCTTCTAAGAGCACACTGCTGATTCATGTCCAGTTTGTTGTCCACTATGACCCACAGGTCTTCCTTTTTTGCAAACATGCATTCCAGCCACTTGGTCTCCAACCTGTACAGTTGCATACAGTTCTTCCATCTAGAGGAAGACTTACATTTGCCTTTGTTGAATTTATCTTCAGATGTATCATTGCCATGAATTTTGTTGCCATGGCACAAGAAAACCATATTGATTCATCTAGTTGCATATTAGTCCTTCTTAACTCAGAACACCCAATTTCCCAAATTCACCTAGAGATTTTTTGAGACACTTAACAACTCTAGGCTCAGCTGCATCTACAGTCAGCACACTGTTGAAGGATGCTATGATGCTTATAATTCTGGCAAGCACTCCTTGAAGCTCTTGGTACAGTAAAAATTGCAATTGGGAGATACTTGATTTGGGAAGCTCTTCAAAAATTGGTAATGACAGAATCACACAGTGCTAGGGGTTGGAAGGGACCTCTGTGGGTCATCTAGTCCAACCCCCCTGCCAAAGCAGAGCAACCTACAGCCGATTACACAGGACCTCGACCA
>Ga0181612_179706_pt1 | contig 11935 bp, 12 predicted proteins | sample HoacroProtozoa21_FD_119630 | JGI IMG/M metagenome (GOLD analysis project Ga0181612, IMG submission 119630) | Hoatzin crop microbial communities from Cojedes, Venezuel. Combined Assembly of Gp0051906, Gp0051904, Gp0051908
TACTTTACAATTGAGTTATAAGTAACAGAATCCCATTTTAGAGATGGGAAAATCGAGATTAGGTGACTTTCTTGCCAGTGAACAAACTGGGACTGAAAGCCTTGGGCGTCCTAGCAAGCCACTCCCATGACCTGTCTGTATTATGTTAGCTAGGATGTAACATCAAGTATTTAGCATTTCATTTTCTGTTGTTTACATGTCCTTTGCTGTTCCTGTGGTACCTCTTGCTACTTAAAAGATGCTGTACCTTTCGAGGACACACAGCCTGCACGCAGGCTCTTTGCTGTCTGTCCCCCCGGAGAAAGCACAGCATATTAGTTCCTTATCTAAGCAACTCTAAATCATCAGATACTCCTAAGGTAGCAGAAGTTAACACGGTCAGCGAAAGCAGCCGTCCTGGCTGCCTCTTCTGTCCTTTGGGCTGCCACGGTTGTGTGGGGAGAGGAGGTTGTGCTGCAGCTGAGAGGCTGTTTCTTCTCCTGGCCCGAGAGGCTCATCTGTCCGTGGCTTGGTATCTTTTATCAAAAGACTGGTACACGCAAAGTAGCGTCATTGCCAGAGCTACCGGAGAAAACTAAGTCTGGGAACTGCTGTCCCCATAGGACTTCTGTTAGAGAAAGTTGTTGCACGCTAGTCTTGTGTTCTGGTGTCTTAACGGACCTCTGATGTGTGTACAACATTGACTAGCTATACAGAGTCAAAAAATTCTCAGTTTAGAAAATATAAAATAGATATCAGGGAGTTGTGGGCTGAAAAGTACAAGGTAAGGGAGGAGGCTGACAGCTCGGATGCGCTGTAGCGTGTGGAAATGTGAGGACTTGCAGAGGCTTAAGCTGTTACTGTGCCGCAGCTGGGTTACAGCAGCAAAACGTAGATGTAGTTCTGTTTTACAGCAGAATCTATTTCATTATACAAGAAGACTTCTTAAGGTGAACTTATAGAATAGAATAAGGAAAGAAGAGTCGTATTCCTGCTGTGGTATGCAGCACGGATAAAGATGACACTTTTTTTTTTTTCCTCTTGTTGCTGCCAACGTCTTGCAATTCGAACAATGCAAAGATTTCCCGTCTGGGAAACTGACTCATGCTTTGAAACATTTGACTTTTTCAGAAACTCTTATGTCAGACTTAGACACCTTTGCACTAACACCTGGGTTCACAGTACCAATATCCCTATTGATAAAGAAGAGGAGAAGCCAGTGATGCTCAAAGTAAGTCCTGTTGCTTTCTATAAGCACGTCCTTTGGTTCCTATACGTCTGTGCAAGTGTTGTTGGTAGGAGAAGCTCCAGTCCCTTGAGACTGCTGCGTTTGTCGAGCAGCGTGACAGCAATGAGTAGTGCCTCTGCAAAACGTCTTATGGGAAAGGTCAGGTTTTCACAGTAGTTTGCTGGTTACGCTGTTCAATTTCTGCTGTACGACAGTCATCACGAGGAGGATTTTTTCCGGTGTTTACAACAGCATTTTGCAGTCTCTCCTGACGTTTCTCTGGATGCAGGGACACCTTTGAGCTCACAGAGAGTGGTACTGTTCTCAAAGTTTGACTTCATCAGTAGCCTCGCGCAGTCTAAGCGGAGCGTGGCTTTGCTGCTGTTTTGTTATCACTGAGTGTGTGAATCACTGCTTTGTCTGCTGCCTCTTGGTTTGGTGATAAACTTCTCTGTGTTTCAGATTGGTACTTCTCCAGTGAAAGAGGACAAAGAAGCTTTTGCTATAGTACCAGTTTCCCCTGCAGAGGTTCGGGACTTGGATTTTGCAAACGATGCAAGTAAGGTTTTAGGTTCCATTGCTGGCAAGTTGGAAAAGGGAACAATAACCCAGAATGAAAGAAGGTGAGGAAGCAAGAATCTGGTTCAGATAATGTTGTTTCCTTTACACAGTAACTGTTTCTTTGAAAATTTTATCTGTGTATGCTATCTTCAGGAGAGGGATTTTGTTTCCTACATGATTAGGTTTTTTTTTTTTAAATGAAGTTGATGGGTCTTATTGTTGACGTGCCCATAGTGGAGGTTCTCAAGCCCGTTCTGTCACACCCTCCCTGTTGCTCTGTGAAATGGGACCATGAGAACTGTTGTTGGGAACTCGGAGGAGTAATCCGCAGCATACCTTTCTTGATGGGCTTTGCGAATGGAGTGTGGGAATTTATAATCCGTCTTGTGAAGACTGAGCATGTGACTTCTCACAAATCCTCTGACAATATCCGTGAAAAGTGCGTGGCCACACAAAAAGAGCGCAGAGTCGGCTGTGTAAAACCAGGGCCTGTGTACTTCTGCAGCCAATGTCTTTTGCCTGGCCTTGGGAGACATTGTCACCTGATTTTTATTTCTTTTTTCTAGCAATTTAAAGAGCTGCCAGATAGAACTTGGCAGGCAGATAGTTGCCTGAGAGTGATATTGTTGTCTTACTGCTGCTATGGTTTAGCTTAGACAGTAAGGCTATAGCAAAAGGGAGCATTAGTTCCTAACTTGAAGTTCTGTCCAAACCGATGTGCTTTATCCCGCATCTGAGGCAGTCTCTAACTGATACTATTTTCTCGCTTAGCAGTTTGAAATCTATGTAAACTTACACTGACATTGGTCTTTCATCAGATAGAATTTGTGGTCTTGTATTAACCACTTCTGGCCCTTTTGTAGATCTGTTACCAAATTATTGGAGGATTTGGTCTACTTCGTTACGGGTGGAACTAATTCTGGACAAGACGTTCTTGAAGTGGTATTTTCTAAACCTAATAGAGAACGGCAAAAACTGATGAGAGAGCAGAATATTCTAAAGCAGGTAGGCTGCACTTGTCTCTAAACAACGCCTGCAAGAAGTGTTGTCAGAAAAGAGAACCTAATAATAGAGAACCTGGCCAGAGTATTGGGACCAAAAGATCCTTTGAGTTTCTGGCTTTCAGCAGGCTCTTGGAGGTGGACTGTAGGCGTGCCATTGCTAGAAGAAAAAAAATTACAGAATACAGGGTTGTATAAAGGTGACAACATTGTCTTCTGCCCAGGCTACTCTATGGCCGAGAAACAAACTTGGTAGCTGTAGGGGATTCTGATGTACCTTTTAGAAATTTAAAGACACTGACACAGTGCTTTTACATTAATTTTAATCAGATGAAGGCATTGTCTCATGGGATTTAATCTGTTTTTTAATAAATCTGTAGATTTTCAAGTTGTTGCAAGCACCATTTACGGACAGCGGTGATGGCCCGATGTTGCGGTTGGAGGAGCTTGGAGACCAGCGCCATGCTCCCTTCAGGCACATCTGCCGGCTTTGCTACAGAGTGCTGCGGCACTCTCAGCAGGACTACAGAAAGAATCAGGTTTGAAATATGTCTGTAGCTCTCAGTGACGCTAACGTTGTTCCAGTGCTCAAAAAAACTAAAAGCTGCATCCCAGTAATGAAACCGTGCTATGCCGTGCTGTGATTCCGCAGTCAGCAAGAGAGTTTTGGATTGCTCAGTTTCACTCTGTCTGGCGTTTTTCATCAGAGACTGTATGCAGCGTAATTAGTACCAGGTCTAAGGGGAATTAAAGAAAACAACAGAACTGTTGTCAAATCCAGGAGAGTTACAAGACCTGCTTCACTCTGGGGTACTACAAACTCCGTTGAAAAGTTGACCTGTGTATTAAGGCTGTTCATTTTTTCTTGCCATTTATTAGAAACAAACTCCTATCAGATAAGGATAAATACCTTAGTGGTGTCTAGCCTGGGAGGGAGGGAGGTGTTGACATTGTCTGTCACCATTTGTTGTCTGTCAAAAGAAGAACAATTTGAATATAATCCACTTTGTTTCTTGGGATGATGGTATTGACAAACATCTTGCTGTTTTCTGTTATTGAGCATTTTCTTAAATTCTGAGAATTAATGACGCCGCCTTCCTTCTTCCCGCTGTGTTTTGAAGGAATACATTGCGAAGCAGTTTGGCTTCATGCAGAAGCAAATTGGCTACGACGTCTTGGCTGAGGACACTATTACAGCACTGCTTCATAACAATCGCAAGCTCTTGGAGAAGCACATCACCGCTGCCGAGATTGACACTTTTGTTAGCCTCGTGAGGAAAAATAGGGAGCCCAGGTGAGATCAAAGTGTCGGAGTTTATGATTACCCTTTTCCTCTCAACCTTCTGAGATAAGTCTGTACCTGCCAGCTTGCTAGTGAGGAAGCACAGCTAGTTCCCTGCTTTTTTGGCACTCACCAGAACTTCCCCCTCGGGCAGCAGTCTCGCTCTGCGGTGTTAAAATGGAGTTCTGAATGTTTTCTTTCTGAAATGTAGATTGCTTCAGTCTAGATCTCAACAAGGATTGATACCCTTCTGGCGTGCGTTTTCCAACAGGTTTTTGGATTACCTCTCCGATCTGTGCGTTTCCATGAACAAGTCTATTCCAGTGACACAGGAGCTGATTTGTAAAGCCGTGCTGAATCCAGCAAATGCAGACATTCTCATTGAAACCAAGTAAGTTGATGCCTTTAAAGATGCTTTTCCTAGTGTGAAACAGAAGGAAGGTGATGCCAAGCTGCGAGCACTGCTGGCACGTCTAGAGAAAGCAGTTCAGTATGCGTGGGGTCCTCTTCCAATACACAGTAGACGGGTATTGATGACAGCAGACGTCTGCCATGTGCAGCCTCAGTCCTGCAGGCAGAGAAATCTTTCGGGTATCTCACGTTTGATCAAAGTAGACAGACTTTGCGGGAAGGTGTGCAGGGTCTGGTGGGCCTGATCCTCCTCTGGGCTTCGGGCTTTCCTCCGTGAGCTGTCTGAAGCAAGCGAGCCCGTCTTGGGTGCGTGCCCACTGAGCTCGGCGTGCAGCTGATGCGTCTCGGCTCGCCCGTTTCTCCCTCTGCCGTGAGGATTTTGGTCTCCAGCTCTCCGCACGGCCCTGCCGTTGCTGAAGGATCACAGCAGGCACCAAATCCCAGTTGTCTTTCATAAAGATGGTTTTATTCAGTGCATTAAATAGGGCATAGATAATCATTATAAAAATACTGTGAAAGGAAGCAGGTCTTATCAGGTAGTCTTTAAAACACTAATGGATGAGAGTATTCTTGCACATTTAATTCTCTTCACAAAATCGTAAAGTCTCTATTTCCACCACCACTTAAAATTGCTACATCACTTATTTGTTCTTATCCTGGTGTATTTAATATCTCTTTTTTCAGATGCATGGGTGTTTTTGCTGAAAAGCTAAAAGCCCCCAAAGCCTTTTTGGTTTCAGTAGCTGATTTGTTTCCAGTTATTTCACCGTGTAAGCAGAAAGAAATTCTGATCCAGCTGGCATTTATGAGATGCAGAACTAATTGATTTTCAGATATTTTTTTTTTTTTACAAAATCTTTTGCTGATCTGTTGAATGATCTTTGAACCAATTCTCCTGTAAAGATGTTTTTGAAAGTCAGCTAGACGTGTCTTTAACTTCCTTATTTCTTTAGCTTCATCAGTTGAATGAAGCTGAAATATTGGGGGTTTTAGAGACTGAATGGAAAGCTTGTAATCTAAATTAATTCTAACATAATGCTTTTAGTAATAAACCCCAAAGATTTCATGTAGTAAATTGCTACTGCTGAAAGAGTAAGATACTCTGCTTTTACTTCACAGAGTTGAGGCATGAAATTTGTGTTTTCTGAACGCAGGTGAGACCATAACATTAGTTACTTCTATGTCACCAGTACATTTTAGCAGGTGTCTTTTTTAGCAAATGTCTGGAAAGAAATGTTGTAAAAGATCTGCCTGGGTGCTGGCGGTTTGTAACCTAACCTAACCTCCTTCTGGCAGGCTGGTCCTCTCTCGATTCGAGTTCGAAGAAGTGTCAAGTGGAGAAAACGCCTTGGAAGTTGGAGAAGATGAGGAAGAAGTGTGGTTGTTCTGGAGAGACAGTAACAAGGAAATCCGCAGTAAGAGTATCAGAGAGTTGGCTCAGGATGCTAAGGAAGGGCAGAAGGAAGATCGGGACGTACTCAGCTACTACAGGTTAACAGCATGTGCAGTAGTTGGCTAGCAAAGTTCCAGGCTGTGTGGGGAAGCCTGTGGTACGTAGGCTGTAGCTGGTCTGGGGGAAAGGATACTGGTTTCGTGGACTAAGTAGCCATTAGAGAGTGAGGATGAAGTCTCTCTGAAGGGAGAGGTAAAAGCACAAAGTTATTTGTGGTGAGAACTCCAGTTATCAACACGAGCAAGTTTAAACTGAATTTAAAAAAAAAAAATAATCAAGTTGAGCCGTAGGGTGCGTGGAGTTTGCCCAGCACTCAGTGCCTGTACGTCTGCCTGGCTTCCTGAGAAGGGGGTGCTGCGAGAGGGCCTGCGCGTTGACCCTTGAGGGTGCCTGGATTCCGATGGTGGTTGGGGTGAACAGCTGCTTGTGGGAAGGACGGGATTTCAGCATGCAGGTGGCTTTGCTTTTGATTTTAGAGAAGTCACTGCTGTTCTCCCTGCCTGCCAAATTTCTTTCTAAGCTCAAAGCCTTTATTGGTCCTGTAGTTCTCAGCAGGAAGATACATGAAGTTACAAAAATGCCACAGGTTTGGCTTGATTAATGTGCAGTGCTCTTTTGTACGGCTTAAGCTATGCTTTTAGCAGTTTCTGACATGAAGCGATGTTTCCAGATGACTTGACAAGACACCAAGTTCTTGGCATAGCGTAAGATCAGGTTTCAGCCCAGACCAAATTCCTGTGTCTGGGTTGAAACTTCTGAGAGTTAGTTTGAAGGACTCGATTGTGGTGATGCGGAAAGTACAACTAGAGTTTTTTATTTTTAATAGCTATCTTATTTTGCATTATCTCTTCCATTGAAATGGTTCTTGCAGTAGATCTCCTAATACGTGTTTTCGTTTGAGCCTATTGGAGGGCTCAGCTCCAAAGGAGACCTCTTATAGAGATTTTTATAAAAAAGATCTAGCTGCTTTCAAAACAGATTTTCTTGCACTTGTTTTTAGACAGCCTTGATAGTGTTATTATTTTTACTCTAGGTTATAGACTCGTGAACATGCTTAAAAAGAGTTCACGATAAGGTTTAGTCAAATTCCCTCGAGGAGTGCGGAGAGTGAGAAGGAGTCTGCTCGCAGTTAGATGTTCACTGTTTGGGAGCAGTGTTTAGGAAACCTCACAGTTGACACGATTCAACACAAGCCTGGTACGGACACTCGTGAATGTCGGGCACGTGCTTTATGGCCGAAGGCGAATGACCAGCCTGTTGAGCGTGCGTACCTTAAAGGCCCGTTGGTTGCTTTTGGCTTATGGACTGAAAAGCCTAGGAATGAAGCTTAGTTTTTCTCTACCAGTTCTTTGACTGAAGGGAGCAGAGCTCAGCAGTTGTTTCATCAGGTTCCTAATTTTTACTCATTTTATAGTCCATCTACGTTGTTGCCTCAGTGGACAGCTGTGGCTTCAGCATCGCTGAGAGGTGTTTGGCCTTGAGAGGTGTTTGGTGTTCCAGCTGAGCTGCCTTCGGTGTTCTGTGGATTCTGCTGTAGCTTTCATAAACAGCGTTACTTAATTCTATGTAACTCTCAGGAAAATACGACGACTCCTTTTATTCTATTTTTCCACTGTTACCGTTTACTAGTGTTTGAGAAGTACTTTATTCTTTCCTTAAGAAGCATAGCTATATTACTGGAAAGGGGAAAATTCATTCTGTTCATACAGATAAGAGCATATCGGTACTATACCTGGTGGATGTTTCTGGAGATTAAAGTATAAGCAGTCTGTTTATCTATTTTATTCTTTTTTTTTTTTCCCCCTGAAGATACCAACTAAACCTCTTTGCTAGAATGTGCCTTGATCGACAGTACTTAGCCATAAATGAAATATCTGGCCAGCTGGATGTGGACCTCATTCTCCGCTGCATGTCTGATGAAAACTTGCCGTATGATCTGAGGGCATCTTTCTGCCGGCTGATGCTTCACATGCACGTTGATCGTGACCCCCAGGAACAAGTAACACCAGTGAAGTACGCTCGTCTGTGGTCCGAGATCCCTTCCGAAATTGCTATTGATGAGTAAGTACTTGCTGGAATGGTGTGGGGGAGGAAATTACATCACTCTTGATTTGTAAAACAAAATCAGATCAATCCCAAACTCATGCATTATTTGTACTGTTTATATTTAAAAATAAACTAAGAAAAAAAGAAAAAAAATCCGTAACATATTGAAACCCTGTAGTTTTTTGCCTGTGATGTTTGCTGGAGAGAATCTCCCTGAGAACAGGCCGACCTTCCTGCATGTGCGTGGTGTCGGCTGTGGGGCCGCGGGGTCCGTCTCCGGCACGCGCGTGACCACAGCGACGGGCTGCCTCTGGCTTGGAGGGGGACAAGTGACATGCAAGGGAGGGCTATTGCATTTTCCCTCCTGCCACATCTGATTCGAGTACAGACTCTTCAGGGCACACTGTCCATACGGGAGCTCGCACAATCAGAAGCAAAAACAAGGGGGAAGGCGCTGAAACAACTGGTGTGCTGAGGACAGAGTCACATTCCTTAACCTCCGATGGAAAATACTCTGTACAGCGGTGACAAACCTGTGCAAATCCACAGCTGGACTGGAGACGTGATTTCTCGACCATAGGCTTGTATTAACTCTTCATAGTACAAAAAATTTAAAATTTGTAGTACTTCAGCTGTTCAGAACTCAGTCTTTCAGATGGAGAAAATGAATATTTAAAATTCGTGTTAAATGTTAGGAATTTGATTCTTGTCAGTATTAGTACTGGTCTTTATCGGTCTCTGGTTTTTCCTTCCCTTCCCTCCTTACTAGCCCAGTTTTCTTTGCTGAGAGAGATGCAGTAGATCATATCCAACTTTAAATGCCAAAATAAAAACCCAAACGGCTTCAGCCCTGGCAGAGGCTGAACAGTGATACGCGATCGAATGGGAAATCAGAAATAGATAGTGGAAGGTGGTGGGGACTGTCTTTTTCACACACTCTGCACACGCTGAGAAACAAACCTAGGATTTGTATTAAGAAAAATTAATGTCTGCTTTGCATATATGTTGTTTTTATTTGGAGAAAAAAATAGGATCCAGATCCGTCATCTCCTGGCTGCATCTGCTCCCCTTAGTGCTGTACATAGCTTGTCATTGTTTCCACTAAAATAAGAAGGGTTTCTTTTTTTATTTATTGGGACAAAATTCGCTTTTTTGTTTTCCTCAGACATTTTTAAATAGTGCAGAATGAGCATATGGGAGAAAACAGCAAAAGCCAGGAAATTATGGTGTCAGCTTCCTGACTCCCCTCGTTTAGATAAATTATTTAACAGCCTTGAAATTTTCTTAGATTTTGACAAACCAATGTAAAATGGTATTGGGGGGGAAAGCCCTGTGTATTTGCATGCTAAGTTTTGTGTTTTTCTTTTTGTTTTTTTTTGTGTTGTTTTTTTCCTCTTCAGCTATGATAGCAGTGGAACTTCCAAAGATGAAATTAAGGAGAGATTTGCACAAACAATGGAATTTGTAGAGGAATATTTAAGAGATGTGGTGTGTCAGAGGTTCCCTTTCTCTGATAAAGAGAAAAATAAGCTCACTTTTGAGGTAGTTATCCAGTTCTGATTTTATCTTTTTTTTTTTTTTTTTTTTTTGTTTTTTCTTTTCTGTGACACGTTGGTACTTTTATCAGCACCGGGTAGATTGGCAAATAATTAGTGAGTGCTGAGCCTCGGCAGGCTGCCCCTTCCCAGTGTGGTCCTTTCTCCCTCTGCCAGCAGCCCCGCTGAAGCTTGCGAGTTTGTAGTGGTAGTTCTTGAACTGCAATTAATGAATGTGAGCTGATGTCTTAGATTTGCAGCAGCCTTGTTTACTTGTTGTGCTCTCAGTGTTATTGCAACCTCAAGCCTTACTGGAATAAATAGTCCCAAAAACTAAACACTGTGTCTGCGTGCACAGATAGTGTCTGGAGCTTGCAGTATTACTCACAAAGCGAGCAGTGCAGTGTCCTGTGACTTACTGACCTATGAAAATAATCTGTGCAAATAAAATGTAGCAAATCCACGCAATAGTATTCCCTAAATAAGCATTAATTTAAGAAAAGATGTGATATTTGTTAAAAAAAAAAAAAGGCATTTGAGGGAATATGCTTCAGATAATGGAGCTATGTTAAATATTTGCACTATATGTGAAATTTTTATGTGTGGATCTCGAAGCAGTGCGTGTGGAGGACTTGTGGGGAAGCTTTATAACTTGGTAGCAGTAAGCTTTAGATGTGTGATAATTTTTCTTTGTAAGACAAACCATAAAAAGCATCTGTACATTCCTGCTAGTCTTGATCTGTCTCACCTTTCCTGCAGTGAGACAGATCCAGTATGATTTTGTAGCTATAGAATATCAAATGCAGATACAGAGTGTTACTCCACGCATTGCAGTGTTTGTAGGCAAGTAGACAACTTTCTGATGAAATGTAGAACTACACAGTCTTACGGAATTACAAGGTATTATGATAAGAATGTGGCTCGCAGCTAGGTTCTTGATCTTTTCATTGTGTTAAGACAACTTGGTTGTGATAGCAAAATGTTTAGTATTAATGAGGCTTTTTATTATTATTTTGTTAGGTTGTTAACTTAGCCAGAAATCTGATATATTTTGGTTTCTACAACTTCTGTGACCTCCTCAGACTAACCAAAATCCTCCTTGCTATATTAGACTGTGTGCACATCACTACCATCTTCCCTATTACCAAGATGGCAAAAGGCGAGGAAAGTAAAGGTAAGGCTGAAAAACGATTTGCAGAACAGATCCTTCTTGGGTAGTTTCTAGTTCATCTCAAAATGTGAGTGTGGATTTCAAATCTTCTGCTCCTTTCTGTCTGTGGCTCGGCCGTACAGCTGAGTAATGCCTGTGATGAAAGAGGGAGAGGGCAGGGGGCTTCTGCTGGCTTCCGTCTGTTCCAGGGGTTTGGGTGTCCACCTGGCCTTGTTTAATGTTGAGGCAATTTCTCTTCGTAGGGTGTTGGAGGGTCCTTGCCCTGTTACTGCAGTCTCATTACACCATCATAACCTTACCTGTTTCCCTGCCTCTCTGAAGGGAGCAACGTGATGAGGTCGATCCACGGAGTCGGTGAGCTGATGACCCAGGTGGTGCTCAGGGGCGGCGGGTTCTTGCCCATGCCCCCGCTTGCTGCTGCTCCCGAGGGTAACGTCAAGCAGAGCGAGCCAGAGAAGGAGGACATCCTGGTAATGGACACAAAGCTGAAGATCATTGAAATACTTCAGGTACTAGCAACACAAATACGTGTGGCATCTTGTGCTGTCTCTAATCTGAGCATTGCTATAGCGCCGTGCCTTCTGTGCGCCTCTTTAAACGGGTGAAGCATTACAAGGGTGACTTTTTCAGGCATGCAGCACTCAACTTGCATATGATGTTGTTATGCCATTACCGAATGTTTAATAGAAATGAGTTTGCAGTAGATATCTGCGTATTGAAGTGACTTGTAAATACCAGACTTGCTGAAGTGGAGCTCTCATTTTCCACCTTACTGTCTCAGCAATTTCACTGACTCTGCAGGACCATCTTTTTACGTGCCCCAAGGCAGAGGGAGATACTTCAAACTCCTCCTCATACGGCCATCAGCCCATTTGAAGCATGCACATTTGCCAGCCTCGCTGTCTTTTCCGTCTATGTCTGGCTTTTCTCACTTGTTTGCTCCTAAGCCTTTGGGAGACACAGAGAAAAGGTTTTCCCTTTCCCACAGTGCTGCCTTGATCTAGATGTTGCCGCAGACTCACTGCACTGAAATTTCTGGGCTCCCCAGTTCAAGAAACATGAAGAGCTACTAGAGAGAGTCCAGCGCAGGGCTACAAGGATGATGAGGGGACTGGAACATCTGCCCTACAAGGAGAGGCTGAGGGGCGTGGGCTTGTTCAGCCTGAAGAAGAGAAGGCTGCGAGGGGACCTTCGAAATGCCTCTAAATATCTGCAGGGTGGGGGTCAGGAGGACGGGGCCAGACTCTTTGCAGTGGTGCCCAGCGCCA
>Ga0181612_102055_pt1 | contig 11934 bp, 10 predicted proteins | sample HoacroProtozoa21_FD_119630 | JGI IMG/M metagenome (GOLD analysis project Ga0181612, IMG submission 119630) | Hoatzin crop microbial communities from Cojedes, Venezuel. Combined Assembly of Gp0051906, Gp0051904, Gp0051908
CCCCCTAACCAGAATCAATCCGGTGATCTTACCCTTTGGCTTCCCTGGCCTCAAACCCAACCCCCAGGAACCAGAGGTTCCTTTTTTTTATAGGCAAAAAAAAAATTTTTCCCCCCCCCTCCATACCCCCCCCTCCTCGTTTTTTTTTTTTTAAATCAAGTCTATCTTCACTTGTCTTGGCCATTTTTTTCCTCCCATTGCCGCCCTTCTACAAACTCAACCTGTGGCTAACCAGAACCAGTCAAGAAATCACACTTCAAATGTCTCTTGAAATCCACCTCCCTGGTAACCCAATAGCTCCCACTACTGACCGTCTAGAAAGAAAATTGATGTACTCGTGCTTACCTGAGGAAGTACATAACATCGAGAACGCAACGGGTCATTTCAATCCATCATTTCTCATTCTGCATTTTGCTTCTGGAGCTAATTTTTACCAAACAATCAATATCAACAGATATTGAGACTTTCTTAATACCACCTTTCTTCGTGCAAGAAAAATGTTCTTGTAGAGAATATGAATAACGCACAGAGAAATTTAGTATTACCAGTCCCACTATATCAGCCCATGGCTTATTTCATCACGTGGTTCCAGGCTTTAGTCGAAGTGGTGCTGATATCTCACCAAAAGATTTTAGCTGGTGCTACCATGACACTAAGAGGCATTTATCTAAATATTGGGGTTTTTTCAACCTCACAAAACAGCCTTTTCTCCAAAGTTGGGGTTTTTTTCTGAATTTTGGACATAATCCCGTTGATCTTCATAAGGGTGTACCGGCAAACATTATATCTAGAGAGCTCTTTGTGGAAAAACATAATAGCCCAAAAATTTGATATGAGAACACCGGACCTGGAAAGGCAAACCACTCTCCAGTGATCAGAACTACCCTATATTTGCACTGTGAAAATAAAAATAAGTGTTTGGCGAAGGATAAACAGCATCTATGATTCACTAGCTAGGTCAAGGACACACTTGCTAAAGAAAATCATCTCTGAAAAATGTTCATTTGATGTCAGATCTTTTCTTCAAGAGGACCAATGGGTAATTAGTTTTTTTTTCCAGTAGCCAAAGGGGACATCAGATTTTTCTCTTTTAGCTTCTAAAAAAATCAGTATTCTGCCATTGCTGCTGGAGCTGTTCCATTGTGACACATACCATACTCAGCCAACATGTCAACAAATGCAACACAGCAGCTGCTAACATAATTTTATCTGTTATCTTTTCCTTCAAGAAATCTCAGTCTGTGTTTGTTTGCCCATCTGCCAAAAATGAAACCAACACAATTAACACCTGCCACAAGAGCATCCCAAATGTTGTTCATTTTCTGTTTCTAAATGAAGACCTGCCTGGAATTTGAAGGACAAGCTTCATCTTTACACTGCTGCTCCACAGTTAACCCTAACCCCATCTCTGGCCCAAGCACAGCAGATGTGAAATACTACAGAAAGTACCTATGAAGGTGGTCAACAAAAAACACAGAACATGTCCTCCAGCCTACACAGACTTCAGCTCCCACAAGGCTGCTCCTGCAACACCCACAACAGGATTACCATTTCAGCTAGTGCAAGAAACAGATTGGGTCTTGACACAAATTCCTCTATGTCAGAGAGGATAAATAGAGAGAATGATCCCAGAACAACTCTATCAGCAGGCTGCAGCTGTGAGAAGGAAGATTTCATCTAGTCTGATCCCCACTGGACTTCCCTCAGCTGTGCTTGTTTATTTGGGCTCCACTCAGAGATTAGAAGTCAAGTTTAAACATATAGTTGTTTCATATAACCATAACACAATGGACCATGCTATTTCCCTGTGGTTCAGGCCAGCAATCAGTTCCTAGCATATCATATTGCCATCCATACCCTCCAGATATTTTATTGGCTGGTCTATTCCATATTATGCATTACAGGAAATGGAAGGGATTGAGGAATAGTGTTAACGGGAGGTGCGTTGCACAGAGTTTCATGGCATCAAGTGGAAAGGTTCTAGGAATGGCCCAGGTTCTCTGATGGGGCTGAGCTTACTTTCAATGTCATAGCGCTGTGTGGTTCAAACTTGGGAAACTGCACCTATGAAACACCAGGATGGAGAGACAAGGGTTAGTTGCTCTGCAAGACATTTGATTTTATGAAGGTTTTATTAGGGCAGTGGGGATTGGAAGTCTCAAGGATAAATCCTTCATGCAAAAAGGCACACTTCTATCCAAGTGAGGAGAGCATCATCAAGGATGCTCCTGGTTTCTCAGAGGGGCCCAGATCACTTATTACACCACTTTCTGCCTCAACTCAGAAACTGGAACAGTAGATATGCATGTGAAGGAAAGGAGAATATCTCTGTTGTTGATTTAAGTTTACACAGGCCTTTCAGATCCCACAGAAAAGGTGCTCCAGATTTGTAAAACAGTCCTGAAAACCTAAAAACACAGAAAACGGGAGCAGCATGTGAAGCAGCATCTTAAAACACACTGCTCACGAGCCACTCCTAAACAAAACCATTATAAGAAATACAAGCAAAAATGTTCTAATAAAAGATGGATTAGAAGTTCAGCTTCAGCAGAGAAACTGTTTTGCCCAGTTTTCACAGCTACTGAACACAAACTTCTCTTGGATTCTGTTCCTTGAAAAAAAATCAAGCCATATCTTCAATCAGTTGCAATGATTTTTGTAAAGGTTCACAGCTTTCTATAGGAGGAAATGGATGCAGAACAGATGCTCACATTCCATTGATCTCTACAGTTTTGATACAATCAGACATGTTGAGAAGCTGATTGTCCCTTTGTTACCCCTCTTTTTCTCTTTGTAGACTCAGAGAAGCCTAATCCTGAATTGATAGCTTCTCCCAATGCTCAGGCTATGATTTATCAGTCTAGCAGGCTGCAGTGGAGAAGTAATTGTATTAGCACTGCCACTGATAAATAGTGCTTTCTTCAGACTTATGAGCCGCTGAGGGCTAATTACTCCTCAGATTCCAGATTCCGTTTGGCTTTAATCACAGGGTGAATCATCTCTTCCCAAACATGGCAGATATTAATGGCAGCACATTTATCCTAATTAATCTTCCATGAGGAAGGCCTTTTCTTTTAATTAAAGACATGAAAATGTGCAAAAATGACAAAAGAGCATATGGCCAAGTAAGGACAAGAGTCAAAGCACCTCAGAGGATGGTGAAGATTGTTTTCACAAGGAGATAACGTAATGAGCCATACTCATCCTTGGCATCTGGATTTTGACCTTATTAAGCTGACACACACTGAGACAAATTCATCTTCAACATTTCAGCTAAAGGAAAGTGGTGTTGATGAAGGAATGAAGGACCCACTTCTAGCATCTTTGGCTTTGTGGCTTCACCATTAGTACTCAAGCCCTCCCCCCCAAGAGGTACAGATCAACAATGGTGATATGCAAAAGCCAGAAAATCAACAGGTTATTTGGCTGCAGAAGCCTCCTGCTGCCATCTGTCTGAGCACAAGACAAAAACCAATCACTGGAGCTCAAGACATGGTAGAATAAAAATTTCCATCAAATCTAAGCAAAAGTAACGTTTCAGTAAATGCTCACTAGTTCCTAAGAGATATTCTTCAGCCTATCAAACAAGTTAATAGGATATTTCACATCAGCTCTTATAAAGCTTGCTGTTGGGAACATTGTTGGTGAATATAGGCTCCGATGTCAGTCACTCTGCTGTGAACTAGATGCTGAGAATATGAATTTCTTTCAAAGGCAGACTTCACATAGGTTTTTCGTGGGCAACATGGAAAATACGTTCTGCAAAATATACATTTCTGTGAATATTTGAAGATCCTGTCTAGGTTGTGATGTTTTGCACCATCAAGAATTCCTTTGAGAGGTTAATTTAAGTGAATCTATGCTCATGGCACAAAACCCTCTTTGGGCACGCATAATTTTTCTATCCTGTGTCTCAGAGACAGGCTGTGGAGAAAAAAAAAAATGAAGTCAAGAATAGTGAGAACAAGTCATCAGTCAGCCTTATTACATTATTTTGAGTCAGTTGTCAGATTGCTTACCACCCCTGTATGGTCAGTTGATAAATACTCAGCTAGGGTCTGAGCAGTGGGGTTACAGAGAGGCAATTATCCTCACAAGGGGAACAGATAAGATGGTGGGATAACATTTTCTTTGAGATTTCTTATAGTATATTTAACTCGAGCTGTTTTGTCCTCAGCACCTCTAGTAATTGCAAAGAGTAGACCCTTACACATCACTGTCCATAGGGATTTTACCTACATTTGTACCTTGTGGCTTCCTTAAGCAAGGGGCCATTTGGGCTGCATGTGAATATACTGCTCTCTTAGTTTACAAAGAGAAGAAAACCCTGTTCAAAGACCCTCTGAAAGGAGACCAAGACGCAAAACTGTTCTTGCCCTGACCTAGCATATTGTAAGTGTCAGAGCTTTAGTCTAACCTGATGGTTACGTGGTGTTCCCAAGCACTGAGAAAACATACCTACTGGTACATTAAGTGAGACTGCAGTCAATACTTCTAAAGTGCCTGTTTATGCTGCAGCAGAGAGCTGATAAACAGCCTTGCTTCTAGTTTCTCTTAATTTAGAATTCATTACGTCTCTCTTTCCATGAAAGATAAACCAATAGCTGCCCTTGACAGCTGTTTTCTTTGGGGTCATTCTCTCTATCCACCCATCTACTCTTTCTTCAGGGGGTTTTGCTCGCTGTAATGCTAGCTCTATCAATTTCATTCAATTCTTCCAACACAATCTACAGGGACTGAGGAGGACAGCAAAGCCAAATGCATTTAACCATTTGGGTACCAGGCATCAGTGTGAATTATGATATTTAAAGGAACTGCAGACAACAGCAAGAGCTCTGTCACAATAAGGAGCATGAGTAAGGGGGAAGATTATGCCAAAAGGTGAGACACCCAGCAGGATGCCAGCTGGATTGACTTGAGATGCTTTATATTGGTTTACCTGGCTGCAAACTCTGTCAGGGTCTCAGCTGGAGATTCAGTTGTGTTAGCATGCCAGTACACACACACGGGCACATCCAGCCTTTTTAGAGCAATGATTACTTTCCAGGACGCTGATTTATACTCAGAAAGGGATAGATATGACTGCTTGAAGAGCATGAGAATCCCCTGGTAGATCAGTGGCTCATTTCTCCAACAGCAGCCATAGGAGATGCTATTTACAGAATGTGAAGCCTGTGTGATCCCTTTTGCAGCAGATTCTGCCAACACCCATAGCCATTGCACAAGGTACATTGAAGAGAACATCCTTGCCTACTCCCTTTAGTGTCCAGAGACTGTGACATTACCTTTTCCTTTTCAAGCCTGACAATATTATTGAAAAAGCTCCTCTTGTGGTTCTCCGTCTGAAGAAAACTGCTCAGGTCAGAAGCTTATGAACGAAGGTAAACATGAGTCTGGAGACCAAAGAGGGCAATGGAAGACGTACAGCTTAAACTATATCCTCCTCACTAGTAACTCAGCAGTATAGTAAAACATTTTGCAGTGCTCAAAGTCTGGAAAACCAGCCTGACACTGTACAGAGGGTTCCCAGCAGCCTGCTGAGGATTTGGTGTCTTCATTTCTATGATGGCACGACACAGCTAAAACATACAGACTATAATGTCTTCAAAGAGGAAGCAGAGGCAGTGACTTCCATATTGCCCCTGTGAAAAATGCAGTGGTGTCATTCATGACACTGTAAGAACATAGTGACTCCCTGTTTCAGGAGAAGCATGTACTATCCACAGGTTTCTCACATTGTTCTTTCCTCTGCCACTTCCTCAGCATCACAAGACATAGGATACAGAAAAAAACCCAAATTATTTTTTTCTGTTCACAGCTGAGCTTATTTCTGCTCATATGCTGTGATCAGCATTTGCTCACTGACGCTATAAGACCTTCTATCTGAAAAACCCATGGTTAACAAGAGGTAATCTGTGATAAATTAGTGCAGAATGGCAAGAACAATATTGACAAACTTTAGATGGTCAAAGTCCCAAAATGCTGATAGCAGCAATAGAATTTAATCAAGTTTTTAAAGTAATCAGAAAAGAGAGTGAGCATCAAAAGGCTTCCAGCAACACCAGGACTTAAAAGGAGAGTGGGCTAGGTCTTGCATTTTGTTATTCTTCAAGATGATGAGACTGATAAAATCACTGAAGGCCTTTTAAGCTGTTTTGTCAGGGACATCCCTGAACTCCCTCCTGCAATTCCTGGAACAGTTTATTCAAGCATTTGTTCTGTCTGGTTGATTTAGACTGTCCAATACTGGCTCTGTTCCCAGATCAGGTGATCTGAATCTTCACAGGGACATGGTGGACTCCTAAAAGGCAGTCCATGACTTCGCACCTACAATCCCATGATCAGTCAAGCGTTTATGGTTAAGGACAGCCGCAGGAACAACCTCTGAACTAATCCTGATAAAGTCTGTGGCAGCACTCAGTTCTGTCCTGCGTTGGTTCTGTTCTACAAAGAGGAGCACAGGGCAGAACATCAGTGTGTCTGACTTGGGGATGTTAAGCATAACTTTTTTGTGGCCGGCTCAGAAGTCAGTGGGGAGTAGGAAACAATCCTTTCTGGCCTACCACTGCATGTACACCAGTAGATCCACCTCAGACATTACTCAACTGGAATTACTAGTGAAAAAAATATCTGTTCCCCTCTATCCCACCCTCCAAAAAGTGATAGAAATGCCACGAAATATTGAAATTGGGAACAGTACACCACATCCATCTCTGCAAAGCAAATTCATGCTGTCAGAAAGCAACCTGTGGGGAAAGTGAACCCCTAACTGAGTAAAACCTGTCCACTCCCTCAATGAAGAGCGAGCAGCTGCTGTTTCTGTGGTGGATGGGACAGATATCTACCTTTGTGTGGCACTGGAAGGAGACCACATTTACTGGCAGCAAAGCCTACCCCTCTCCTCAGCTGTAATAAGCAGCCACCTCTCTCTCTCTCTCTCCATACCAACCTCTCATTAAGGTTCAAATGATCCCCAAGCAGAGAAATATAATTAGAATCTAGCTCCTGAGAATTACTGTCAGTTTGCTCACACTGGCTGGTAACTGGCTGAACATCTCCATCAGGTTGCCAGGCCACGACAGAGTTTCCAGTGTCTTTCCCCACCATACAGCACGGTGGCTCCCAGGGCTTAGGACAAACACTGCCTGCAAGCCCTCAGCATAGCCCAGCTTCTAGTGTTCTCCTGATAATACAAACTGCCAGACAGCATTTTTAATTAGAAAAGCAGCCACGATGGAAGAAAGCAGAGATTAACCCATTGAGTCACCCTGTCCAGTTTCCCCACAGAGGAATAATCCTGTTTAGAACCTCATTTCACTGACAAGCTCCATCAAGTGCTGTCATTCACATGCAAAAAGGAGAAGGGAAAAGAAAACAGGGGATTCACACTACAGGCATATTAGACCTCAGAAAACACTGCACTGTGTAAACAACCACAATACTGTAAGGAAATGCTCCTCTTTTAAAAGACAGGTGGTGAACAATCAGAAGGGATCTTGGAGAATTATTCAATCCTCCTCAATCATCCAGATGGACTGAGCCTGGAAAGCAGGAAGTTTTTCTTTCCTTCAGAGCCAGGCTCTGCGTGACCTCAGCCACGTCATTTTGCCTTCTTTCTCCACCCAAAGATTCAGGAATGGTTGTAACAAGTCAAATGTTCAGCCAAAGATCCCAATGTGGTTACAGAAATACCACATCAAATGCCCAAATTATTTAAAAAAAATCTCTATTTCTAAAAGCTCCTGTGTTGTTTGTCAGAGATCTAACCAGTCTATAGTGTGGTTTCTGTCCAGCCTATTTATCTATTTTTTTAGTTCCCATTAAAAAAAATTGCGTTCAACCATGTCTCTAACACAGCACCATCATTGGGAACTGGGAATCCTGATGTCCTCCAGCTGTGACGTTTTGTTCTCACAGCATGGATTTCATTCTCATAGAATTCCCTTTATCTTCAAGTCCTTGTGTCAGCTTTATTCCTCATGTTACTTCACTACCCTGTCCTGTTATTTATGTTATTGCATGATCAAATGCTGCCCTGTAAGCACTGTAGCATGCTGATGTGCAAAGCCTTTTTTGTTTTTAAAGGGTGGGCTGACTTTTCCTAAAATGCACATAATAAGGAATTGCCAGAAATAACCACTGCCCTTGCCCAGATTAAAAATACAATTCTGTAAAATATTCAATACTGGATGTATTATATAGATCAGAAGTTGGGCATTTATGTCAAACCTTAATCTGAAATGAAAGAAGGTTGTACCATTCTGCCACGGATCCATTTCTAAGATTGGGTAGAAAACTGATCTACAAAGGCTGTAGATCTTTTCTTTAAGAATCATTTTCTTTGTTGAGAAGGAGTTAGAATGTGTCCCAACCCTGGGGGGCGAGGGGTGAAGAAATGAGACTACAAGCATGAAATGAAGGTGGAGACATGTTAGCCTGAAGACTGAGCCAGAGGTCAGGATGGAGAGGTCTATTAGTCTATGGAACAGTAGAGTTGCTGTTACTATGAACATTTTAAAATCAGACTGCATGAGGTCCTACAGCAAGCATGATTCGAAAAAAAACTCAAAGGGAAGAGATCAGACCCATTTCATGCCTTCCTCTTGAAATGCCCATAATTAAGTCTTGCCTTTACCCTATTCTCCTTCAGTTTATTATTTTAAACCATCACAGCTCCATTCTTCTCCCTCATTCGTCTGAGTACAATTAAACTCTATTAAAAACATGACTTTAACAAGAAATAAACAAAAAAGTAACATTATCTGTGCATGCTGCCCTCACTTGCTCTCTCTGCTCCAGCAGGTAGAAAACCACCATGTTCAAATTGGCAGCCAAGCTGCTCGCAGCTCTTTTGAACTATATCTTTAATTTCAGCTGCATCTGGGTTCAAAGAAACATCAGATTCCTGTCTGCATTTTATATCCTGGGCTCAAACAAGAACTCTGGGTTAAGATGAGTAGATCTTTGCTCTATCTTTTGAAGATATTCTTCAGGGCATCAAAGTTTCATTGGAACCGTTACCTTAGAGTCAAGAAATATATTGCTCATGGATCTCCATGGAAAATGACACAAGTGAAAGTTATTAAGTGCACAGCCTCAATATTTGTCCATCCCTTCCCAAAGAGACACAAGACAAGGCTACTCACTTCCTGGACAATAACTGGTCAATCATTTTAAAGCCTGAGGGGGAGCAAAAGCATTAACTGTGGTATTAAAACCAAGCATCATTAACAGCACTGTGTTCACAGAAGCAACACAATGAAAAGGAAATATTTATAGCCAGTATCAGTTTATGCAGTGAACACATCTGCCCCTACCCCAACTAAGCCTGATTCTGAGGTTTATTACACCTTAAAACAAAGGGTCAGACCTAGAGTTATAAAACCTGAGGAGCTTTATCAGATAGTGGTCGAGCACGGCGTGTCACGTCCTAGACTGCCAGATGTAGCTGCTTCTCTGGCTGTACAAGATGGGCAAAAATCCTCCATTACATCATTCTGGTCAGGCAATAAACATGATCTTTTTCGTACTATTTTTCAAGTCTAACAGGTTTAAGAACAACACACCATCCCTGCCCACATCCTCCAAAAAAAAAAAAAGCCTGCTTGTAACCCCTACAGAATTCACATGCTACCTGTCGAGCCAGGAGGCTCTTGGCTCAACAGCAGCATGACCTTGCTCAGGAGAATTTTGCTGAGACATGGCTAGAACACAAGTTCTCAGCATCACCATACAACAGTGGGCCCAGGTTCAGGGGGCTGCACAGGCTGGCCATGTCTGAAATGCCAGCTGATTTGGAAATATTTGCTGAGTTTTTGTTGTCAGAGGTGGAGGAGGCAACAGGCACATTGATGACAAATCTCAAACTGAAAGCACAGCTTTGAAAGAACAAGAATGGAGACCTAGTTGGAAATTTTATACATTTGGGCATTTATCACACCCATAGTTGGTAGCTGACAAGTTGTCAGCAAAATACATAGGCACACCGTGGATTATTTTCAACCAGCTTGTTTTTGCAGCCAGTAGAGGCCAAGCTTGACAATTAACAGCAATCTTGTTCAGAACAGATACCAGCAAATTAACTCTGATTTTTTTTTTTCCTCTTCCCCATGCAGTGCATTGTAAGGTCTGTGAATACAAGCAGAGAATAAAGTGGATGCTGAAGGGAAAAATGCAAGGTCTCATTTACAATGCAGTCAGAAGAGCTGTAGGAAAGAAAGGATAAAATATTATTGCAAGCTAACAACAGCAGGGAAATGGCATGAGCCATAGCAATGTTACTGATAACAAGGCATTTATTTAGAAATTATCAGAACAGGGAGGTCTGCTTTTCTTCTTAGTGGATTTTTGGGTTCTCAGCCTTTCATTTTATGTTTAAATGCTTCTCCTTTTTTACTCATTTTCTGTGTTACTTCACAGCCAGGTTGAGTCAGATTTATTCTAGCTGATCTGTAGCTATGTGTGTAGAGTTTTACAGGAAAACTCTTCCTTTAATCTGGGGGTAGGACGAAGAGAGCCAGTACAGGGGAACAGGACAGAGGAGGAGCTGGAATTTGTTCTTAACCACTGGGGCTCTCAGAACAGCTTCACAGGCTTTAAAGTCAGACATGACCACAGTGGTGCAACATGACAAACAGAGGCTTTGTTTCACTCAGCTCAGTCTGAGAAGCTCATGTTAATTACTTCAACACATCTTTCTAGCTCTCAAAGTCTACCTGTCCCAAATGTCCCACCACCCATCATCAGAGCCCCAAATGTTTAAGCACTTCCAAAGGATGGTGCTAGAAACAACTCTAGCGTTCATTAACATAGCACATTCTTAACACACATAGGAGGGAGGCAAGTCTTAAAACAAAAAAGAAAAATCAATGGGATTGCAGTCCAGAGAACACCTTTCAATGTAGGTTATCAGATAAGGCACCATTCTTCGACCTTCCTTTCATCTGACAGGCTTCCAAACTTTCATTTCCCTAGCAAAGACTTTAGACCACTGCAAGTAAAATCGCTTTACAATAGGCTGCAAGCTTAGGCAAACTGCTATTCCTTATTACCACCAGCATCCATTCCTGGCACGTAGCACTTTTCAGTACTGTCTTTGGGGGAAGAAAAAAAAAAAAAAAATCTTCACGTTGAATCTTCTTGTGACCTTTAACGTAAACTTCCCAGAGCAAGAAGAATGCTCAAACTCTCTTGACCAACGCGCGCACGCTCAGCCAGCACAGGAACCGGCTCGAGACACTGCCCTTTCGGCTTGTATCATTTATCAAGATAGGAGGCTGTCAGGCTCCTGCCTGACATGCACTGGCCCAGAAAAGGGAAGTGGTGGCAGTTTACCTGAAGAAAATAATAGCATATGGCTGGGGATTTTGGCAGGAGGGAAAAAAAAAAATCTACACAGCAAAATTATCCTAGTGAAATATTGGAAGTACTTGCTGAACAGAGGCACTCTGAATGATCATTGTACCAACCCAGGGGAAGCATACCCTTGAGAGCAGTTTGGGTGGGGTAACTGGAAGAGCATAAAGAGACAATGCCTAAGCCTATGTTTAATGCGTTAAGAGATTTCAACCCATTAACACCTCATATTCCCATTTCACTCATGCTTTGCCTCTCCCAAAGAACTTGAATTCCACCATGAAACTTAAGGAAAGAGGGGGAGTATCAATGAAGGACACACCTAGGTAAAAATGTCTTTCCCCTGCTTTCTCCTTTTTGTATTTGTATAGAAAACCAAAGACTACCTTTCATATTTAGTCAGGGTGTGAAGGCAGTAATTCCTCCCACAGCAAGCTGTATCACCTGCAGCATCTCACACTACAATCTCAAAAAAGCTGCATCAAATTCAGGAGAGATTAATGCTTTTCCTTTTTTTAATTTATATTTACAATACTTTAATTTACAAATGTATTGTTTATAATTTATTATTATAAATAA
>Ga0181612_110332_pt1 | contig 11934 bp, 7 predicted proteins | sample HoacroProtozoa21_FD_119630 | JGI IMG/M metagenome (GOLD analysis project Ga0181612, IMG submission 119630) | Hoatzin crop microbial communities from Cojedes, Venezuel. Combined Assembly of Gp0051906, Gp0051904, Gp0051908
AGTGTCAAAAGCTTTGCTGAAGTCAAGGGTGGGAGGTTGTCAAGAGGCTTAGGGACCTAAAAGTGTTAGATTTTTCTTTAATGTTGGCAAGAAAACACTTTTCTCTAACCTTCTTGAGTGAAACAGCTAAATTATATTCACTAAAATTTTTAAAACTATTCAGCTTGAAACAGACACATAGCCAGGAAAAAACCTAACAAAGTCTTAAGCAAACTGAAAATGGAACCTTATAATTGTAAATGTCAGCTAATTTTCTACGTTTTTCTCACTAAAAGATGCCCCTCATAGCATTTTTTGTTACAGAATGCTCTCCTGAATTTCTCTAAAAAAATGCCATACTTATAAATTCACAAATCGTCATCCAGCTGGGGAAGCCCTGTGGTTAGCACCCTAGAGAAGAAAATCATCAGGCATTGCTGCAATAAGAGTATTTCACACTTCTGTAGGACTTCACACAGAAGACCTCAAAGAATTTTACAGTTCAGATAACTGCAATACAGAAGTGGATTGAATGTATGCTTACAGACAGAAAAGCCGTATTCTGTATAGCAGCAGCTCACAACCTGGGGTATTGCCATCGCTGGTAATCCCACTATGGCTGCCATTCAAAGTATTGACCTGAATAATCTACCCTACAAATTTATCTAGATAATGGCATGGTCTCTCGAACTTTCTTAGACCAGCAGCCTACAGTGCTTTGCCATGTAATAGCCTTATACTGTAGTAGCCCTAGAGAAAACATGAAGAATCTTTTGAAAACAGAGTATGGCAGAAATCTCTTTACCTTCTATCTTTCAACTGTAGAAGAAATATTCTCATTTGGTCCCCTGTAATTATGCTTTGTAGATTACTTGGGTGATTCACACATAAATAGGCAAAAAAAAAAAAAAATTGAGAGGACAATTTCTTCAGTTTCCAAACAACCACAGTGTGCCCTCCAATGCACAATGGAAGGTAGAAAAATTCTGTTTGCCAATAGAAAACCAGTACAAACGGAGGACTTGAGCCTGTTTCCACATAATTAGTTTTGTATGAGCAGAATCTTGTCTTTGCTCATTGAATATATCGATCAGCAGCATACAAAGCATATCTTTTGTATGTTTTTCTCTCAATTTTTTGTCCTCTTACTTCTAGGAGAAAAATCAAGATAAGAAAAAGTGGGGATTGGTATATTAGGGACAGCTGCCAGCTGTCCACATTAACAAGTGCCATACATCTGGAAAGAGATGCTGAAATAATGAGTAGATGTTCACTGCACAATGATGATATTTATAAACTCCTCACATGGTCTTTCTGTTATAACTGCCTTTGGGGGAAAAGGGGCAAAATGCCCTTAAAAATCATGGGGGCAGGAGAAGTGGTTTCTCTCTGGAGTAAATAAGAAAAACTGAGCATGTTACAAAACTGTCCACAAGTTAAAAGGAAGGTAAGAATGTCCCTTAAAACAGTGATTTGCTTAATAGTACCACCTGCTTGAAGCACACACATTGAGTAAAGATCTTCCCTCCCACTGCACAATCTATTTCAATATTTGGAATGGACTCTTCTAGAGCAACTCTTCAACTTAATGTCAAAGCATCCTTAGCCTCATAACATTTCTCCAAAATATTAAACAGTTTTTAAAGGATGGGAAACTAAGAAGCTCAAATAAATACACAGGAAGTCTGCATTCAGTGATAGATCCTGTGTATTATGCACCTGCAAGGAAACGGAAGCATATACAGTTGTAATTAAGCTGTGTGGCATCCCAAGTCTTTATAAAACCAGCCTGTCTTTTCTTCTATGCTTCTAGATGAATTAGGAGGAGGAAAAACACCCAGTTTGTAATAATTATAGCTGGAGGAAGATTCAATTTGTAGAACAGTGAACACACTAAACCTGAAGTGCCTACAATGTTTTTGACATTTTCAGAAGGAAAATAACTCAGACATGAATAAAACATCTCCACAATACATGGATACTCAAAATGAAGTAAAGCACTGCTAAAAACAGTTGAATGAGCTAAGATTATTGGGTTAAAAAAAATGAAAAAAGACAAGAAACAGCAATAATAAAAGAAAAAAAAACCCCAAGGATAGGATATTATTCTCTTCAAGTCTACAATAACTGTCAATTCAACAGTTTGCCCACTGGCAAAGACTCTGTTTCAAAGCTGACCACACAGACTACCAGAGCAGGCTTCTGGGCATGGAAATAAAACGAAGAGTAACTGACTGGACCAATTTTGCATATATCTCTCAAGCTGTGAGACAATTTATTAGTTAAAAGCCATCCTAAAAACATATTTAATTAATATACAGAAGCATTTACGTTTAATACACAATTTATATTAAAAGAACACACCAAGAGAAATGAGATCCTAGCTTTTGAAAGATAACCATAGACAGACTACATAAAACAATGCTTGTCTCCCCCAATACTAGGACACTCAGCATTCACAAATTTTACCTAGTAAAACTCAGATTTGATTAAAATTCTACAACTTCTGCTTCTGAATAGTTCCCTGCCAGTTTTCACATATTCTAGAACTGCTGTCTCACAGATGCTGGCCCTTTTCTTTCCTTTCTCATCATCTTTCACAAGCCTTCCAGCTCCTGGTGAGCCTCTCCCATCTTTCTGCCAATGCGTATATAGGAGTTATGCCCCAGTCCTTAGTAAACGAGCTGCTACAGATTGAGTTCTGCTGGCAGCCGCCGCTCCTGCTGAAGGTCATGCACCTGGGAGGGATGTCTTTACAATTTAATCCACTGTAGGCTGAGCTCTGAACAGAAATGCTCTTCACATGTTTCAGCGCCAGGTCGTCCTGAGGATGAAGTGTGTGTCAAGTAGGGTGGCCTACCTTGGCCAATTTAGGAAAGGAATAAATACAGGCTAGGATAAAGTGCAAACAGACATCAGGAAAATATGGCAGAAAAAGTGCTACACTGCTGAGCTCTATTTTGGATAAATGTGGATGGGGGCAGTAGTCACTTTAATCACATTTAGTCTAGAAGTGAGAAGACAGGCAAGAGAAGGGGTTTCGGTTTGCTCAGTGGCTTTTTAACTTGTTGTTGTAGCTTTCTACCCAGCTCAGGCTGTACCAAGCAAACGTGGCATTCCAAATTGAACAGAAAACTTATTTTTCCAAGTGTCATCTAAAAGCTGAAAGCAACAAATATGCTTTACAAATTATATTAGATGGTACACAGGTGTTTACAGAATACTGTAAACACATTTTATAGCACTTTGACAACTTATCTATTCTAAAAGACTGATGTGAACTAAGGCAGAAATATTTGCCCAAAATGCATAAAACATGATTTAGCATTTTAGATCATTATCCTGCATAAGTAAAGTCTGAAAAGACTTTTTTTATATATAACATACAGGATTTGTCATTGCAGTTTTTCTCCTTTGTATTTCAATAGGGGACCAAAGTAATGTTAAACCCTTAACCCTCTCTCATCTCTTCCAATTTTTGCATGCACAAAAACTCACCTCTCATATTCTAGTGCTAGCAAATATATTGGCTTTGAAGCAGATATATTATTTTCATAGAAGTCTGGGGGTGATTTCTGTGTGCATTTTCTTGGGCCAAGATCTAGTATTTGGTAGATGTACCAGAGCTAGGCTCTGCCAGCACATGGAAAGAAAACACGTACATCATTGGCATTAAGGTAAGCTACAACTTGGTCATCAATAAATGATAATTGAATCCAGTGCATGCATTTACAGTAGTGTCATCTTAAAACAGTCAAGGAAACAAATTCTCTCTGCTCAGCTAGGAACCATGGCAAGTAAATCAGGAGCTCAAGGTTCGCAGGGATTTTGTAGATCCCAGTTCAGCTCATGTACTTGAAAATTTGCCAATTCGTTCCCCATGTATTTTCTCCTGTTCATTCATAAATGTTATCTGTCTCCCAGCTGGGCTTCCTGCGTATGTTCTTGATAAAGTCATTAGACACAAAATCCCTGTGTGTTTACAACAATTTTTCTAAAGAGATTTTTTCCTATTTAAATAAGAAGTTCGTCGGGTGCCTACCCACCATTATATGTGATCTGTCCCTATCACAAAACTGCTTCAGCAAATCACTGCAAATCCCACCAGTGGGCTCAGCTGTAACCCCGTTGCTCTACATACTGGTCTCTTGTAGTTATGTAAACAAGAGAACTCCAAAGCCACAACAGAGAATCTCAGTAAGAAATAAAGTAAGAGGAGCCATGGGTAGTTTGGAAGGAATTATTTTGTCTTGAAGATCTAAGTGAGGGAAAATAAACTTATGATTTGCAGCTGGTTCAGTCCAATTTTGCAAAAGAGTAGCTGTTCCCTTTTTAAAGATTGTCACTAACTTCATAGCCAAGTGCTATAAAGTTTTTGAGCATTTAAAAAAGGCGGTACATCTGCTAGCTAGACAATAAATTGTTGTCTCTTCTGATTAGCCTTGCACCATCTCAAAAAACTCTGTTATAAGGATGATGTGAAACAAGATAACCCCCAGACTCTGGTACATACAGAAGCATCCAAGCATTTACATTAAAATATCCAGAGCTCCGGGATGGCGGTCACCACGCCTGTTCCTTTCCTTCTGTGATCAACAACCAAATAACAAATCAGTAGTGAACCGCCCTATCATGGTGGATATGGCTAAGTCCTGTTCTGTGAAACATTTTCATCCCTTAAGTTCTTATGTACTCTAAATGAGCTCTTATTTATTTGGAGCTGTTCCACAGAAAGCATATGCAAGAAATACATGGTAACTTGCTTGTGAACTAGTCAGTGCACCCTTACTGCAATCCATCCTCAAAGGGATGTTGTCACTCAGCTACTACCTAACGCACAGGTATTTCAGCTCCTCTAAACAATGTTTACAACATGGTCATTGTCGTCATCTGGAAGGAATGGAGAGAGGCACCTGGACTTACTTGTAATTAGGCCAGGTCTTTTGGAGAGGAGTTACAGGTCCCTGAATAATGGTTGGAACGAAGCTGTTCCTGAGGAGCCAGAGTTAGGAAGACAGTAACATACCCACAAAAAATGTGAAAGCTAATCAAAATCAGTCTCCTGGGTAACTCAAGATTACTCAATACACAGAAACTATTGGTGTTGACTTTGTCTTGTACACTGTGCATTTTCTATTGGTATAGAAATTTTAGTCTCAGCTTGTAGCAGGTGACTCAATGCCATAGAGCTATTCTCGATGGGTGGCTGGGGCACAGACTTTCGCAGTCACTTTCACCAACCTTTGCAGAGCTCTGACAGCTCTGTCTTTCCAAAAGCTGCAGCTAGATGCCCTACCTAGAAGCACAGGCCTTCGCAGAAATCAACATGGAAGGTGGAGAATGACTAAGATTTTTTCTATCTATCTGCTTGCTCTTGCAGTGTTATGTAAAGACAAAGGGCTTTCCCCCCCACACTCCTTAACAATAATCTTTGGAATTATAGAAACCACTGATTTCAATTTAATGTCATTATATCTTCAATGTCAGTTGCTGTAAGAACTAAATAACATATATTGAATACTTTTTAAGTGTTAAATGAGCTCAATTTATTATGAGGCCCTGTAGATATATCTGTATAAACTTCCTAGGGATCTGTAACCCATAATATCTCTGGGTTTATCATAATTTTTATCTGCTGTTTTCTTATAGTGCTCTAGAGTGCCAGCCTATGTACCTAACAATATGTTTATAGTTTCATGTACTCCAGATTAAGAACATTGCCAGTTTTATTTCAGTCACATATAGACACACAAAAAACCTGTAAACACTTCTGTATTAGTGAAAGTTATCGTTGTTTTTCCACTTAAAAAAATAGGATAGTAATTTCTTCCTGTTTCAAAAATGTGAAAAACAGTGGCCGCAAATCATGTGAACTGACATTAACCAAATAGACAAGCATCCATGTATGCAGCAAGAGGAGTATTTTTGCTTTTAGAAAAAGGCTATTACCATCAATAACTTGGGACAGTAAATTCATTTTAATTTTCTACTAACAGTCCAGGAAGCAGATTTATAAAATAATAGCCATTGATGCAACTTTCCATGAGACTAGGGTGCAAGAATTAATGTGCCAGTAAAGACCAGCTGCCTTTATATGAAGCTAGCAGGACTGCCTACGGTGGCATAGTCCTCCACAGCAGCGAAGCGATCAGAGCTGGGACCTGGCTGCTGTCAGTGGGGACGGCTGCCTCAGCCATCTGCTGTATAGCCAGGGCTCTGCCAGTGGCTGCCACACTACATCAGGAAAGTTTCTGTTCTGGAAACCTCTCTTTTTGACTCCCACTGTTTTCTGGTGTCTCAATCGTAGGCCAAAGTAGGTATGTCTGCTTCCTGCAACTGTTGTTCTCTGTCTAAGCATGCTGGAATTCTCAAGCCCTACAAAATGGTAGGGAAAAATTTTTCTTTGTTTTTATCAAAGGAAAAGGTTTTCTTGTGAAAGGATAGCCATTCTACTAATACACTATAAGCAGGGTAAGATTTCTGGGTGAAATAACAGGACCCTTTTACCTTGAATGAAAAGTATTTCAACATTTTAATTTAAAAAAGGAGAAAAAAAAGAGAAAAAGAAACCTATTCACTAAGGAAATTTCTTATCGAAATGACAATACCGGACAACACTGTGTAATGGTTAGTCATGGTAATATCCAGAAATACTGTAACTGTAATGCAATAGGCATTACCAGCATATACACATCATTCCATGAGTTTGAAATCTCGAAACCTATGTACATATAAATTATTCTAATGAGTGGTAAGTTGACAGGGAACATCTGCTCTAGCTGGTGAACCCACTAATGTGATCCACCTGTCACTGTCTCGGTCATTACGTAGCTGTAATTGTCAATTGCCGTAAAATTTTTGGCACAAATGCAAAGCCCCAAGTTGCACTAATGGATTGAACTGAGGTCCAAGATTAATATAGTCCTTTTTTTTCTGTGTTATCCAGTATACATATTTACAATACTTGTGAAGACCACTGGGAAAATACCGAGGTAATTTCTTCTAGCGTGATTTTGCTGTCTTCAGTTAGAGGCATTGTAGAAGAGATCCCATTATATTTGCCACAAGTAAGAAAACAAGTGTGGGAAGATGGTTGTCATGAAGCATTGGTTCAGAGATTGTTTTAGAGCATGGTTTTTCACATTGTGTCTTTCTATGTGTCTATTTATTCCCCCCTACTTTCTCTGTACTAGTCAGACTAAAAACTTGCTAAACCAAAATGCTTTTAGCAGTAATGTCAAGACTCAGAACTTGATCTGAATTTTTATACGAAATATTGAGATAAACCAGCAATAGTCTCACTAAGGTTTCATTGCCTATAGCAAAGTATGTAGTCATTAAGAAGGTAAGAGCAAACTCACCTTGAGCCATTAAAAAAGAACATTATAGTTTAGGTCACTTGTGTCAAATGCACCTCTGAAAAAGAAAGTTCTCTTGCACAAACAATGCGCACCATGGTTTTAAAAGGTGAAAGACCTGATTTTCTACAATGTACTTTTCAGTACTATGGCAAATCTCTTAACATTGCTACATATGCAAACGACTGTTATTTCTGAAGAGATGGGTAACATCAGTATAAACCTATTAACATGTTATAGTTTGAAAATTGGCCTGAGACTTGGAATATCTCTGCTACTTTTTTGCTATGTAGTGATGAGTTATCGCCAATCTTTAAGTGAACTTCAGCATTCAAAAGGCTTTGTTCCCCATTTACAAATAAAAGACTACATACATTATCAACAGTAAGATTTCACCTGGCATAACCATTGAAAGTGATACTTAATCCACTAATGACATGTACAGGCACAATCCAGAGAAAACTATTCCAAAGCTTTTAGTATATCATGCTGTAAATCATCCATAGGAAGTATTTTAAATAACTTCCTTTCCTAGCTGTAAAGGGTACACATCGAATTCTTGGTCTGTGTATAAGTCAAGGCAAGGCAGACTCAGACATGCAATAATTTCTTCCTGTTGTGTTCTTTTTATTTCAAAGATGAAACTCAGTAGATCCAGTTTCTCTGTCTTCCAAATTTCCCGCTGAGCAGCCGTTCTCTTTCTTCCACTGATAATAAAATATCTATGATCTAGGCAGAGAAGAAATGAAAAATTATCAAAGTAGAAGATTTTGTTCAGAGACTAGATAAAAAACAAACTGAGCTACCCTAGCTTAAATGAAAGGAGAATTAAGCTCTTCTGTACTGTCAGATCTCTGGAGCTCAGTGGGAGCAATACGGGGGGTTATAAAGAAAACACAAAAAAAGCATAAATAGGGGGAACTTGGTGACTCTAATTGGACTTCAAGAAATTTTGATCTAATACTTCTCCTGAAACTTAAACTTGGAGCAGGAGCTATCGGATGAACTAGCACCTAAACGTCTCCTACTGAATCCCATTCATAACCTCACAGAACAATGGGCTTATTTCACCACCAGGTAAGTGCCCAAACTCCTAGCTATTGACTTCTCTCTGGTGCCAAATCTCTCTCTTCCTGTCTCACCCCTTTAGAGTACCGTAAAAGAACCTTCAAAGGGCTTTGGGGTAATCCCAAATTAGGATGAGCATTTAACAAAAAATAAACCATAAACTCTTTCAAGAGTAAATTACTACCACCATTCATAGATACATTGTGCATCAAATTGTGTCTACATTAATCAGTTGACATAAAAGGAGACGATCTGTGTACTGAAGAAGGTAAATGCTGAAGCTTATATATCCATAGTATCTACACTTCTATTTTTGGACAGTTATAATCTTGTGTCCTTGTTGAAATTTTCCCCAACACCGTTCAAAGGCCAAATTCGTTCAGACCCTTACGTCTCCCTTAGGCAGATGCAGCACACTTAGAGCTTATCTGGTGATAGGCTTCTAGTTTCGTTTCCTCCAAAAAGACTCCAACTGGCATGAACCAAAAGGTCTCTGCAAACCAAATCAACAAGGTTCGTTAAGCCAGGTTGATCACAGGATTCACGCCAGAATTGCAGCGCTGCTCAGAGTTGGAACACCCTGTTGACACCACCTTAGGGTTTGTCTGCATTATGGGCTTAGTCTGGATCAGGAATGGGCGTCCCAGGTATCACCTCTTAATTGGTTTGCATGTTAAAATGATCTCAAGGTACCAGAACTAGATTGCTTTCATATGAAACTAAACTAGAAGCTGTTCTCCAATGGCAAAAGGACATTTAGTCCACATGACAAGATTAAAGCCACTGAGAAGTAAAATTAAATACCTGACATATCTGCAGTGTGAATATTAGCTTCTCAGCACCACTGCTTTGTTTTAGAGCTGTATTCCTACTCGTCTAAACTACTTTGTCAGTGCAGCCATAGCTTCAAAGTGTTAAAATTTCACCTGAAGGTTGTTCAGTGTTGGACTGCATTTTCAATTATGAAAGTTTCAAAACAGGTTTTACTTTTTTCCACCTTTAAGTATTCTTTCTTACAAAAGCTATTTTGTGTACCTTAGCAATAATCTGACAACTGGTGGATATTTCTTATCACTCTAATGTCTTTTATTAGTGTTCATGCAAATTCATTAGTTTTTAATCATTTCTAAATATTAAGCTCTTTGTTAAGGTAAAACATTGAAATGTTAGTGAGATATGATTACTCATTTTAATTAAAAAGGAATTAATTACACATTTCTTTTTAAAAAGATAAAATTAAACACAAGCTAAAGGTACAGTTAATTAGAAGAGTATATGAGTTGGTAGACTTTACCTTCTTCCTTCACATCATAATACTGCTAAATTTCTTAACTTTTCAGGACAACAGCAGAAACAAACAAAATATTGCACAATAGATAGGAAGTTACTGTACTAAGACAATGTTATATAACACCCATTGATATGTTCAAGTTGGTTTTGTTGTTATCTGCTTTCATAAATGAAACAGATTCTTAACCAAGATTTGGCATATAAGTAGAGCTGGGCCTGAGTCTCATTCAAAAAATAAAAAATACAACAACCTCTATTTTGTTCACATTTTTAAAGAGCCACTTTCAAATTGAAAATCACTTTTCTGCATGGAACACCTACTAAATTTATAGTATAATTAGGGTGAGTTAATATTCCCTCCCTGTGCTGCACATTGTTTAAGCTGTTGTGCTCTTACTAATTGATCTCCTGTATAATGCTAGATTCTACCTGACAACTTTACAATTAGATATCAGAATAACTTCATGTATTTGAGTTGTCTCCATAAATTCAAAAGCAGTGCCTATGTGCAAAGCATACTGAACACTTGCCTTTCTGCATAATCAAGGCATTCATTGGCAGTTTACCTTTACTTTGAAAACCCAGGCAGTCTTTTCTCCCCCCTTTTTTAAATTCAATAAAAATATTGCTACTATATGAAGAGTTTTTTTCAAATAATGACACATTTCTAAATAAAGTTGCTTTAAAAATTGTAATAGGATAGTGTCCTTTAAAGAGTTGCTATTATTACCACAAGATTTTAAACAGACTTCAGGCATAACAATGCATCTTGCCAAAGATTTCAGCTACTTTATTTTTATTATGTTTATTGACCTAATCTTTCCAAGAATTCAATGAACCAGCGTGGAACTGAGAAGAGGTACATGCACAATTTATTTTTTTAGTTGACTGGTCAAATCACAGTTGAAAACCAAACAACATTTTTAGACTTTTTTGGTGGAGGGAGATATATTAACCTTACCCTAAATTATTTTAAAGAAAAGTCTCATTTCAAAAGGAAAAAAACTTTTCACTTCAAAACCGCTGAATTAAGATTTTTCAGCTTTTTCTGGTTTCCCTTTGCTTTTCTTCAACATGACATGTTCAACACCTTCCTGCATCTATGTTTCAATTGGCGTAAAAATTGTTAAAATATTCTTTTCATTTAAAATTTTCCTAGTTCTTAACTGAGCAACTTCACCTCTCTGCTGGCCTATTTTAAGATTTACTCTATTAAGGCACTGAAGTATGTGCCATCTGCACTTCAAATAAACAGTTTATTGCTTTCAGTGGGAATCTTCACAAAGACATAGAAACATATTGCTGAACCGTGGTCACGTATAAATGCAAGCCCTAAGTAAATATATTGATTTTAAGGTGCTTTAATTCCTCTCAATATGACTATGTCATCAGTACTTACTTTTTTTCCCCAGAAATGTTTGTCATTTGTAGTCCTAACTATAGCATGTTTATGGACTACTTCTACAGTACGACTAACAAGTGACGAAAGAACATACCTGTGATAGCCAAAATAAATTCCTCCAATATTTTTTTCCTATGTTTTTACATGAGAGACAATTTCAGAGGATCAAACCATATGAGATCTTCCCACAAAGTTATATGTAAATAAGTCTGGAAGGAACCTACAGATATCACCTTCTCTGTGATTAAATTTTACCTTTGATTTATTCTTTGAATCTGGGAAAAATCGATTTGAATAAATACAATGGGTTATGCAGAGGTCATTCCTCCTGGGATTCTCAGTGTGTTTGAATCCTCCAGCTTCAGTAATCAGAGTAGTACAATTTTTAGCATTGATTATCTGTTTAACATAGCAGCACATATTGATCCTTTGATACAGCTTTCAGGTTTTGAGCCAATCATGCATTTTTTTACTTCAAGTGTAGGCTCAAAGTCATAGCCCCCGATTTTCCCGAGTTCAGAGCCTACTCACCCTTCTGTATCTGTGAGAGGTGCTTTGCAAAGGAAGTGCATTCCAGAATTCTAATTTATCGTCTTCTTTTAAGTATCAGATTCAGTGGCAGGATCTTACAGCCTAGCCCACGGATTTCTGCATTATACAGGATTTTTGGAGGAGAGAGCCTTCCAAGCGCACTAATGGACTTCAGTTCTCTAGAACTTATAGTGAATTTTTAATTTCTTCTTTTCTCTGGAGCATAAATTTTATAAACTGTGTTTCATACAGGTGATATTGGCTATATACTTAGTTTATAAATTAATTTTTATTTTATAAATTTAC
>Ga0181612_116866_pt1 | contig 11934 bp, 5 predicted proteins | sample HoacroProtozoa21_FD_119630 | JGI IMG/M metagenome (GOLD analysis project Ga0181612, IMG submission 119630) | Hoatzin crop microbial communities from Cojedes, Venezuel. Combined Assembly of Gp0051906, Gp0051904, Gp0051908
CCCTCTGGCTTGTGGCCGGCCCTTCGAAAACCTCCAGCCCTCCCCCTCCTCGACGCTGGCGGAAGCCTCTGCCAGGTTCCCTTAGCCGCAGATTCACGGGAAGCCTGTCGTGTTTCTGGCCTGCTTGGTGATACGTCTCTGCGGCTTTTGGTAGCAGTTCGCAGTGTTGCTGGCTTTGAGCAGCAGCGTGAGCACCAGAGAGCTGATATCTCGTAGTTAGCTTAAAAGGATATTTCCGTGCAGCCCTCTTGGGGACCAACCACCTGATCTCTGAAATCCGGCCCATTTTTTTGCCGACGTGGTCAGTGTAGTTGTCTATTTTCATAGAAACTGACCACAATTTGTGGTTCACAAAAAAAAAAAATCACCCAACAACATCTGATGTGGGTATTGTTTAACAATACTGTACAAAAAGTTCAGAGTTCAGTCAGAAAGGTCAGTTTTTCAAGAGACTTAATGTATTTACCTGATATGGTTTGAAGTGTGGTGAAATTGTACAACACATTTATGGCTCATTGCTTGAGACTTATCTTCAGGTTATATGTTTCAATAAAAAAACTTTAGAGCAAGGTCCCAGTGTATTGTGGAAATGCCTATCACTGCACTCACTGGCCTTTAATCTACACCACTTTCTCTATGTTTTAATTTCTTTTTGATAATGTTACTAAACGTGAGTAGTTTTGACTATTTCTAGGTAAGCCAAGCACAGTATTTCACAGTTTACTGTTTATGTACTATGATCCCTAACAGATCCGCTCTGACGTGTTGTAGCTGAATTTAGCTGCCAATGGTACTTGGGTGTTTTTTTTGACAGACGTGTCTGCCTTTAATTGGTAGTGCTTGTTAGCACTGTTAGAAGCAGATGGATTAGAGTTGCTGGATCGTTGAATGTCTCATCCTGATAAGGAGTATACTGTTGTTGCTGTGAAGGTAGAAGTTGTAGGAAGTCTGGAGAGAACCTCTAAAGGTCACCTGCGCCAGGGGTGTGCCTGTGCCAGGCGGTGGCACAGAGGCCCCAGCCCAGTAAATGGAGCGGCTTGGATCTGCCGTGGCCCAGGGGAAGTAGCGGACGTAGTGTAACGTGATGTTTTTTAAAGCAAGTTGGATTTCATCCATAGCTTTACTTCTAGGCAGGTCACGTTTATTTAAAACTCGAGCAGGTTGCTTGTTGTCTAGCTCATTTTGAGGGTACCTGTGGGTAGCCTTATTAGCATTCAGTTCACCATTTTAAAGTGCTTCTGGCATATAATCTTTTACGGGATTTAAACAAATGACTACTTATCCCACCATCAGGGGTAAAGTGGACCAGAGTTTTGATTTTTCTTCTTTAGGTGACAGCCACCTTATTTGAAATGTCTGTGTGGTCTGTAGAAAACACAGCTGAAGGAGAAAATAGATCCAGTTTGCTCAGCCTGTACTCACAGGTTGTTTTGTGAACCTTTTGAATCCTAGTTGCTCTTTCCAAAGTTTACTTAGCTACTTCACTTAAAACTTGATATCTGAACTAGAGGCAGCACTGTACCTGACGCTTTGTATATTGAGAACAGCAGAACCCTTGTTTTCGGTGCCTTGTATTGCAGTGCTCCTGTAATATGGTTGAGAAGAAGTTACTTTTTTTTCAAAGACTCTGTGTGGGAATTTCTGACTGCCAAACCAGTCAAAGCTGCTGCATAGCTTAGATTTACACTTTTTTCCTTGTATATTCAATCACTTTTTCCCCCGTATTTGCATTCAAATAGTATTGTTCAAGGGGTTGAAAAACCTAGATCTATGCCCAGACTTCAACAAATGTGCAGGGAGTTTCTGGACAGATTAAACTATCAGTGGGTATGTAATCTTCTAAATTAGTAGTCTAGCTGTTCTTTAAAGCCTTGGACAGTGTGCTGCTTATAGCTGAAGGGTGTGTTTCCTGTTATTTATCTAGAAATTCATTTATGTTTCCTTGAGGATATGTTGTTTAATGCCAGTGCTATGTTTATTATATTACTACCCAGCTTCAATTTGCTAGTCACTTTTGTCAGATTCTAAACTACTACTTTAGTATGTATTAGTGAAAGTTGCCCTTAGGTAAGACTACACTCAACAGAAAATCTTGGAAAATTGGTAATGTGATAGCAAATTCCTATGGCTTTTCTTCTGCAAACTTTAGATTTGCTTTTTTGATTAGCTTACTAATTTAGTAGTCTGCATGGTGAAGTTTGTTTTAGCTACAAATATTTTCAGGATTTCCATGCTGTTATGGTTACAGATCTTTTGTAATGTTATGAAACAAGTGTGAATGGACCGACCTGGAGAATATTATTAAATGTCAGCATGCTTGTTTAAAAAATAAACCCTCTTCCATTCCACCCTGGAAATCTTTTAAGAACTCACAATACCCTTACAAGGATGGCCTTAACCTTCCTGAAGTGTATGATATTGCTGGTCATACCTCTCTTCATTTAGCAGCTTAGTATCAGAAGGAAGAGCAAATGCATTTTGCATCTTTTAAAAAGTCATATTATTTACGCTTTTTTTTTTTAAAGGAAAGGTATGAGGATTGATAAGGAAAACTCTAGGCTTCTTTTATATGGAAAATAGAAACCATTAATTTGGTTATGTTTTAGGAGAGCCAAATACTAGGTAGTTTTTCACTGAGTGCATCCTAGACGCAACTAGTATTTAGAAAAAAAATCAGTACCACTTAAAAAAAATACCTGACAGAAAAACAGTGAATGGAATGAGGTTATGCCATTGTAAAAATCAAATAAAGTTTTTAGAAATATGTTCTTAATAAAGCAGCTAGGTTTCAAGGCTATGTCACTAATTTGGCAACTGAGTTGCTTTAAGGCAGCGCACATGGAAAATGCAAAACCAGCAGTCTGTCTTCAAGTGGCACTCAATTCTGTCTGAATTTCTTCTGTTTTCTCTTTCACTTCCATATCGGGGCCATTGTCTCTTGTGCTATTAAGACCAAAAAACCCACAGTAGCAGTAACTAACCACTGCCTTGGTACTGGTATCCACATCCATGTTAGCTGGATTTTTGCTAGATCGAATAGTATAGGCTTTCATCAGGAAGAATCTGAAAGACCACAGATAATGAATTCTAGTATCATATGTGTGCCTCCCAGGTTGACAGTTTCAATATATGTTTCTGGCATCCAGCCATGTGGTAAGGATTGGTTGCTGGTTCTCTTCTGATAGCATCCTTGTACCTTTGAGCCGAGAGCACACAACCTCTGTGGAAATACTTTCTAGAAAAAAAGAAGGTTGAGAATGTGTTGATGGAGAACATGATCATACAGCTGTGGAAACGAGCTGTCTGGTATTTTCCTTCATCCAGTAGCTTGTGATGCCTCTGTGCTAAATGTCAGCGTTCTAGGGATCACAGAAATTTGTGCTGAATGTGCTCTGCCTTCACTGGGTTTGTCTTCTGAAAGATAGTAACTAAGAAACAGTTATGTAGTAGGGGGGTCCTAAAGCAGTTTTGGTATCATCTTCTCTTTCTGCTGGGTTAAGTCTTATGAGATTTCATATTACTGGAATACAATTGATTATATATATTTATCTATTCTGGGGAGCATCTTGGATAACAAAAAGAAGTAAACAGAACCCTTGGACTTAAAGACCACTAATGTACCAGAAGTCCCTTGTAAGCAGTTTTGATACACAGAGAAATTTCTGGATCTCCACAGTGGGAAGCTTCTGCCAACTCTGTTCTTTTTTCACAGTGATTGAACAGAATCTCAAGATTTCAGGTCTGCCCTCTGCCGTTTGCAGGAAATGACATCTACTATTATCATCCTTAGTCAGTACAGTATTTGTTAGCTTAGTCTTACAAATGTGTCAAATCTTAGTTTCATATTCGAGAGAGGTGTGGCAACTCCGATTTTAGACTTTCCAGCAAAAAAGTGCCAAATCTTTGCCTATTTGTAGCGACTTCTTGGAAGAAGCAGATTTTTGAGACAATCACAGTAGGCAGGGAGCTGCTTTTTCAGCTGTAGGAGTTCTGACTCCATAAGATCAGATGATATATCTAATACGCTGCTTCTTGGAGGGTGTCTGACAGCTGTTGTACAATGGTGCTTTGCCCTCTCTGAGGAGAAGAGCGGAGTGAGAAAGTTCTACCTACTTACTTCCAGGAGGCAACATGCCGCACTTTCTTGCTACTTATTAATTGCTTCCGAGTTGGTTGTAATCTTTTAAAATTTCCTGGGCTGTGAACATGTATAAGAAGTAGCTCACGTCTCTAAGGGAAAATTTAGAAACTCACTTGGTGATGAAATAAACTATCTTTGGGATGCTCTGAATGCTGCTCCAGTTCTTCCATTTTTTGTGACTTTTTTCTATAATGAAAATGTTAGTGAGGAATCAGTTTTTAAAAAGAATTTGAATTCCAAATGATACCTATTGTATTATAAAAATGTTTAAAAGATGATAGTCTTAGTTATTAATGACAGCATTAGGAAGACACTGGTATTGTAACATGAATGTGATTAGTGTTGAGAAGCCTACAGAAATGCCTGCAAATAAAAGCAGAGACAAATAATCAAAAAGGCACTATATTCTAGACATTTAAATTCAAAGTTTAATAGATGCTGGTGCTGTTCCTATTTTGTGCTTATTTTGGGTGCTGATCATGCATCTGGGACTCTGTATACTAGAAATAAGCATTTGGACAGCAATCACAAGGTTTTCCATACAGACATGAGCGTCACTTCACAATTTTAAAGTTTTAAGGTTTCACTTAAGGACCTACTTTGTATTTAAATATAGTCAGATCTGATTATTACCCTTTTTAGATGTTGTAATAACATGGTAGTGTGTGTTACTAGTGTGGCAGTCTTTTATCATGGAGGGATGAAAACCTGATCTACGGCCTTCTGTCTCGAAACTCAAGGTGTATGTATCGATGTACTAATATAGTATCTAGTGTTGTAATATTTATACTAAACTGGGGCTTGGTTAGAATGACTTCTAAAGAAATAATTCAGCAGAGTCAGATTTCACATAGCTGCAATAAATGTCACTGTAATGGCATTAGTGTGAGGTAGGCAGGGTTGCATTTCTAATAGACTTTATTTTTTTTGATGTGTGTTTTATCCATGGTGTTTTGGTATTTGGTGAGGCTAGAACTCTGGTGCTTTAAAGAAGTTTTTCTCTGGCCTCTTTGTTCCTTTCTTGTAATGGCACAGGTTTCTTCCTGTAATGGCACAGGATTTACTTCCTTCTGAATCATTTTCTCATGCAGTTCAGTGTCTTGAATAGGTGTGTATCTGCACAAGGGAACGTGTGGCATGGGGCACGGCAGGACCGCTTCCTTGGGTGACGGTGTCATTTCATACCAGTTTACCTAACAAATTAGTCAACTGCACTTTGAGTCCCTTGAGTAACTTTTCTTTCTGTTCTTTTTATTTTTGCTTTTCTTTCCTTGTAGCACTAATAGCAGTGTCTTAATAATGAACTATGTTTAACATGTGCTTTACAAGACATATGTAAAAATTCATACTTCTTCCACAGCATAATTTTATTGCCCACTGGCATATTGATGAAATGTGACAAATTGGTTTGAGGATAATAGCACTTCTGATGTTTTTCCTATAGATCTCCAAATCTTTTTGAAAAATTATTACTACTTAGAAGGGTGTTTGGTGCACTGGCAATCTGAGTCTGCTGATAGCAGTCACCTGTCACGCTTTACTTCTTTGGAGCAGCAAGTCAGGCTGTGTTCTGGAAACCAGAGCTTTTTTTCACGCTTGTGACGATGATTAACTTTTCTTTATAGCCTGAGGTTTTAGAGTAGGTGAAAGAAGAAGAGTCGGCACAGTATGGGTTAAACTTCTTGTGTTACTGCAGAGGTTTGTATGTTGGTTGTAAAATACCCTGCAGAATGAACTGAAGCTTGCTGTGACAAAGGTGTGGTCAATTTTAGTGTCTGAAGTATTTCTGAATGTTGTTCGTGATCAAGGATAAGGAACTAAATTGTGGATAAAAACTATTTTTTTTTTCGTCATTTGCCTGCTCTTTGAAATTGTTCTGAAGGTACATACTGAACAACATTTGATCAGTAGTTATCCATTTCAAGCATTTAATCCATTCTGAATGAGGTGGAGAAAGAACTGTTGGAGGCTTTGTCATGAGATATTTAAATGAATACTCTTGGATTAGAAATGTTTTTTTTTTTTCCTTGAAATTTTAGATTCCATTACTAGTGTTTGCTCTGAACTGATTGCTCTCAGCTTGGTGTCAGACTTGATGATAATTCTTGAAATAGGAGGAGGATTGCTGTTTTCTGTTTTCTTTTCCAAACGCAGTCATCTTTCCCTGACATGTCATTGCAGATGAAGACATTAACAAAATATGGTTATGCATTCAGTGCCTGAAAAGCAATGGAAGCTAGGCTCAACAGGCTTTTTGAAGGGGGTGGGGGGCAAGAAGCGGGGTGTGCACGATTGCATTTATAATGACTACTGAGCTAGAAAGAGCAGGGTGGTGTTTTTTTTTGCTTTATTAATGGATTTTTTTTGGATTTATTAATGTTATTAGTTTTATTTGTTCATCTCTCATGATAGCTTTGTCCAGCTTCTTTTGGAATATTTTACTCATGGGTAGAACAACTTTAAACTACAGTTTGCATAGCAAGCAAAAACATTAAGGAGTATAACATGATTTGACTACTATTTCACTCGGTTTGCAATTTATGCTTGAGAAGATTGAAGCATGAAGTTTTTTGAGACTGAATAGCAGTTCACATTAAAATGCAGTATATCAGTGATGTATATTGTTCACTTTTTCTGGTTTAGGTGGGTTTATGTGTGATTTTTTTTTTTATACTGCTGTCTGCACTTAGTGGACCGTAAGCCTTTTAAACATAACTGTATGCAATTAATAGGCTAGATGAGTGCTTCTGTCAGGCCTTCTTTGGTTTTGGGAAAGTGAATGCTAGAGAATGGTGGATATGCTAAAGATAAGTATGCATGGATAAGCAGAAATGCAGTATGCCCCAGACTGTGAATACATTTTCATGAAGAGGTATTTCTTTGTCTCCTTTTCCTTCTTTTTCCTGCCTTGTCCCTTCCAACCTAGGCTTTCACTTCTCCCTGCCTATTTCAGGAGCTTGAGGCCTTAGCGCTGCATGAGTGCTAGCAGTGAGAATTCACATCTCTCGTACAAGTTAGTTTTCTTTGCTCTTTTGCCAGCCTTCCTCTCACCTTTGTCAGCGGGTCTGGGAGTGGTGGAGAGGAGCCTTCCTGTTGATTCTACAGGAGAAACTCAGTCGGGAGATGGGCAGGCATTCAGGCCAGGGAAGAGGAAGTGGGGTGTAATCCTTATTTCCAGTGGCTAAGGGAAACTGGTGGTCCCTCCCTCTTTCTGGGTGTGACTGACCAAGCTTCTCTTAGCCAAGGTGTACTCAACAGCTGTGAGGATTTTTTGGTGGGTGTGTTTTGTTTTTTTTTTTTTGGGTTTTAGTTCAGTTCTTGCTTTCTGATCACAAGTAATGATATAATTAGACAGTGAACTATAAGGGTCCTAAGGACCCAAGGGCCGGGAAAGCAACCTTTTTCTTTTTTTCTTCAGATGACAGAAAGGGAGGAGGTGTCTTTGGAGGCTGGGGTGGGGAAGAGATTCATGGCTTTTTAGACTGACTGAATGCCTGAGTAGAAGTTCAGATGGCATGGGATAGGCCAGTTAACCCTTGCCACATTGCTCCTCTACTTGCAAGTAGTAGTTTGACATGTTAAATTGGTTCAGTTGCTGTGGAAAAGAAATTTTTGTTTACTAACCTGTTCTGTTTTTTTCTCTTTCAGGTCTCCCTTGCAATTATGGAGTTTTAGAAGAATAAGGTCGTGTGGAGGGGGAATCCCCCTCTCCACACTTGAGTTAGTTCACTTTTGGAATTTTCCATGGACAAGAATATTTGTTGTATAAGATGGTGAAATAAGACTTCTAAAAATATATATTTATGTATATTTATTTGGATCAAGTGCCAAACATATCAGTACAAAGATTTCTAATGGCAGCTCAATAAAACAGGATTTATGTCCTTGGGATTACAAATTTTTTAAGGCACTGTGTTGCGTACTGAATTGGAGTGCCTTGATACGCTTGAGGGTTGTTCCCCTTAAGGAGTGGGGCAGCTGTAGGAGTGAAGATGAGTTCTCTCACGCCAGACTGCACTTCAAAGTGTCGATCTCTTCAGCATGCTTTGGATGTTATTTCTGTAGTAACCAGAGGAAGTGAAGGCCAGATCAAGGCCTTTCTCTCTTCTTACTGCTACAATGCTGCAACTATAAAGGATGCCTTTGGTAGAAATGTTATACATCTTGCTTCCTCTTGTGGCAAAAAAGGTGTACTAGACTGGTTGGCTGAGACTAAAGGAGTAGATCTCTTGGCAAAAGACAAAGAGTCTGGATGGACAGCTTTGCACAGAAGTATATTTTATGGATACATTGATTGTGTTTTGTCATTACTGAAGGTGAGTGATTTGCAACTGTAGTTTTCTTTGGTATCTACAGTTTCTAGAGTTGTACTGGTTATGCAAAAGTGGCTTTTTAAACTTGACTGAAAGTCTCGAGCGTCGTCTTAATGTTGTGTTTAGATCGCAGTGCATTGGTTTATTTTAAAGTCATCTCTGTGTTCAGAAAAGATGTCTGCCTTTGCCCATGTAGAAATTGGCACTGAGTAAGGATCCCTGATTAATTGTGGAGTTCCCTGAAGGTTGGTTTGTGTGAATGATAGCAGAGTCAGGATCTTAAAAGTGGAGAGTGATCAGGCTAAAGATACTCTAAAAATACTCTTCAGTAATTATACCAATTAGTGTTTTTACAGATGATAAATAATAGAAGCTTAAATGGAGTTATAATTAGAAATGAATCTTATATTTGAGAGATTAGCCCTTCCAGATATGGAGCATTTTATTAAGTGAATCTCTGTTTCATTCATATTTTAGTCAGGGCTTTTTCTCAGCCCCCCTCATTCCTTTCTTGCAGTTGCAGTTTCTTCCCTACTGCTTAGCAAGTTGCGTATATTTTTGATTGCTCTTCCTTCTGTTCTGTCTGTCCCATGTATAGCAAAGTGAAGAGCTACATATGGTTGAGATGTTCAGGGTCCCTTTAACCACGTGAGAAAATGAAATATTTGTGGTTCAAGATTACTTAAAATCAAACCTTTTAAGATAGAGAATTTTCCATTTCGAGTTCAGCCTTTTTAAATTGCAGTGACCAGCCATTTGTAAGCATTAAACTTTCTGCTTTCAACAAGATTTTAAGCAAAGTCGTTGTGGATCTAGTATTTTTTGAATTCTTGAAGGTCTGATACTGTTATATATATATTTCATGTGCTGAACCCTTACATAGTGAGGAGATTCTCATTAGCTTGACAAAAGTAGGTGTTTCTGTGAGAACTGTACATGAGTCTGTTCTCTAGAAAACTGGCAACTGTGCATATGTATACATCTGTAGCTTTGATTTGCTTACAGGAGGCCTGTACAGGTTTCCCCAGATGTATTTTAACTCTTCTGGCAGTTGCATAAATGAGTGAGATTCTTCTGATAGCTAGCTCTGCTGATACTCTTCCAAGAAGCAAAATGAAACTGCTCATGGAGAGTGCTCTACCTCCCAGTTCCTTAACTGAAGTCTCTCTGCTGTAATGCATTATAAAAAGGATGTGTTCTTAAGGTATTATAGCAACAACAGGAAGGGATTATAGAATAGGATTATGAAATAGCTGAGCTAGAAAGAGATCGCTGAAGGTTGTCTAGTCCAACCCCTGTGCTCAAGCAAGGTCAGCTAGAGCAGGTTGCCGAGGACTGTGTCCAGCTGGATTTTTAATGTCTCTGGGGATGGAGACTCAAACATCTCTGTTCCAATGTTTTAATACCAGTCCAGTAAAAATGCATTTTAGGTTTAAACAGAATTTCTTATATTTCAATTTGTGCCCACTGCCACTTGTCCTGACACTGGATATCACTGGGATCCCTACCCCATGCCTCCAGTCAGGTATTTACTGTATGTGTTGATAAGACACCCTTCTTTAGGCTAAGTATCCCAGCTCTCTCAGCTTCTCCATGTATGTCAGATGACTCAGTCATTATTTTCATGGTCTTTTGCTGGACTTCCTCCTATATGTCCATGTGTGTCTTGTACTGGGAAGTCTAGACCTGAACCCAGCACTCCAGCTGTGGCTTGCCAGTGCTGAGTAATGCCTGCTGGCAATGGTTCCTTATGCAGCCCTGAATGCTTTCACCATTCTTAGCTGTGAGGGCACATTGCTGGCTTGTGGTCAACTGGTTGTCCACCAGGAGCCCCAGGTCCTTTTCTGCCAAGCTGCTGTCCAGCCAGTTGGCTTCCAGCTATATTGGTGCACTGGGCTGTTCCTCCCTAGGGCCAGGATTTGTGTTTCCCATTGCGTGAAAGCTGGTGGTTCCTCGCAGCCCATTGCTCCAGTGTGTCAAGGTCCCTGTGAATGTCAGCACAACCCGCTGGCTTGTCAGCCACTCCTCCTGATCTTGTATCATCAGCAGCACTGCTGAGGGTGTGCTCTGTCCTGTCATCCAGATCATTAGTGAAGACGTTAAACAGTACTAGCCCAGGAATCAAGCCCTGGAGTACTCAACTAGTGTGGATGACAGACTTCTGTTGTGGGCTGGAAGCAGTCATGACTTATTCTCAGACTGTATCTAACTAGAAGTTTTGCTACTCAGCAATAGAGGTTTGTTTTTACAAATTCAGACCAGGTGAATATCACTGCATCACCTGTTCTGCTTGTAAATGACTTGTACAGCTGCCAAAGAGAAGAATATGCAGCTGCCTGTTAAATCGTAAAAATAGGTTGGTCTTTCTATTGTGTAGTGAGTTAATACCAGCACTTGCAAGTAGGGTTGCCTTTATAATTTGGAGAAGGTATGTTGTTTTTCTGGCTAGTGTTTTTCCAAGTGATGTTATAGGTTAAAATCCCTACTGCAGGTATGATGAGCTGTCCTTCTGTCATGCTTGAATGAACTGTGCTCCCTCAATTTTTGTATTCCATGTGTTTACCTCTGAAGTGTGAGATTCTCTAAGGTTTTTTCTTATATTAGCTGTGGGCTGTGGTACATGGGTACAGCTGTATTATCCATTAGGTTCTGCTTGGGGACATCTGGATTTCTTCCCTTAAGGAGTGTGATTGATGACCCTTGACTTCCTTTAAACCAATGCTGGTATAGCAGCATTTTTTTGTATTGAAAAAACGGTATTTACAGAGAATATCTACCTCTCTCTGAGTTCTAGAGGAATGACCTGTTCGTGCTTTGTGCTTCTGAAGCTTCCCTGCTGCTGTCTTGTCTGGCCGTTCATGTCTCTTGCCTTTTCTCTCAGCAGCTGTGAACCACTGTTCCCTGCTTGTTTTCAAAGCTATAGTAGTGGTTTTTTTATTGTCTCACTTTTCTAGCTTGTCAAAACTGATGGTGTAAACATGCCAATATAAGAAAATGCGTTCTTCGAAGCTGGTAAATGCATTTTTGGTAGATACTTGCACTTCGTAGGTGGTAGTGCTTTATCTTCAACTGTGTCTCCTTTGTGTTTCGCTGATTACATCTTATTACTCAATCAGTATTCATACAATAAAATCCCCATTAATAGATGAACATGGTGTATCCGTGGCTGAACAGAATTGCACTTTTTTTCAGATTTGCTTACAGTTTACTTGATTCTGAAAATTTTCTTTTGTCAATGTTAAACTTCAATTAAAGATTTGTTTAGCTTCTTAGATGTTTCCCTGGCTTACTTCAAGCTGTGGAGTTAATTTTAACTTCCGTTCTTCTTTTCCCCTCCTTTTCTCTTTCAGCATGGTGTTAGTCTGTATGTTCAGGACAAAGAAGGGTTATCAGCCCTGGATCTTCTGATGAAAGACAGGCCAGTCCATGTGGTGTTCAAGAAAACTGGTAGGAAATCAAATAGCTTTAACTGTATTTTAC
>Ga0181612_120589_pt1 | contig 11934 bp, 4 predicted proteins | sample HoacroProtozoa21_FD_119630 | JGI IMG/M metagenome (GOLD analysis project Ga0181612, IMG submission 119630) | Hoatzin crop microbial communities from Cojedes, Venezuel. Combined Assembly of Gp0051906, Gp0051904, Gp0051908
AGGGCACACTGCTGGCTCATAGTTAACCTGTCGTCCACCAGGACACCCAGGTCCCTCTCCGCAGAGCTGCTCTCCAGCAGGTCCACCCCAAGCCTGTACTGGTGCATGAGGTTGTTCCTCCCCAGGTGCAGGACCCTGCATTACCCTGCATTTGCCTTTGTTGAACCTCATCAGGTTCCTCTCTGCCCAGCTTTCCAGCCTATCCAGGTCACGCTGAATGGGAGCACAGTCTTCCGGTGTGTCTACCACACCTCCCAGTTTGGTGTCATCAGCAAACTTGCTGAGGGTTCATTCTAACTCTTCATCCAGGTCGTTGATGCTTTAAAGAGACCTTAACATTTCTGCATTTGTTTCAGAGCTTAGACAAAGCACCGAGGAAGTCATCTCTATATTTTTTTCCTTTTTAATCACCTAAACCAGCAGCAAGGAGATGCACCATATCCTTAAGAATACAGTGCCTGCACAAAGCTGTTAAAATCTCCATATGTGGTTCAAATATACCTGCCCTGCCCTTCCCCTCAAAAGACAGTAGGGGGGAACAAAACAATCTATTAAAGCAATAGCAGAAAGGAAAAAAGTTGCAGAATACTATGCAAGGTCTTGATTAATCTGCATTTTACACACAGATTAACTGGATAATCATGGAGAATAGGCCAACTATCAACCACCACAAAAACTGAGAATTAAATTACTGCATTTATGAGCTACAGGTAAGATGAAAGTGAGCACAGCTTTAGTAGGGCAAGTAAGTAATGAGATTGATAAAGGCCTGAGCACCACTAAATCAGCTGAATAAAATTCCAGTTAGTAAAGGGAATTACTACCCCTACAAATCAGCAGCCCTTACAATTAAGCTTCATTAGTCTTAAATTCCCTAGGATGCATCCTAGTTAAACAAATTTCTTGGGTAGATGTTAGGTTGCTTATTTCTATGCTCTCAGGTAAGTGAGGTGGCATAACTTCTGCAAATTCTTTATCTTCGTTCTTATATTTTAACTGATCAGAATATTCTGCTATGTTTTTGTCATCTAAAGAGAATACAATTGCCTATCACTCCTCAGTTCTGTTTTATGCTATTAGTAAGGAGGAATATCTATATGTTACTTGGAATGGAAGATGAAGTACAGAGACAAAAGGACAGTCAATCTGTAGAAAATGTTCTACTTTATTCAGTTGAAAGAACATATTATACCCAAGGGAAAGGAAAACATTGCTAGGAAAAAGTGTCCTTCAAATGCAAACCTAGAATTTTGTCTCAAAATATACAATCACATTAAATTAGGAAGTTAATCTTAAAGGGCTAGAGCTAGCCTAACTGAATCAAGCCTTTGTGACCCCCTCCGCTATAAGCACCCTTTCCAGATGCTCCTAAAAGCAGTATAGCTATCCACAGAAAAAATTATTCTCTCTCCAGTTAAAAAGTAGTGAGTTAAAACATTTTACATCACTATAAATCTAAGGCTTTTTGAAGCTGCAGAATCAGAACTGTCACAACACTGCCTATAGGTTTGACAGAGATTTTGAAGTTCTTGGTCCTCTGTTGTTCTAGGATTTTGATTTGGTTTTTTTTAATTGCTGTTCTTGTGGATGACTTGGGGATTGCCTTAAAACATGCATACTTAAGTTGCTGAAAAGATCGAACCTTCCTCAGTAAGAAGCTGTATTGACTCAAGTACCAGGCTAGCTGGAAGCAGGTTGTGGCACTTGCTCCAAGCCTAGATACATCATCATACACAAAAAAAGGAACACTCCTTAAAGACTTTTATTAAGCACAACATCATACAGAAGTAGATAAAGTGAATTCTCTGACTTCAGAGGTGTGTTGGACCCCTGCAATTCACATCAAAATGTAGTTTCCTTTTTCATAATGATTTCAGGTTTTTGGTTGTGCTAACCTTACAAAATGAGCCTGGTTACGTAGATCAACAACCCGTTCTCTCTGCATCTGTTTGAATTCAAAGAAAACTAAATCTTTATACAAGAACTCTATAGGGCAAGAGTGCAACCTTTGATGCCAGTTTCTTTGGTTGACTTTACATTTCTACTCCCAGCTCTTTCTTACCGGGATAAATACTGTTTACTTATTTTTCTCTGCAAAGTTTACACTAGCATTAAAGATTCACTTCAAACAAGAAGTGGTAACTCTGATTTAAGGTCCATGTTCATACACAGTCCACAGCAAGGTTACTGCCTGTAAATCAAACTGATACTTCTCCATAACTCCTCTAAAGCTATTCTGCTCTCCTTTATATCCAAAGAGGAACTCTCAGTCATGTTTATGGGTCAATTTTCAGTTTATTACTTTGGTTGACTAACAGGCTTCCTTGCTAGATCTGACCTATACTTGCCATTGTAAAATAATTACAAGTGATGCCTCAAAGTATTTACTGCTGTGAGTTTCTTGAAATTAAGTTTTGCTCAGAAAAATGAGAAACATTCCTGGCTGAATATAATAAATCCTTCAGTAAGGAGAGAAGACTTCCTCAGTTACAAATAACTATGGGCTAGAGTCACCCTTCTGTAATTCATGTCCATTACTAAGCAATAAAAACAGAGTATGCAAAAACTACATATTGATATGGTTGTGTCTGCTCCCCCTTACAAAATTCAGGAGGCAAACTGACAAGTGATGTAAAGCTCCGATGTGCCAATATTCAGGATTACTTGCACTGGCCACTACGAGGATAACATAGAAGTCACAAACCATTGCCAGAAAAATACTTCATTATCAAAGTGCCTTTACTTTGTGCACCTCATCACTCTCCAGGAAGCTACAGAAATGATAGTAGCATGCAGCGAAACCTGTGAGGAAGTCTGTGAAATTCATCCAGTTTAACTCTCCTGAATAAACTCACTGTGTGATAGAAAAGCAAGAGAAAAGTGAAGAAGGTATCTTGAAGATTTTGAAAAAATGGTCTTCAATAGAACATGTTATGATGCACTGCTTTGAAAAGCCTTAGGTAGTGAAAGAGACCTCAGACCCTGCTGACTCTGAAATATAGATGCAGGCAAGTCTTAGGCCACCATCTTCCTACTCTTCAGGATAGGAGCAGCACAGAGGGCACAATAGTGCCAAACAGCTTATTCTTTAAAGTTTAGAGATCTATTCCACAGGGAACATTCAAATATTTTTTTGTTCACTCTCATTTCGTTTCTTTTACCAGTACTAGAGAGCATGGGAAAGCATAGTCCTACAGTGGATAACATCTACTGGGTTCAGTCCCACACAGACTATTCTATGGGAGTACATGGATCGAAATGTGGAGCATTCAGCTGCTGAAATAAGAGATTTCATTAAGTGACCGCACAAAAAATAATTCTCGGACATTTGCAGAAAGCACACTAAAATGTTAGAATAGTTGAATTTACTTCTCTAGAAATTCCGCACAAGCTTTACCCAGGGGTGCACATTGCTCAAATTATGTACACAAAATAAAAACATGATAAAAAATTTTTGTTCTGATTTTCATACACTGATCAAATTCATTGGAAGGATGAATTAATTCTTTGTTGTTTTCAAAATCAGTACACCATAATAAATATGTAAATGCTAACTCTAATTAATGAATTACAATTCAAGCTGCAGACAAGCTGTTGCTTTTTAGGTATTATATTGATTAAATCCTCTGTGTCTTTTTTTAAGTGCACCATTATCCTCCAGCAAAATGTTTGATTTATGATACAGATGCAGCAGAAGTTTTAAGTTTTATCCCCAGATGTCCCATGAAAAATAAAGACAAAGCAAGCATCTAACAAGGAATGACACCAAATGTCAACATTCCTGCAGTTTATACAAGAAATGTACTAACATGGGTAGTGCTGCAGAAGACCAGGGTAAAACAAAATAGATGGGTCAATTCAAAAGGGGGGAAAAAAGGCCGCTTAGGGATGACTATACAATACAGTTTTTGGTGGAACCTTAGTCATTCACATGTGGCTTTTTTTCAACCCAAATCAACATGTCTTTTCCCCACTTTGATTTGACCTTGTTCGCTAATGTATAGCCTTCCTGATAAACAAGTCTGAGTCAACAATACAAGTTTCATTATCACCTAAATTTTTCAACCAGGCAAGATTAATGCATAGCCCAAACCCATGCTTGAGGTCCTTGTAATCTACAATGATCCTTCTGTACATGGAGGGAGGGGCTTGGAGGTAAATCAGTACGATTTGGGTTGTCAGAATTTGCACAGTTAATTTAGCAGTAGCATGAACCTGAACTTACAGGGCATCATATCAGAGCTGACAGACACAGCAATGCTGTTATTTTGACCTTACAGTTAATAGCATAGTCCTTAAAGTCACTTGATAATTATTCAATGGCCAAGAAACTTTGCCTGGTTACTCAAAAGAGGCCTAGCTGGTCACTGTGCCCCACCTAGTTACAGGTAAACAGAAGCCTGTTGTGCATGGGTAACCAGTCCTGGCAGACAAGATGCACATAACCACCGCAGAACCCTCTGCACAAAACAAGTAATACATTGCAGCCCAGCTGCTGCACATACAGTATCACACACTGTGCTAGTCATGTCAGAGATGTCACAGCCCATACGCGCAAGGAAAATGAGCTCTTAACTTTGTGTGATGTTTTCATATTCATAGCTTAGCATAGAGAAACCTGCATAGTCACCACCAGAACTCTTAAGGGGACACTGCACAGTCTCTGTAGAGCAGTGGTCTTAACATTTAGAAGAATGTTATTTAAACATTGAAAAGCAAATCTATTAGCTGCTGATTTTACAGCAGAGAAATATCTAGATGCTCTCTAAAGGGCAAGTTTAGACTCTTCTTTAAGAAAATCTTTTTATTTGCCTGGAAATACACAAAAATTTGATCTTCATATGGATCTGACAGATATACTTTTCAGATATTGATGTGAGGAAAAAAGCAGAGAGACATAATATGGAAAGCCAGCTGAAGAAAAAATAATCACAACCTAGCAGTGTCCTGTAAAATTGAATAAGTGAAACCTTGCCAAATGTTTAGTTTTCAGACAATCAAGAGGAAAAAACCACCAGTGTTATAGTAATGTCATAAAATGCTGTATTGACATTTCCAGAACAAGTGTCTCTATTTCCCCCAGAGCATTTTTTTTAAATCCTCTATTACTGTAAAAATAAGTCAACATAAAATGAAATAATTCCTAGTCCAAAATTGCTTTTCTACTGGATTTGATTTGGAGAAGAATTTGGAACTCTGTGAGCTTATTTTAAAAGAAAAGCAGGTGTTGCATCCTTTGCAAGACATTCTAATCATACAGTCAAATTTAGGTAGTACACCTTAACAACAGCCAAAAAGCAAACTGGCAATAAAAAAGAATAACATTAAATTGCTCAGGACAGTTGGTCTAGTGCAGATCCCTGGTTCACAGGGGATGTTAACTGGAAGTTCCAGTCCCAGCTATCTACTTACCAAAAACCTGACAAGGATTCACCGCGGCTGAGAGAGCTGGGGCTGTTCAGCGTGGAGAAGGACCTGGGAGACCTTGTAACAGTCTTCCAGTACCTTAACAGTCCTACAAGAAAGCTGGAGAGGGACTTTTTACAAGGCCACATAGTGACGAGGCAAGGGGTAATGGCTTCAAGCTGATAGAGGGTAGATTAGATATATGAAAGAAATTCTTTACTATGAGAGTGGTGATGCACTGGAACAGGTTTCCTAGAGCAGTCATGGATGCCCCCTCCCTGGCAGTGTTCAAGGCCAGGTTGGGTGGAGTTTTGTGCAACCTGGTCTAGTGGAAGGTGTCCCTGCCTACGGCAGGGGGGTTGGAACTAGATGATCTTTAAGGTCCCTTCCAGCACAAACTGTTGTATGATTCTTTGCCAAGCACAGGGGATGCCCTCCCAGCAGATCTGCAAAGCTCAGGTGCCTGTTCAGTCTCCACATACACTCTAACGCTTGAACTCTGTGTCCTTAATTGGACCTTTCCAAATCTTCTCACTGTAGCAGACTTCTCAGAGTGCTGATGCCTGCATGCCAACCAACAGGGCCAGGCAGGAGAAGGAACTCGGTGCTCTGCTGGTCTAGCAGAGAAGCAGCTCACAGCATCAGTCACAGCCCCAGCCAGCAAGTGGCACTAGAAAAGGTGACATTAGATGCAGGGTGACATCTTAAGGGGCAAAAAAAACCTTACAAGCTAAAGCTCTTTGAGAACAAGCACTATAAAGCTGCTTTTCTTTCCCCATGGAAAAGGGATGAAGTTTGCCCTTGCCATTGCTATTTATCCAAAGGCTAAACTGCACAGAACAGAGGCTAGCTAAACCTTCCAAATTCACACTGTGGGTACAGGCAAGTTTTTTGGTCTGGATTAAGACTCTGAACACATGGCTATGATCGGAGGCCATGCAGAGGGAATATCTGTGCCTCAGGCAGCCCAACGTACTCTGGGTGAACAAAGAGCAGAGCAGCTTCTGTCTCTATGCTTCAAACAGCGCAAAAATATGTCCCCACTAATGCTACTCGTTCTGGTCCTGGGGCTAATGGCAGAGACTGCTGTTTCTGTTTTTTCTGCTCTTTGAAGAAGCTTGTGCCACTGAAGGCTTTAAGCCTCACGCTTAAGTTATGCGGAGATTGAGAATGTGCTTAAAAACCTCTGCACCTATTGCTGCCGTAAAGTAGCAGAGATTAGTCTGCTGTGACCAGAAAACCTATATTTAATCTAAATTTGAGTGCAAACACTCAGTTTTATCAGTAATTCATCTTAGTTACTCACTTCCCTTCCCACTTTGAGATAACTCTTTTTTAAAAAAAGGAATTATTACAATTCAGAACAAAGTGGTGTTTTATCCAGCTTTGAACCAAGGTGCCCAGGTGTTCACTGGGTCCATTGAAAACAGCAGGTCAAAAGCAAATCTCTGCCTGCTTGCATCACTGCTACGTAGAAATGCACTATAATTAGATTTCTATATACACAGATACCAAAAAAGGGGTCGTTATGCTTGTTTCTCCCAAGAAGCCTTGGTACTCTTCACTAGTTAATTGTTCATATTTGTTCTCCCCAAAATAATATGGTGATTATAACAAGTATTTATCTTCAGTTCTCAACTGCTTGACAAAGATTATTCGGCACTTAAAAGTGCAAATTGAAGAGAATTAGCAGTTGAACACTTCTTTAAATTTTTTAACGTTGAAACATCTTGTCTTAAAGAATCCCAGGCTTTTTCAGAATAGCCAGATGCTGTTTCTGTACACTGCCTCAGACTTGCAGTGAACAAATTGAGGGGGCAAGAGTGAAGGAGTGAGAACTGCCCACACAGCATGGGGAGGATGAGCAATTTAATTTCTACTTGCAGACACAAGCTTCTATCTCCTCTGCTAAATACCAGCTTTTACTGTAAAGAGGCAGTGAGCCACATCTATTCTTAAAGGACGTGTTTTGTGGTGGGCAGATGCAGGCTTTAACTTTAAAGAGGGAGAAAGTAATAAATATTTAAAAACACCCACAGGTAGTCTGTGAATAGTAATTAACGTCTGTTCAAGCTACAGAGGATGCTTCAGAGAGAGAAGGCCATAGGCAGTTTGCCCTTCACCACTTGCACAGCTTTCACTTCAAACACAAGATGCTTTGCTTATCTTCCCGCAGTTACATCTGCCAGTATAACTTGTCTGTTTGGAATAGAGAAGTGGTCCATCACCAATGCCTCATTAAGTATTGAACATTAAAACTTGTGCTATGAACCATTTGAAATGCAGTCTCTCCTACTCTGGGCATAAGATTTAGATCTGCAAATTTGACATCTTAAGATGTTTAAGATTTCCCTACTAATAATACACAGGAACACACCCAAAGTAAGCCAAGTCAAAGCCTTTGGCATATTCCAAGTGACATGCTCTTTCAAGTTTACCTTATACCCGTCTGTATTCCATATGACTGTGATAAAGACAGTTAAACTTGAGTGAAAAGGAGTGTGAGAGCATTGCGTCAAGCACTTTTCAGAATCGCCTAGATTATTTCACTTTTTGAATTTTTTAGAGGCAAGAGAAATGGTCTATATTTATTGGGCCTAGAAACCTAAGACTGAAATGGCTGAGATTCGGATCTCATCTTGTGACTCTGGAAATTGATTCCTGATGATTGACAGTCTGCCAAGCATATGTAAGCACCTAATACAATTTCTCACCTGGATTTGGTCACTTAAATATTTTGGGAGTCTGAGTTAGAGATGAGGCTTTAACCTGCCCTCACTCAAGAAAGCAAGTAAGGCAAGAAATATTGCAAGCTTTCCCTAAAATGTCACCAAGTTCTCAGAGCTAAATGAATCTCTAAAATGGAAGGGAAGGGGCCCTCTGACAAGTTACACCAAGGGAAGCTGTAAAGCTTTCAGCAGCTACTATAGCATAGTCGCAAGTGGTAGCTTACAGTCCTGCCTTATAGTCCCAGGCCTCTTTGCCTAATGCTCAGGACCCAAACTCAAGACAACAGAAGCCACTGGGATAGTGGACACTTGCCAGAGGGCTTAACACTTCTGTTCCACTTCGGAGCACTGGAACAGGCTGCCCAGAGAGGTTGTGGAGTCTCCTTCTCCGGAGATATTCAAGACCCACCTGGACAAGGTCCTGTGCAGCCTACTCTAGGTGACCCTGCTTCAGCAGGGGGGTGGACTAGATGACCCACAGAGGTCCCTTCCAACCCCGAACATTCTGTGATTCTGTGTCTTTTGTGAACTTGACTGTAAGGCAACATGTACAACTTTGGTTTGGTACAGCCTTTAAACCATTGCTGATGAGTTTTATATACACAGCAGACTTCCTCAGGGCTATTCAGAGCACAGAGGAATTTATATGTGTGGTTTGACCCCAGTAACATCCATGGAATAGAAATATTTTTCTCTAGAGAGACTGAAGTGTGTTTATAGCCTAGTACAAAGCTTGCTAAAAAGGAGTCAGCCGAGTAGGTTGGCTATGTATGACCTTGCTTCTAGATACTGCAAAGCACAGAGAACAATGCTTAAATCAGAGTCCACGATGTCAGGCATTCACATAAAGAAAATGAATGAGGCAACTCTGATAAAAGAAGTTCCAATATGGCACACGCATAAAAGATGAGCCAAGAAGGTGTGCATGCACTCTCCTGACAAGGAGGGACCACAGGCATGCTGCAGGCACCCCATGTCCTCCCTTGGGATGGATCTCCACCTGCTCCCACAAATGTGCTTTCTGTTTTATAAGATCCCAATATGCACTCAAAACCCCAACTGCTCTTCCACCCACTTGATATTGAAGTTTACCAGCCTCAAACCAAACAACCAGAATGCTTACAGGAGGAAAATGGAGGACACTTTCTACCTCTGCAAAGCAGGCTGGCCTCAGCCTGCAGAACAAGATCATTTAGAAACCAAAAACCTTCCAACCCTGGAGCCCCCTACCCCTAACCAAGACAGCCATTGCACACAGCCCACACACCACATCTTTGGACAGCACTCTGTGGAAGGAATCGGTGCAAGCTGTTATCATGATGGATCAAAAAAAAAAATTTTCTATTCCTCCACTAGGAGTATCTGGCTATACCCACAAGTTTTCCTGTGTTTGCAAGGTACTAGACATTCCAGAATTAAACACAAGCAATCTAAGAGCCTTTGCTGTTTAGATGATGCAAAGTATGGCACAGGTTACGAGCCAGTAAAAAGCATGACTTACCTCTCAGTTTCATTAAATCATAGATCAGTCTTTTTTGCAGCCTAACAATAAAAGATTTACACAGTCCTTGCAAAGTATACCATGAAACTACCATTATTCTGGTTGTGATTTTTACATATTGAAAACCTCTTTCAAAACACTGCTGTTTGCCTGTGGACTGCAAGAATCATTTTTTCCAGTGAAGCATAGTAAAATAAGACTAAGGGCTACTCTGAAATCAGTTTTTCTCCAAAACATGCCAATGCACATACCTAGGGGCTATACTCCTTTTCTTGGAAAAAAAGTAATTTCCAAATTGCAATATATGTACTACTAAAAAAGCAGAAAGATTACAACTTCTGACTGACTGCTTTATTCTTTCAAGTCATCCTTAGAGCCAAGGAAAATATTCAATGAGTAACTTTGTCAGTGTGTGTCTAAGGTTATTATATCATCTGGTTTTGGTTATTCGCAAACCTAAACCCTCCTGTCATTGTGACAAATATGTCCCATAGCACAGAAAGATGACTACAGATTTCAGAAGACAGTGTGCTGTGAACATATATGCGTCATATGGATAATGTAGTTCCGAGTGTTGTAGAACAAAAGTGAACACACTATTTTACAAAACTTTTCCTTCTAGTGTTGCAGGTTATAGCAGAGAAATAAGACAACAGTTAAAATGTTTGTCACCTGCATTTTAGCATTTTGCTGTGAATTGATAATGTGGCATTTTTCTGAAATTTCAAATAGTGTGCAATAGCTTGCTAGAATTACGTGGGAAAATTCCTCCAAAGCTTTTTTCCAGATTACTGTATTTCTTTTATTACAAATATGTTTATCTTAATTTTCAGAGCACTGATTGTGAGAAAAGGAAGGGGGGGAGGGAAGCAGAAGAAAAGAAATAGCAACTTGGAGTTCACAGCCATCGCCAAATGCAGAAAACTTCATGTTTTTAATCTAATGACAACTTGCAGCGTAATTGTTGCTTCCACTCTGACTACTCACCAAAATGACAGTAAGTGATGTTGACACAAGATAACAAGACATGGCACAAAACATCTAATGCACACAGAAGGAAAACCCTGGAAAGAATGTAATAATGATAGTTCATTATCTTAATTCTGAGACACTGAGTTATTTGTGAATGGGCCTCCATCCTTTCACCAAGCCACTCTGACTTTTCTACTTAATTTTTGTTTCCTTCCCCTTGATCTCTTACTTACTCTGAACAAAATGAATGCAGACTAAAAGGCTCTGTCAGGACCTGAATATTTTGTAAGTTTTAGACCTACCAATATTAGCTCAGATGACTGCTGTAAACAAAGAGCTGCACAGCATCAGAGCCCTGCCAGGGATCCCACACACAGCATGTTGGGTCAGGACACCCATCTCTCCAGAAGGGTGATCAGCATCCACAGCACACATCTACCTCAGTATGACAAGAGCAAGGACAAGGATTCCTTTGCTGAACCCAAGCACTTGCAGGGGCTGTGGACAGTAGTCTGTTCTTATTCTACTATTGATACTAGTAAAAAACTTCATTATGCTGCTGTTAAAGATATAGATGTGGAAATGATACACAAGAGCCTAAATTCAGGTATTCAAAAGGCATCTAATCATATAATTCCCAATGAAGCCGCTGTGAGGTGGCACTCCTAATCTTGAGGAACAGGACCAATAAGGCTTTAATCTGAAGTCAGAGGCCAAGCCCTTAAGTGACTTTTCAGCTATGCTGACTCCTTAAGACTTTTACCAAAAAGAGGTATTATTTACAAAAATAATAAAACACTAAAATAAAATTTAATATTTCACAAAAACTAGGGTATTTTCTTAATCTATTTTTCTCCTGATACCAGAGGGGAAAAAAAACACACTAAAACTCTGAAATACTGCACTTCTAATAGCATCTGTTATCCCAAAGTACTTGAAAAACTAGTACATGTTTCTTCATGAACATCACAGCTGGTTTTGCACAACACAGCAATACAAAATTAAGAGGAGAACTGTGGTTGTAGAATATCTTTCTCCAAATGTAAGCAGTCCAGTCTAGTCCAGAGTTTAGAGCTACATAATCCTCTAAACCTGGAAGATAGTAATGACTACAAACAGTAACTTTTGTTTTGCCTTTTGCCTAAAATTGCATATCATCCAGAGCAAAAATAAAATTCCCTACCACTGAAGGGGAGTTGTTCAGTACTGTAAATCAGGGACTTCCAAGCATCCTACCAACATTTGTTCCTCTATCTTCTACGCTGTCTTTGAAGTCTCCCACCCAAATATAGATCTAGGCAAGCCATGACTACAATATCTTGTGAA
>Ga0181612_161213_pt1 | contig 11934 bp, 9 predicted proteins | sample HoacroProtozoa21_FD_119630 | JGI IMG/M metagenome (GOLD analysis project Ga0181612, IMG submission 119630) | Hoatzin crop microbial communities from Cojedes, Venezuel. Combined Assembly of Gp0051906, Gp0051904, Gp0051908
GCGCAGGGGCCCACGCGCCCGCCCGTTGGTGACGGGCCAGAGCTCTGGCCCCTCACCTGGCGGCCTGCGTTGGCTAGGCGCCGCCGTCAGAAAGGTTCTGGTTTTTGCTGTGCGTGAAGTTAGGCATCCACAGAAAACCCTATTTTGGTTAAAAAGAAACAGCCCTTCTTTTTAAACAATGCTTGTGGAGTCGGTGTGATGGGGGATCATTAACAGCTCTGTCAACATTTACCTAGCAGTTCTTGAACAACGTGAAGGTCAGACCATTTTGGGCTGCCAGCTGGCAAATCTGTTTGATCTGATCTGTTTGGTTGCTAAAATTCCCGCTGTATTCATCTTCCCTCTTTTCAACAGCTTAATTCATAGCAAGACTTAGCTCACCTACGGCAAATTCAGCTTGCCTGACTGTAGCAGCCTATGAAGTCAGGCACCTTCCCTAAGCTAGTTGCCCAGAATCTCCGAATAATCTACGCAGAGAGCAGGACATTCAGACAGCGCAGTTCCTTCAGGAAAGATATAAACTCAGCCACACAGGGAGCCTAGCCTAGCCATCACTAAAAAGCTGGAGTGAGGCAAGGTTAATGCTATCCTCAGGGCCACTATGCAAGTCTAACATAGTTAGGTTCCTCTCATGTTAATAGTTAATTCACCTGAACCTTCCAGCTTGCAAAAAATAAATACACCAGAATACAAAAGCTCTGTGAAGGGGCAATAAATTTAATGTAGTCTAGTGAATTTTCTACTGATTAAATGGAACTTAAGTAATGACGTCTTCACAGAAGGCACTATAATGATTAAAACAGTGAAAAGGTGCAACTTAAAAATACACACAGAAATGAAAAGATCATGCAAAACCAGAACTTTGTAAGTACTGTGGCTGGGTTTGCCTGTCTTAATGATAGTAAAGACCATCTTTAAAAATACAAAGAAATCCTACCATATACAGCAAAAACATCTTTTATTTCCTTTATAATCACGCTCAGGGCAGACTCAATTCCATAATTCTTAGCCATGGCATGAATATCATTGGAATAAAGTCTGTTCAGGTCCAAAATCTGAAAGCAAAAATACCACAGATGCAAGTTATGACAGTAGTTACTCTGTATTCCCAAACAACTTAAGCCAAGATTTTTTTTTTTTCCTCCATTTTTCACTAGCTTAAGCAACACCAACAGCTGCAGAACAACTACGCAGCAGCTCAGAGTCAAATACAAACAAAAATTACTCTGGGGATTTATGTCTGAGCTAGCGATCACAGCATTTTATATGTGAGTAAGAGTACTGGAATCAAAACTCAGCACAGAAGAAAACAACCCGAAATTAGAAAAAGCAAACAAACAATCCACCCAAGCAGCAGAGGAACATGTTAAATTCAACGCCCAGCCTGTCTCAGCCAGGCAGAACTTTTGCAAAAGCAGTAGGGAATATGTAGCATAAAACAATCCCGTGTTTGTAGAGTTATGGACTCGACTGTGTAACAGAACTATTCATCTCCAAGTACTGCAATTCATTTAGATGGAAGAACTCCCTCAAGTAACATTTAGAGAGACAGTCAGAAGCATGGTGTGGAATTATCTGTCATTAGACACTGGGCTGCTGCACAAAAACTGATCTGCAGGCTACCCTTGAGAAAAGGCTCTGCTGAGCTCTGAACACATCTAGGGGGAGAAAGGAGGAGGAAGAGAGTTTAAGAGCTGAAAAGACTACGCATCACCTCTGATGAGCGTGAATGGCACCCATCATCCACCATCCCTCCCTAGAACACAAAAGACCACTCAAGTTTGGGATTATAAATAGATTACGTACATCAGAGTATCTGAAGAGCTGCGCAAGGTTTATCCCTTCGGTATGCAGAACGAGTTCGTTCTCTCCTCGCTTATTGGTACTTTCGTTCAACAAGCACCGTGTGATGCCCTTCACCTCATGAATGATGGTGCTTCGCGCCAGAGAGGCCAGCAAGGAGGAGAGATCGAAGTACACCTTCGTCAACGGAAGCGTCAATGAAACCTAAGAGGAAAAAATATCAACGTAGCGTTGTTCTGTAAGGAAGCTTGAACATCAGGCTCAATAACCAGCCTACTTCTTTTTCGGCAAAAAGCAGACAGCTTGAATTGCCCCAGTTGTGTGCTTAGGAACATGAACGCCTGACCAGAATTACAGCTGAATGGTGCTAATCAGGACACCAAATCCCAGCACCATTCACTACACTGCTTTCAAGATCTCTGAGCTCACACTGACTGTTGGGTTTTGGGTGGATTTTTTGGGGGAGGGGGGTGGGATATGTGTTTATAGGGCTTTTTTTTGGTTGGTTTTTAAGATGTTTAGACTTTTTCAACAGTCCAACCATCACTTTTATTCCTCGAGAGCTACACAGTGGTACATCATATATTTAAACATTAAAACACAATAAACCGGTCCAAACTCTGTTTTTAAAAAGAAATTTCATCAGGCATTCTGAAAGTTAGACGTTGCTCAAAATTATGTCAAGAAGTACACTTGTACTGCTGCTTTTCTATATTAATACAGGATTGCTGAGACAAAGCAGCAGCACCACTCCACTGAAGAGCTCCATTTGTCATGGGAGCTACACGCACCCATTGCACAACCACACGCAGATGTTTCCAAGCACTACCATCTTACCTCACACCACAGTTCATTTTCGGTGTCAAACATGTAATCCTGTATTGATGGGTGGCTGTCCAGAACAGCATTTACTCGCAACTCGGCTGACTGAAGTAATCGACCTTTCTCTTTTTTGGTCTGAGACATAAAGGAAAGATGTTGAGAATCATCACCAGCTGCTCCAGTCTGATCTTCCTCAGCACCAGGACTCTTTTCTTCTTTTTCCGATTCAGCCTCTTCATCTTCTAGATTCTCATCAACGTTTTCTTCCCCGTTTTCTTCTTCACTCTCATAATCAACCTACAAAGAAATTATGTTGTGCTTATCTGAGCCAGAACACGTACAGAAACAAAACGCACCATGAAACAGTTTATTCATGAATATTCTTGACAGCTGAGTGGGAAGTATCTTGCCTGTGACATCATGAAAATGCAATTCTGTTATAAAGACACAGAGACTGAACTGAATCTGTATTATTTTCTTTATAATCTTGCCATTATTCCTCAGTACAGTCAGGGATGCTACCGATTATTGTGACTGTCGCAGAATTTAGTTTTTCCCCCAAAAATAGATCATCCCATAATCCAACTTTGATGAAGAGATTCCCTCAGAATTTTAAATTACTCTACCCTCCTGCTGTATTACAGAAACCCATCTTTTAAGCAGTAATTTTGAACTAGTGAACATGAAAATACATGCAGGGCCAGGAAGAGTATTTATTAAGAACCACAGTAAAGTTTTCAAAACAACGAATGGCATGAAATTAGCAAGAGGTAAAGTTAAAGCGAACTACAGCGCAGACAACCCGATTGCCAGATACATCTATCCAATGCCCGAAGAACAAGGCTTTGGAAAAATACAGCTCTAACTTGCATGGTTCTGTATCACTCTTAAACGACAGCAGTGACCAGGCTCAACTATGATGACCAAGGTCATCACAAGTCTCAGCCCCCATCTTCTGATACAGTTTTCCCCCCATTATAATCAAAACAGATCAGCACAAAGCAGAGACTTGCCTGTCTCCTTCCAAGTGGGGTTTGGGTTTTTTCAGCATTTTGTTTCAATGGCAGCTTTCCTTCCCAACTCAAACCAAGGCAGAGGAAATTGGGAATTAAAGCGCAATGCTGAGCACCTATAAAATCCTTACCTCTTCTTCCTGGTTCTTCTTCCGTTTTGCTTCTGTAGCATCACCATCCCCTTCATCAGCTTCTGCGTCAACAATGTTCTCTTCTTCTTCTTCTGGAGCCCCCTGATCAGTCTGTATCTAGAAATCCACGACAGAGCAGATAATCAGGCTGACTGCTAGGAAGCATCAACTGCATCAAAAGGCTTTAGCCAAACATTTGGAATTCAACAATCCCTTGTCCAATGTTCTACCTTCAAGGACAAATTAATTTCTGTAAGCCACTACTATAAAGAAATAATGAACTTACACTCGTGGTAACTTTAACATTAAACAAGATAAATGTCTACAAGATAGATAAGCTATCAGCCTGTTTATATGACAGTCCTTGATGGGAGAGGAGTGGCAGAAGGAACATGCAAAAGCCTTTCAATGAAAAAGGATCTTCCCCAAAGTTTTGACAACCACTGCCACAACAGGACATTGATCTGGGAGCAAAGGGAGAGTAATATGCTTTTATCTTGCTGAAGTCAAAAATAAAGAGGCATCTTCACAGTATAGTCTTAATTAGGATTTAATACACCATAACTTTAATTTCCTTGTTAATTTTATGAGAACGCAAAGGCAGTTTATGCATAAATATTTAAGTAGTAATTTAGTATTCACACATTTTGTGTTCACATTGAAATATGTTACCCTTTTCCAAATTCTGCTTCTCAAAACCAGGTAAAGGCATTTTGCAGGTATTGTTTTTCTATACCTTGTCTTGGTCACCATCTAAATCTTTCCGAGTTGCCTTCCGGGCGCTGACTTCGGTAAAAGATGCCATCTTTGCAGTCTTCCTTTTAATTGCTTCCAGAAAAATTTTAAAGAATCTGAAAGAAGCAGCAATGCAGAATGTCACAGCTCAGCAGTATTACAGTCAAATTTCAAGTTGTCAGAAAACTGATTTATTTTGTTTAAGAAGCCAGTCAACTCAAAACAAGACATTCTCTGGTGGATGCAAAAGTACTTCTAGAATAAGGCAAGTAAGTTTTCTTCTCATCCTTTCCCATTTCTTTAGGAATTAAAAGGTTGGTATGACCTCTCTTACAGTCACAGATGTAGCCATGCATCCAAAGCTTAGAACGACAAGCTCGTCTGGACATCAAATTGACCTTCAGAAGAGATTGTTTACGACTGGACTTCTTGCTTTTTTTAAGCCAACGAGCACATGCAAAATTGTTGAATAAAGTAAACCAGCTTGAACTCACGTGGCCTCAAGGAGGAAGAAATCAATGAAGCCTTTAGCCTTTTTGCAAAACAAAAAATAGCTTTCAATAGACCCTTATTATTAAGTGTTTTACTTTTAACCACACAAATTTGGCCAGACATGGGGAAGGATGCATGTGAATAAAGAAAGGTGGGGGGTGGGGAAAGCCAGCCTTTTCAGATTTATTTATTTAAAAAAAAAAAATAACAACAACAAAAAAAGTTTTAGTTCTGTTCAATGAGCACACCAAGGGATACCTAAAGTATTCAGACACTTCTGCTGGTAATAAATGCTTAAGCGTCCAAAGATAAGGAATGAGAGGTTGCTTATATGGCTCTTCTCCCAGTACATCAGAGATCTGTCAAAGATCTGCCCTGATACAATTCTGCACTGTCACCAAGCCACAGATCCACAGTTTTATTCATGACATAAAAAGCCACTGCGTAGATGCTTCTGCAAGCACACCTGCAGGAAGATGTTGCTCTGAAAGCCATAGCAGCACTAATGAACAACATGCAGTGACCCTCAGAGCCCATGGGAAGGCAAAAGGCGACCAAGTATTAAAGTATCTGAAAGCAATCTCACCTTGTTTCCATGAAGTGCAAGATCACCCTGGGCTTCACACACTTCTCCTCTCGGTAATATTCATAGGGCAAGAAATGGAATTTGATTTTGTAGAGGCGATGCTTGTTCTGCTTGCACTTCATATGCAGGGATTCCTCTATCTCAACTTTCTGCAAGACCTACAAAAGCCACAAGGAGGAACGTCACTCCTTTGATGAAGACACTTCATTTACTTCCTGCAGCTCCAATGCTTTCCATGAGAGACCAGAATTACACAAGGCTAACTGGCAAACTTTTCCAGAGGCTTTGTGGCGGCTCCTGGGGAAGGGGACTCTACCCTGCTGCACTCTTTTTGGCTTAAACTCCTCCCAACAATTAACTTGGGCAATACTGGGAGAACAGGCTCACCTCCACGCAACTCCTTCACAAAAGGCCACAATTCTTAGTGGGCCAACAGCTTCATTTTACTGACCCATGCCCACCAAGCATGACAGTATTTCAGGACAGAGCTGAGTCTTAACTCTGTCCTTGCCGCTTTCAACTTCAAAGAGTAAGACAGAAGAGGGTAGGGCAGGCAGGAGAGCACAGGAAAGACTGCACTCCTAGGAAGAAAGGGAGCACAGAATACATCAGACTCATCAGATTTCAGTATGTTCAGTCTCCAAGGAGCCACGCTCTTTGCTTCTGTTGAGCACAGTCGCTTGTACAAGATGAGGAAGGGGTGGGGGACAAACAAAAACGTCTCTACTACGCCTGTCGCAGCCAATTAGCTTGTCTCTTAAAGACTAAAAAAACTCTCCAATTCTAGAAACTGACAAAAACGAGCTTGAGAAAAAAACCAAACAAGGTTATGGCAGCAAACATAAATACTCCCTACCATTATACTACTGCTGTGTATGAACTATCACCCTCCCCCTTTACGTTCTATAGAGAGTTTGCAGCCTGTGACAAAGCTCTACAGGTTGAATTGAATTTAAGTCTCATACAGCCACAGTAACTGTAATTCCCTTTAACGCTGCACTTCCTAGCAGACGTTCCATGTTCGGTACCCAGGAGGTGAAAAGAAAGGACGCTCTCACCTTGCACCCATAAGTAAGCCTTCAAAAATGGAAACTGCTACCAAGCCAGACTGATGGATGGGCTCAAACAGGAAACTGTTTTGTGGACTCTCAAAGGATACACTGAATAGGAGGCTCACCTCAGCTAAGCACACTCTTGTGAGCTGTTTCTTCAGCTGTTTCACCTTCTTGACAGCTTTCTTGGTGCTGAGTACAGGAACACTCATCGTTGGCGTTTTAATATTTGCACTGGCCACCATCAATATTTCCCGCAACCTTTAAATAAAGAATGATCTTTCAAATTAAGTGATAAAAGCACTATGCAATCAAATAAATATCTAGTTCATGTAATTAGGCAGAATGCAGCAACTGCCAGTTCCACCAAGGCCGTACGCGTCAAGAGCTGTGGTTATCGCTGCACTACTCCTTTTCACTTTTCCAGTTCCTCCTCAGGCACAGCACAACAGTAGCTCTACCTCCGCAATTAGATCATCACCCCAATTATGGGAGGAGAAGAGAGGTGATAATAAATTGTTCCAAGAACAGAAGAACTAACAAAGCCCGTTTCCTACGGATGCATAATGTATGCTCCTCATGCTTCGTCCCCCTCCCCTGCTTCTCTGAAGTAGCACAACCATCTCCCACTGAAGGCATCGCACACCCATGCGTAAGGCCAGGGCCAGCACCCACGTTATTCAGAGCAAGCTGATGACCGACTGGTAAACCCGTGTGCGCTGATAAAGTCACTGTCCCCATACAGAAGCGTCAGAGAAACCTGGCTGCAATAAAACAGGTCTCTCTCTACATAGGTGGTAATACTACTAAACCTGCGAGATTCCATAGTTGCAGTGAAGTCTTGTGTGTGAAAGGAATAGGTTTAAAAGTTAGCTGGGGGAAGAAGAGGTCAGCAGAGAGCAAACCCACAAAACACCACTTCTTTAGACTTCTACTACACTGACTAAAATACTGAAACAAATAAGCCATTTGCTATTCATCAGATAAGAGTAAGGGGCCTTCACAGATATTTTGTATCTGGAAAATGAACCAAAATAACCATAAAATTGTAGAACGTTAAAATAGTTCTGAACAGGCACAATTTAAAATTAAACTGAAGTATCATTTGCCCCCAAGTTTACACCTATACCTGCTGGTGAGATTAAGCACTGTTACGTAAGTGCCAAAAATGTCACAGGAACCACTGAGAACAGTTTTCTCACCTTGGAATACCCAATGTGACATTCATTTCACCTCTGCCAGCAAAGTGGAAGGTGTTCAGAGTCATCTGTGTGGAAGGTTCCCCAATACTCTGAGCTGCAAGGAGACCCACAGCTTCTCCTGGGTCACAAAGAGATCGCTGCCACTTTAAATACAACAAATCCTTTAACCTGAAGACAGGAAATAAGAGGTTTAGCTCTATGTAGTACAAATAAAGAACTCGTAAGAGACTGAAACATTGCTCAGTCCAATAAAGTTCCCTCTTTCAGCCAATTTCTCCTAGGAGCTTATGGATAAATACACTCCAGAAACTGTAAAATTGTCTATCTCAATCTGATCTGACAAACACAGCCCATTAACACAGAACTGGGGCCTTGGCCAAACCATAGTTTAGCTCTGCAGACAATTGCCAGAATGTTAAAAGAGAGTCCATTCACTCCCACTTGCTCATCTTAACTGCCTTGCTTACCCTAAGGTGTGGCAAGAGCATATTTAAGTGTTACTGTAAAGTATTATTTTATATGCAGGGGGACAGCAATATGTTGCTGTTATTCCATAAAGCCTGTGCCAAAGCCCTTAGCAGCATGGAAAATTCAAGTCTGGAAGAAACAGATAACCAGGGCCTCTCCGCTGCACAGTAAGCACATTTGGCTTTCAGGAACCATTCTGAAACCCAGTACTTTGTTTCGCAAACGTCACAACAAAAACAAGAGTTGATAAAGACTTTTCATCATTAGCAAACTCAGTCCAAAAATAGGTATTTTGGTTTTTGGCTCAGCGCAAAGAAGACACAGAAGTTACTACCTATCAGAAGACAGTGCTGGGTGCGTGTAACTTCGTTTGTTCTCAGATTCCCATTTGGTGATGTAATCTTCGACTCCATTTTCAAATGTTTCTGAAACAGATGCAAAATAAGTATCTGGACGCCAAACACCAAGGCTTGGGTCAGGACACTTCTTTGTCTTCTTCAGATACTTTCTTCGTTTCTTCTCATCGAGTTCATACCACATCTTCAATAACTGGAAATGACAGGAGATTTTTAAGCAGACTGGTTTATCCATAGTAAGACCAAAACCAAGTAACACTGCTTCCACCAGCCATCGAGCAATAGTGAAGAAGGAAAAGATTACCTGCGTAAAACTTCAGGGTGAAAGTAACACATAGCAAACATCTTGGCCACAAATACAGCGTTCTCCATTTTCTGATACTTAACACACTTTCAATCCCAAACGATTTCAAGGTTCTTTACAAACTTGAAATAGTCAGTTATTTATCCATAGTAACCACTCCAGAAACCAGTGAAATCTAATCATCAAGAATGGACTTCCACTCAAGAGTGAACCCCCTTGACGTACTTAAATCTTCACTTCTAGCTGACTACCACCTCGCGTGTCCAAACCCAGCACGAAAAGGGAGCTTCTCTGATTTTCAGCTGTCGACATTCAAGCCCAAAAGTCCAGCAGGGACCTTAAACATAGCTTGCATCTTATGCATGCTTATCGGTTTCATTTCTCTTCTTCACTTTGCTAGTCTTTCAAGTAACATTTCAAATGTTGCATTTAATAAAGGAAAAAGTTAATACTGACTTAAAAAAAAAAATCAATACAGAAAATACTGTTTTACGACGGAGGAACTGGCTTGAGACATGGAAGTCTGTCCACTGAGCTTTGTAACACACTTAGACAAGATAAACACGTTATCTGTATCTACCCATCTACTGAAAGAAAAAATGAACAAGCAGTAAATGAATCCCCAGGCCAAATTGATTTGAACATTACCAAAAGTGCCAATAGCAACACAAATTCAGTATAGCTGAATAGAAGAACCAGTGATTTGGCATAACATTTGCAGACAAGCTCACAGAGTTATATAGCTCAACACCTTCAACTTGGTTTCATGCTAGCTGTCCACATTCTACCAGCATAAATTCCTTGTGAAAGCAAGGCTGTGAAGCAGCATTTGCACTCTGTGTCCATACACACAATCTTCATTAGAAGCCGTAACATATAGATTAGTGCCCTGATATACAAGAGGCTTAAGCAAGAATACTTTTCTGAAACACTAGGCAGGGCTGGCTCAGCCTTCTGATCTTCCTATTCAAACAGGCTCTCCATCCAGCTAGCAGACATCTGTGCATCCAACAGAGATCTACTCTGTGCACATGAGGGGGGGGAAAAAAAACAAACCACCACCAACACACAAACCAAAAACCAACCCACCACCAAACAAACAAACAGAACCAATCCCCCCAACCCAGCCACAACCATGGGCTGTTTTCTAAAACCAGCAGTTTTACCTTCTTGGCCTCTGCCCTAGCACTAGGGCCCCCAGACTCTAATAAATGATTCTCAGCTTCATCACCCCCACAGCTGACACATGATTCCTTCAAAAGGTAACTTGTATAAGTAGACTGAGAAACACTTCGGGACATAAAAAGCCATTAAAAAAAAAAAATCACTGAATTCTGCAACTTTTTTAGAGGGCTTGCTCAATTCAACTGCTTTTGTCACCTGTAAAGTAGCAGGATCTCTTCCATTTTTTATTTCTCCTCCTGGAATCTGTGCTTTTACACTTGCCATTTTCTTTTGGGAAAACTTCAGAAAACCTCCTTCTCTCTGCACAGAGTTTTGGTGTCTGGCTCGCCACTTTCTGATGGCTTTGAACTGCTGGTTAGCTTGGTGAGACTCCATCCTTGCCAAAGCTTCATCCAGATGGTTTGTCTTTAGGATTACCTGTAAGAAATGTGTTTCTGTGATTATTCTTCTCTGTACGCTCACTGTAGCGGAAAAGGCAAAGCAAACTGAAAAGGTCATCTGCTGCCACTCAGAATGTTCAGCTGCTGTAAAGCAATTTTAAAAACTGGTTTTCAACACAACTCAGACAAAAATCCTTGTATCTTTATGTGACTATAGCCATTCTTTAATAACCAGTGACAATACTGGTAAAAGGCAGTTGATCAAACTTGACAGACCAAAGAGTAAAGTCATCTGTGTTGAATCCAAGTGCAGAGTTAGAATAGATGAGAACAGGGAGAGCGCTAGGTGCTCTGTTGTAACTGAGATTGCTTAAATCATCCCACAGACTTAAGATTCACTTCCATGTATTGAATACAATGGCAAATAAAAACATAGGTTAGTCTCAGAGTGACTGAGAGAAACAACTATGCCACTGGATTCCTAACAGATATATGACAGATGTTAACCATGCATTTCAGTCTCCCCCTTCACCCCATACAAATACTTCAGATTTAGGTGTTCTACCTCATAGTTTTCTGCAATGAAAGGAAACTGCTCGGGTTGCAAGAACTGAGTTTTAGGGATATCAAGCCCATCTTCTCCATACAGAAACTGCACCACACTGCCATCACTATCTCGTACAGTCAGGTCATACTGAACTACCAGTCCTTCCAAATGTTTTATGATACACCTGTTCAAAAAAAAAAAAAAGAAAAAAACCCCTGCTGTTAAGAAGCTACAAAACAACAAGGATGATATAACTCTAACATGTAAAATTCTGGAAGCCAAAAATCACACAGACACAACACACAGGTGAAATGCACAATGATATTGCAAAGCTTTCTGCATGTGGCTCTGTGCAGTTTCCTTGGACTGATGTGACTTAAAATGACATAGCAAATGACTCTCTATTTCTGCTGTCACTCTTCAACAGCTGTCTGAAAGGAGGGGGCATCCCTCCTTCAGAACCCCTCACTACCCTCTGAAACAAAGTTCCATCGTCTTCTATATACTGGTGGTATTGCTTGAATAAAGACGAGGGCCACACAATGTGCCCAAGAAAAACAAGTGTTGCCTGGAATTTGTACTTCTTTACTTATGCCAGGAAAAATATTTCTCCAAAAGGAAGAGTTGCTGCTGCCACGTGCCAGAGATAAATTAGAGATGGCAGAGTTCCACTTGATCTAGTCTTTTAGAAAGTCGGCCTTAGAACAAATATTCAACACTCCGACAGTAAACACTTCTAAAACACAAGTACAGTGAAGTTAATCTAAGGATTACAGGCCCTTCTTCCAGTCTACAGTACTCTACAAATCAACCCAAAACGAAACAAAACAAAAAACCCCAACAAACAAACAAACAAAA